>Ga0066710_100001021_pt1 | contig 19535 bp, 14 predicted proteins | sample GraSoiAngelo_159_FD_79666 | JGI IMG/M metagenome (GOLD analysis project Ga0066710, IMG submission 79666) | Grasslands soil microbial communities from the Angelo Coastal Reserve, California, USA - 14_1009_16_40cm | ecosystem: Environmental > Terrestrial > Soil > Grasslands | place: USA...
CACCGACGGGAGTATTTAGGATATCCAGCAACTCATCAGGGCTGTAAGTCTGGCTTCCCAGCACGAGCAACGTGACAGGCCAAGCATCAGGATTGTTTTTCCAAAAGCCCTGGCCTAGCGGACACTTGCTGGCGGGAACGATGTTGCCGCGGATTTCGCCTCCACCGAATTGTCTGGTGTGAAAATTAATATAGGCGTGGCCGGACAAGATGTTTGGCAACTGTGCGGTCAGTGTCGTGCCATTACCTTCAGGCAAATCCCATTTCCCGCTGATAGTGCCCCCAACGCCGGTAGCGAACGGCTGCACGACGACGTCGTTCGGATTGTTGTCATTGAACGGTGAGCCGAAGAATCCCCAAACTACAGGCCCATTGGTTGTTGGAGTCACAGTGGGAGAAGCGTGGATATGTGCCGCGACAAGGTTGTCGTTGATGTCGGCACTCTGCGAACCCGTGAAGTCAATGTTGAAAACCGTCGCAGAAAACGTCATCGAAGTCATCGCATCATTGATTTTGAATGTTGCAAAACCAAATGATTGGGGTCTGAAACCCGCAGTGGACGTTGTTGGATGCGTCGGTGGGTTCTCCTGAGCGTTTGTGAGGACCGCAAACAGTGTGGTATCCGCATAGCTGGTAATGCTGGCAAACAACACCACCAACGCAACAGTGATAAGCGTACGCAATCGAACCATGGATGATCTCCTTTCATCGCTAGAACTGGTTTCGGAATTTCCGTGAATTTGTTGTGCCGGTAGTTTTAGGCTGCATCGGCTCAGCGTCAAGAAGAAATCGGTTTCAGTGGTTACGGTGTCATTCAGCCTGACGCGGCGTCACTTTCGTGCCCTGCTGGAGCTCATCAACTCTCTACGTAACGACCTCTCCAGCCGATAGGCCCTGATCAATGGAGGCCACGTCAGGCTCAATCGGCCCACAGTCACATTTCGCATCTTCACTGTATGGTTTTCCTTGACGACGAAAACAAATGCCGATTGCGGATCACGCTGGAGCGCCGATGCAGGAACGAGGCACGACACACCTCCACGAGGAGTCTCGCGTTCACGAACTGGTTCGGAAACAGCACATTGTCGTTATTCGAAAAAACGGCCTTGAAGCGCGCAGTACCAGTGGTCACATCGGCCTGGTCGGTCGATCGGTCGACCCCGCCTGAACCGCTTACCACTTGCGAGGCTCCTGATTAGTCCTCATATGTCGCGTAGTGTTTACCGATGCGGCCTGGTTGATTCCCCAATCCACTTGGTCGAGTAACGCGTTATCCGTAGTGATGCCCAAAGAATTAAAAGACTAAAGAAGAGCCCCTCATTTCTGAGGTGCATTGAAGCTCAACAATTCTGAGGTGACAGCGGATGGCAGCGGTTGCGGATAGGAAGTTCAAGCGTGGTGTGGCGACTATTGAGATGTTCGAAGGCGCCGCCGGCTGGATAGCCCCACTACCGTTAACGGCGGTTCCTTGCTGCCGGGGTTTATGCTTCGCCTCAGTGACACTTGGGGATGAGATTCAGGAGTGCTGAAGCTACGAACGGCTGTGTCTGATCCTGACGGCCGCTCTACGCCGCGTGTTCGGAATCTTTTTTCTTGAAAGCTTCTTCAATGGTTTCCGTATGCGGCATCCCCTCACGAATCCGCGCTTGCTCGCTCAGGAACATTGCGCCCCGGGCGGGCCGCAGGCGCATGCCATAGCGGCTGACGTAGACCTGGGTGAATTCTGCGCCGAGAAACAGAATTTGCGAAGAGTAGTAAACCCAGGCCAGCAGGACGAGAAGGGATCCGGCAGCTCCGTATGCCGATGAAAAGCTGCTGCGTCCGAGATACATGCCGATTCCAAGGTTGCCAATGGCGAAGAGGGCGGCCGTTGCCGCCGCTCCGATCCACACATCGCGCCAAGCGATGTCGACATCGGGCAGAATCTTGTAAATCGCCGCGAACAGTATTGTCGTGATCAGGAAGGAGACACTCATGTCGATGAGCGGCCAGATCGTCGCGGCTAAGGGGAGCATGGTCCTGAAGTGGGCGCTCACGGCCGCAAGAGCGGCGCTGATGATCAACGAGACAAGCAAGATAAAACAAATGGCCAAAACGAGTGCGAATGAGAGCAGGCGCGTACGCAAGATGTCGGCCCAGATCTGCCTTGGCTTGGGTGTGACTTCCCAGATGGTGTTCATCGCATCCTGAAGCGCCGCGAACATCCCGGTGGCTCCCGCGAGCAAGGTAATGACAGAAATGACGGTAGCCGTGACGCCGCCGGCGGCCGATTGGGCCACACGGACGGTTGCAACGAGCGCTTCGGCCGCGTTGCTGCCAACCAAAATTGCTATTTGCGATTGAACGCGTCCAAGACTATCTTCCTGATAAACAAAATCGACTACGGCAACCACGATGATGAGCAGCGGCGCCATGGAAAACGCCGCATAGTAGGCGAGTGCCGCCCCAAGCCGCTGAGCCTTATCCTCCATCCACTCGTTAAACGTCTGTGAAATCAAGCTCCAAACGGTATGCATGCGAATCCTCCCTTCCAGTCTGGACGGAGGAGTTTTGCGATCGGCTAATGCACTGAAGAGCGGCGAGCTTCAGCGGTCCGCCGGAGCTGATCGCTGAAAGCTGGCTGCTGAAAGCCTCTCGCTACGTCTTGTTTCCGGTCCGCTTCAGTTCGTCGATGAACTTCAACGACTCGCGCCGGATGTGAGCGGCGAGTATGGGATGAATGACACTCTTGATCTTGCCTGCCCCAATGCCCTCTTCCAGCACGGTTTCGAAATCGATGAGCTCTTCGGTAGCCAGGAAAATCTCGCCACCAGGCAATGGGCGCGCATGGTTGCCCAGTTTGAATCCCTGGAAAACAGCGCTCGCATCGAGTGCCTGGCTGATCAGTTCCTGCTCCTGAGGATCGAGCAGGTGTGCAATCAATTCGCTATGATCGCTCATGATCGCGGACCAAAAATCGACGACCTCCCCATAACTAATGCTGACGTCACCGCCGGCGACCTTTTCAAGACGGATGGTCGCTCGCTGTGCTTCACGAATGGTGTGGTCGAAGAAAAGAGAAAACACCAATGTGCGGATCCTTCCGGAATTCTGCGCTTCCAGCATGCGCTGTTTGTATTCGATGAATGGTTTCATCAGTTCGACGGTCGACCGGTTGAAAGCCGCATAGTTGTTACGATCCAGAGTCGTTGTTTTTGCGCGGCCGAGGTGATCTTGAAAACTCCGCTGGAAGCTCTCGGCTTGGGCGCGCTCCGTTGCCAGAAGCGGGCCCGGCATTAGTGTTGCGAAGAAACTCGCGTGTTCCATCATGACCTCGGCCCAGAACATATTCTCGGTTTTCGAATGAACCGCAGGATCCGTGGAATCGGCAGGCGGTAGAAGCAACACTGGATTAGAGGGACCGGCCTGTGATCGGCTACCAGGCGTGGCGCTAAGATTCTGTCCCCAGACTCCGATCAGCCCCATTCCTCCGAACTTCATCATCTCTCGTCGCGAAAACATAGACATACTTCACACCTCTTATCACTTTGCTAACGAGGAAAAGGAGGGGGTAGTTTGAGCCTCGCCAGTCTTTCCTTGGACGCCAGCAACAGGGGCGGCAGTCTACATCTGGGCCGGTATGATTCTCAACTCAATACTTGCTTGGCCGTTTTCGCTGATGCGGACGGGTTTTCCGCGATCCTCATATTGGCGGATGAATTCCGAATCCTGCCATGCTCCGGAATCAACACTTTCCCACGCGAAGGCCTTATAGTCGCCGGGGGGGATGCCTTCCACGTGAAAATGGCCGAGCGCGTCGGTTGAAGCGGTCCGATACAGATCCGTCCGAGTGCGGTGCGCCGGATCGGGAACAATAACCACAGCGACGTTCGCCGCCGGCTCCTGCTTTTCGTTGAGGACTGTGCCGTCGGCCGCGCCGGTATCCGTGCCGACCAGGATGTCGAGTTGCCCGTTGGGCTGGCGATCCACACGTAAGCCGGCGTTGAGTACGTCTATTGCACCCAACCGCGCCATCTTTACATAGGAATTCCGCGGCATTCCCGTAACGTTGAGCCGATATTCATCTTGTCCAACCTGCTGGAGACTAAACGTGCCGTCGGGTTGAACGGTGGCGGGTGGCGAATTGTAGGCGAATTGCAAGATACCGGATCTAGGACCGAGCGACACGCGGATCCGGGAAATGTCCTGATTCGTCGCGCTCGCCGGGCGTCCTTCGATAACGAGCCGGCCCGGAATGGAGAATCCCGGCGAGATCACAAGCGAGATATTCTGTACATCGGAGTCGCCGATCTCGAGCGGTACGCGCGCCGACATGCGGTTGTTACGATCGTTCAGAGTGCCAATGAGATCGTAGGATCCGGGAACGACACCCCGAATTTCGAACATGCCTTGTTCATTGATATTCCGGTTGCGGAAGTTCTCAAATAATCCGGGACCGAATCCTACTTGGCCTCGCGGCATCAAGAAGATGTTGGCATTTCTCACGGGTTGTCCTGTGACGCCGTTGATAACCTGTCCCCAGACACGAAGCGTGCGAACCGCCACAATGGTAAGATCCACGCCACTGAATACGATTCCGGCTGGCAGGTTGATCGGCGCCGCCGATTGCGCCTCCGTTGTGCCGGGATAATAGACCGGTATGTATCCTTCGTCAGGTTGAGCTTCTGTATTCGCTCGCCCCGCGGTCGTTACCGCTGGCCCCCCGGCTCGGGCGCCACCGTTGCGGCCACCCCGGCCGGTAACGGCTTCGGCGACCGTGCCAACAAATCCCCGGCCTCCGCCGGGACCTCCGGCGTAGGTCGCACTCACAAAATACTGGCCTGGCGGCAGCCAGAACAACCGGTATTCCCCGAGATCGTTTGTCCGCGTCTGCTGGACGGTGTTGAGCACGCGCTGTCCTTCTTGATAGGAATATTTGAGCGCCTGCACGTTGACGTTGGCAAGAGGTTCACCATCACGATCGAAAACACGCCCCGCAATCGTGCCCGCGGGCATCATCGGCAGCAAGACGTCCATCATTTTTTGTCCGGCTACCAGGGTCATTGGAAGTCCCGGATGATTCGGTGACCGCGCTCCATATTCGGACCGTACATAGCCGTTCCGGCTAACGGATAACCGGTACTGGCCCGCCTCCAGGTTCTGGAAGAAGAATTGGCCGCCACTAGCGGTGGTGAACGTGTAAGTTTCTCTTCGTCCATCAATTTGCGTCAGCGTGGCGATCGCTTTCGAAATGGGCTCGCTTGTCCCCATTTTCACCACGAACCCTTGCATGGATGCCTTATCCTGCGGCCTGGCCTGCTGCGCCTGGAGTGTGGACGGGGCCTGTAAGAGAAGAAATGTGACTGAAATCGAAATCCAGTTCATAAGTGACCGCCTCACGCGGGAATAAAGCCCATTTCGACGCGTGCCATTGCGATTGGCAACCAACGCCGCGTTGTTACAATTCTAAATACGATATGGATGGAAAGAGGTTTCAGTTCTGGAAAGCTCTCATGCATCAAAGGGTCGAGCCGAGCCGCGGGCTAAAGCCCGCGACTACGAGCTCGGTAATACGTTGCGGCACACTCGTAGTCGCGGGCTTTAGCCCGCGACGGGGCGGTCTATGGAGCTGTGAATTAATTGCAAGAGAGCTGCAATTCGTTCACAGCTTCTATGACCGCCCGGGATCTCCTAAACTGCTGAACTGTCGGCGCTCATAGAGCGCCGCTTCAGTCAGTTTCGCGATACCTTCTTAATTAACGGCGCGTCCACGTTATGATGATTCCTTATGCCCCGTGACTCTATTCGAAATATAGCAATCATCGCGCACGTCGACCACGGAAAGACGACCCTCGTCGATGCCATGCTGCGGCAGAGCGGTATTTTTCGAGCCAACGAAGAGATTATCGAGCGTGTCATGGATTCCAACGATCTGGAGCGCGAGCGGGGTATCACGATCCTGGCGAAGACCACCGGCGTTCGCTACCACGGGGTGAAGATCAACATCGTCGACACGCCCGGTCATAGCGACTTCGGCGGCGAGGTGGAACGGGCATTGAAGATGGTCGATGGCGTCTTGTTGCTCGTGGATGCCAGCGAAGGTCCTCTGCCTCAGACACGATACGTCTTGGTGAAAGCGCTCGAAGCCAAGCTCCCCGCCATCGCGGTAATTAACAAGATCGATCGGCCGGATGCCCGCGTTCAGGAAGTGGTCAATGAGCTCTACGACCTGTTCATCGACCTCGATGCCACCGACGATCAGCTCGATTTTCCGATCCTCTACACCAATGCCAGGGCCGGCATTGCAAAGGATTCTCTAGAAGACTCGTCCGGAAATCTGCGTCCGCTTTTCGAGGCGATCGTCAAGCACATACCGGATGCTCCAGGTGATCCTGAGGGTATACTGCAAATTTTGGTCGCTAATCTGGACTACAGCGATTACCTCGGCCGATTGGCCATCGCGAGGGTGTTTAACGGCACCCTCCGGCTTGGCGACGAGGTTGGGATTCTGAAACTCGATGGATCGCTCCAGAAGACCAAGATCACGAAGCTCTATTCATTTGAGGGCCTGAAGCGGGTGGACGAGACGGTTGGCAAGCCGGGCGATATCCTTGCCATCGCCGGCGTCGAGGGAATCAATATCGGCGAGACCGTCACCAGCGCAACCACTCCCAGCCCACTGCCGCGCATCCAGATCGACGAGCCGACGATCGCCATGATATTCACCATTAACACATCTCCGTTTGCCGGACGCGAAGGCAAGTACGTCACATCCCGAAATCTTCGCGAGCGTTTGGAAAAAGAGCTGCTCACCAACGTCTCGATTCGAGTTGAAGACGCCGCAAGCACCGAGACCTTCCGCGTCATGGGACGAGGCGAGCTGCAGTTGGCCATTCTGATTGAGACCATGCGCCGTGAAGGCTACGAGCTGATGGTCGGTAAACCGGAGATCCTGACGCGTACCATCAACGGCGAACTGCAAGAGCCGTTGGAGATGCTCGTGATCGATTGCCCGGAGCTTTTTCTCGGCGTCGTCATTGAAAAACTCGGTAGCCGGAAAGGTAAAATGACCAAAATGGTCAATCACGGCTCGGGCCGGGTCCGCCTGGAATTCGATGTTCCCACGCGGGGTCTGATCGGGCTGAGAAGCGAGATTCTTACCGACACCCGCGGCACGGCTATCATGAATTCTCTGTTCCGCGGTTATGTTGCTTGGCAAGGTGATATTCCAAGGCGGCCCACCGGCTCGCTTGTGGCCGACCGGTCTGGAAGGGCCACCGCCTACGCGATATGGAATCTTCAGGAGCGGGGCGAGATTTTGATCGCGCCCGGAACGGAGGTCTACGCAGGTATGATCGTTGGAGAGAACGCGCGGGCCGTCGACCTGGATGTCAATATTGTGAAAGAGAAAAAGCTCACCAACATGCGAGCATCGACCGCCGACGAGGCCATCCGTCTGGTTTCCCCGCGCATCCTGAATCTGGAACAAGCCATCGAGTTCATCCGTGACGACGAATTGGTCGAAACGACGCCGCAGTCGATCCGTTTGCGCAAGAAAATCCTTCAGGTCAACAAACGATGATGTTGGCCGTCAATAACGTGAGAAGAAAAGGGGGACTAAGATGCAAAGAAATGGTTCAAATATCTGGCCGTATGTGATTGTTGGATCAGCCGTTGGCGGAGCCATCGGATATCTCTTCATGACCGAATCCGGACGCCGCCTGCGCCGCACCATCTCCAACCCCGAGCAGCTTTCAGGAACACTGGAAGACGCGAGGCTCTTTCTGGAGCGAAAGAGCACGGGAATTAGTCGTCAGGTGCGCAGCGTGCTCGATAAAGCCAAGCAATCGATGGAAGCCGGGCAACAGGCCTTCCAAGAGGCAGAAAAGGGTTATCAGTCGCAAGTCCGCAGCCTCGAAGGCAAGAATGATGAAATCGCGTCAACCGTCCATAAGGCCGTTGACAACCTGAATAAAACGGCTCGCACACTGGAGGAAACCGTCCTCGACCCGCTTTACGAATGCCACGCGATTTACCGGGGCCTTGAACGGGGCATCCGGACTTTCTTCGGCCATCGAGGTCAGGTGTCCCAATTCTACAAGAGCGTGACGGGTTGAAAAGTGATTTCGGATTGCGGATTTCGGGTTTGGGTACGTCGCCATCGAGCGGCTTCGCCCAAAATCCGCAATCCGCAATCCGAAATCTTCTTCTACGCCCCCAGCAGCCGGCTCAGCAACATCAATTGGCCGAGGTGATACGAGTTGTGGTCGGCGATGAGTAGCGCTTGGCGCAAAATGTTCTGGCCGTCGCCGTGAGGTATTTTGGCGTACAGGTCGGTTTTGGGATCTTCGACAAGCGTCGCCATTGCCTCCAGATCCTTCTTCAACGACGCGATACTTGAAGCCCAAGCGGCGGCGCTTGGTGGTTGCTCCGCCGGCGGCCAATAGCCGGCGGGGAACTCGGGTGAGACGTGTTTGGGATTCCGGCTGAACTCCAGGATATCCCACTGCGCAATGCGCATATGCTCCAGCAACTGCCAGGCGGTGTGCGCCGCCCCCTTAGGTTTTGTGCCACGCAGCGGGGCTGGAAATTTTAGGATCACCTCATCGAAGCTCAGGTGCGCGCCGCCTCCGCGCAATAGATAAAGAACCTGTTCGCGAACGGGATCTGTCATTTTGGTACCTCGCCTGTAGCGGCCTTCTATGACCGCCGGCGGTCTCTCGTTTTCGAGATCCTCGGCGGTCCGCGAAGCGCAAGCGCGATAGCGCGCAGCCTCAAAAGAATAGACCGCCGCTACAGCCTATTTATTTATACGTATTGGCCTGCTACAAACCCGGATGCCCAAGCCCACTGAAAATTGAATCCGCCCAGTTGACCGGTGACGTCGACCACTTCGCCGATAAAGTATAGGCCCGGCACCTGCTGGGTCTCCATCGTCTTGGAAGAAAGCAGTTGGGTATCCACACCTCCGAGCGTGACCTCGGCTTTCGCATAGCCTTCGGAACCGGAGGGCACGAGCCTCCATTGCCGCAGTTTCTCCGGCGTGTCGGAACCGGACCCATACAACTCACGCCACTTCTGGATGAACCTGCGCGGCAGATGTCGGCGATCGTTTTCCTGCAATACGTCGATCACGATAGCATCGCCGGGCCTCCAGTACGACGAAATCTGAAGGATAGCTGGACCGCTCAGCCCGCGATGCGTAAACAAAAGGTTCTCGCGAAACGACGTGCGGCCGCAAGTCACGACCGCATCCAGCGAGATGCCGCTCAGCTCGCGGCAGGCGAGGCCTTCATCGCCGCTGAGCGTTAGTGGAACCAGCGCCGGCCGCAAATCGGTGATACGAAGTCCGAATTGCCGCGCCACAGCGTAGCCGAAATCGGTCGCACCGATCTTCGGAATGGAAAGGCCGCCCGTTGCGATGACCAACGACGCGCAGTCCAATTCGCCCAGATTCGTGGATAGGGCAAAGCGCTGGTTCTTTTCGATCTTCGACACGGCGCACTCGACATGGATATCAACGCCCACGGCTTCGCATTCGTTGAGCAGCATGCCGATGATCTGCTGCGACGTTCCATCGCAGAAGAGCTGGCCAAGTTTCTTTTCGTGATACGCAATCCGGTTGCGCCGGACTAATCGAATGAAGTCCTCGGGCGTGAATCGCGCCAGAGCGGATTTGTGAAAGTTGGGATTGCCGGAGATGAAGTGTTCGGGCCCGGTGTAGATATTGGTGAAATTGCAACGTCCACCGCCGGAGATCCGGATCTTTTTCCCAATGGCCGGGTTGCGTTCGAGAACGGCCACGGACCGGCCGCGCTTTCCGGCTTCGATAGCGCACATCAGGCCCGCTGCGCCCGCACCGACAATCACAACATCCAAAGTCACGCGAAGATCATAGTATGATGTGTCGCATTTAAACTGAGGAGGATGGCATGCCGGCAATGCATGAAGTGGATTACAAGGTGTTTGGCGATGACATGCAATTTGTGGAAGTCGAATTGGATCCAGGTGAAGCGACCGTTGCCGAGGCGGGCGGGATGATGTACATGGACGACGGCATCGACATGGAAACCGTCTTCGGCGATGGCTCTCAACAGCAGACCGGTTTTATCGGCGCCTTGATGGGGGCCGGCAAGCGGCTGCTTGTCGGAGAATCCCTGTTCATGACGGTTTTCCTCAATAAGAGTTCGCAAAAGAAACGGGTCGCTTTCGGCGCGCCTTACCCGGGAAAGATCGTTGCAGTGCACCTGGCGGAAATCGGCGGCGAATTGATCGCCCAAAAGGATTCATTTCTGGCCGCGGCCAAAGGTGTGAGCATCGGTATCGCTTTCCAAAGGCGTCTTGGTGTCGGCCTGTTTGGCGGCGAAGGATTCATCATGGAGCGGCTGCAAGGAGATGGCTGGGTCTTCGTTCACGCCGGCGGTATGTTGATGGAAAGAACGCTCGCGCCTGGCGAATTGCTGCGTGTCGATACCGGCTGCATTGTTGCTTTCCAGCCAACAATCGACTACGACATCCAGTTTGTTGGCAAAATCAAGTCCGCGCTTTTCGGCGGTGAAGGTCTGTTCTTCGCAACCCTTCGTGGCCCCGGCCGCGTTTGGCTCCAATCCCTCCCTCTCAGCCGGCTTGCCGGCCGCATTATCGCCGCCGCTCCGAGAGTCGGCCGCGGCGGGCGCGAAGAGGGGTCCATTCTCGGAGGCATCGGCAACCTCATTGACGGGGACAATTCGTAGCCGCGAATGACGCGAATTACGCGAATGAAGGCCGCAGCCCCATTCGCGTAATTCGCGGCTAGAAAATGGTTTTGTCAAATGTTGCAAAGGCATTGCAAATTGATATTGAAAAATCCGCATGAAACGATTTGTTCGTATCACCATCGTCCTTTTGCTAACGACGCTGCTCTGCGCATGCCAGCCGCAGCAGAAACCACCGGAGGGAACTCCGATGTCTTCTTTTGTCGACGATTACTTCAACGCATTATGTCAATGGAGTCCGACGTTCGGCACCTCCGTTGGACTTCATCAATACGACTCCAAAATGGAGGATTTCTCGGCCGCTTCTTTCAGCAGGCGCATCGAAGAAGTAAAGGGGTTTCAACGCCGGCTCGCTGGTCTTCGCACCGGCGAGATGAAACCTGAGGACCGGATCGATGCGGAAATTCTGGACGGTCAGATCCAGGCTGAATTGCTCGATCTGGAAACCTTGCAGACCTGGCGGAAGAATCCGCTGAACTACGTGGGGTTGCCGGGCAGCGCCATTGATGGCCTGATCAAGCGCAAGTTCGCTCCTGCTTCCGAGCGGTTGAGTTCCGTGACCGCGCGCTTGAAGGGTGTGCCTCCTTTGCTCGAAGCCATGCGGCAGAACGTTGACAATCCGCCCCGCGAGTTCACCGAACTCGCCATGCGGATCGCGCGGGGTTCCGTGAACTTCTTTAAAGAAACAATCGCGAACTGGGCCAGAGATGCCGCCGGCGCCGATGCTGCGCGGATTCGCGAGTTTGAAGAGGCGAACGCGGCTGCCGCCAAGTCGCTTGAGGATGCGGCGAAGTGGCTGGACACAACGCTGTTGCCGAAGTCGAAGGGAATTTATGCCATCGGCGCGGAGAATTTCCAAAAGAAACTCTTGTACGAAGAAATGGTCGACACACCGCTCGACCGTTTGCTCGCCATTGGTGAAGCGAATCTGGAAAGGGATTACAACGATTTCGTCGCAACCGCCCGCAAAATTGATCCCTCAAAATCGCCGGCCGGCGTCATGGAGTCGATTTCCAAGGAGCATCCCACCGAACAGAGCCTGATTCCCGACGCCCGCAAGACTGTCGAGGGAATCATTGAGTTCATCAAGACAAAAAACATCATCGACATTCCTTCCGAAGTACGTCCCACAATAACCGAGATGCCGCCGTATGCGCGCTCGGGAGCATTTGCGGCGATGGATACGCCCGGGCCATATGAAACGACAGCTACCGAAGCTTTTTACTACGTTACACCTCCCGAGCCAGACTGGGACGCCACGCATAAGGACGAACACTTGAGAGCCTTCAATGCGCCAGTGATGAATGTCATCACCATTCACGAAGCCTATCCGGGCCACTATATCCAGTTCCTCAACGCGAAACAGTTTCCGACAAAGACGCGCAAGCTGGTCGCATGCGGCACGAATGCTGAAGGCTGGGCCCACTATGCCGAGCAGATGATGCTGGAAGAGGGCTTCGGCTCTGGGGATCCGAAAATCCGATTGACGCAGCTTCACGAAGCGCTTCTTCGCGACGCGCGATACATCGTCGGCATCAAGCTGCACACAGCGGGCTGGACTGTCGAGCAGGGCGCCACATTTTTTGAAGACAAGGCATTTCAGGAGCCCGCCAATGCCTATGAAGAAGCGCGGCGCGGTGCATACAACCCAACCTATCTTTATTACACACTAGGCAAGCTTCAGATCTACAAACTGCGGGAGGACTACCGGAAGGCCAGAGGCGCGGGTTACAGCCTGCAGAGTTTTCACAATGAATTCGTGAAGCAGGGAAGTATTCCGATCCAGATCATACGGCGGATTCTGCTGCCGGAGGACAAAGGCCCGGCGTTGTAAAGAACGCGGCGGAGGCGTATGCGAGGAACCACTAAGACACCAAGGGCACAGAGGCGGGCTGCCTTTGTGCCCTTGGTGTCTTTGTGGTTCCTCATATACCCAACCGGCACGACCTACGCCCAAACACCGCGCATTGCTCTGGAGCAGATAGCGTCAGGCCTCAATCAACCTGTCTTCCTCACGAATGCAAAGGATGGGACGAATCGCCGGTTCATTGTCGAGCAGGTTGGCCGGATTCGCGTGCTTCGGCCCGGCTCGTCTTCATCGACACTGTTTCTCGATATCGCCAGCCGTGTCTTGGGCGGAGGCGAACAGGGCCTATTGGGACTCGCTTTTCATCCACAGTTTTCGAGTAACCAGCGTTTCTTCGTGAACTACACGCGGCGTTCGGATAGGGCGACGGTGATTGCTGAATATCACGCCTCGGCCGCGGATCCGGACGTGGCGGACGCTACTGAAACCGTTCTGCTCATCATCTCCCAGCCATACGATAACCACAACGGAGGAATGATCGAGTTTGGACCGGATGGCTTTCTTTACATCGGCATGGGTGATGGCGGTTCGGCCAACGATCCGGGAAATCGCGCACAAAACCTCCAGGAGCTTCTTGGCAAGATACTTCGCATCGATGTCGATCGCCCGCAGAGCCCACCGGTAACGAACCCTTTTTACGGCAGCATCCCGGGCCGCGACGAAATTTTCGCTTATGGCTTCCGGAATCCCTGGCGTTTTTCATTCGACCGCGTCACCGGCCAGCTCTACGTCGGCGATGTCGGACAGGGCGCGCGTGAAGAAATCGACATCGTGACCAGCGGCGGAAACTACGGCTGGCGCGTATTCGAAGGGACTCGTTGCACCAATCTCGGCCCGGCTCCATGCACGGCTCCCGGTTTCATCCCGCCCCTTGCGGAATATATCAACACAGGCTCCGCGGGCCGGTGCTCGATCATTGGTGGATACGTCTATCGCGGCACTCAGGCGAGCCTGCCGTACGGCGCCTACGTGTATGGCGATTATTGCTCGGGTGAGATCTTCATGCTCAACGATGGAGTGCAAACGGTGTTGCTCGACATGGCATTTGAGATCTCGTCATTTGGAGAAGACGAATCGGGAGAGGTGTATGTCGTGGACCTTAACGGTTCCGTCTACCGGATCACGAACCCTGGCGGGAGCACACCTTTGACGCGCTTTTCGATTGCGGATCGCGGTGGCGCTCAATTGTCAACGGCAGGTACCAGTAGCGCCTTGACGACGGGCTATGCCCGGATCCAAGCGGACCCGGGGAAGCTTCTGCCTTCGGGTTTCGCTATCTTTGAATATCAACAACACGGTGTCCTGGTCTCGGAATCATCGGTTCCCGTTTCGCCCCTCATGTGGTCCGGCCGCGTATTTGCAGAAGTTAGCCGCGCCGTGAATACCGGCGTGGCGATTGCGAATCCGAATGCGCAGAACGTAACTGTTTCCTTCTTCTTCACCGATACCAATGGCAACAACCTCGACGAAGGCGCAGTGACCATTTCGGCAAACCAGCAGATCTCGGCGTTTTTGAATCAGCCTCCCTTCAACGGAGGTGGCTCTCTGTCGGGTACGTTCACCTTCTCGTCTTCATTGCCGGTTTCGGCCGTGGCGCTGCGCGGTTTTACGAACCAGCGAGGCGAATTTCTCTTGACCACACTTCCGGTGGTGCAGCCGGACGTTACGGCAGCCGAGATTGTAACGCTTGCGCATTTTGCCGATGGCGGCGGCTGGACGACGCAGCTTGTTTTGGTGAATCCGGGCGACAATCCAGTTAGCGGCGCCATTCAATTTCTGGATCCGAATGGCCAGACCGTCCGCACGTCCACCTATGGTATACCGCCACGAAGCGCAAGCCGGTTGCAAACGGCTGGACTGGGATCGAGCGCGCAAGCCGGTTCGGTCCGCGTATCCGGTGGCGCAAACGCGACCGCTATTTTCAGCTACACGACCGGTAATGTAACTGTGACTGAAGCGGCTGTACCTGGGCTTCAGGCGGGAATAGCCTTCCGCGGCTACGTGGAGAAGGCAGCAGGGGTCGAAAGCGGTGTCGCGATCGCGAATCCGTCTTCGTCCCCCGTGACCCTGAATCTGGACTTGTCGCAATTGGATGGAACATCGACCGGACTGACGGCAGCGATCACCATCCCACCGAATGGCCATCGTGCGTTGTTTCTGACCGAGATTCCCGCCTTCGCATCGTTGCCCGTGCCACTTCAGGGTGTGTTGCGGATGACCGCGGCTTCCCCGGTCGCCGTCACAAGCCTGCGCGGCCGCACCAACCAACGCCGTGAATTCCTAATCACCACGACAATGCCGATTGATGAATCCAATACCCTCGCGAGCTCCGAACTCTTCTTTCCTCATTTCGCGGACGGCGGTGGATATGAGATGCAATTTATTCTCTTCGGGCGCGAATCGTCCGGCGCGATATATTTTTTGAATCGGTCGGGCGAGGCGATGACCCTGCCGTTGACGCCGTAGCACGTTAGGGCATTAGCATACTTGACTCACCAATCTCCTGATGTTCACTGGGCTGAGTTCAGGCGCAAGGTCAAGTGCATCGGTTGTTCAGCCGCGAAGCGGCGCCAGAACGTAGCCACGGCTGAAGGCCGTGGAAAGGATTTATCGCGGAAGGCGAGCCCCGGCAGGGGCGAAAGACGGTCGGGGCTTGAAGAATCTTTCGCCCCTGCCGGGGCTTTGTCTTGCCCTACACGGAAACCACGGCCGAAGGCCGTGGCTACGTTCTGGCGCCGCTCCGCGGCGGCTTCTGGCTCATTTGGTACTTCGGATTTCATATCTCCAGCATCGCGGTGCTGTCGCCGAACTTTTCCGTGTGAATCTCAAGCTTGTCCAGGATGGCGAGAAGCAGATTCGACATTGTGGTGTCTTTTGGATTCCGGATGTGGCGCCCGCCCTTGAGCCGGCCCGACGCGGCTCCGGCAAGGATGATCGGCAGCGGAGCGTGATTGTGCTGGTTGCCGTCGCTCATGGCGCTGCCGTAGAGAACCATGGAATGTTCCAGCAGGTTCCCATCGCCATCCGGGATGGCGTGTAGCTTTTCGAGCAGGGAAGTGAAGATCGTGACGTGATACCGGTTCAGCACGGCAAACCGGTCCATGTTCTCGCGAAGATTGGAGTGGTGCGACAGGATGTGGAAGGCATCGCGCACGCCACTCTTCGCATAAACGGCGTTGCTGAGCTCTTTCGCCATCAATAACGTGGTGACGCGTGTGATGTCGGCCTGCCATGCCAGGACCCAGAGGTCAAACATCAGCTTCATGTGCTCTTCGAAATCCTTAGGAATACCTGCCGGTGCCGCAGGCACGTTGAGATCCGCCGAGACCTGCTGGCCGGCTTTCTCGATGCGGCGTTCGATCTCACGCGCATCGCTCAAGTACTGGTCGACCCGGTTGCGGTCGCCTGCCGGAAGCACCTTATTGAGCGCCGCCGCTTCACCCATTACGGAATCCAGAAGACTCAGCGATTGCCCGCGGCGGTCCCGCCGCTCGGCGTCGGTGCTTCCGTCTCCGAACAATCGTTCGAAGATGACCTGAGGGTTGTTCTGCATCGGGAGCGGCGAAGTTGGCCCTTGCCACGAAATCGTATCCCGGTAAGCACAACTGAGACCGTCGCCGCAGCTCAAACTCGCGTCCTCAATTCCGATTTCCAGTGACGGCATTGCCGTGTCCTGCCCAATCTTCTGTGCAGCGAGCTGGTCGAGGGTGATGCCCAGATAGGCCTGGGTGCCCGCCTTCGCTTGCGCGCCGCTCAAAAACGCTGCTGCCGAGCGGGTGTGGTTTGAAGTTGCCGAACCGCCGCCGTAAGCTTGCGGGTGGCTCAGATCGCTGACCACGTTCACACGTTCCCGAAACGGCTCGAGTGGCTTCAGGATTTCTGAAAACTCAAAACCAGAGCCGTCCTTTTCCGGGGTCCACTTGTCCATCGTGGCGCCGTGCGGAAAGTAAATGGCTCCGAATCGCGTCCGTACCTTGGCTGCAGTCTGCCTCAAGGGGGTTGCGGCGGGAACCATCGATTCCAGAAAGGGCAACGCCATCGTGACGCCGGCGCCGCGGAGGAACGTGCGGCGGGAAAGATGTTTCTTTGTGATGAACATGGGTTTCATCTCCTCGGACGCGGGCTAAAGCCCGCGACTACAATAGCAAGAACGTGTGGGCATACTCGTAGTCGCGGGCTTTAGCCCGCGTTCGCTACAGTTATTTCTTCCGCATCTGAAACGGCTCGCTTTTCACAATTCCTAAAACCAGCGAAGAAAAACGGTAATCATTCTGAGCCGCATCCCGGACAATGCGCCGTATCGCCGGCATATCGTAGTATTGGACCACCCGGCCCAGCGCATAGGTCAAGAGCTTTTCTGCTGCGGCGGTCACGAACGCCTCACGGCGGCTCAGAAGCGCTTTCCGGAGATCGCCGGGACCATCGAGCTCAGTGCCATCGACAAGCTGGCCGGACGCATCGACCGGCGTCTTACCATCGAGATTGCGCCATGTCCCGATAAGGTCGAAGTTCTCCAAAGCAAAACCCATCGGATCCATGATCTTGTGACAACTCGCGCACGGCTCGACCTTGCGGTGCAGCTCCAACCGCTGCCGCAACGACGTTATCTTAACCTGTTCCGCATCCTTTTCGAGATTCGTGTCGACTCCAGCCGGGGGGACGGGAGCAGGTGTTGCCAAAATGTTTTCGAGAATCCATCTGCCGCGCGTCACCGGCGAAGTCCGAGTCCCCACCGAGGTCACCGTCAAGAAGCTGCCTTGTCCCAGAATGCCCCGGCGCGGGCTGGCGGCATCGAGAGTCACGCGGCGAAAGTAGCTGCCATGGATGTTGGGAATACCATAGTGCCGCGCCAGCCGTTCGTCCACAAACGTGTAATCGGAATCCAAAAGATTCACGATGCTTCGGTCTTCCCGGACGATGCTGGCGAACAGCATCTCCGTCTCGCGCTTAAAAGCCTGCCGGAGGTTTTCGTCGAACGCCTTCGCCGAGGTCTCCACCTTCGCCAGTTCCCGCAGGTTCAGCCACTGGCCCGCAAAGTTGTTCACCAGAGCTTCCGATTTCGCATCGGCGAGCATCCGCCGGACTTGCTGCTCGAGCACCTTGGGATCGCTCAATTGACGTTTCGTGGCAACATCCAGAAGTTCGTCGTCCGGCATGCTGCTCCACAAGAAAAATGACAAACGGGAGGCAAGCTCGAGATCGCTCAGACGATAGATTCCGCCGGCGGCCCCTGCAGGTTCCGCTTCAACTCGGTACAAGAAGGCAGGAGCGGCGAGCACGCGCGCCAATGCCTGTTGGATTCCGGTCTCGAAGTCGCCGTCCTTGCGGCCCTGCTGATAGAAATTCATCAGCGTCCCAATCTCCGCGTCAACGACGGGCCGCCGGAACGCGCGGCGGGCAAGCGTTGTCAGGATCTGCCGCGCACATGAAGTTTCGGAAGGATTTAGCGTCGGGCCGGCCGGTCCGGGGTGGCACACGAATATGCGGTGGCGGCTGAGTGTATCGCCGGGGCTGGTCGCATTGAATGGACCGTTGATCACCATACTGTTGATGCCCCCGGCAGCCGTGAAGACGGAGTTCACGCGGAAGTCGGAATACGCTTCGGCCACGCCGGCCGGCCTCTGCCGATCGACGAGAGCAGCGCCGATAGTATGCCGTCCCGCTTTGACGGGCAGCCGGAAGCTGCGAGGATTTCTCACATCGACCTTCTGACCGTCTATGGTAACGTCGGTCGCTGCGCCGCTGCCGGCCCCGCCGCCGAATCCTGCTCCAATACTGAAATCGTATTCCGCGTCCATCGGGAATGTATGCTGAACGAGCATCCCGCCGCGGGTTCCCAGAGGCAGTCCCGCAATGTGACGGTCCTGCGATAGACCGCTTGGAGCGGTGTACGTGATTTGCGTCGGAATCAACGTACGATCACCCACAGCCCGGCGGCTGATTTTCATCGCGGCCGAGACGTAGCCCTGGATGAGCGACGGCGAAGTCCCCAAGGCATCTGCGATATTGTCAAATCCTTCAGTCGCGTCGTCCGCGGGAAGAAGTGTCGTGACGTCCACGTCGAGTGCAAGCAGATCTCGGATCACGTTGGCATATTCGGTGCGGTTGAGCCGATGCAGGGCCGTACGTCCCGGATTGGGGCTGAGAGCCGCGGCGCGGTCGAGACGCGTTTCCAGTTCCGAGGCGAAAGCATCGAGCACAGCACGGCTGGGCCGGCGAGCACCGCTGGGAGGCATCATGCCCGTTCTGATCTTGCGTACAACCTTCTCCCACACCGGAGCATCTTTCTCGACATGCTCCAAGCCCATCGTATCGAGCGCCAATCCGGCGGTCTTGGCACGCTGGTTGTGACAGGTGATGCAGTATTGATTGAGGACGGCGGTATCCGGCGTGGCAGGCGCGGTAGCGGCTGGCGACTGCTGCTGCGGGCCCGTGGTTTGCGCATCACTCGGGACCACAGCAAAAAGGATCACGCTGGTGACCACAATGCGGATCAACCTTTGGAACAGACGACCGGATTCCCCTCCTGGAATTATCCATTTCTGAAACATTCTGCTTCGGCCTCTCATTGCTGGGGCTTTGCCCAACGGAAGAAAATGTTCTGACTGTAGGGGCGGTCTATGACCGCCCGTTCTTCCCAGATTGAACGAAATACAGGCGGTCATAGGAGCTGTGAATAAATTGGAATCAAGCGTTATCCCCCTCCTTGCATCACCGCAAGGAGGGGTGGCTGCGTCATCAAGAAAATGTCGCGCAGCCACCGAAGCTGACGCAGCCGAGGTGGTTTTCCTTTTGTTCTCATCGGAAAACCACCCCGGCCTCGCGATCAGCGGAGGCTTCGCAATAATTTTTTTGATCGCTCGGCCACCCCTCCTTGCGGTGATGCAAGGAGGGGAATCGCCCTATTCCAATTTCTTCACAGCTCCTATGACCGCC
>Ga0066710_100001023_pt1 | contig 19527 bp, 11 predicted proteins | sample GraSoiAngelo_159_FD_79666 | JGI IMG/M metagenome (GOLD analysis project Ga0066710, IMG submission 79666) | Grasslands soil microbial communities from the Angelo Coastal Reserve, California, USA - 14_1009_16_40cm | ecosystem: Environmental > Terrestrial > Soil > Grasslands | place: USA...
ATGGGGCTCGGGACGAGTGGGGTCGAGGGCGATGGTCCGGTCCAGGGCCTCGATCCCCTCCTGCTTGCGGTCCATCTCGATGAGCGTCATCCCCAGCATCTCCCAGGCGTCGCGCAGCTCCGGGTTGGCCGCCACCACCTTGCGGAGCTGGTCGGCCGCCTCGGTCCGCCGGCCGGCCAGGCGCAGCGACAACCCGCGCTTGAAGTCCTCATAGACCGCGATGTGGTCCTTGGGGTCCGGCAGGGGTCCGGCGCCCGGGGGGGCCGCGCTGCCGCCGACATAGCCGAGCGCCTGGAGCTTCTCGCGCACGTCGCGCGGGACCTCTTCGGGCTTCGGCGCCGAGCCGAGCGCGATCTCCTGCTCCAGCCACCGGTCCATGCCCGCGAGCACGCTCGATCGCTCGCCGGCGAGGTTCTTCGTCTCCTTCGGGTCGCTGGAGATGTCGAACAGCTCCCGCCGCGGCGCGCGCACGTAGCGGTAGCGTGCCTCGGTGACGGCGAACAGCTCGCTCCATCCGAAGTGATAGCGTGGATAGAACGTCTCCGAGTAGACCGCGGGGCCGGACGGCGGCGCGCCGTCGAGCGAGGCCCGGAACGAGACGCCGTCCATGCCGCCGGCGGGGAGCCCGGCCAGCTCCAGGAGCGTCGGGGCGAGATCGGCCTGGGCCACCGGCCCCGCCACGCGGGCGCCGGCCCGCGCGCCGCCCGGCAGGCGCACGACCAGCGGGACGTGCACGGCCTCGCGATAGAGGAAGATGCCGTGCTCCTCTTCCCCATGGTCGTTCAGCCCTTCGCCGTGGTCCGAGGTCAGGGTCACGAGGGCGCGGTCGTAGACGCCGCGGGCCTTCAGACGGTCCAGGAAGCGGCCCACCAGCTCATCCGCGTACGCGACGTCGCCGTCGTAGAGGAGGGGATGCCCCCGGTGCCGCGCCGGCGGGTCGTAGGGGGAGTGCGGCTCGTAGAGGTGCAGGAAGGCGAAGAAGCGCGCGCCGCGCTGGGCCTCGATCCAGCGCGAGAGTGCCTCCACCGCCACCGACCCGTCGCGCTGCAGGTTGCCGATCGACTCGGTGCCGGCCTGGACCTCGATGCCGTCGTCGTAGAAGTCGAACCCCTGGGCGATGCCGGTGGCCGAGCGCAGCACGTAGGCCGAGATGGCGCCGCCCGTGCGCAGTCCCGCGGCCTTGAAACGCGTGGCCAGCGTGCGGTGGCCGGACGAGAGACGGAAGCCCAGGTTGTCCCGCACGCCGTGTCGCGGCGGCAGCAGGCCGGTCAGCATGGAGGCGTGGGCGGGCAGGGTCAGCGGGCAGTGGCTGTACACGTCCTCGAAGACGACGCCTTCGCCGCCGAGCCGGTCGATGTTCGGCGTGGATCCCGCCTTGTAGCCGTAGAGGGGCAGATGATCCGCGCGCAGCGTGTCGATCGATATGAGGACGACCGGCGCGTCCGCGTATGCGCGCGGAGAAGCGCGGCCGTGGCAGGCCGAGGCGGCCAGACCCGCCAGGAGCACCGGGAGCGCCCGCCGCATGACCGGGAGCGATCTTAACCCGCCGGCCGCGGGTGCTAGCATACCGGCCGTGCCCCGCGCGGCCCTCCTGTTCGTGGTCGTGGCCGCCGGCTGCGCGCGCAGCCCGGCGCCCGTCCGCCGGGCCCCCTCGGTGCTGCTCGTGACCGTCGACACGCTGCGGGCCGACCGCCTCGGCTGCTACGGCGACGAGCGCGCCCGCACGCCCACGATCGACCGCCTGGCCCGCGCCGGGACGCTCTTCGAGAACGCGTTCACCCCCGTGCCCATCACCCTCGCCTCCCACGCGTCGATCCTCACCGGCCTGATCCCCCCGGCTCACGGCGTGCGGGGCAACGGAGGCTTCGCGCTGGGTCCCGTGCCGACGCTGGCCACCGCGCTGCGGTCGCGCGGCCTCGCCACCGGGGCCTTCGTGGGCGGCTTTCCCCTCGCGCGCCGCTTCGGCCTCGACCGCGGCTTCGACGTCTACGACGATGCGATGGAGAAGCCGGCCGGAGTCAACTACGAGCTGGCGGAGCGCCGAGCCGACGCCGTCGCGGAGGCGGCGCGGGCGTGGCTCGGCGGGCGGGCCGGTCCGGTCTTCCTCTGGGCGCACTTCTTCGATCCGCACACGCCCTACGACCCTCCGCCGGCCTTCCGCGGCGACGATCCCTACCGCGGTGAGATCGCCGCCGTCGACGCCGCGCTCGGCCGGCTGCTCGAAGCGTGGGACGCGAGGGACGGCCGGTCGCTCGTCGTCTTCACGGCGGACCACGGCGAGGCATTCGGCGAGCACGGGGAGGTGAGCCACAGCCTTTTCGTCTACGACGTCACGCTGCGCGTGCCCCTGATCCTGGGCGGCGACGGCGTGCCGCGCGGCCGCCGGGTTGCGACCGCGGTCGGGATCACCGACCTCGCGGCGACGGTGGCGCGGGTGGCGGGGGATGGCCCACCGCTGCCGGGCCGGGACCTGCTGTCGGCCCGGCTTCCGCCCGCGCCTCTGTATGCCGAGACGCTGGCCCCGCGACTCGATTTCGGCTGGAGCGACCTCCGGTCGTGGCGTGAGGGCCGATACAAGCTCATCCGGGCTCCTCGTCCGGAGCTGTACGACGTGAGCGCGGATCCGGCCGAGGCCCGGAACCTGGCCGCCGCGCAACCCGAGCTGCTCAGGAGGATGTCCGGCGCGCTCGACGCGGCACTGGCCGCCTCGGGAGAGAAGGACAGCGCCCGGGCCGCCGATGCCGAATCGGTCGAGCGGCTCCGGACGCTGGGCTACGTGCAGGGGCCGGGCGGCCGCGGGTCGGGCGCCGATCCCAAGGACGAGGTGGAGGTCGCGCGGCGGATCGCCGCCGCCGTCGGACCTTTCCCCGACTACGAGGCGGTGGTCCGGGCCTATCGAGAGATCGCGCGCCTGGATCCTCCCAATCCCCTCGTCAACTTCCGTCTCGCCGACGCGCTGCTGCGCTCGGGAAAGCCGCAGGAAGCCGTCGCCTGCTTCCGCAAGGTGCTGGCCGCCGGGCCTCGGACGGCCGAGGCCCACGTCGGCCTGGCCACCGCCTACGCCCAGCTCGGACGCGTCGACGAGGCGGAGAAAGCGCTCCGGCTCGGGCTGCACGTGGATCCGGGGAACGGCCAGGCCCACTACAACCTCGGCGAGGTTGCGCGGGCGAGGGGCGACCTGGCCGGCGCCCGCGCCGACTATGAGGCGGCCCTGGCCGATCCCGTGACCCGGGACCGGGCCCGCGCGCGCCTCGACGCGCTCCGATGAGACGCCGCAGCGTCCATGCGCTGCTCTCGGTCGCCGCCGCCGCAGCAGCGATCGCCGCGCTCTACCTCCGGCCCGCGGCCGGCGCCCGCGGGGCCAGCGTGCTGCTGGTCACCATCGACACCCTGCGCGCCGATCGCGTCGGCCTCTACGGCGCGCGCGATGTGCGCACCCCGAACCTCGATGCGCTGGGAAGCCGGGGCGTCGCCTTCGAGGAGGCGCTCTCGTCGGTGCCCCTCACGCTGCCGTCGCACTCGACGATCCTCAGCGGGCTCGAGCCTCCCCATCACGGCGTGCGGGACAACGGGACCTACATGTTCCCTTCCGACCGGCCCACCCTGGCCACGATCCTGAAGGCGCACGGTTACGCCACCGGCGCGTTCGTGGGCGCCTACGTGCTCGACCGCCGCTTCGGCCTCGCGCGTGGCTTCGACGTCTACGACGACCGCATCGAGCGGCGGTCGGAGGGAGCGAGCGTGCTCGAGTCGGAGCGGCGGGGGGAGGCGGTCGTGGAGTCGGCCACGGCGTGGATCGCCGCGCAGCCGGGACCGTTCCTCGCCTGGGTCCACCTCTACGATCCGCACGCGCCGTACGACCCACCCTCTCCCTACCGCGAGGAGTTCGCGGGGCGGCCCTACGACGGAGAGGTGGCCTACGCCGACTTCTGCCTGGGGCGGCGCCTCGCGGCGGCGGAGGCCCGAGCGGGGAAGAAGCTGCTGGCGGCCGTGCTGTCCGATCACGGCGAAGGCCTCGACGAGCACGGCGAGAAGACCCACGGCTTCTTCATCTACCAGTCGACGCTGCGGGTGCCGCTCGTCATCGCGGGACCCGGCATCTCCCGAGGCGCGCGGCGCCCGGGCCCGGCGCGCACGGCCGACGTGCTGCCCACGATCCTGGCGCATCTCGGGGTGGCCGCTCCCGGCGGCCTCGACGGCTCGGACCTGCTGGCGGGTGCTCCGCGACGGGAGACCTACGCCGAGACGCTCTATCCGGCCTCCCTCGGCTGGTCACCGCTGCGCTCCTGGCGGGCGGGAAGCCTGAAGCTCATCGATGCGCCGCGCCCGGAGCTCTACGACATCGCGAGCGATCCCGGTGAGACGAGAGACCTCTCACCGCAGCGGCCGCAGGAGACCGATCGCCTGCGGCGGGCGCTCGTCGCGTTCACGAAGGACGAGACAATGACGGCCGCGGCCGTCCCGGCGGAAGTGGCCGAGCGGCTTCGCGCGCTGGGCTACGTCGGCTCCGCACCGGTCGCAGGTGATTCACTCTCGCGGTTGCTCATTCATTCCGCGCGAGCGAAAGACCCCAAAGACGTGCTGCCCCTCTGGCAGTCGTTCGAGGAGGCGATCTGGGCCGAGGCGCGAGGCGATCGCGACTCGGCGCTGGCCACGCTGCGGGCGCTCGTCGGCGAGGAGCCGGCGAACGTCGCCTTCCGCCGCAGCCTGGCGGCGGCGCTCCGCCGGGCCGGCCGCGCGCGACAGGCCCTCGCCGCGCTGGGGCCGATCGAGCGCCTGGCCCCCGGCGACGCCCTGGCCTGGCACGAGCGCGCCACGGCTCTCGAGGAGGCGGGACGCGGCGGCGACGCGGTTCAGGCCGAAGAACAGGCCATCCGGCTCGCGCCTGACCTGCCCGAGCCCCACAACCATCTCGGTGTCCTGCTCGCCGGCCGGGGCCGGATCGATGCGGCCCTCGCCGCCTTCGACGACGCCATCCGGCTCGACCCGAACAATGCGCGCGCCTGGAACAACCGCGCCAACGCGCTGCGCGCCCTGGGGCGGCGCGATGAAGCGGCCGAAGCCTACCGCACGGCGTCGCGACTCGCCCCGCGAGACCCCGACCCGCTGAACGGGCTGGGCGTGCTGGCCGTCGAGGCGGGGGACCTGCCGGCCGCGGGCTCGCTCTTCACCCAGGTGCTCGAGCGCGATCCGGGCTACTCCGAAGCGACGCTGAACCTGGCCTACGTCGAGGCGCGGCAGGGCCATATGCCTTCGGCCCGGCAGCGCCTGCGACAGGTCCTCCGGGCACCTCTGGATCCCGCCCTATCCCGGCGGGTTCGGGCTCTCCTCCAGGAACTTGAAGGACCCCCTTGAGGGGACGTTCAAAGGCTGAACAATCCGATTAATTGAACATCTGAGTCGAGGCGGGGCCTTCTACCCGCCGTCAGTCTGGGTCGGGGCGCCGCCTCCATGGCAGGAGGATCGTCATGCGGTCTAGGCATCTCGTACCCCGGCTGGCCTGCGCGCTCCTCTGCGCGTGGCCGGCGGGAGCGCAGGAGCAACGCGGCTCGATCGAGGGTCTCGGGAGCTGTCGCTCCGGGCGTGACCGTGGAGGCGCGCAGCGACACCCCCGCCGCCGCATGGCCAACCGGTGGGCGGGACGGCCGATCCTCGACCCGCGCTTCCTGATGAGCAGCGGTTTCGAAGACCCGCGAACCGTTCGGCTCGGGGAGGCTGTCGGTCTGTTTGTACGGTGCATTGGATCATATATCCGATCGCATGGACGCCGATCGTCCACGTCGGCATCCATCTCGCGCGTAACCCTCTTGCCTGCAATGCATAGATACCGCCCGGGCATGGCCTTTCGCTTGCATCACCGGCAGAAAACCATTTCGCGCCTGACAGCTTAACGGCGTCTCAGGAGGAGGTTCATGAGCAGACTTCGCCTTTGGGCGATCACTCTCCTCGCGCTCGCGACGGCGGCTCCGGGCTTCGCCCAGGGAACGACCGGGACGCTCGAGGGGAAGATCAGTGATGAGCAGGGCCTTGCGCTGCCCGGCGTCAGCGTCACCGCCCAGAACACCGAAACCGGCTTCCAGAGGTCTTCGACCTCGGACGCGACGGGGACTTTCCGCATCCCGGGTCTGCCGGTGGGCACCTACGAGGTGAAGACCGAGCTGACGGGCTTCGCCGCGCAGGCCCGACGGACGAGCGTCGCGGTCTCCGCCACCAGCACGGTCGACTTCCGCATGACGGTGGCGACCAAGGCCGAGGAGGTGACGGTGCTGGCCGAGGCTCCGCTCATCGACGTGAAGCAGACCGGAGTGGGCCAGATCATCACCGCCGCGCAGATCGCGAACCTGCCCCTCAACGGCCGGCAGTTCGCGAACCTGGCCGCCCTCGTGCCGGGGGTGAGCCTGGGCTTCCACACCGATCCCACCAAGTCGACCCAGTTCGCGCCCCAGGTGTCGGGGGGCGGCGGGCGCAACATCAACTACCTGATCGACGGCGGCGACAACAACGACGACACCGTCGGCGGCCTCGTCCAGCTCTTCCCGCTCGACTCCATCGGCGAGTTCAACTTCGAGACCCAGCGCTTCCGCGCCGATACCGGGCGGGCCAACGGCGGCACGATCAAGGTGGTCACCAAGAGCGGCACCAACGAGTTCCGCGGCTCCGGCTTCGAGTTCTTCCGCGACAAGTCGCTCAACGGCAAGAGCCACACCGAGGAGGTCAACGACCTCCCCAAGGGCGACTACCGGAAGCATCAGTACGGAGCGAGCCTGGGCGGCCCGATCGTGAAGGACAGGACCCATTTCTTCGGGGCCTTCGAGCGCATCCAGCAGGACACGACGCAGCCGGTGAGCACGAAGGGCCTGTTCCCCGACAAGGACGGGGTGTTCGCGCTGCCGTACCGCGAGAACATGGCGGTCGGCAAGCTCACCCATCAGCTCAGCCCCGACCACTACCTCTCCGTGCGGTACGGGTTCAACAACAACAGCCAGCCCTACGGGGCCAGCCCGTCGTCGCCTCCCGAGGGGTGGGGGATCAGCAAGAACACCTTCCACTCCCTGAACGCCAATCTCAACTCCGTGCTGGGCGGCGGCCGGCTCAACGAGTTCACGTTCCAGTTCTCCTACTTCCTGAACCACATCGGGGAGAACTCGACGCTGCCCACCGAGACCTTCCCCAACGGCGTCTCCGTGGGGCAATCCATCAACACGCCGCAGACGACCGAGCAGCACAAGTTCCAGTTCCGCGACGACTTCACCTGGAACCGGGGCCGCCACGAGCTCAAGGTCGGGGCGAGCTTCATCAACGAGCCGGTGCTCGACATCACCTTCTCCACCGGCCAGCAGCCTCAGTTCACCCACCTCGCCGACAGCCGGACCTCGGCGATCTCGAACATCAGCTTCAACGGCTCCATCGGCGGGTCCGGAGGCGGCAGCCTGGCCAAGATACCCAACAAGCAGTACGCGTTCTACCTGCAGGACGGGTGGCGGGTGACCAACCGGCTGACCCTCGACCTCGGCATCCGCTACGACTACGTGACCGGCTTCGCGTTCGACCAGTCGGGCAACCTGATCTACCGCGAGCTGGTGGCGGCCGCCCAGCGCGGCGTGTTCAACTCGAGCGGCCTGCCCTGCCCCTGCATCGGGTACGAGGACTTCGGCAAGGCGCCGGCGGAGGACAAGAACAACGTCGCGCCTCGCGCCGGGTTCACGTATGACGCGAAGGGGGACGGCACGCTCGTTCTCCGGGGCGGCGCCGGCCGCTACTACGACTTCGCCTACACCAACGCCAACATCCTGTTCGCGGTGGTGGGCGCCCAGTCGTCGTTCGGCCAGATCTACCTGGTCAACAACACCCAGGGCATCCGCAACGCCGACGGGTCACTGTTCCAGGTCGGCCAGCCGCTGCCCCCGAATCAGCTCACGAACGTGAGCACGCCGATCCCGTCTCACGTGGCGACACCGCTTCCCAAGCAGCCCTACACCGACCAGGCCAACCTCGGCTTCTCGAAGGCCCTGGGCCGCGGCTACGCGGTCGAGGTGGACGGGGTGTACGCCGCAGGCTACGACCTCGGCGTGCGTCCGACACTGAACCGGCGCATCAACGGCGGCGCCCGGCGTTTCGCGGGCATCCTGCCCCAGTCCGGCACCGCGTCGTGGCGCGTGGACCTGATGGAAGGCAAGAGCCATTACAAGGGCATCAACTTCACGGTCAAGAAGCACTGGGACGGCAAGCTGCAGCTGCTGGCCAGCTACACGCTCTCCGATGCGAAGTCGTCGGCGAGCCTGCGCGCGGTGGACGAGTTCGGCGAGTACGATCCGATCAGCCAGTTCAACCCGTTCGGCGACCCGGAGAACCCGACCCGCTCGGACTACCGCCACCGCGTGACGGCGAGCGCCGTGTGGTCGCCGGCATGGGGGCTCACGATCGCCCCGATCTTCCGTTACAAGTCGGCCCAGGCGTTCAACATCATCACCGGCACCGACGACAACCGCGACGGCACCAACCGCGATCTGCCGCCGGGGGTCAAGACGCTCAACTCCGGCCGCGGCGCCGACTTCAAGCAGCTCGATATGCGCGTCTCGAAGAGGATCCGGCTGACCGGCCGCACCGGCCTCGAGGTCATCGGCGAGGGCTTCAACCTGACGAACGCCACGAACCCCAACACGTACGTCGCGAGCATGACATCGTCCTCGTTCGGCAAGCCGACCCGCTTCGCGGGCGACTTCCGCCAGAGCGAGCAGCGGTTGTTCCAGCTCGGCGTGCGTCTGGAGTTCTAGGACGTTCGTCGCATCACGGGCGGGGGCCTCGCCGAGGCTCCCGCCCTTTCAGCTCTCGATTACTGGTAGGGGTGGCGTCGTCTTCCAGCGACCGCGGGTGAAGTCGGGCACCTCGACCGGGCGGCTGCCTTCGGCCACCGAGCGCTCCGTCAGCCCGGCGATCGCGCTCCAGGCCGCCGCGTCGTAGACGTTCTGGTCGGTGGGCAGCCCCCGCCGCAGGCACTCGATGAGGCGCCAGTCCTCGAGGAAGTCCATCCCGCCGTGGCCGCGGGTGACCTTGCGCACGCGGTCGGACTTCCAGAGCGGGTGCTCGAACTCGTTGAAGTACTTCTTGACCGGCTCCCACTCGTCCTTCTTACGGCTGCGCCCTTCGATGTAGACCCGGTCCGGCCAACCCTGGACGATCCCGCGAGTGCCCTGCAGCAGGTCGATGCGGCTGTAGGGCCGCGGGTTGTTGGTGTTGTGGGAGAGGAAGATCGTCTGTCCGTTGACGGTGCGGATGAGCGTGGCGTTGACGTCGCCGAGCCTGTAGGTCTCCTTCCGGCGCGGGTCGTCGGCGGGGAGGTGCTCGGCCGCGTAGAGCTGCAGGCCCCGGGAGTTGCCGCTCATCGACACGAGGTAGTCGAACCGGTTGCCGCGGTTGACGTCCATGCACTGGGCGACGGGGCCCAGCCCGTGGGTCGGATAGATGTTGCCGTTGCGGCGGATGGAGTGGGCCCGGCGCCACAGGCCCTCGCTCTCCTTCTCGAACTTGATCTCCCGCAGGTCGTGGAGGTAGCCACACTCGCCGTGGAGCAGCTCGCCCAGCAGCCCGCGGCGGACGAGGACGAGGGTCAGCATCTCCAGCCGGCCGTAACAGCAGTTCTCCATCATCACGCAGTGGCGCTGCTGCTTCTCCGCCGCTTCCACGAGCTGCCAGCACTCCTCGACCGTGACCGCGGCCGGCACCTCGGTGGCCGCGTGCTTGCCGGTGCGCAGGGCGGCCAGCAGCACGGGGACGTGCCACTCCCAGGGCGTGGCGTTGTAGACGAGGTCCAGCTCCTGCTCGTCGCACATGCGCTCGAAGTCGCGCTCGCCCCGGGAATAGCCGGCCGGCGAGGGCTGGTGGGCGGCCACGACCTTCGCCTGGGCGGCGGCCACCTTCTCGGGCAGGATGTCGCACACGGCGCGGATCTCGGCCCCTTCGATGCGGAGGAGGTTCTCCACGTGGACGGTGCCTTGCCGGCCGACTCCGACGTACCCGATGCGGACGCGCTCGAGGGGCGGGGCGGCGAGGAGCGTCGTCGCCGGCGGCGGTGCGGCGGCTGGCTCGGCGGCGGCTCCAGGGGGGCGCACGGCGGCGGCCAGGCCGGCCGCGACGCCCGCGCGCAGGAAGTCGCGGCGGGAAGGATGCTCGGGTGGGGACCGACGCTTGCGGTCGCTCATGGCGGCCATGATACTCTCGCGGCGCGAGCGTTCGGCGCGCGCAGCGGAGCGTTTCCTCTGCCGTGTCGCGGCGGATCCACTCCGCCGCGACACGCTTGACGAAGCCAAACGCGGAGCGCAGCGCGCCGCATTCGGATCACGTAGCGCGCCGCATTTCAGTCTATGATTGCCGTTCATGCTTCCGGAGCCCGTCCGGGCCGCCATCTACTGGACGAGCAACGCGGTATGGGGCCCGTGGACGATCGCGCTCCTGCTCGGCACCGGCGTCTTCCTGACGATCCGACTCCGCTTCGTCCAGGTTGTGCGCTTTCCCGACGCGGTACGCGCCATGGTCCCCGCCGCCCAGTCGGGCGCCCTAGGGGCCCTGACGCCCTTCCAGGCGTTCATGACCGCGCTCGCCGCCACCATCGGCACCGGCAACATCGCCGGCGTGGCCACGGCGGTCGTCACCGGCGGGCCGGGAGCGGTCTTCTGGATCTGGTGCTACGGCTTCGTCGCCACCGCCGTCAAGTTCACCGAGGCGGTGCTCGGCATCCGCTTCCGCGTCCTGTCGAGCGAGCATCTCTCGGCCGGGCCGATGCATTACCTCCGGGACGGCTTGAAGGCGCCCTGGCTCGGCTGGACCTACGCCCTGGTCGCGGGAGTGGCGGCGCTCACCACCACGCCCTTCACCCAGCCCAACTCGATCGCGGTGGTGTGGCAGAGCCAGTTCCACGTCCCCACCTGGGTCACGGGCATCCTGGTCGCGGTCTTGACGTGGCTGGTGGTCATCGGCGGCATCAAGTCCATCGGCCGCGCCGCCGAGCGGCTGGCGCCCCTCAAGGTCTTCCTGTACCTGGCCGGCGGGATCATCGTCATCCTGACCCACGCGGGCGCGGTGCCCGGCGTCTTCGCCCTCATCTTCCGCGAGGCGTTCTCGACCCGGGCCGCCGTCGGGACCGCGGCCGGCATCGGGATCCGGGTGGCGATGCGCTACGGCCTGGCCCGGGGGATCTACGCCAACGAGGCGGGCTACGGCACCGCGGCGGTCGCCTACGGCACGGCCCGCAGCCAGGAGCCGGTGCAGCAGGGGCTGAACGCGGTGATGGAGGTCTTCATCGTCTCGTTCGTCACTTCCTCGATCAGCGCCCTCACCATCCTGGTGAGCGGCGTATGGCGGTCGGGGCTGACCAGCACGGCGGTGGTGGCGGCCGCCTTCGACACGTCCATACCGGTCGTGGGCGGGTGGATCGTGGCCTTCTGCGCGTTCCTCTTCGGCTACACGACGCTCATCGGCTGGGCCTACTACGGTGAGCAGTTCCTCGGATACATCATGGGAACCCGGGTGACCCTGCCCTACCGGTGGGTCTACTGCGGCCTCATCGTGTTCGGGGCGGTGAGCAAGGTCGACACGGTGTGGGCGTGGGGCGACCTCATGAACGGCCTGCAGATCTTTCCCAACGTCGCCGGCCTCATCGGGCTTTCCGGGGTGGCCGCGTCGGCGCTGCGCGCCGAGGGCCGCCGAACCTGAGCATGCCGGGCGGCTTCCAGCGCCAAGGCGGCGCGCTCGCCTGCGACGGCGTCCCTCTCGAGCAGGCCGCGGGCCGCTTCGGCACGCCGCTCTACCTCTACAGCCGGTCGGCGATGGAGGCGGCCTACGCCGAGTACGACCAGGCGTTCGCCCGCGTGCCCCACCGCATCTGCTATGCGCTGAAGGCGAACGGCAGCGGGGCGCTGCTGCGCATCCTGGCCGGCCTGGGCGCCGGGGCCGACATCGTATCCGGGTTCGAGCTGGAGGCCGCCCTCCGCGCCGGGTTCCCGCCGGACCGCATCGTGTTCTCGGGCGTCGGGAAGACGGAAGCCGAGATCGTCCAGGGCGTGGAGGCCGGCATCGGCGAGTTCAACGCCGAGAGCGAAGAGGAGCTGGAGCGGATCAGCCGCGCCGCCTCCGCGCGGGGGCGGACCGTGCGCGTCACGCTCCGGGTCAACCCCGACATCGACCCCAAGTCGCACGCCTACATCTCGACCGGCCTCCGCCAGAACAAGTTCGGGGTGGACATCGCGCTCGCCCCGGGCATCCTGGAGCGGGCGCGGGCGCGGCCGGGCCTCGAAGTCTCGGGCGTGCAGTGCCACATCGGATCGCAGATCACCGACCTGGAGCCGATGGAGCAGGCGGTGCGCGACCTCGTGGCTCTCTCCCGCCGGCTGCTCGACGCCGGGTTCGCGCTGCGGACGATCGACGTCGGGGGCGGGCTGGGTATCGACTACGAGGGCGAAGGCGCTCCCGCGCCGGCGGCGCTGGCGGCCCGAATCCTGCCGCTGCTGGCCGGCCTTCCCCTCGCGCTGATCCTCGAGCCGGGCCGCTCGATCGTCGGTCCCGCCGGAGCGCTGCTGACCCGCGTCCTCTACCTCAAGGAGAACCGGGGCAAGCGCTTCGTGATCGTGGACGCGGGGCTGAACGACCTCCTCCGCCCGGCCCTGTACTCGGCGTTCCACCGCGTGGAGCCGGTCGTCTCGAAGGGCGGCGACACGCGCCGGGTGGACATCGTCGGTCCTGTGTGCGAGACGGGGGACTTCCTGGCCCGCGACCGGAACCTCGAGCACGTGGACCCGGGCGACCTGCTGGCGGTGCGCGACGTGGGCGCCTACGGCTTCGTCATGTCCTCCAACTACAACATGCGCCCGCGGGCGGCCGAGGCGCTCGTCGAGGAGGGCCGCGTCCGCCTCATCCGCCGGCGGGAGACGTTCGAGGACGTGGTGCAAACGGAGCTCTGAGTTGCCTCTCAAAGCAGAGGCCGCAGAGGCCGCAGAGGACGGAGAACAACTTCATTTCTCGCTGATCACCCGTCCCAGGTCGCTGGAGCGGGCCAGGCGGTCGAACGTCTCGTAGAGGGCGGACGAGATCTGCTTGATGGCCGCTTCGCCGTCGGCGTCATGCCGCAGGTAGGTGGTCATGATGGAGACCGCGTAAGGGCGGCCGGGCAGGTCTACGATCGCGGTCACGCAGCGCACCGCCTCCAGGCTCCCCGGCTTGTCGGCCACGACCAGGTCCTCCGGGAGCGGCACCCGGAATGGCGAGTCCTTGGGTACCGCCATGACGGCCAGGAGGTCCTTCACCCTCTCCTTCGACAGGCCGGCCCCGGCGTACATCGCCTCGGCGAGCTGCCGCATCTCGGCCGGTGTCGAGACGTTCTCGTCGCCCCGGCGGGCCGCTTCCAGGTCCATCATCTTGCGCCGCAGGCGGGTGGCGCGCAGGCCGAGCGAGTCGAGGCGCCGGTTGACCGCTGCCATCCCGACCCGGTCGATGAGCACGTTGGTCGCGGCGTTGTCCGACCACCCCATCATGAGCACCGCCAGGTCGCGCCAGGTGAGGCTCAGCCGGTCGCCCAGCTCCTGGAGCACGCCCCCGCCGCGGACGCGCGGCAGGGGCGGTCGCGTCAGCTCCCGGAGGTCGACGCGGCCCTCCTCCGCCTGCCGGAAGAGCTCGTACAGCACGGCCAGCTTGATGGAGGAGGCCTGCGGGAAGGGCTCCTGAGGCCGGATCTCGAGCGTCATCCCGCCCTTCAGGTCCTTGACCGAGAGGCCGAGCACGCCGTCGAGACCGCGGTCGACCGTCTCGATGCGGGAGCGGAGCTTGTCCCAGAGCGCGGCCTGCTTCTCGGCCGGCGCGCCGGGAACGGCGAGGCCCGCGACGAGGAGCGACAGGGCCGCGGTCATTCTTGCTTCCATGCCTTGTCGTACCTCAGCAGGCCCGTGGAGTCCACCGACACGCCGTGGACCGCCCGCCGGAAGGCGGTGAAGAGCGACACGTGGTAGAGCGGCACCCATGGCATGTCCTTCTGGAACAGCTCCTGGGCCGTGCGATAGAGGGAAGCGCGCTCGCGGTGGTCGCCGCGCTGCCGGGCCTGCTTCAGCAGCGCGTCCATCTCCGGGCTCCGGTAACGGCTGCGGTTGGTGGCTCCCACCGAGTCGGAGGCGAGCAGGGCGGAGAGGAAGTCGTTGGGGTCGGTCGTGTCGGCCTGCCAGCCGAGGATGGCCAGGGCGTAGCTTCCCTTGGTGGCCCGCTCGAGGTAGTCCTTCCAGCTCCGGGCCTGCTCGAGCCGGGCCCGCACGCCGACCTGCGCCAGGTCGTCGCGCACGCGGGCGGCCAGGCGCAGCGGCGACGGAAGGTACGGGCGGGCGGCGTCGACGGTCATGAGCGTGGTGTCGAAGCCGTCGGCGTAACCCGCTTCGGCCAGGAGGCGGCGGGCGGCCGCCCGGTCCAGGACCAGCTCCTTGGTCCGCGTCGCGTAGGCCCACAGCGTGGGCGGCAGCGGGTTCCGGGCGGGGACGCCGTGGCCGCCGAGGGCCTCCCGGACGAGGGCCCGCCGGTCGACGGCGCGGGCCAGCGCCTGGCGGACCCGCGGATCGTCGAAGGGCGGGCGCCCGTTGTTGGGGCAGAGGAACACGATGTTGGGACCGGTCTGCGAGTCGAGGGTGATCCCGGGCTGGCCGCGCAGACGGCCCACCGTGTCCTGCCCGACGGCGGTCGTCACGTCGACCTCGCCCGCGGTCAGCGCGGTCACCAGGGACTTCTGGTCGGCCAGGCGCCGGAAGACGACATGGCGCAGCCGGGGTGCGCCTCCCCAATAGTCGGGGTTGGCGACCAGTTCGATGCGCCCGGGCTGGGCGGAAGCCAGGCGGAAGGGCCCCGTGCCGACCATGGGCCGGGAAGGGCGCGAGCCCATCTGGCGCGGGCTCTGCAGCGCATAGAAGGCCTGCGAGAGCGTGGCCAGCAGCGCGGCATTGGGCTGGTCGAGGGTCACGGTGACCACGAAGGGGCCGGCCGGCACGGCCCGGCCGGGAAAACCCCGCCGCCGGCGGAGGTCCTCCAGGTTCCCCACCACCGCCGCGGCGTCGAGCGGCGCCCCGTCGTGGAAGCGCACGCCCTGGCGGAGCGTGAAGGTCCACGTGCGGTTGTCGGTGGTCGCCCAGCTCGTGGCCAGGGCGGCCTCGGGCCGGCTGCCGTCGGGTCGGTAGCGCACCAGAGGCTCGCACACGTTGGCCGCCACCGCGGCGGAGACGAGGTCGGTGGCGCGGTGGGGATCGAGCGACACCGGATCGGATGTGAGGCCGACGACCAGCGTGTCGGGAGGAGCGGTGAGGAGGGCCAGGAGGAGGAGCGCGCTCACGTGGCCAGGCCCGAGAGCGCCTGCGCCACCAGCAGGCCGGCGTAGGTCCCGATGACGTTGCCCAGCACGGCCAGCAGCAGGCCCACCGGCGCCATCGCGGGCTGATATATGGCGGCCACGATGGGAGCGGAGGAGTATCCGCCCACGCAGGCCTGGCTGGCCGCGCCGAAGAAGAACAACGGCGCGCGAAGGAGGCGGACCGCGCCCAGGGTCAGGAGCGCGTGCACGACGATGACGATCACGCCGAAGAGCACGAACTGCGGGTGGGACGCCACCTTGCGCAGGTCTCCCTGCGCACCCACCGAGGCCAGCAGCAGGTAGAAGCCGGCGTAGCCAAGCGTGGAGGCGCCCGCCTCCTCCAGGCGGGAGAGCGGCGTGAGCGAGAGCAGGAGGGCGACCGTGGTGAGGATGATGATCGCCCACGAGAACTGGTTGAGGACCTTGCCGACGGGCGGGAGCAGGCCGCCCACCCACAGGCAGGCCGCGGTGAGGACGACCGCGAGGCCGACCATCAGCGTTGCGTCGGCGACGGCCAGGGGTCGGGACGACTTCGCCTTCCGATCGGCCAGACGCGCGCCCACCCCGTCCACCGCGGAGCGGTCGGCGCCGTTCCACCGGTCGAAGCGGTCCTGGTGGCCGGCGAGCGAGATGAGTATCCCCATCCAGGTATAGCCGACCACGGTGTCGACGATGATGATGACGCCCTGCAGCTCCGGCGAAAGGCCGAGGGTGGCGCCGACCGCGATCAGGTTCGCGCTGCCCCCGATCCAGGTCCCCGCTAGGGCTCCCGCCGCCTTCCACGCCTCGGAAGGCAGCCACGGGCGCAGGAGGACGAACGCCGCCATGCAGCCGAGCGCCACACCCAGGCAGCCCGCCGCCATCACCACGAGAGCGGTGCGACCCAGGCGGGCGATGGCCTTCAGCTCGGACGAGAGCAGCAGCAGGACCAGGCTCGCCGGCAGGAGGTAGCGGGCCAGCGCCCGGTAGAGCGGGCTGTCGTCGGGGATGAGGCCCGCGGAGGTCGACAGCATGGGGATGAAATAGGTCCAGACGAGCGCGGGGAGGCGGTCGAAGAGGCCCCGCAGGGCCGGGAGGCGGGCGACCTGGAACACGAGGCCGACGACACCCGCCAGATAGGCCAGGAGGAAGACGGGGTCCTTGATCAAGCGGCGCCATCATTCAACACGGCCGGGAAGGGGTCAACCGTGCGCCGCGGGCCGGCCACCTATAATGCCGCCATGGTGTGGCCCCCCGAAGTCTCCCGCCGGCAGGTCCTGGAAGGCGCGCTCGCCTCCTGCGGCCCGCGCCTCTGGCCGGCCCTGCTTCGAGGATCCGGAGCCGAACCGAGCGCGAGCACGGCGCCGCGGCTCGAGTTCGCCAGCGCCCTCGAGGCGGCCGAGGCGATCCGGCGGCGCCGCATCTCCTCCGTCGAGCTGACGCGGCTGGTGCTCGAGCGGATCGACCGCTGCAACCCGTCCCTCAACGCGATCGTCAACCTGCTGCGCGGCGAGGCCCTCGCCGTCGCCCGCGCCGCGGACGAGCTGCTCGCCCGCGGGGGCGCCCGCGGGCGCTTCCATGGCGTGCCGATCACGGTCAAGGAGTCGTTCGAGATCCGTGGCGTCCCGGCGACGGTGGGCCTGGAGGAGCTGAGGGGCCGCCTGCCCGCGCAGGACGCGGACGCCGTGGCCCGCCTGCGTTCCGCCGGCGCCATCGTCCTCGGCAACACCAACGTCCCGGTGAGGCTCGCGGACTGGCAGAGCGACAACCCGATCTACGGCCGGACGAGCAACCCCTGGGACCTGGCCCGCACTCCGGGCGGATCGAGCGGCGGCAGCGCCGCGGCGCTGGCGGCGGGCCTCGGGTACCTCTCGATGGGCAGCGACATCGGGGGATCGATCCGCATCCCCGCGCACTTCACCGGCGTCTATGGGCACAAGACGACGATCGGCGTCATCTCGCGCACCGGCCACATCCCGCCCCTGCCCGCGACCGGCCCCCAGCCGCCGAACGACCTCGCGGTCCTGGGGCCGATGGCTCGGAGCGCACGAGATCTCGCCGCCGCGCTCGAGGTCGTGGGCGGGCCTCCGGCCGAGGACGCGCTGGCCTACCGCTGGACGCTGCCCCCGGCCCGGCGAGACCGGCTGGCGAGCTACCGGATCGGATACGTGCTCGACGACGTCCACTGCCCGGTCGTGCCGGCGGTGAAGGATGTGCTGGCCCGGGCGGTCGACGCGCTCGGCAAGGCGGGTGTCGAGCTCGCGGAGGGCTGGCCGCCCGGGGTCGACGTGGAAGCGCAGTACCGCACGTACCGTTACCTGCTGTGGGAGGCCACTCCCCCCGCGGGCGAGGACACCGAGGCGCTCCGCTCCGCCGCCACGCGCACGGACGACAGCCTTGAGTCGCTCCGCGCCCGCGCGCTCACCGATCCCATCGCGCGGGTCACGGAGGTGAGGGCCGCGCGGCTGCGCCACCGCGCCGCCTGGCAGCGTTACTTCGGCGAGCACGACGCGTTCCTCATGCCCGCCGCCTTCGTGGCCGCCTTTCCCCACGACGCGAGGCCGATGGCGGCGCGCCGGCTGGCCACGCCGGAGGGGCAGCGAGCGTACGACGACCTGCTCTTCTGGATCGGGTTCGCGAGCATGACCGGGCTGCCGGCCACCACCGCGCCGGTCGGCCTCACGCGGGAAGGGCTGCCGGTCGGCATCCAGATCGTCGGGCCCTATCTCGAGGACGCCACGCCGATCGACGTGGCGGCGCGGATGGCGGACGTGGTCGGGGGGTTCGAGAGGCCCCCGGCCTACGGCGGGAGCGGGTCATGAGCGTGACCCTCCGCCATCGCCCGCTCGATCTCCGCCTTCGCCACACCTTCCGCATCGCCCGCGGCGCCTCCGACGTGCGCGAGAACCTGCTGGTCGAGCTGGAGGAAGGCCGCCTCGTCGGCCGCGGCGAAGCGGCGCCCATCCTCCGCTACCACGAGGACCGTGCCTCGGCGGCGCGGGCGGTGACCGCCATGGCCGAGGGCCTGGGCGACCCGCGTGCCTTCGCGGAGGCCGCGGGCCGGGCCGCCGTGGCGGGACAGAGCGCGGCGGAGGCGGCGGTGGACATGGCGCTGCACGACCTGGCCGGCCTCCGGCTGGGCGCGCCGCTGTACGAGCTGTTCGGCCTCGATCCCCGAGGCGCGCCGGAGACCTCCTTCACGATCGGCCTCGACGCGCCCGAGGTGGTCGTGCGGAAGGTGAAGGAGGCCTCGGGCTATCCGGTCCTCAAGGTGAAGATGGGCTCCGACGGCGACCGCGAGGTGCTGGCCGCGGTCCGGGACACGACGCGCCAGCGCATCCGCGTGGACGCCAACGAGGGTTGGACGCACGAGGCGGCCCTCGAGCGGCTGGAGTGGCTGGCCAGACTCGGCGTGGAGTTCGTGGAGCAGCCGCTTCCCGCCGACCGCATCGAGGAGACACGCGCCCTGCGCCGGCGCAGCCCGCTCCCGTTCTATGCCGACGAGAGCGTGCACCGGGCGGCGGACATCCCGCGCCTGGTCGGCGCCTTCGACGGCATCAACATCAAGCTGATGAAGTGCGGAGGGCTGGCCGAGGCGCGCCGCATGATCGCGGTGGCCCGCGCGCACGGAATGAAGGTCATGCTGGGCTGCATGATCGAGTCCTCGCTGGCCATCACCGCCGCCGCCCACCTCTCCCCGCTGGTGGACACCGCCGACCTCGACGGCAACCTGCTGGTGCGGGACGACCCCTTCGAAGGGGCGACGGTCGAGGAGGGGCGGCTGGTGCTCCCGGAGCGGCCGGGCCTGGGGGTGGTCGCGCGGGACGCTCCGGTCAGCGGCTCGCGGCCGGGCTCTCCATGAAGGTGCGCTCGAAGTAGTCGCCCGTCGCCGCCAGCACCGTGCGCCAGCTCCTCCAGAGCAGGAAGTCGTGGATGTCGTCGGGGATGACCAGCTCCTCCGCCGCGACACCCTTCGCCGCGAGCCGCTGCCGCAGGTCCACCGTCTGGTGGAACTCGACGTTGCGGTCGTCGTCGGCGTGGATCAGCAGCACCGGCGATCTCCACGTGGGCACCGCCGACACCGGCGACGACTCGTACGTGACCCGGGCCGCCTCTCGCAGGTCGGCCTCCGTGATCCCGTCGCCGGCGAGGGCGGACCTGAGGTCGGGAGCCGGACGGCC
>Ga0066710_100001024_pt1 | contig 19523 bp, 14 predicted proteins | sample GraSoiAngelo_159_FD_79666 | JGI IMG/M metagenome (GOLD analysis project Ga0066710, IMG submission 79666) | Grasslands soil microbial communities from the Angelo Coastal Reserve, California, USA - 14_1009_16_40cm | ecosystem: Environmental > Terrestrial > Soil > Grasslands | place: USA...
CGGTTCGCGAGCACGTTGAGCACGCCGTGGACTGGATCAAGCTCTACCCGACGGGGGGCTACTCGTTCAGCGCCACAGGCGAGCCCCAGTACGTGCTGACCTACCCGCTCCCCGTCCTCCAAGCGCTCGTCGACGAAGCCCATCGTCTCGGCCGAAGGGCGGCGTGTCACAGCTTTGGCGGCGAGGGCCTCCAGAATTCAGTGACTGCCGGCTGCGACACTGTCGAGCACGGGTACGGCCTGTCGCAGATGCAGCTCGACGCGATGGTGCAGAAAGGGCTCTTCTTCGACCCGACGCTCGTCCGCTATACGGAACCGTACATGGACGACAACGACGCCAAGAATACGGGCGGAAGGTATCGAATGATTCCGATCTTCGACAAGGCGGTGTCAATGGCCGTGGCCACCAGGGGACTGAAGATCATGGTGGGGAGCGGCGCGGACGGCTCCACGTTTGCGCACGGGACGCAGGCCCTCGAGTTCGAGTCGTTGGTGAAGCGATCCGGCATGACGCCGGCCCGGGCCATTCAGGCGGGCACCATCATCAACGCCGAGGCCATGAGATGGCAGGACCAGGTTGGATCGATAGCGAAGGGGAAATTCGCCGATCTGATCGCCGTGTCCGGGAACCCGCTCGCGGACATCACCGAACTCCAACGTGTGAAGTTCGTGATGAAAGGCGGCAAGGTCGTCAGAAACGATCTTGCGGTCAGATGAAAGGTTCCTCGGGTCGCTAGGGCTTCCAGCCATCCGGCAGCTGGAGCTCGTTGACCTTGCCGGCTGGCGGCTGAGTGAGGCTCCCGGAGTCCCACGACGGAATCACCGTTTTTCCTGGCGGATAAAGGGACTCCATCGGCTTCCAGACCGTGTCCACCCTGTCGCCGAAAAGGTCGCCGATCAACAGGTCGGTCACCGTCCCGCGCAGTTCGGGAAACTTGGCGACGAACTGCCCGAAACTGAAGCCGTCGTAGTACTCGCACACCAACCGGCGCATACGGTCCACGCCCTTGTTGAAATCGGGTCCCCACTTGCCGAGCTGATCTGCCGACGTGTCATCTGCGGAAAGACCCTCCGTAATGGCGTCGGCGGCCATTTCTCCCGAGCGCAGCGCCAGCAGGACGCCTGACGAGTACAGCGGATCCAGGAATCCCCAGGCGTCACCCACAAGCACCCAGCCGTTGCCGGCCACCGTCGTGGCCCGGTACGAGTAGTCCTTGGTGGCGAAATACCCGGCCGCCCGCTGGCCTTGCGAGACGCGGCGAGCGACCTCGGGACACCGATCGACTTCCTCCTGGTAGGTCTGCTCGAAGTTGCCGGCGTTCGGTCGATTCTTGAACAGATAGTCGAACGGTGCGACGACCCCCACGCTCACCATGTCGTTGTGCTGCGGGATGTACCAGAACCACCCGTTCTTGGTCGTGGTCTGGAGGACCATCGTGGCGCCCTCGTCTCGTCCCTGGTCGCGGTACGCACCCCTGAAATAGGTCCAGATGGCGCCCTTGTTGAGCAGCGGATCCCACACGCGCAGTCGGAGCCGATTCTGGATGAGGCCAGCCTGTCCGCTGGCGTCCACCACGACTCTCGCGCGCACCTCGCGGGTCGAGCCGTCCTCGTTTCGCAGTCTGACGCCGACCGCACGGTCGCCCTCGAACACCACGTCGAGGACGCGGACGCCTTCGTGTGCCGTGACGCCGTGTTCGCGCGCGTTCTCCAGCATCATCTGGTCGAACTCGCTGCGGACCACCTGCCAGGTCTGGGAACACTCGTGCGGCTTGTTGTCCCAGAAATAGAACGGCGCCGAGAGCTTGCCGTTCGCGTTCACGAACTGCACGCTGTACTTCTTGACAAAATGGCTCCGCTGCATCTTCGGCAGCATGTCGAGCCGCTTCAGCACCCAGTAGGTTTCCGGGATGAGCGATTCACCAATGTGAAAGCGGGGGAACCGGTCGCGCTCGTACAGCTCGACGCGGTATCCCTTCTGAGCAATCAGCGTCGAGACCGTCGACCCGGCCGGACCCCCGCCGACGACCACTACATCAGGGCTGCCATCCTTCGGTGCTTCCATCTGTGTTCTGGCCTCACTCTTCAATCACGAATCGGCGCGCCTTCATTTCGAACCGGGGCAGCGTCCCTGGCCGGGCGGCGTGGACCGGTACGGTGAGTCCCAGGGCTTCGTGCAGCTGCCGCGACAGCCCCTCAACCGTCCTTCCGACGTCGCTCCAGGAGGGCTCCAGCTCCACCTCGAGCGAAAGGGTCGAAAGGGCAGCCGCGCGGGACACGCTCGACCGGAACTCGACGATCTCCTTGAACGAGCGCACCACCGACTCGATCGCAGACGGATAGACGTTCACGCCCCGAATGCTGACCATGTCGTCGGTTCGCCCCAGGATGCCGCCCTCGAGCCGCGCGAGCGTGCGCCCGCACGGACACCGTTCCAGGCATTTCACCACGACGTCGCCGGTGCGGTAGCGGACGACCGGGCTCGCGGTTCTCCCGAGGTTCGTGATTACGAGCTCGCCCGGTTGTCCGACAGGCACCGGGCCGAGCGTCCGGGTGTCGAGCACTTCACCGATGTACTCGGCTTCGTTCAGGTGCAGGAAGCCGGGCGCTTCCCAGCACTCGAAGCTGACCGGACCCACCTCGGTCAAACCGTGGTGATCGATCACCCGCGCCCCCCAGCTCTCCGCGATTCGTTCGCGGGTCGCTGGAATGCTCCCCCCTGGCTCTCCCGCGACGATCAGCGTCTGCACCGTGCTGCACGCGATCGGCCGCTTCTCGGCGCGCTCCGTGGCGGCAACCTCCGCCAATCGTAGCGCGTAGGTAGGCGTACAGCACACCACGGTCGGCTCGACGGCGTCGATCAGCGCGAGCCGCTGATGGCTCGACATGCCGCCGGCAGGCACCGCGTGCGCGCCCATCTGACACGCCGCGTCGAACGCCGTCCAGAACCCGAGGAACGGACCGAACGAGAACGCGAACAGAATCCGGTCCGACTGGTTCACGTGCGCGGCGCGGTAGACCGCTTTCCAGCATTCGAGCATCCACTGCCAGCTCTCGCTCGTGTCCACCCACCGCAGCGGCTTGCCCGTCGTCGCCGAGGTCTGGTTGTACCGGGTGTAGTGAACGAGATCCTCAGTCAGGGCCGTCCCCCAGGGGGGGTGCAGCGCCTGGTCCGCCATCAGTTCGGCCTTGGTGGTCACGGGCAGACGTTGAAGGTCGTCGGGGAACCGCAACGTGCCCACGCGCACGCCTGCCTCGTCCAGCTTGCGGGTGTAGAAACGGTTTCGTCCGTAGATGGACGTGAGCAGCTGCTGAAGCCGATGACCCTGCCGAGACGCCAGCGCCTGGGCGTCCAACCGCTCGAACGCAGGAACATCGAAAGATGCCGCCACGTGAGCTACTCGTCCGTGATGGGTGCCGGCCAGAGCCGTTGCACGATGTCGGCCGGGATGTTGATGGCGGCCATCGGTTCGTTCGGACGCCTGCTCACGCAGGCGATGACGAGCGTGCCGCTGGCGATCTTGGTGTCGCCCTGGTGCAGCAGGCACGCGTAGCGAATCGTTCGCCGGGTGATCCCTTCGATGCGGATCCAGACGTCGAACTCGTCTTCGAAGCGCAGCGCTTTGTGAAAGTCGAAGGATGCCGCCACCCGCGGCCAGCCAATCTCGGCACCGGGCGGTGCAATGCTCAATCCGGCCTCGCGCCAAAGCGCATGCTCCGCCTCTTCCATGTAGCGAAAGAACCAGCTGAAATGGACAATGCCTGCGGCATCGGTTTCGTAGAACTGCACGCGTCGCTTCAGCCGATACTCGGTGGGCACCTGGTTGCTCCTCGCGTCAAGACCACCTGCGACCTTCAAATATCTGTCGCCGCCCTTCAGCGGCGGCTCCGTATCAGCCCACGGGACAGGATCTCGACGACCTCGCCGATCCGGCGGCCGCGATAGATCATGTCTGTGCGGCGGCCGTAGAGCGTGCGCGGTTTGGGCATCCAGAACACGCCCATGAGCTCCTGGTGCGGAGTGACGGCCAGAAACGCCCGCGGGCGGCTCTTGTAGTCTACTCCCGCGTCGTGCAGCACCCGGCCGAGCGGCACCTCGTTGCGCACGATCCGCGCCTGCAGTTGCGGAGTCAAGGCGCTCAGAGTGATTCTCGCCGCGCCCATGGCCACGGGCTCTCCCGTGCTGGCGCGCACGAGCAGAACTCGGCGCAGGTAGCTTGATCCTTTCCGCAGGATGGAGAGCGTCCGGAGGCTGATCGGTCCACCAAACTGACGCTCGAGTGTCCTCGTCATACTGTTTTCGTGCACCAGCAGCCTCCGATACGGCGGTGGCACCTGGTCCGGTGACACTCGTCGCGCCGTGGGCGGGGCGATGCCGGCGCTCTGGTAGAGCACATCGAGCGGAAAGAGGATGCGATTGACGGACAGGGAACGGCGTCCCGGGTTCCCGGTGTCGGTTGCGCGCGGCTCGGGCATCGTGACGCGGCCTAGGTGTATCGAATACCTGCGTGCTCAGGGAGAAAGAAGCGGGGGAGCAGTGTGTCCACGCGTAGCAGTCCCGGCCGTGTCAAGGTGATCGCGTCCTCGTCGGCCGACGCCACGAACCCGTCGGCCGTCAGCTGCGTCAACTGGTCCTTGAAGCGCTCGAGCAGGTTGACACCGTACTTGCGGGCGAAATAGGGGGGCTGCACTTTGCCGAGCTTCAGCTGGAGCACCAGCTCGCGGATCATCCGCTCCTCCGCGGTCGGCCGGTAGGCGCGGCTGAGCGGCAGGACCCCCCGGTTGATGGCTGCCGCGTAGGCATCCCACGTGTCGAGATTCTGCATGTGCACGCCGTTGACGGTGCCGAACGAGGCGACGCCGAGCCCCGCCATGTCGGCGCCCTGCCACAGCCGGTCCCGGTACAGAAACCGTGATCGGGCAGGATCCTTGACGGCGGTGTACGCGCTGCCGATGGTGTAGCCGGCGCGCTCGAAGGCCTCGAACGCCTCCTGGACCCAGCGACGCTTGGTGGGCCAGTTCGCCACGGAGTCCTCGAATCGACCGCCACTCTTCAGCAGGTCCCTGCTGATGGTCGTGTTGAAGGGCAGCTCCATTTCGTAGACCGTGATGCTGTCTGGTTCGAGTGCGAGCGCCTTCTCGATGCAGACCCGCCAGTTGGCGTCGGTCTCGCCCAGCATGCCGGCGATCAGATCGATGTTGATTTGGGGGAAGCCGAGCGATCGGGCGTATCGGTACGCCTGCCCGATCTCCGCCGAGCGGTGGGCGCGGCCGTTCACCTCGAGGATCCGATCGTCGAAGTTTTCGACACCCAGGCTCAAGCGCGTGACTCCGATGCTCCGAATTGCCGACAGCTTGCGGTCGGTCAAGGTGCCGGGCTCGCACTCGAAGGTGATCTCCTCGGCGCTGGTCCACGGACTGACGGCGGTCAGCCGGTTGACCAGCCGACCGAGCTGATCGGTCGAGAGAAACGAGGGCGTTCCCCCTCCAAAGTAGACGAAGTTGAGCGCGCGCCCGGCGATGGCCTTCTCGGCGGCGTAGAGCTCCCACTCGCGCGCCACCAGATCGAGATACCGGACGACGTCCTGGGAGTTCTTGTCCGTGTAGACCCTGAAGTAGCAGAAGTGACAGCGCTTGCGGCAGAAAGGAATATGCAGGTAGAGGCCGAGCGGAACCGTCGGATCGGGAGGCAAGGCGAGCGCTGCCACAGCCTCCGGGAGCGCCTTCGGCGTCCACACCGAGAACGGCGGATAGTTGGCGACGAAGTAGCTGCCGACCTCGGTTTGGTCTGCAAGCGCTATCGGACGGGACTCGCTCATGAGAGAAAGCCTGGGTGCCCTCAGCCGAAGCAATAGAGCCGGCCGTCCTGTGATCCAACGACCACGCGGCCTGCGCCGATGGCCGGCGAAGCGGTGATCGCATCGCCCGCGTCAAATTCCCACTGCTTGGCGCCCGTCGCGAGGTCCAGCGCGTACAGCTTGCCGTCGCTCGAGCCGATGTAGACGCGGTCGCCCGCGACGGCAGGGGAGGAATCGACCCGGGCGCGTGTCGTGAAGGCCCACACGGCTTTGCCGCTCGCGGCGTCGATCGCATGGACGACCTTGTCGCGGCCCCCCAGGATCACTTTGTCGCCGACCAGCGCCGCCGAGGAGTAGTACGGAAACTGACGAAACTGGTCACGATAACGCCACAAGATCTTGCGGGTGCGGAGGTCCACGCCGAGCACCTCGAAATTGAACGTCCCGAAGTACGCCCGGTCCCCGTCGATCACGGGAGAGGCCCCGGTGTAGGCGCCGGTGGGAATCGAGAAGAGGACCGTCCCGTCGGCAACCCGCACGGCCCGGAAGTTCTCGTCGCATCCGGTGATGTACACGACCCCACGCTGGACGGCAGGGGTCGCATGCACGGGTCCGTTGGTCTGCAGCTTCCATTTCAGCTTGCCGGTGCGGGCCTCGAGGGCATAGAGGTGCGTGTCGTACGACCCGACGAGGATCGTCCCCTCGGTGAACGTCGGCGACGACTTCACCTCGCCGCCGGTCTTGAATGTCCAGCGTGCGGTGCCGTCGGCCACGTTGACCGCGTGAAGCGTGCCGCCGAGGTCGCCGATGAACACGGCACCGTCGGCGACGGCGGGCGACGACTCGCCGATCGACCCGCCGGTCGCGTACTTCCATTTCAGCTTGCCGGCGGCGAGGTCGATCGCCAGCAGGTCGCCCTTCGCCGACCCGACATACACGACGCCGTCGGCGATGGCCGCAGACGATTCGATCGCGTCGCCCGCTTCGAACGTCCAGTGCAGCTTCAGGGCCGCGGGGGGAACCGAGGCGGCGATGCCGGTGAGCCGAGGGTTCCCGCGGAACTGCGTCCAGCTGGCGGCGGGCTCGCCGGCTGGGGAGGCCGTCGAAACAGGCTTCTGGGCGGCGGCCGTGTGCACCGTTCCAAGCGCCAGCACCCAGACGGCAAAGCGCCTCATGGGACCTACTTGGCCGCTCCACCAACGGCCAGGGCGAAGAGCTGGTTCCGGTTGTTGATGAAGAGCGCGCTATGCGCCGGCACCGCCGTGGCGTAGATGGCGCTGCCCATGTTCATCTCGCTGATGACCTTCTTTTCCTTGCCCGCCTGCATGACCACGACGTCGCCGTCCTCGTCTCCCAGGTAGACCTTGCCGTCGGCGACGAGGGCCGAGCCCCACACGGCGGCCAGCATGTCATGCACCCAGTACTCCTGGCCCGTCTTGGCGTCGAGGCAATGGAGGAAGCCGCTGAAGTCGGAGATGTAGATCAGGCCGTCCGCGATCGCCGCAGTCGAAACCGACCGCCTGATCTTGTCAAAATGCCAGATGCGGCCCGTCTGCGTGATGTCGCCGCGCTTGGACGCGTCGATTGCGTAGAAGTGCCCGACGCCTTCCCCGTGCTCGGGGTCCTGGCCGTTGGCGATGTAGACGCGGTCCTGATAGATGACCGGCGTCGCGATGATTTCGTTACGGGTCTTGGGCCAGACAGAGTCTTTCGGGTTGGTGTCGAACTCCCACAGCTTCTTGCCCGTCAGGGCCTCGTAGCCCCGCACCCATCCGTCGCCCTGGGCGCTCACGACCTGGTCCACGCCGCCGATGCGGCCGACCGCGGGCGTCGACCACTGGCCGTGGAGAATGCGATCCTCGACCGAGTTGTCTTCCCACACCAGTTTGCCGGTGTTCTTGTTCAAGGCAATGATCGCCGGCGCCTTTGGTGACGGGATGTGCACGTGGCTCTCGTCCTGGCCGTTGGACGTGCTGACGAACACCAGATCTCCGAAGATGACCGGGGAGGAGTTGGACATGTTGTGCGGATACGATCCGACCTCTTCCAGCATGTCGAAGGACCAGATCACGTCGGCGTCGCGTTCGCTCGTGAGCTTCTCGTCGGTCACCGGGCCGTCGTTCTTGCCGTCGCGGAATCCGTTGACGTCCAGGCACCAGACGACCCCGCGGTTGCTCACGTAGTACAGGCGGTTCCCCTCGACGAGCGGCGACGCGGCCACGCCCTGGAACGGCCAGTCGTTGGCGCGCCCCGCGGCCAGCTTCTCGTGCGTCTGCTGCCACATGAACTGGCCGTCCGATTCGCGGAAGGCCATCAGCACGCCGCGGTCGCCCGCCTGTTTGGGGTCTCGCGGGTTTTCATTGTTGGTGCCGACAAACACCATCCCGGCCGCCACGATCGGGTTTCCGTAGCTCTGGGACCCGAGCTCGGCGACCCACCTCACGTTCTTCTTGGTCTTGACATCCCACTCGGTCGGCAGACCCTTCATGTTCGAGACCATGTTGCGGTCCGGCGTCCCACCCCACATGGGCCAGTCGCCGTTGCCCCCTGGATCGGAGGCTGCCACACCTCGAGGCCACGTTGCGGTTGCGATCAGGATCGCGAGTGAGAACGCGATCGTCGTGAAGATGGTTCTCATTGGTTTGCCACGAGCTTGAGGTTGTCCACGAAGGCACCATATGGCGCGAAGGCGAAGATGCCCGGCGCCCCCTGCCGATTGCCCATCGGGTCCATTTTGTCAATCATCCACTCGGTCGGCTCGGTTTCGCCCGTCGGCCACGCCTTGCCGCGTGCCCGGACCTTCCCGTCCGAGCTGTTTTCCACCCGCAGCTTCAAGTGATACCACGCGTCGGCCTTCCAGGTGAACGGCACGGTGACGGTTCGCTGGATTTCAGGTTCCCACGGCTCCAGCTTCAACTGCTGGCTGTTGCCGTACAGAACGAGGCTGTAGCGCTGCGCGGTCACCCCGATGTCACCCATCTGCCGGCGTCTGGTCGCGACACGAACGTCGGCCTCGAAGGTGTAGTTCGACCAGTCCACCGGGACGATGAACATCCGCCCGCGCTGGAAAATCGATTCGTCAGGGGCCTTCTGCAGGACCTTCTGGCCGTCGAGCGTCACGACGGAGTACTTCCCCGCGACGGCGTTGATCCAGCCCGGTGGAACCGCGCCGTTTTCGTACGACTCGAAGGTCTCGGTCCACGGCAGGGGATGCGCCACGCGCGCCCGGGCGTCGCCCGTCAAGCCTGCGGCGACCGCCTTGATCAGGCCGGCTTGCTCAATCGCGTCGGTCGCCACCAGGAAGGTCCCGTTGTTGACGGAGCCTTTGAGGCCCTGGAGCGACCAGGACGCTGAGGGCTCTTCGCGGAGAAATCGCCCCTTCGCGTCGAAGAGCCGGGCGTGCATCTTGATGATCTGTCCCGGTTTCAGGACGAGCTCGGTCGGCGTGACCTGGAGATATGCGGGCGCTCCCTCGCCGCGCTCAGCGGGAGCATCGACGGCAAAGCCGGCGACGGGGCTGGCGCGCCGCGGTCCGATCGCATACACGGCATCGCTCGAGACGAAGAACACGCGGCCCCGCGAAACGGCGGCGCCGGCCAGGATGGGCTCCGGCGTCCCGTCGGCTTGCTGCACGCTGTTCTTGCTGAGGGGGAGTTCCACCTCGCTCAACACGTCGGCGCGCTCGGCCCCGGGTCGAAGAATGAAAAACTTGCCGCTCTCCGTGCCGACATACAGCTTGCCGTCGCCGAGCACGAGCGGCGCCTTCTGGACCGTGCCGAGCTGCTTCTGCCAGAGCTCCTTCCCCGATGAGAGTTCGAAGGCTTTCAAACGCGACCCGTTCTCAACCTGGTAGACGCGATTGCCGTCGATCACGGGGGAGGAGAACCCGAACTGATCACCCAGAACCTTCCATTTGGTGGTCTTGATATCGCCAGTCTGCGAACCGTCGACGGCCGCGATCAGGCCAAGCTCGCTCGAACCCAGGTTCTCGTCGCCGTGTGAGACGATCACCGACGATGCGCTCACCACGGCGCCCGTGTTGATGGCGCGCTTCGACGAGACGAAGCTCCACACCTTCTCGCCGGTCTGCGGCTTGATGGCGTGCGTGGCGCCGTCGCCCAGGCCCACGATCAGCAGGCGCAGGCCGTTGATCGTCGCGATCACGGGAGCTGCGTACGCCGTGTCGTACGGTCGCGACCCGGGGTTGGCGACATAGACGATGTCGCCAGTGCGCTTGTCGAACGCCACCAGGCGGTGCGCGCGGTTTGCCGAGGTGCCCCAGCTCGAAATCGCGGCGCTCACAATCACAAGATCGCCGTCGACGAGCGGCGACATGGTCCGCCCCCCGTGGGTCGTAAACGCCGCCCACTCCTCGCCGAGCGAGCGGTTCCAGAGGGGCTTGCCGTCCTTGCTGAGCGCGATAACCTCGGCGCCCACACTGAGCGCATAAATGTTCCCTGTTTCGGGGTCGGCGGCCGGCGACGCCCAGCCGACTCGGTGCGCCGGCACGTCACTCTGGAAGATGTTGAACTTGTACTCCCAAATCACCTTGCCGCTGTCGGCGTCGAGGCACATGACCCGTTCCTGGAGGGCGGGACCGCTCCCCGTCGGGTTCTGCACGCACAACCGATTGCCCATTACGATGGGCGCCGATCGGCCGCCGTAGGGCGCTCGCCAGAGAAAGTTCTCTCCGTTCAGGGCCCATCGGTCCACCAGACCGGTCTCCTTCGAAACGCCGTCTCGATTGGGGCCGCGCGCCTCGGGCCAGTCGCCGAGAGGGATGCGTCGCGGTCCTTGCGCGAGCAGGGTCAGGCTCACCGACAGAACCGCCGTCAAGCCAAAGAGAGTGTTCTTGAGCATTGTAGATGTCCCCAGCAGCCCTCCGGTCGCGCTCCTGATCCGACCCTCCGGCGCGGACAAAGACAGTCTCATATTGTAATCCGAGCGGCCCGTCTCGTCCCCGCTCGTCAATTTGACACGAGTTTTATGCGACCGTCTCTTGCGACGGTTGTGAAGAACCGTGCGAGCGTCCCCCAATCACCAGAGGTTCAGGCAATTGCCGGGGTTGCGAGGAACAGCGTATGCTCGCCCTGTTCGTGGCAAATGGAGGTTCGAGATGACCGCGAGCGTGACGCGCTTCACGACGCTGGTAGTCGCGTTCTTCGCCTGGGGTCTCATCCAGGGTCGGGCGGCGTCCCCCGCCGACTGGCCGCAGTGGCGGGGACCCGACCGGACCGGTCTCTCGGGCGAGTCCGGCCTGCTCAGGCAGTGGCCTCCCTCGGGGCCGACGCTCGTATGGACGACGAGCGGTGTTGGCGCAGGCTACGGGTCGGTGGCGGTCAAAGGCGATCGGATTTTCGTGCAGGGGCTGAAGAACAACGACAGCGCGGTCCTCGCACTCAACCGGACGGACGGCAAGCTGGTCTGGTCGAAAGTCCTTGGGCGGGGCGGGGGCAACGAGCAGGGCCACGGGCCGCGCGGCACGCCCACCGTCGATGACGACCGACTCTATGTGCTGACCGAAAACGGCGATCTGGCGTGTCTGAAAGCCGCTGACGGCGCCGTCGTGTGGCAACGCAACATCCTGAAGGATTTCGGCGGCCGCAACATCCAGTGGTTGATCAGCGAGTCGCCGCTCGTTGACGGCGGGAACGTGATCGTCACGCCTGGCGGTCGCGGCGCCGGGGTCGTCGCCCTGAACAAGATGTCAGGTGCGACGATCTGGACCAGCAAGGAGCTGAGCGATCCGGCCGGGTACGCGTCTCCCGTCATCGCCGACGTGCAGGGCGTCCGCACGGTCATGACGTTGACCTCCGGGGCAGGTGTGGGCGTTCGGGCGAGCGACGGCAAGCTGATGTGGCGTTATCCCAAGGTCGCCAACGGCACGGCGAACATCGCCACACCCGTCTTCTTCGACAACAAGGTGTTCTACACCTCGAACTACGACACCGGCGCGGCGCTGCTCGGGCTCTCGCAGGAGGGCGGTGAGATCAAGGCACGGGAGGTCTACTTCACCAGGGACATGATGAACCATCATGGAGGGGTCGTCCTGGTGAACGGCTTTCTTTACGGTTTCAGCAACGCCATCCTGACGTGCCTCGAGTTTGCGACCGGGAAAGTGGCGTGGCGGAACCGCAGCGTCGGTAAGGGGTCTCTGACCTTTGCCAACGGCGACCTCTATCTGCTCGGCGAAGACAACATCGTCGGTCTGGCGGAGGCGAACTCGACCGAGTACCGGGAGCGCGGGCGGTTCAAGATTCCCGACCAAGGCTGGCCGAGCTGGGCGCACCCGGTCGTGAGCGGCGGGCAGTTGTACATCCGGAATCAGAATACGCTGGCGGCCTACGACGTCCGGGCCCGCTGAGCCGCCTCCGTCCGCTACTGACGGAGGTCGAGGCTGACGAGCGTGTTGTCGTTGCGCAGATACACGAAGCCATCGGAGAGGGCGGGAAGGGCGCGCACTGTCGGTGGCAGAACCTGCGCCTGGGCGAGGGGCTTGAACGCGTCGGGTGAAGCGGGAGCCAGGATCATCTCCCCCGTTTCCTTGACGATCAGCAGCCGATCACCGGCCAGGGTCACCGAGCCGGCGCGGAAACGGTCTACCGTCCACCGGACCATGCCGGTCGTCAGCGCGACGGCGCGGAAGCTCGGGTTGAACTCCTGCCGCCCGTGGAATCCGAAGAGGTAGCCGTTCAGGTATACGCAGTTCGCGTAGTGATTGGACATCACTTCGTCCCCCGACCACACCTCGGCGAGCTCGGTGCCTTTGACGCGCAGCAGCGCCGCCCCCGTTCCGTAGGTAGCCGAGACGAAGATCAGGTCGCCGATGACGATGGGCGTCGCCGCGTTGACCGATGCCGCTAGGCGCGAGCGCCACGGCCGTTGGAACACCGTCGCGCCCGTTGCCGGATCGAGACCGACGAGGCCCCCCCGCGTGAAGAACACCGCGAGACGGCGGCCGCTGAAGGTGGCTCCGACCGGTGAAGCGTAGCTGGCTTCGTAATCCGTGGCCGTCCAGATCACGGCCCCGGTATCCGCGCTGAAGGCGACGATGCCAGCGCCCTTGGCCCCGTCGCGTCCACCGACATTGGCGATAACGCGGCCGTCTTCGACGAGCGGTGAGCCGGCGGCGCCGAAGAATGCCTTGCGCACGCCGAAGCGGCGCATCGTGTCGATACTCCAGACGCGCTGTCCAGTCCCTAGATCAGTCGCCTGCAGTTGACCTTCAGCCCCGAATGTATAGACGCGACCCCCGGCGACCACCGGTACCGAGCGCGGGCCCTCATCGAAGCCGAAGTCGTCGCGATACGAGGTGGGGTACGCCGAGCGCCATTCCGAGTTCCCATTGCTCGTGTTGAGGGCCTCGATGACCTCCTGATTGTTGACGCGATGAAAGAGGATGAGGCGACCGCCGGCCACGACCGGGCCGGCAAGACCTTGTCCGATGGACTTCTTCCAGGCGACGCGCGGCCCCGCGGCCGGCCACGTGGCCGAGAGTGGCGGCCCGCTGTAGATGCCGTTACGGTCGGGGCCGAGGAACTGGGGCCAGTCGGCTGAGAGCGTGGGCATGCCAGCCATCAGCGCAGCCGTGAGCAGAAGCGAGAGGGCCGGGGCGCGCATCGCGGGCAAGATACCACGCCGCGTTAAGATGGTGTGTCGGATGCTCAAGAAAGCGACCCTCGCCGCACTCGTCATCCTGGTGCTCGCCGTGGGCGCCCGCGCCGCCCTGCGGCTCTTGACGCGCGACGGCTCGGGGATCTGGCCGATGATCGTGTCAAGCTCGCCTGATTACGATGCCCTCGAGGCGCACCGGGCACGGCAGCGAGAGAGCGGTCCGCCTCCGGCCCCAGAAACCGCCCCGGCGGCCGGCGCCTCAGCGGCCAGCGCCTCAGCGGCCAGCGCGCCAGGGGCCGGTGCAGGTAATCCTGCGGCCCCGGCGTCTGCGTCCGAGTCCTCTCGAGCCGAGGGCCGGGCGGTGGCCACGACACCCGCAGCACCGGATTCGAAGACTGACGCCCGCCCGCTAGCTGCTGCCGAGCGCCGGCCCGCCCCTGGACTGTGGTCGGATTTTCGCGGGCCAGATCGCGACGGCCGCTCTGTCGAGGGTCCCATCTTGACCGTGTGGCCACGGGACGGGTTGCGGCGGCTGTGGAAGCAGCCTATCGGGCTCGGCTACGCCTCATTCGTTGTCGCGGACGGCCGTGCGTTCACGATCGAGCAGCGCCGGCGTCAGGAAGTGGCGTCGGCCTACGACGTCGAGACGGGCCGCGAGCTCTGGACCAATGGATGGGACGGCGAGTTCGTCGAATCGATGGGCGGCGACGGTCCCCGCGCGACCCCCACCTATCACGACGGCCGAGTCTACGTGCTCGGTGCGCTCGGCGAACTGCGTTGCCTCGACGCCCGGACCGGCGCGCTTATCTGGCGCCGCGACATTCTGGCTGACAACGGGGCGTCCAATCTCAGCTGGGGGATGTCGGGCGCTCCGCTCGTGGTCGACGACAAGGTCATCGTCCTGCCTGGCGGCGCCCACGGGAAGTCTGTCGCGGCGTATGAGCGGTTGACCGGCGCTCCGGTGTGGACGGCACTCGATGATCAGCAGGCGTACGCGTCTCCCATGCTAGTCATGCTCCAAGGTATGAGGCAGGTCCTGATCGTGACCGCGAAACGCGCTGTGGGGCTGACGGTGGAGGAGGGCCGACTCCTCTGGGAGTATCCGTGGGCCAACTATAACGGCATCAGCGTGGCGCAGCCGCTCGTTCTCGGAAACGACCGGGTGTTTCTCTCGGCCGGGTACGGCCACGGCGCGGCGACCTTCGAGGTCACCCGATCGGGAGAGTCGTTCGTCACCCGTACGGTCTGGCAGAACACGCGGATGAAGAACAAGTTCACGAGCTCGGTCCTGCATCAGGGATACATCTACGGGCTTGATGAGGCGATTCTCGCCTGTCTCGAGGCGGCGACGGGCGAGCTGAAATGGAAGGCCGGCCGGTACGGGTACGGCCAGGTCCTCCTTGCTGGTGATCATCTGATTGTGCTCGCTGAAAACGGCGACGTCGCGCTTGTCAGGGCCACGCCCGACCGACATGAGGAGCTTGCGCGGTTCTCGGCGATTTCGGGGAAGACCTGGAACCATCCCGCCGTTGCGGGCGGAAGGCTGCTCGTGCGGAACCTTCGCGAAATGGCGGCGTTTGATCTTCGAGCCGATCGCTGAGAGCTGATCGCTGAGAGCTGATTGCTGAAAGCTTTCAGCTGTCAGCTTTCAGCGTTCAGCTTTCAGCGTTCAGCTGTGATCCGATACAAATGCCGGTCTGATCGGATGAAGATCGAGCCGTCAGACACCGCCATTGACGCGAAGGTGGTTTCGTTGAGCCTATTGGTCGCCAGCTTTCGGAACTCCCGGCCGGGCGCAATCACGGTCCCGACGCCCTCCTCGCTCAGAAAATAGATGCGGCCGTCGGCGGCGATTGGCGACGCGGAGAAATTCCCGCCAAGTCGCTGCTGCCACCTGATGGCACCCGTCTTCCGGTCGAGACATGTAGCGACGCCCGTGTCGCTCACGAGGTAAAGCTCCTCACCGACCACCACAGGCGACGGCGTGAGTGGAGCGCCGCGCCGCTCGACCCACACGACGTGCGTCCTGGACACGTCGCCCTTTCCGTCGGCGCGCACGGCCAGCATCCACGGCTCCTGAAACCCGGTTGAGACGTACACGATCCCATCATGGAACACGGGCGTCGGGACGTTCGAGAAGCCGTCGCCGTATGTGACGGTCCAAATCTCGCGACCAGTTTCGGGCTCGTAGGCTGCCACGCGAAATGCCCCGAGGCTCACCACCTGATCGCGGTCACCGACCCGAATGATGAGCGGTGTGGAGTACGCCTGGCTGATCGGCTTGGGACGCGGCGTCTTCCAGCGGACCTTCCCCGTCTGTTTGTCGAGGGCGATCACAAACGCCGTGTCGTACCCGTCGCAGCTGAAGATCAGAAGGTCTCGGTAGAGAACGGGCGATCCCCCGTTCCCATGCTGCGAGATGTACGGGAAAGTGGTTTTCCAGACGATCTGGCCCGCCGTGGTGAGTGCCGCTGTCCCCTCGGCCCCGAAGTGAACGTACACGCGGTCGCCGTCTACGACGGGTGTGGGGGACGCACGGCTGTTCTTCGGATTGACTTCGCCTGTTGGCCTTCCGACGCGAAACACTTCGACGTTGATCAGTTGACGGCCCGAGGCCACGTCAAATGCGAGGGCGCGCAGCGATCCGCCGCCCTCTGCTGTTGCCGTTGTGAGCCAGATCCGACCGCCGGCGATCGCCGGGGACGACCAGCCCAGGCCGGGGACCTGGGTCTTCCAGTTGACGTTTCGTGTGTCGCTCCACTCGAGCGGCAGGTGCTGTTCGGTCGAAATGCCTTGTCCCGTGGGCCCGCGGAACTGGGGCCAGTCTTCCGCTCTGGCCGCGCCCGCGACGCCCATCAGCAAGAGCCAGACGAGGATCGAGCGGGTCACGGGGGCATTGTACTGCCCTGTTCGGCTGCCTGTCGCGATCGCGGCGCTTGCTGCTCAGTCAGGTTGGCTCTGCGAGCATTCGACCGCGCTCGATCGACGGCGATCGGGGGGGCGGAAACTGCATTCAGCAATCCCGGAGCGACCCCAGCTCGGCTGAAAGGACTGCGACGCTCTAATCAGCACGCCGCGGTTCTGGCATTCATGACCACAAATATCCGGGGACATGGCACTTGCAAAGGCATTGCAGGCGGTGGCTGCCGTGGCGACACTGCGGGCATCATACGGGTATTGTGCTATCGAGTTGGACCGACTACTCGTTGAACTAAACCGCTGATCGCGGTAGGTTTTGGGGCTCCGTTCACGTCCTGCCGTTCTCCGTCCGACATCACACAATCCGTCAATCGGTGGCCGAGCGTCGTGCTCGTGCCGGTTCATGACGGAGGTGTGTGATGACAGAGCTGCGACGACGGATGGATGACGACATGGTCGCGCGCGGGATGGCGGTGCGTACCCGTGAGACGTACTTGGCGGCGGTGACAGGGCTGGCCAAGTTTTACCATCGATTGCCTGACCAGATTTCCGATGAGGAGGTGCAGGCCTATCTGCGGCACCTGATTCAGGACCGGCACCGATCCTGGAATACCTGCCACATCGTTGTGCACGGCTTGCGGTTTCTCTACCACACGACGTTGAAGCGCGACCGCCCGACCTTCGCGATTCCGTCGATGCGCCAGCCCGGCAAGCTCCCCGCGATCCTCAGTCGTGACGAGGTCGAGCGGATCTTCGCTCACGCACCGAATCTGAAGCATCGGACGATGCTGATGACGACGTATGCCGCCGGGTTACGCCTCAACGAGGTCCTGCATCTGCGCGTCGCCGACATCGATTCGGCGCGCATGACCATTCGCGTCGAGCAGGGCAAGGGCGGGAAGGACCGCTACACGGTTTTGTCTCGCCGACTGCTCGAGACCCTGCGCAGTTATTGGGCCATCGCGCGGCCGTTGCCGTGGCTCTTTCCCTTGCTGGAGACCGGCCAACCGCTGCATCCGACAGCACTCCAACGCGCGTATCAACAGGCGAAGCTCCACGCGGGCATCACGAAACCCGGTGGGATTCACGGGCTGCGTCATGCGTTTGCGACGCACCTGCTCGAAGCTGGCGTCGACATCCACACCATTCAACGGTTGCTTGGGCACGGGTACATCAGCACGACGACCCGCTACTTTCAGTTGACCCGCCACACCGAAATGGGGTCCGACTCGCCGCTCGATCTGCTGGAGCGGTTCGCGTCGCCGCGCGGATAGCCCGTGTGCACCGTGCCGAGGGGCACGGCCGTCTCGACCACGGCACCCCGGCTCGAGCTCGCGACCATCGTCCGCCGCTACGGGGACGCGTACCGACGTACCCACCGGCTCGCCCGAGTCCAGCGCCGCGCCCTGCACGCGATCGAGACGTGCCGCACGGCCGCGCTCGGCGGCCATCGGAAGACGTGTGATCACTGCGACGGCGTGCGCCTCACTTATAATTCCTGCCGCAACCGTCATTGCCCCAAGTGTCAAACCCTCGTCAAAGAGCGGTGGCTCGCCGCCCGCCGTGCCGACCTCCTGCCGATTCCGTACTTCCACGTCGTCTTCACGCTGCCGCACAGTCTCAACGCCCTCGCGCAGGGTAATCCGCGAGTACTCTACACGCTCCTCTTCCGTGCGGCCGCGGACACCCTGCTCACCTTCGGACGCGACGCGCGTCACCTCGGCGGCACGATTGGCATCACGGCGATCCTGCATACGTGGGGGCAGAATCCGTCGCAGCATCTGCACCTGCACTGTCTCGTCACCGGCGGCGCGTTGGCCGCGGACGGCTCACAGTGGATCGCTGGGCGATCCTCGTTCTTGTTTCCGGTCCGGGCGTTATCGACGGTCTTTCGCGCGAAGTATCTCGCTGGCTTGCAGCGCGTGTATGCCGCGGGCGCGCTGACCTTCGCGGGGGGCACGGCTCACCTGGCCAGTCCTCGTGCGTTCACCGGCTTCCTCGGTCAGCTCCGAGCCATCGACTGGATCGTGTATGCGAAGCGGCCCTTCGCCGGCCCCGAGCAGGTGCTCAACTTGGGTCGCTACACCCACCGCGTCGTGCTGTCGATGATCGCCTCGTCGAGCATCGCGACGGGCGCGTCCGGTTCCGCTGGAAGGACTACGCCGACCATGACCGCGTGAAGGTCCTCACGCTCGACGCCGATTTCTCTTGCACGTGGTCCCGCGTGGCTTCATGCGCACTCGGCACTTCGGCTTGCTCGCCAATCGCACACGCCGACGCACGCTCACAGGGTGCCGTGCCCTCCTCGGCCAAGCCCCATCTGAGGACGCACAGCCGGAATCGGCCACCGGGCTGATGTATCGGCTCACTGGGGTCGACCTCTCCCGCTGTCCCACCTCGCATCACGCCTGCGCCGCCTTACAATCCCCATAGGTTTGCGGCGGCGCAGCCACGCGGCTCAGTCCAACCGGGTTTATCCGCACTGAACCCGCGTGGTGCTCATCCGAGCATCTGTGGCAGTGCGCCCTATTTCGTTAGCCGGACAAGACTTGATGAAGCCATGAGAGCGCAAGCGAAGCTCTTCGGAGTTCTCCTTATCTTGGCAATCGCGATCGATGTATCGTCGCGGCCGCTGTCTGCGGCTGGTCAGTCATAGGGATCGAGCGGCATGCGATTGGGGGTTTCCTCGGAAGCTTCTGGCACGGTGCGGCCAACGGGCCGAGAGTTCTTGGTGTCATTTCAAAACGCCGGAGACTCAGATTTTGTCCTGAACCTGGGATTTATGCTCGCCAACGGCAAAGTGATGTTTCCCTCCGCTGTTCAGTTGATACTCACCGACCCTGCGGGGAAAAGGAGGGAGCTGGAAACCGCGGGTGCGCGCGTGGGTGGTCGCATGGACGACTTCACCGTTGCCTTGCGTACGGGCTCCACCTATTTGGTTGGTGGTAGGGTTCGGCCCTTCGGATCGTGCATCAGATGCGGTGTACTCGGTGGTCTTCACGCCACGCTGGATCACTCTCTGTTTTCTTCAGAATGGACCGGAATTGAGTGACCCCGATGGGCTCTTGCGTGGATCTGGCAGGAGAGTTCGGAGCATCAGACGCACTTCGGCGAAAGACCTGGAGAAGAAGTCGATTCTCACGTTAATAGAAGATGCTCACTCCCGGGCAAGAGTGGCCATTGAAGGGAAAAG
>Ga0066710_100001026_pt1 | contig 19514 bp, 15 predicted proteins | sample GraSoiAngelo_159_FD_79666 | JGI IMG/M metagenome (GOLD analysis project Ga0066710, IMG submission 79666) | Grasslands soil microbial communities from the Angelo Coastal Reserve, California, USA - 14_1009_16_40cm | ecosystem: Environmental > Terrestrial > Soil > Grasslands | place: USA...
ACCGGCGGGCCAGAGGAAATTCCGTTTCAAGCTGTTCGTCGAGGCCTTCCGCCAGGCCAGCAACGGTCCGACGCCGGTCAGGAACATCAGGAGAATTGCGATCGGAACATTGACTTTATTGAAGAATGGCGCTCCCACTGTGATTTTGACGCCCTTGACGGCTTCCGAAATCACCGGGAACATCGTGCCCCAGAAAACCGCAAAACAAGCCGCAAGCAGAATCAGGTTGTTGAACATGAAACTGCTTTCACGCGATACGAGCGACTCCATTTGGTTCTCGCTCTTCAGATACGGCAACCGGTCGATCAGTAGATACAACGCCCCGGACAGCGCAATAACGATGTAAGCCCCGAAATAGCCGCCGATCGGGGATTGGGCGAATGCATGGACCGAAGAGACAACGCCGCTGCGTGTGAGGAAGGTGCCGAAGATACACATGATATAAGTCATGATGATAAGCACCATGTTCCAGACCTTCAGCATGCCCTTCTTTTCCTGGACCATGACCGAATGCAGAAACGCCGTTCCAATCAGCCACGGCATCAGGGAGGCATTTTCGACCGGATCCCATCCCCAGAATCCGCCCCAGCCTAGCTCAACGTACGCCCACTTGCCTCCAAGTAGAATCGCGGTGCCGAGGAAGAACCATGCCACCATGGTCCATCGCCGCGTTGTGCGTATCCAGGTGTCGCCGAGTTGCCGGCTCAGCATGGCCGCCATCGCGAACGCGAACGGAACCGCGAATCCGACCAATCCGAGATACATAATGGGCGGATGGATCGCGTTCAAAATGTACTGAAGCAGCGGATTCAAGCCCTCGCCGTCCGCCGGTACGAACGGCACGCGAGCACCGCTTGCCTGAACGGTGACGATCTGGTTAAACGGATTGGCGATGAACAGGTGCATCGCTGTGAAAAACAGCGACGTGCTCATCAACACCGCCGTCACGTACGGCATCATCGCGGAGTGCTTTCGCCAGTTTTGAATGACAACAAGCGCGGAGTAAACGGACAGAATCCAGCCCCAGAATAGAAGCGAACCTTCCTGGCCACCCCAGATCGCGCTGATTTTGAAGTAGAGCGGCAGGTCGCGATTCGAATGCTGAGCGACATAGTTGATTGAAAAGTCACTGACGATGAACAAATACGCCAGGCACACCATGGTCGTCGTGACGCACACAAAGGCGCCAACTGCCGCATTGCGGCCGCTATCAATCAGCTTGTCGTTCTTAAATCGGATTCCGACCAGCGAGGCAACAATCGAATACGCCGTCACCACCAGGGCGAGGGCCAACGCAAACTGGCCGAGTTGTGCCATATCCTTATTCTGCTCCGGTTCGCTTCACGCCGGCTGCAGACTCCTTCTCATATTTGGAAGCGCATTTGGCCTGCATCTTGTTGGCCACGAAAACGCCATCCTGACCCAACTTGCCTTCAACCACGGCCTGAGCTCGATCCACAAACGTGTCGGGAGGCGCATCCGTGCCGACGTACTGAACGGCCAGAGTTTGGAGTCTCTTGGTCTGCTGGTCCTCCTGACTGATCACGAAATTGATGACCTTACCGTCGCGCTGAATCGAGCCGGGAACCACGTCACCCGCCACTTTAAGCCGTTTCTCATAGGCCGTTTCTTTCGACGCATAGAGCTCGGATACGGTCTGGTAATAGGCCTTGCTTTCCTGATAACCGGAAAAAGCCAGGTAGGCCAGCGTCAAAATGATCACAAGGGACCCGACAACAAACTTAAGCTGTTTCCGTTTCATGGATTTACCCTTTCACGAAGTTGCCGACATTATAGCACTCTAAAGAGGCATGCCATTTCACTAAAAATCTGAGCCGGGAATTCGGGGACGGAGACCGAATTTCTTGTACTGCAGAAATTCGGTCTCCGTCCCCGAATTCCCGCGAGTAAACTGGCCTTTATGAAACGTTATCCGATGTTCGACCCTCCGGAGTACATGAATTGGAGGCCCGTTCCAGGCATTATCGAGGAATACGAGCGCACCCTCCGCCGGGATTCTCAACGCGCCCAGATCATTTCTCAGCTTACCGAAAAGCAGCTTCTGGATATGTATGCCGGCATGTTGCGCTTCCGGCTCCACGACATCGCCCTCCGGCGATGGGTGAAGCAGGGCATTCTTTCAAAAGCGTGGTTGGGGACCGGCGAAGAGGCGGTGACCATCGGCAACGTGCACGCGCTCGATCGCGGCCTGGACAAAGTCGGTCCGATGATTCGCAATGCCGGCGCATGCCACGAGATGGGAATACCACTGGCGGACATGCTGCGGGAGTACCTGGGGACGGCTGATTCCCCCAGCCGCGGCAAAGATCTCCACGTGGGTGACTTAAGCCAAGGCGTGATTGCGCCCGTTAGCCAGGTGGGGGCGCTCTGCCCGGTGGCGGCGGGCATCGCGTTGGCCTTCAAGCAACGTCACGAACCTAGCGTGGTGCTGACGTGGATCGGCGATGGCGCCACCAAGACGACAGCATTCCATGAAGGAATGAATTTCGCCGCGGTTCTGCGAGTGCCCGCGATTTATGTTCTGCAGAACAATCAGATCGCTCTGGGCACACGATTACAGCAGCACCAGGCTGGTCCCTTCACGGCCTGGAGCAAGGCCTACGGCGTCAAAGGCTTTTCATGCGACGGCAATAACGTGTTGGACACGTACGCGGCGACCAGGCTCGCGGCCGGACTGGCGCGCAGCGGCAGTGGACCAGTCATTGTCTTTGCGGAAACCTTTCGAATGGGGGGCCATGCCACCCACGACGAAAAAGAGGCGCGCGAGATCTTTGCGCCGGAAGTCTTTGAATACTGGGGCAGGCGCGATCCGATCGGAATGTATGAATGCTACCTCCAGAGGCAGGGTATACCGAAAAGCACTCTTGATGCGATCGAGCAGGATGTCCTGGACGAAATTGCACGGGCAGAGAGCGATGCTTTGATCAGTCGCGAAACCAACGTACCAAAGCCGGAAACGGTTATGGAGAATGTTTACGCGGAGACGCATGCGGCGATAGCAGGAAAATCGTCAAGACCAAGCCCGCCGAAAGCAAACAGTACTCGCAAAACGCCCTCAAAGTGAACGCCTGAATCCCTACCAGCAGCGCGGAAATCATCAGCCCGATCCCGGATAGATAAAAAATCCACCTTAGCGGATTGCCCGCCGGTTGCCCCGTCTCGAAAATGCTGAAAACCGCAAGGCTGAATACGGTAACGTAGAAGCCAAGCCCAAACCATGAGAGCGGGATTCCAACTACCGCTGAGTATCGGCTGGTAAGAACGTCATTGCAGCCTTTCGTGATATGGCATGGGATCGGACCGGCGTTTCGCTGGAGCGAAAGAAAAAGAGCGTCCACCATCCCGAGAAAGGCGGCGAGCGCCATCAGAACGGCCCGTAATTTCATTTGTGGAGGCGCGCTTCGATAATGTCGACGAACGCATTGATACTCAACGGCACGTGAATTCGCTCGCCATCGATGAAGAATGTGGGCACAGCTTCGATCTTGGCTTCTCTGGCTCGCACGACATCCTGCAGCACCCGATCCTGAAGCTGGGGCGAACGCACCGCCTGCATGAAAGCATTCGCATTTAATCCAATGCGGCTGGCCAAAGCGAGGAACTGCGACTCCGGATTGGGGTTCGCGGACCACTCCTCCTGATGCTCGAAAATCAGGTCATGCATTTCCCAGTACTTGCCTTGCTCGCCGGCGGCTTCCACAGCCAGAGAGGCGGCCATCGCGTTGGGATGAATCGAGATCAGAGGATAATGATGGAATTCCAACCGGACCTGCTGCGGATACCGGTTCATCAGTTCCTTCACTACCGGGTGATAGGCGCCGCAACTCGGACACTGATAATCGCCGAATTCCACCAGAGTAATGGCCGCCTTTTCCGGGCCTCGAAAATGACCGCCGCCCTTGTTATCCAGAACGGGCGCCGCTGAGGTCTCGGTCACCGGGTTAGGCTGACGGCTCAAGTAAACCGCCGCGGCTGCCGCCACGACGATTGCCAGGAGAATAATGCTGAGAGGTTTCACTGCCTTGGACATGTTCCTCATAGTAGCGCAGGGCGTGGGCCGGAGCGCGAAAAAAGTTTAAAAAACTGTTGCAATAAACCAGTCTCGATACGAGAATGGCGCCGTCATTGACACTGGATTCCTACGCCAATGGGAAGGAACCCGCGCGAAAAGGACATCGCGGGCGAAACCGGGTCGCGACGATGAAGGAGACTAGGGAGGGCCCTCCGGCACATGAAGCGCCGGAGGGCTTTCATGCTGGTGGTATATTGGATGGGTGGCTGAATACAGCGATCAGCACGCCAAGTCCGGAATCCAGGCGGAACTTCCCAACATCGAGTGCTGGCCCAACCAATTTTCTGGCTACGACATCACCATCTCAATGCCGGAGTTCACTTCCATTTGTCCGAAGACCGGGCTACCCGATTTTGGGGTGATTACTATCCGTTATCGTCCAAGTAATCTGTGTCTTGAGCTGAAATCTCTGAAGGGATACTTCCAAGCCTACCGGAATCTCGGCATCTTTTATGAGAATGCGGTGAACCGGATCCTCCGGGATATTGTGAAGGCATGCCAGCCCATTTCAGCGAAGGTGACCGGAGAGTTCAACACGCGTGGCGGGATGCGCTCGGTTATTGATGCAGAGTACAGTGCGCCTTCCACTCCTTCTTCAAATCGATGACATCGCGATCGTCCAACAGGTAATCCCAAAAGAAACCATAAAAGTCCAGCGGTGCGTTATCGGTTTCCGCAACCAATTCCTCGATTTCGGCCTTGGTTCTGCCGAATGCTTGCGCGGCAGCTTCCGCCTTCAGATTGAAAGTCTCGACATCCAGTTCGGCCCTCACTATTTCGTCGCCCAGCGCTTGATAGAGATGCGGCTCCAGGCGGCTGACCAGCCGCTTGATGACCGCGGCGCGCATGATGGAATCAAACTTCGTGGCGTCCATCCACTCGACGGGCTGTTTGTCGTGCCTGCGATGGTTGATCAACGGCCACAGGCGATCGATGTCAAGATTGACGAAGCCGACCGGATTGCCATCGACTTCCACGACCACTCTCACGTGAGATTGATTTTCTCTTTTACTATTCGTTTGGGACATCGCTCCTCCTCTTTCATTTGTAGCGGCGGTCTATTTCTTGAGGCTGCGCGCTGGCGCGCTTGCGCTTCGCGTTCTTGAGGCTGCGCGCTGGCGCGCTTGCGCTTCGCGTTCTTGAGGCTGCGCGCTGGCGCGCTTGCGCTTCGCGTTTTTGAGGCTGCGCGCGATCGCGCTTGCGCTTCGCGGACCGCCGGCATTGCCGCACGCCAGGGAGATTGCCGGCGGTCACAGACCGCCGCTACAGTAGCAACTTCTTCACGGCATCCACAATATGCCTGCTGCTGATCCCGTATTTATCAAGCAGCGCCTCGGGTGGCCCGGACCGCGGAATTTCACGGATGGCCAGCTTGACAACTTTGGCTTGATTCCCAACGGCGTTCAGTACGGCGTCTCCCAAACCGCCCTCCAAGTAATGATCTTCAACAACGACGATACGTCCGCTCGTCGCTTTGGCTGCATTCCATAAGCCAGTACCGTCGATGGGTTTCACCGAATAGGCGTCGATGACGCGAATTGGCGTCTGTTCAGCTTCCAACTGCGATGCTGCCTTCAGAGCTTCATGCACCGTAATGCCCGCTGCGACTACGGTCGCGCAATCTTTTTCCGATCTCCGCAGGACTTTCGACCCGCCGATGGGGAACTGGACTTCATTGGAGTAAAGAACCGGGGTTTTCGGCCGCGTTGTCCGGATATAAGCAATTCCATGCCAGCGTGCAGCTTCCGCCACCAGTCGCTCCGTCGATACCGCGTCGCATGGGTACAAAATGACGGAGCCTGGAACCGGCCGAAACATTGCAAGATCCTCCAAACCCATTTGCGACGGACCATCTTCCCCAATCGAAACGCCGGCGTGCGAGCCGCAAAACTTCACGTTAGAACGGGAGACTCCCGCCATACGAATTTGGTCATAAGCGCGCGTGAGAAATGCAGCGAACGTCGAGACAAACGGAATTTTTCCACGCGCCGCCAGGCCCATCGCCACACCGACCATGTTTTGCTCGGCGATGAACATTTCGAGGAACCGCTCGGGCCGGGCTTTGAGAAGCTTTTCGGAATACGTGGAATTTTTGGTATCTCCATCTAAAGCGACGATGCGTGAGTCCTTTTCGGCAAGTTGGACCAGCGCATCGCCGTAGGCTTCACGCGTGGCGACCGGCTCGCCCAATTTGCGATTCACGGTAACTTCGATCGAGCCTTCGGCCGGACGCGATGTGCCGGCGGGTCTGGGATCGGGGCGAAAGCCATCCGAAGCGAAGGGGTGCGAAAGTTCTTTCAAAGCTCTTTCAAGGTCCGCCTTCGGAAGCGGCTTACCGTGCCAGCCTTCTCGATTCTCCAACATCGAGACGTCTTTTCCTTTGGCGGTCTTGGCCACGATCGCGCGCGGCAGAGAGTCGCCAAATTGCCTGCATTTTTCAAAAGCTTCAACGATGTCCACATAGTTGTGCCCGTCAATGATGACGGCAAACCAACCGAATGCCCGGAATTTTTCCGCAAAGCGATTGACGTCGAACCGATCCATGGTGTGCTGGCTTTGGCCTAAACCATTCACGTCGATCACGGCGTAAAGATTTGAAGCTTTGTAATAGCTCGCCAGGGCGGCCGCTTCCCAGACGGAGCCTTCGGCGCACTCGCCATCTCCAAGAAGTACGTACGTGTTGTAAGGACGGCCGTCCATCTGCGCCGCAAGCGCGGCGCCAAGACCGGCCGGCAGTCCCTGACCAAGAGAGCCGGTGGCAACATCAACCCAGGGGATCCTTGGAGTAGGATGCCCTTCAAGGTCGCTATCAAGGCGGCGCAGTGACATCATTTCCTTCTCGGAAATAATGCCGGCTTCCACGTAAGCTGCGTACAGCAACGGCGCGGCATGGCCTTTTGACAAGACGAACCGGTCGTTTGAGGGATTGTGAGGATCTTTCGGATCGAAGCGCATCTCATTAAAGAAAATGACGGACACCAAATCGGCCGCCGACAGGCATGATGAGGGATGGCCGGAACCTGCTTCCGTCGTGGCTTTCAGCGAATGAATGCGAAGACGCCGTCCCTTCTCTTTCAATGTATCTAGCGATGTAGTCATAATCTGGGCGCTTTCCTCTAGGCTAATCTAAACGGCACGAGAATTATACAGGCAGCGAGTAAGCCAGGGCTGGGCTTCTGGCTGCATCACTCCATGGCGCGCGCGATACGATTGCGGAGCACGCCGACCCCTTCCACTTCAACTTCGATGATGTCGCCGGGCTGCATCGGTTTGGTCGTTCCCGGAGTACCTGTGTAGATCACGTCGGCTGGGAATAACGTGACGAACCGGGTGATGTAGCTGACGACTGTGTCGATGTCAAACAGCAGATCCTTTGTGCGCTGAGATTGACGGACCTCACCATTGAGGCGGCTCTCCACCAGCAGGTCGTTGTAGTTCAGACCTTGAACGATGGCGGGTCCGAGTACGCCGAAGGTATCGCAACCCTTCGCACGGAACCACTGAAGGTCATTCTTCTGCCAGTCACGCTCGCTCACATCGTTGCCCGCCGTCACGCCAAAGACGTATTTGTGCGCGTCGGCGGTACTGACATTTTTCGCTTTCTTGCCGATGACTACAACCAGCTCCGCTTCGTAGTGCACGTTGTTAGCGCCTTCCGGTAAAACGATGTTTTCACCGGTGCCAATGATGCACGAGGCAGGTTTCCAGAACAGCGGCGGATATGGCGCCGGTGCGATATTCCGGTCCGCAATGTGGCTTTTGTAATTGCGTCCCACCGCGGCCACGTTCAATGGTTCGCACGGCGCAAGCAGCTTTACATCTGAAAGTCTCAATGTTTTGCCGGTGGGTTCCGCGTCCGCAAAGATGTTGCCGCGAAGGTCGTGAATCGTTTCTCCTTCGAGAATGCCGTAGCGCGTTTCGTCATCCGCCCTATAGCGGACGTATCGAGTGATTTTCATAGCGGTCTCCGTTTGTGCAATTGGTCGTCGAATAAAGTCAGAAATTCCTGAGCTTGCCGGGCCATACGCTCAGGTATCATCGATCAGTTGGGCTAATTCGTGGACAGACATATGAATACGTCTGTCCCCGAATTAGCCCAACTATAATGCGCGAAAGTGTAAGACGGCCGCTACAGCTTGAGGTTTTAATGCGCGCGATTCTTTCTTTGTTTCTTATTCCCTTCATTGCCTTGCCGGCGCTGGCGGAAAATCTCGTGCTCGTGAACGGTACGATTATCGATGGAACTCTCAAAGCCCGTTTCCAAGGCAACGTCCGCATTCGCGATGGCAAGATTACGGAAATTGGCGCCTTCAAGCCGTCTGCGGCTGAGACTCTCCTCGATGTGAAGGGACTAATCATTGCGCCGGGCTTCATCGACCTGCACAATCATTCGGCAAATGCGATTAAAAACGATCTGGGAGCTGTTTCTCAAATCAGTCAAGGTATAACCACCGCTGTTCTGGGCTCGGATGGGAGCGGCCCTTACGCGGTTGAAGACTTCATGTTGCCGTTCGATGAAAAACCTCCTGCCTTGAATATCGCGACCTTGGTCGGCCATGGGACGGTCCGGCGTCAGATCATGGGCGCCAATTATAAGCGTGCCGCAACTGCGGATGAAATTGACCGGATGGGTCAGCTTGTCGAGAACGCGATGCGGGAGGGCGCTTTCGGTCTGTCGTCTGGGCTCGATCGTGAGCCCGGTTCCTACGGCACGACGGAAGAGTTAATCGCTCTGGCGAAAGTCATGGCTCGTTATGGCGGGACTTACATAACTCAGGTGCGCGACGATGGCGGCAAGGTTATTAATTCCATCAAAGAGGCGATTGAGATTGGCCGCGCGGCAAAGGCGCCCGTTCAAATTTCAAGTATCAAAATCAGCGCAGAGACAATGTGGGGAAAGACCGCCCAGGTTTTGGCCGAAATCGACAAAGCCCGCATGCAAGGCGTGGATGTTGCCGCGGACGTCGATCCCTATGCGGAACCGAATCTCAACGAAAAGGATGTGCGCGGTTTTTTGTTGCATGCATTTGTAACGATCGCGAGTGACGGTGGAATCGGAGTCGAACGTCCGAACAGCGCCGGCGCATTTCCGCGTGTGCTGGGTCAATATGTCCGTGAACAAAAGGTATTGACGCTCGAGCGGGCGATCCGCAAGATGACCGGTCTGCCGGCATCCCGAATTGGTTTGAAGGAAAGAGGTGTTCTGGCGAAGGGAGCTTTGGCCGACATCGTCGTTTTCGATCCTTTAGAAGTTCGCGATCACTCCACCTTGCAGGAACCCTTCGCCGTTTCCGCCGGCATGAAATACGTCTTCGTCAACGGGACGCTCGTCATTATGGACGGCAAGCCTACCGGCGAGCACGCCGGCCACGCCTTAAGATAGGGAAGTCTCCCCGCTCCTGCTCAGAACGGCGACAGCCAGAAACGACGGCGCTAGCCGCGGCCTGTATGCGCCGAATTCTTCATGGCGATCGAGGTTCTTACAATCCGCCAAAGGTGCTGTTATACCGTCATAAGACTTTTGATCGATTTTGCCGCCTGACCTGCCAATTTAGAATTCCCGCGTGACTCGAAACGGCGATTGGATAACCCGTTGCGTGGCGATTGATGTGGATGTTGTGCGTTTGGAGCAGCGCTTGTGCTCACGACGGCGCCGCAGTTCTGCGCAGGATGCGTTGGTGAACGATGACAAGTAGTGATGTGAACAAGAGTAACCGGCTTGTTGAGATCGATTTTTTCCGCGGCGTGGCGCTCCTGGTGATCTTTTGGGATCACCTCCATTGGTTTGTCGGTTTAAGTGTGCCGTTGCGTTATGGCTTTTCGGATATGGCGGCTACGTTCATTTTCCTTTCCGGATATGTCTCAGGACTGGTGTACTGGAAGGTATACCGGTTTCAAGGCTTCCGCAGTATGCTTTTGAAAGCTTGCCGAAGAGCAGTTCAAATCTACGCGGCACATCTCACGGCTTTGATCTTTCTTCTTAGCTTTGCTGTCTTCATCCCCGTGGCAAGCCTGCCGAATCCGCTGAGTACTCTTCTCGGCACGTTCACGGCAGATTCTTTCCATACCGCGCTGCGGCTCTTCTCTTTACAAAACTTCCCGCTACTGTTCGATATTCTTCCTCTGTATATCGTTCTTATCCTGGCAGTACCATGGGCACTTCTTCTGTTGAAAATAGACTGGAAAATCGGCTTCGGATTATCGTTTGCACTCTATTGCGCAACGCAATCGTTGCCCGAACTCAACGTTCGTTACTACTATCCCTGCTGGTCTCTGAATCCACTTTCGTGGTTTCTTCTTTTTGGGGTGGCAATGACGATCGCCATTAAAAGCCGCGACGGATCGCTTCGAGTTCCGGTGAGGCGTTCCTACGTCGCAGCCGCGCTATGTTTGCTGGCTTATTCCTTTTTTGGTTCGAAAATCATAAGTCAAGTATTACAAAATGCCGGCGTAGTGACTGATCGGATGGCAGTTCTGTTTCCATCCCCATTTCCTCTCATTGGAAAAAGCTCGTTGCAGCCCGTGTACCTCCTGCATTTCCTTTGTCTCGCGTATGTAATCTCAGTTTTTGCACCACGTTTGCGTCCGTTCTTCAACAGCCGATTTGCATATCCGTTGGTGCTTTGCGGTCAACATTCACTCCCTTTGTTCACCGGAGGGATAGTTCTCACGTATCTGTTCGCCTATTTTGTCGTTGCTCTCGGAGGAACTCCGATACTCTTTTATCTTTTTGCGATACTGGGTTGGATTGGAACAATAGGTTTTGCTCTTATCCTTTCACGGAAAGATAGTGGCCTACTATTTCTACAATCAAAACTGCGACCAACGATGGCCCGAACCGTTCCGGTTGACGGGTTCGGCAAATAAGCAAGCGGACAATCCAATAAACACGACATTGCCGGCGGTCCGCGAAGCGCAAGCGCGACAGCGCGCAGCCTCAGAAAACAGACCCCCGCTACGGTTCTACCGCCGAAATCCGTTTGGTCTGAGGCGGACGCGATGTTCAAGCATCCACAAGTTAAACACGTGATAAGCGGAGAGGGTGGGATTCGAACCCACGGTGGAGTTACCCCCACTCCGGTTTTCGAGACCGGCCTGTTCAACCGCTCCAGCACCTCTCCGAAATGAAGCTTTCAGCGGTATCCGGATGAAAGCTGAACTCGGATCGCTGAAAGCTAGATTGTACGTGCGTTAGATCCGCAGCCGCAACCGCGCTTCGCAGCCCCGGCCAACGCCCGGTTTGCAATCTAAGACCATTTGGGACCTTGCGTGGGCGATTCTTTTGTTATTCTTTTCAATTGATTCAAATCGAAAAAGGAAACACCGATGAAAAGATCGGCGAAGGCCTCTTCGTTTTACAAACTGGGTATTCTGAATACATGAAGGTTGTTGAAGTTTATGAGCAGAAAGTCGATTCGACCGCCTGCTGATCTGCGCAGCAACGCGGAGCGCCGGATTGTGCCCGATGCCGTCGTGCGAGAACTGTACCGCAAGATGCTGGGGGTCTGCTACATCGAAGAGAGACTGAAGATCCTGACCCGCCAGGGAAAGGTCTCCTTTCTCGCCTCCACGCGCGGCCACGAGACAGTCCAAGTCGGAACCGTGATGCTGATGAAGCCGCGGCACGACTGGTTCTTTCCCTACTATCGCGAAAAAGGAATTGCCTACGCGCTGGGGATGCCTGTCAAAGACATCTTTCTTCACATGTTGAGCCGCGAAGGCGACCCGAGCTCCAATGGCCGCAACATGCCCGAGCACTTTTCATCGCGTGAATTGCATCTGGTGTCGCAGACCGCTTGCACCGGAACGCAATTCTTACCGGCAGTCGGTATGGCCAAAGCGCTGAAAAAGAATGGAAGCGACGCCATCGTTTACGTATCGTCCGGTGAAGGAGCAACTAGCGAAGGCGAATTCTGTGAGGCAGTGAACTGGGCCACGCGCGAAGAGTTGCCGGTGTTATTTCTGATTCAAAATAACGGATACGCCATAAGCGTGCCGCAGAACGTCCAGACCACTTCAGAGGTCCACCGGATTGCCGCGGGTTTCGGGCTCCGCAGTCATCGCGTCGATGGAACCTGGTATGAGTCGCTCTATCAGACGCTGCCTCCCATTATCCGAACGATGCGGAAGGGCGGCGGGCCCGCGCTGATCGAAGCCGAAGTCGTGCGCTTGGAAGCGCACTCTTCTTCGGATGATCAAACGAAATATCGAAGCGAAGAAGAATTGGCTAAGGCAAAAGGGCGTGATCCGATTCTTCTAACGGAACAGTACCTGCTCAAACACCAAATTCTGACCGAGGACGACATCGCGGAGCTGCGCTCGCAAATTCAAGCCGAAATCGACAAGGCCGCCGATGAAGCCGGAGAAGCTCCGCAGCCTGAAACCGGTCATATCACCACAAACATTTACAGCGACAAAACGCCCTTCTTTGAGGAGAAAGAGCCGGTATATATTTCCGAAGATACGATTTCGATGGTGGAAGCCCTCAATCGAGGTCTCCGGGAAGAGATGGAGCGCAACCCGAAGGTCGTCATGTGGGGCGAGGATATCGCGGATCCAAAGGGCGGTGTATTCGGCGTTACGCGCGGTCTGACGAATCTTTACCCGGATCGCGTACAGAATTCGCCTCTCGCCGAAGCCAGTATTGTGGGTGTTGCCGGCGGTATGGCGCTTGGCGGATACAAGCCGATCGTCGAAATCCAATTTGCGGATTACTCGTGGCCCGCCTTCATGCAAATGCGCAATGAGATTTCCACCATGCGTTGGCGAAGTAATGGAGTCTGGTCCAACCCTCTGGTCGTGCGCATGGCCAGCGGTGGACGAATCAAGGGCGGGCCCTTGCAGTCGATGTGCCCGGAAGCCATGTACGCGCATAGGCCGAGCTGGTTCATCGTTTTTCCGAGCAATGCCGAAGATGCCAAAGGCCTGATCAAGACGGCGGCTCGATGCGATGATCCGGTACTGTTCCTCGAGCACAAGCGGCTCTACCGGCACATTACGGCAAAGTCGCGCGAGCCAAACGCGGATTACTTGATCCCTTTTGGAAAAGGCAAGATCAAACGGAAAGGGGGCGCGGCAACCATCGTCACTTGGGGAGCCACAGTCTACACCGCTCTCGAATTGGCCGACGAGTACGATTTGGAAGTCATCGACCTCCGCAGCATCGTGCCGATGGATGATGAAATGGTTTTCAACAGCGTGCGGAAAACGAACCGGGTGCTCGTGCTCCACGAGGACTCGATCACGCTCGGTTGGGGTGCAGAGGTTGTGGCCCGCATCGTTTCGAATTGCTTCGATCATCTCGACGCGCCTGTTTTTCGCGTCGGTGCGAAAGATTCGTTTGTAGCGTCGGCCGTCTCGCTGGAGGATGAGGTGTTGCCTTCCGTGGACGACCTGAGGCGGGAAGTCGTGAGGTTGCTTGAGTACTGAGAAATTTAGGGGGAATTCGGGGACGGAGACCGAATTTCTTGTACTTCAGAAATTCGGGCTCCGTCCCCGAATTCCCGTGGCTTCTGGCTTCTGGCTTCTGACCTTTCTGTCTTCTGTCTTCTGGCTTCCCGCCCTCTCCTCGCCGGCTCCCGAATACAGCTTTCGAGTGGTGAAGGTTTATCCTCACGATCGAACTGCTTTTACGCAAGGTCTCGCGTACCGCGATGGCTTTCTCTACGAGGGAACCGGTCTTGTCGGGCGCTCGGCGCTGCGGAAGATCGATCTCGAAACCGGCCGGGTTGTGCAGAATTTCGACGTGCCAAAGCCTTTTTTTGGCGAAGGCATTACGATTCTCAACCAGCAGATTCTGCAGCTCACATGGCAGTCCCAAACGGGCTTCGTTTACGACAAGGCGAGCTTCCGCCTATTGCGAAGCTTCAGCTATTCAGGTGAAGGCTGGGGCATAACGAATGACGGAAAGCAAATCTTTATGAGCGATGGGAGTTCGGAGATTCGCGTATGGGATCCGGTGAGCCTAAAAGAAATCCGTCGCATCAAGGTCATGGACGGCGCACAACCGGTTTCTGCGCTCAACGAATTGGAGTTCATTCGCGGTGAGATTTTCGCCAACGTATGGCAGACGGATCGTGTCGCCCGTATCTCTCCCGCCGACGGACGGGTCCTGGGTTGGATCGATCTCGGTGGACTACTTCGAAAAGAGGATCGCACGGGAGCGGATGTCCTCAATGGCATCGCTTATGACTCCGCCGGAGACCGCCTGTTCGTTACAGGGAAACTGTGGCCGAAGCTGTTCGAAATAAAAGTGGTGTCGAAGAGATGATGCGAAAACGTCTACTGTAGCGGCGGTCTATGATCGCCCCTACAGCGCGGCCCTTACCTGGCGTCTATTTCGGCTGCAGCTCCCTGGTCCTTCAGCCATCCATCAAACAGGTTGATAAGCTTGTTGCCGTACGATGCGTTGACCTCAGAGTGGGTGACCTGAACGATCGTCGTGCTCTCGTTGTTCAGGCGTTTGAAGAGTTCCATGATCTCTTTGCCTTGTGTCGAGTGGAGATTGCCGGTGGGTTCGTCGGCCAGAATTAGCCGGGGATTGGCGATGACGGCGCGCGCGACCGCCACGAGCTGTTGCTGACCTCCGGAGAGTTGGTTGGGATAGAGGTCTTTTTTACCGACGATTTGAAAGCGGTCAAGGACGTCGGCCACAATGGATTGGCGCTCGCTACGGCGAATATTCCGATAGGAGAGTGGAATGTCGAGGTTTTCGTAAACCGTCAGGCTGTCTAAAAGGTGATATTGCTGAAATACAAAACCGATATATCGCTTGTTCAGTTCGATTCGATCCTTGGGTCTCAGCTTGTGTACAGGTTCGCCCAGGAAGAAATACTCGCCTAGCCAGTTGCTGTCGAGCATTCCAAGGATCGCCAGCAGCGTCGATTTGCCGGCGCCCGAGGGACCCATGATAGTGAGAAAATCGCCCTGTTTGATGTCCAGGCTGATACGGCGAAGAACGAAAGTCTTGCCCACTCCACTCTCGTAGAATTTTTCGATGTTTCTTAGTTCGATCATGTTTACCAATGGAAGCCCGCTTCTTATTTCACCACGTTCTCTTCAAGGAACTTCTCATCCACAACGCGGCCATCAAAGAGATGGACCGTACGGTCGGCGTAACGAGCATAACGTGGGTCGTGAGTGACCATGCAGATCGTGGCGCCTTCCCGGTGCAGTTCGCGCAGAAGCTCCATCACAGCTTCGCCATTTCGCGAATCGAGGTTTCCCGTCGGTTCGTCTGCCAGCAAGATGGCGGGTTGGCCGCAGAGGGCTCGGGCGACGGCGACGCGCTGTTGCTGGCCGCCCGACAGTTGCGATGGATAATGTTTCATGCGGTGCGCCATTCCCACCTTGTCCAGCGACTCTTGCACGCGCTTCTTGCGCTCGGCCGAGGGCATGCCCCGATACGTGAGCGGGAGTTCCACGTTTTCGTACACTGTCAGATCGCCAATCAAGTTGAATGCCTGAAAGATGAAGCCGATCTCGCGGTTGCGTACGCGTGCGCGTTCGCTCATCGAGAGATCTTGCACCGGCTTTCCATTCAGTTGGTAGGAACCGTCGGTTGGAGTGTCCAGCAGACCGAGAATCGACAGCAGCGTGGACTTACCACAGCCGGATGGCCCGGAAATGGAAAAATGTTCTCCTTTTTTGATTTCGATGTGAATGCCCGAAAGCGCGTGTGTTTCCACTTCATCCGTCAGAAAAACCTTAGTAACCCCTTCCAGTTGAATCACAGTGTCGTTCATGCTCGCTCCTAGATTTCCAGATCAATTGATTCTCAACCGGTCAAACGCGTCCCAGGCCGACATGTCGGATAGGACCACGCGATCGCCGATCTGCAGGCCGTCTTTAATCTCGATTGTGTTGACCGACGCGCGGCCCAGCCTCACCTGGACCCGCACCGCCTCGCCATTAGGCAGCCACTTGAACATGGATACCGTGCTCTCGGCCTGGCCGTATGCGGGACGTCCCACGTAAAGCACATCGGCGAGGCGCTCGACCTCGATCGTGCCGTCCACGCTCAGGTCCGGCCGGACCCCTTTGGGATATTCGCCATTCAATTGGACATCGACCTTCACCGTACCATTGACGGAAGCCGGATCGATTCGGATGACCTGGCCCGCAATAATTCCGTTACGGGTATCGATGGAAGCGATCTGTCCAATGGTGACGTCCTTGACTTGTGTTTCCGCGATCTGCAACTCCGCCTTCAGCCGGCCCGGCTGTGCCACCTTCGCCAGAATCGTACCCGGCGCAACGCGCTGTCCAGCTTCAACCGGCACCTGTTGCACGACGCCGGCAGCGCCTGCCCGGACATTCAATTCTTCGACCTGCTTTTGACGCAATTGAAACGCGGCTCGAAATTGATCCACGCGCGCCTGTTGAGCCGCGATCTGAGCCTCGGCGGACTGCGAGTTGACGTCGACTTTTTTCTTCTCCATCTCGTTTTTCGCGGCGAGTTCCTGGGCAGTGACCTGAGACTTTTTTAGAATCAGCTCGGAAACCAGACCGTCTTTGGCAAGCTCCTGGTTGGCCTCAAAGTCCAGCCGGGCCCGATTGTAGTCGGACTCGACGCTGGCTTGCTGGGCTTGCTGATTCAAGATTTGGTTCTGCAGCGTCGCGCGCAGATTCGCCAGATCCGCCTCGGCGCCCCGGAGCTGGAGTTCGGCATCCAGGGCCCTTTGTCGAACGTCAGGATTGCTCATCACCAGAATGACGGAATTGGCCGTGACCGTGTCGCCAGCCCGGGCCTTGCGCTCCTCGATAATTCCGTCGGTGGTCGCCGGAATCCAGCGCACCTCTTCCGGCACCAGCGTACCCAGGCCGCGCACCTGGCGCAGCATCTCGCCCCGCTTGACGGTGTCCGGCCAAAGCGTCGCTCCTTCGACCGTTGGCGCAGCCGGCGACATTCGAGACAGCCCAAGCGTGACAGCCGACGCAGCGATGAGGAAAAGAGCAACGTAAATCAGCCGTTTGATCTTTTTGTTACGAATCACCGATTTGGGTCGCGCGACATCCATGAAACACCTCCCAATCCCGTTCAGCTCGACGGAGTGTGAGCATTTTGACCGAGGTTAGGCATATTCGCAAGTCCTGCTCCCGGTACACCCGCTACACCCGGTACACCTGATCTAAGGAACGAACTAACGGAAAGGCGAACGCCCCTCCTTGGCAAAGGAGGGGTGGCTGCGCCCATTAAGAAAAAGCCGCGCAGCCTCCTTAGCGGGCGCAGACGGGGTGGTTGGTTCAACTTCCGATAATCGGTGGTTTGACCAAACCACTCCGTCCGCGCCTCAAAGGAACGGGGTCATTTTATTGATGGCGCGTCCACCCCTCCTTTGCTAAGGAGGGGAATTCGCCTTTCCGTTAATTCGTTCCTCACCTACCGCGTCCAGCAGTAATTTTGGGGACATGCTCAGCCCTCCTCAGTCCGCGATCTGCATCTGTTTCTCAATCTCGATATTGTTTTTCCGCAGCGTCCGCCCAACAGCCCTGTCGTACTCCACCAGCGCTTTTGCATAATTTACCAGAGCCTGAATCTGGCTCGTCTGTGCCGCGGTCACGTTCCGTTGCTCCTGCAGCACAAACCGGATCTGTGATGTGCCGAGTTGAAACTTCTTCTGTTCCGCTTCCAGTTGCATGTTCGCCAGCAGAAGCGCTTTCTCTGCGGCTTCTATCCGCGCCCGGTTCATATCGACCTGGCTCTGCGCATTTCGCACTTCCAGGGCAATCTGCTGCGCCAGCCTGTGACGCCGCGCTTCAATCGCCTGTTTGTTGGTTAAAGACCGCGAGTACTCGGCCTGAACGGATTTGTTGCTGAGCGGAATCGAAAGGTTGAACCCGACAGAGTAGCCGGTGTAGTTATAACCGAAGAGTTGTCCGAACGCGTCAGCAAGACCGCCCCGGATAACCGAGACTTCCGAGCCGCCCAGTTCCGATCGGAGTGTTTGCACGCCGCCCAAGCCACTTTGTGTATAGCTGGCGTTTACATTCAGCGAGGGCAGCAACTGGTTCTTGTTGTATTGCATTTCAACGTCGGTGTTCTGAAGCTGTAGCTTGAGCTGCCGCATTTCAGGACGGCTTTCCAGCGCATATTGGATTGCATCTTCAAGACGCATCACGTCGTCCGGGCTTGGCCTGCGTGCGGTTTCCATCGGATCAAGCTGCGCGGTGATCATTGCGGGATCACCCAGGTTCGTGATGAGCCGCTTGATGCGGTCTTGAGTCTGGTCTGCGGTGAATGAAGTCGTGACCATTTGTTCCTGCCGCTGCGCGACTTCCGATTCCGCCTGTACCACTTCAATCGGGGCCATCGTTCCGATCTCCACTTGGCGCTTGTTGTCCGACAGAGTTTTCTGAGCCAATTCCAGAGATTGTTTGCGGACCTTGATGTCCTCCCGTTGAAAGACCAGATCCCAATAAAGGTTCTGTGCGTTTGTGACCAGCTCAATCATCTGCATCTCAAAATCGATTTCCGACAGATTCAGGTTGTTGCGCGCGATGCGAATTTGGGCGCGGTTGATATCGCGGCCAAAATTGCGAAGAAGCGGCTGGTTCACCGCATAGGTAATGTTGCCCGAGTACGAGGGGTTATATTGATTGAACACGCTGTTGTCCGAGCGGCGATTAACCACGAAGGCGACGTCGAGCCTGGTGCCGGTCTGCAGGGTTTGGCCGTAGCCGACCGTGTATGCATGACTCAACCGAGTCAGGAAGTTCGCGCCCACGAGTTGGGAGGCGGCGGGCTCCTTGTTCCGGCGTACGGTTGCGGAGATGTCCAGCGTTGGTTCGAATGGGCGGAACAACGTCTGGATCAAGTATTGATTGACAAGGGGAGAAAAACGGTTCACCGTCACGTCGAGATTACTTCCCAGCATCAAACGGACGACATCCGCGACGGATACCGGCAACCTGCCGGAATCTACCATCGAGCGCCAAGGAGTATCCGATACCTGGGGCGTTACGGTCGAGGCCGGATCAAAAATGGGAGGACGGTATCGGTTTAAGAATTTTTCTACCCAATTCCCTTGAGATGTAGCCGTCGTCGTAAAGATCATCATCATCAGACCCGCGATAAACATTCTCATTTTCATGTGACAACCTCTTTGGCATTACGCGAACACCGCCGCACAGGTTCCCCAAAATGCATACGCGATTCCAGAGCCGGACCCAATGAAGCCAACGAGTGAGGAGGGATACGAGGCCGATGGTGTTCAGATTTGAAAAATTCTGATCACACGGATTTCAATCCGCGTCATTCGTGTAATCCGCGGCTCATTTCTTCCGCTCAAGCTCCAGTGCAACCGAATTGATGCAGTAGCGGAGGCCCGTTGGCCTGGGGCCGTCGGGGAAGACGTGACCCAGGTGGGCGCCGCAGGCGCTGCACATGACCTCCGTCCGCTGCACGCCGTAGCTGTGATCT
>Ga0066710_100001027_pt1 | contig 19512 bp, 20 predicted proteins | sample GraSoiAngelo_159_FD_79666 | JGI IMG/M metagenome (GOLD analysis project Ga0066710, IMG submission 79666) | Grasslands soil microbial communities from the Angelo Coastal Reserve, California, USA - 14_1009_16_40cm | ecosystem: Environmental > Terrestrial > Soil > Grasslands | place: USA...
CAATTGCACCGAAGGGTGGACGGCCGACACTAGTTCAAAACCCGCCTTCACCGCTTCATCAAACACGGACTGGCGCTCGCGGTTATCTCCCAGCGCCACGATCAGGCGGTTCACTCCCTTTGCCAGCAACGTGCCGAACTGGTCCCGCCCACCCAGCACTTTCTGGCCCCACCGGACGGTCCCATAGAGCTCCTGGCTATTATCCAGAAGACCGACCACTGCATAGCGTCCCATTCGCTCCAGGACATCCAGGACGACTTTGGCGTGCCGCCCGGCGCCGAAGACCACAGTTTTATGCTTTCTGGGCATATTTAGGGATGCTCTTTGGGGACAAAGTCATCGTTAACCCCTTCGGGTCCATAGAGGCCCTCTCGCCGTACAAAGACCCCAATCGTCCGAAGGAGGATGCGCACATCGAGCATCAGAGAAAAATGGTCCATGTACCACACGTCCAGCTCGATCCGCTGCACCCATGGCACAGCGTTCCGGCCGTTCACCTGCGCCCAGCCAGTGATCCCTGGCTTCATCTCGAGACGACGCCGCTGGAACGGCGTGTACCGGGCAACCTGGTACTCGAAGGTGGGCCGCGGACCGACGAGACTCATCTCTCCCTTGAGCACATTCAACAACTGCGGAAGCTCGTCTAGGCTCCAGGTCCTCAAAAACTTACCGACGCGAGTGATACGGTCGTCATCAGCAGCGACCGTGGCACCCAGACCCTTGTGCACGGCCCCCTGAATCATCGTCCGAAACTTGTACACGTGGAAGAGCCGCCCGTGCCGACCGACGCGGGTTTGGACGAACAGAGCCGGCCGCCCGGACTCGACGACGATTGCCGCGGCAATGGCAAGCATAAACGGCCCGAGGCCACAGAGCAGGAGAGCGGCCATCAGCCGGTCCACAATATGCTTGATCGCCAGTTGCATCGCCCGATTCACGCGAGGAGCCCCTTGGATTCTAAAAGACGCCGGTACTGGCGTTCTACGCTCTCACACATGCGCTCATCTGTGAACAGCTTCTCCACTCGACGTCGGCCGGCCTCACCGAAAGCCCGGCGCTTGCCGTCATCGCCGAGCAATTCCAGCGCCCGCTGCGCGAACTGCTCCGGTTCTTCAGGAAGTACGAGATAGCCGGTCACTCCATCCTCGACCACCTCCGCCACCGGCCCGATCCGGCTGCCGACCGTCGCTTTGCCCATGGCCATGGCTTCGGCAAAGACCACTCCAAAACCCTCGCGAAGAGTCGGCAAGACAAAAAGGTCCATCGCTTCCATCAATGCCGGCACATCGGTCCGGTGCCCGGTGAAGATCACTTTCGCACGGATGCTTAAGGTGTCCGCCAGACGTTCCAGTTCCGTTCGCAACGGGCCATCGCCGACTATCAGGAACCGGACATCTGACCGGGCTGCCAGGATACGGGCTGCCATTCCCAGAAAGCATTCCAACCCTTTGTCACGAACAAGTCGGGCCACCGTTCCAACCACAAGGTGGTGATGCCCGAACCCGAACGCCCGGCGAAGATTATCAGTTCGCTCCAGAGAAGGCGAGAATTTCTTGAGGTCAATGCCCATCGGCACGGTAACAATCTTCGATGGATCACGGACGATCCGATGCCGTAGCCCCTCGGCCCGGACGCTCTCGGTATCCACCAGGATCAGATCGGCCCAGTCGGCGGCCCACCGCTCGATCATGACGAACGCCCACCGGGCAGTGACGCTCAGATAGGGGTGAAACGGAAAGGCATGCGCCGTGTGGATGATAATCGGCGTCCCGGCGAGGCGCGCGGCGACCCGCCCGATAACTCCCGCTTTCGATGTCTGTGTGTGGACGATGGCCGGCCGTAGACGCCGGATCAACCGGTAGAGTTGCCACACCGCACGAAGATCCGCCAACGGCCGGATCCCCCGCGGAATGGCGACGGGATACAGCGGACACCCGGCCACCTCCCGGGCGGCCGACAGCCCTGGCCCGTCCGCGGCATCCTCGACGGAGCACGCAATGCCGACCTCATAGCCACACGCGCGCAGATACCGCGCGATCGGCGCGATGAATGTCCTCGCGGTCAGCATGATGGTGCAGATGTGCAGAACACGAATTGGGCAAGCAGCCGTGGTCTCCGGCATCAAAATTCGGTGTCCACCCAGAAGAGAAACAGCTTAGCCGTCTCAAGGAACACCTGACGGGCTGAGTCCCGATCTCTCCACCAATGATCGGCGACGAACCCATCGTAAGGCGAGCCTACAGCAAATATTTCGACCTGAGAGCGCGGCCGCAGCACATATTGGAAAATAGCCTCTGCGCGCCGAACATGGAACCGACTCGTGATGAGCAGCACCGATCGAATTCCGGACCGTTTCTCCAGAAGGTCGGACACGAGCCTCGCTTCCGCAATGGTGCTGATAACCCCATCGCCAATTACTTCGATTCGGTCCTCGGGAACCCCTTTCCTAAGCAGGACGGCTAGGCTTATCTGCTCCTGACGCGGGTACGGAACGCCAAGCGTATCCAACTGGGCCAGGTGCTTTTCCCGCTCCGGACGGGAAATCCAAATCCTGGGAATGAATCCTTGGTGAAACAGGTCGGCTGCGTACATGGCACGACCGAAGTTGCCGGCCAGGACCAGTCCGACATCGGCGTGATGCGGCGGTCCCTCGACAACAAGCAGAGACCCGGCATAGACGAAGCCGACGATCAACAGCACAATGAAGGCAAGGGCAAGCAGCCCCGTCGTCAAGACGACGGCTTTCTTTCGCTGCTCCTGCATGATCAACACCAACCCGATACCGCCGGCTTCCGAATCAGGCTGTACCATCCCACGGCAAACCCAAGCACTTTCGCGATATCAATAGCGGACGCAATCGTTAATACCCTAACAAAATTGGCGGGCTTCATCAGCCAAAGCAACGGCGTTCCCCTAGCGAGGGGCAGCCAGACACCACGAATGACGGCGTAAAGGAGCATCAGTCCAAGCACGGCTTGCCAAGAATAGACTAGTGTGAACAGCGAGAGCGGCGCCCCGAGGAGGTAGAGGACTTGCGCCCCCTGCAAGACCCCCGCCCGGACCGCGCAGTGCGAATACAGGAACCATTTCCTGAAGACGCTCTTGAGATCATTGGGAATGTCCAGATGCGGCGTGACGGCCTCGGGCATGATGCACCGGTTGCCGTAGTGTCGGAGAAAGCGTTTGAACCACTCTCGGTCTTCCACCGCCTCGAGATCTTCACGGAACAAGCCGATAGTTTCAAAGACAGACCGGTGAAACAGTGTGCACGGAACAACCGGGACCGGACGCTCTCCCCAGGCCACGACGCAGAGCGCCTTCTGGAAGGACGAGACCGGCTTATACGCACAGGTCCCGAACACGGCCTGCGCGCCCGTCCGTTTTTGAGTCTCTTCCAAGGCCACAAGCCAGGAGGGAATCGGAACCATTCCACAGTCCAAGATGACGATCCATTCGGACTTGGCGGCCTGAATACCAATATTCCGTCCGATCCCGCACCCGCCACGGCGCCCTTTCAGACAACGAACCGGGTGGCCGCTCCGCCCCCACTCTTCAACAATATCTGCGGTTCTATCAGTCGAGTCTGCGTCAACCACGATGATTTCTTCGGGCAGGCGCGTCTGGCACAGCAATGCCTCAAGCAAGCCTGGCATCGCCTTTTCCTCATTCAGCGCCGGAATGACAACGGAAATTTGCATTGCTTCACACGGCTGGAGGGAATTTCAGAGATCGGAGCGAGGATGACAGGATGAACTGCAGTGGAGAGAACTTAGAGCGAATCGAGAACCCTCATCATGCGATGTCGATAGGTGTGCTGGGCCAACACGCGTTCATGCACGGCCCGCGCAAGGCGCGCCCGACCTTCCGAATCCTTGAGGCAGGAACGGACCAGTTCGCGCACTTGTTGCGGCGTTTCATACACAGCCACCTCGCGCGGCAATAATGTTTGGGTGAAATTGCAGAGGCAGTTGTCACAACGTCCTGGATTCATTATAAACAAGCACAGTGATCGAAATATCATCACTCATGGCCTCAAACTGGGATCTGCAGAACGCCAACGGTTCCAGTCCCAATCCCCGTTTAGTTTTTGGCCGAAGATAGAGAGATCGTCTTTAGTCCATATAGTAGTTCTACAGAGCAAGAAGGGATCTCGCTCCCACCGATTAACATCAAACCTGCTGCTCGCGGCAATTTGGTATCCTACTTTTTCAGTCATGTCCCTTACCCGTCGATCTACAGCACCATAAGGATATGAAAGGGAATTAACGTCCTTTCCAAGCAGGTCTTCTAAATATATCTTACTGTCACGCAATTCGGTGTATAAACTGCGAGCGTCACAGTGAGTTAGACGCACATGGTTAACAGAATGAGAACCAATTGTAACTCCGGGTAGTCCAGCCAGCTCCCTAGTTTCTTGAGGCCCAAGAAACCCCGCCTTTCGCCCCGCCACCGCACCCGTACAGACGAAAACCGTAAAGGGAATGTCCAACTCCACTAGAATGGGAGCAGCCACTAACAAATTATCCTGATAACCGTCGTCAAAAGTTAACGCAATTCTCAGTGCCCCTCCCTTCATTGCAGAACGATCAAGAGGCACAAGTTGGCCTGCGTAATGCTCCGCTAGATACCGCATATGCATGACGAACTGTGGAGTTGTCATGCTGTAGAGACCTCGCACATCTCCCTCAACCGGAGTGCCTATAGCGTGATACATAAGGATACGCAGGCCTTGGCGAGGAGACTTGTCAAAACGAAACTGTCGATAAACCCAGCTGGCCGCACGATGCGCCCGCGGCCGGATAGTGGAGATCACATTAAATCCCATCCCGCCCCATCCCCTCCGACAAGAATTCTAAGAAGCAGTACTCGTGACATGAGGCGGCATCAGTTCACCGGTACTCATTTTTCAAAGACCACTCCTTTTTCGACAAGAATACTTTTGACAATCCCGACATTCCGAAAATCCGCAATATCCAAGATGTCAAACGACACATCAAAGGTCTGCTCCAACTCACAAACCAGACTGACTACCGCCAGCGAATCCCAGTTCTGGATGGTATCAGGTGAGGATTGTTCATCCAGCTTCGCAATGTCCATTTCCAATACATCGGCAAATACCTGGAGTAATCTAATCTGGTTATCCATGATTATGTTTTATCTTCTATGGTAATCCACGCTGGAAGCGATGGCTGAAAAGGCAAATTTAGCACATACTTAGAATATGCTTCTGTACCGTCGTTTTGCTTAGTCATACCGAATCTCTCGAACAAATTACTAACTTGGTGATTTCTTTCCGTGCGCAGATATTCGGCATGAAGAGAGACATATCCCATAGAGGAAATATGTATTAACAAACTTGCCCAGAGTGCCTGTTCAGCACCGCGCCCAATGGCGCGGCAGCTAAACAGAAAACTGTCGACTTTCGCCAACTTAGATGCAGGATCCCCAAGCACTATCCCTAATCCAACTATCCCCTGATCGCCGAAACGATCACTCAGAGACAACAGCAGTAGGAGATTATTGGGGTCAGCCAGCATTTTTTTGACGTCAGCCTCCAAATGCCGTCTCGTCGTTACATTAAATTGATTAGTTTTTCCCAACATTTGCACAGTGCGAGAGATTGTGTCCTCCGTGACGCGTGTAATGATTGCCCGTAGTTGCAATGCGCGCAGGAAGTTCTGTTGATCGCAGCTTGTCGTTTCCAATTTTCTACGTTGCGTCTGCGCGACATAATCATCAGTTCTACGAAGGTCTTCCTTGCTCACCCGGTATACATCGAACGCGCGGCAGCACATCAGGGCACTTAAGGTCTGTAGAGGATCCTCGGAAGCCTGAAGAATGCGGACTTGAGGCAAATTAAATCGCATTTGCTCGCGCTCAAATGCTTGGTCGTCAACAAACACAAAACTGTCCAATCCAAGATTAAGCTCTTCGGCAATTTCTTTTAGATTCTCGCTTTTCTCAAGCCAGTCCACGCGTAACGCAGAAAACATCTCCAGCTTTAGCGGCATACTGGGCATTGCAGAAAACGCCCGCTCCACGTCTGCATAATCGTTCTTACTCAACAATGCCAACAGCACACCTCGACGCTTCAGCGCCAATACATGTAGCTGGATGCGTCGGTAGATGTTACCAGGGAAAGCATGACCGATCTTAATTCCGTCTATGCCGTCCTCTCCGAGAACCCCGCCCCATAACACACCATCCAAGTCGAGCGCCAAAACCTTAGCGGGGGGCAAAAAAAGCGGCCGGAAGGTATCCACCAGTACCATTGCAAACGACATCAATGAATGACTCGCGATTGGTTGGCGCGCATACAAATCCATTTTCAAGTCAAACGCCATTCTCCCCATACGTGATGCCCAGCCGGAAAAATCAAAAATATGTATGTGTGAATGGTGCACGGCCAGATCGAGTAGTGCTTGGTTAATGCGCGATACTGTTCGCCTCGGCGCATGGGCGGAGTAGAGATCCGTCACCGCTGTTCCACCCGCCATTTGCTCAGGCAGTGTACTCAAGAACAACGGCGCAGCCGATACTGTTTTATAGACTGAGCACAAGCTCTCAATCCGGCTGACAACATCGGTCGCAGCCTGTTCCCTCTCTTCAGCGCTCATCCCGTCATGCTCGAAAACTAAACGAGGATGCAATTCCTCCAAGCGCCACAATACCAACAGCGCGTCCGGAGCTGCCTGCAGAATTTGCGATTGGGGATTGATCAAAACTTGCTCGATGTTTTCCATATCGCCGACCATGATGGCCGGACGGCAGGGCAGCGTTGCCAATCCCAAAGTCAGAGCTTCAATCTGAGCCTCGATCGTGAAGGTTCGGCAGATGCCGAGTCGAAACGGTCTCCCCTGTTGCTCTTGAGGAAGCGCTCTTACAGCACGCAATGCATCACGAATAGCAGCGATTCGACCACTCTCAAGTGCAGTTGAAACCAGCCTCCGCACTGATTGGGGCCATTCTTTCGGAATTTCCATCAATAGATTCTCGGAAATCATGGCATTCGTGCCCCGCCCGACACGGTCAGGTTTACGCCATTGATATAAGCCGCTTGTGGCCCGGCCAAGAAATGTACCGCATTTGCGACATCCTCCACGCTACACAACCGACGCAGCGGATTGCTAGCTGCCTCAACCTGCTTTACACGTACGGGCATATCCTTGACATAGGGAGTTTCAATCAAACCGGGAGAGACGGCGTTGCAGCGTATTCCCTTTGGACCAAGTTCTGCCGCCATCGCACGCACTAACCCCCATGTTCCCATTTTTGCCGCAATATACGCCGACATTCTCTGTGGCGGCACGTCAAGGATCGCCTGTGTGAGAACCGCTATTATCGATCCCCCGCCAGACATACGGACCGCCAATCTTTGGACTATTCTCTCAAACGCAGCTACCTCAATCTGCCAGTGGGCACGCAAATATTCATGGTTCAGCGGGTCTTCCAGGCCTGCCAGACGCAAGGGGGCAGCCGCGGCATGGACAAAACTATCGACGGCTTCCTCCTCCGCAAGCTTCGACAGTCCGGCTTCAATCTGCCGATCATCGAGTAAATCCAGCGAGTGAAAAACTACCGCCTGCTCTTTCAGAGACTGGGCAAGCTGATGCAGATGATCAGAGTTTCTGCCCCACATCACTAACCGGCAGCCGGCTTCGGCTAATTTCCGGCAAATTGCACCGCCAACTTCACCACTCGCCCCCGTGACCAATACACGCTTGCCAGTCAAAGGGGACGGCTCTTTTTTCCGGTCATCGTCCATAATCATCATTACCCTCGCTGTACCTTCAAGATATACTTCCCCTGATTCCGCACTCACTCCAGCAATTTGTAGATCTAAGGTTCCCGTCGCAACCTGCACAGCGGCTACTCTCGCTGTAAAATGCAATGTGTCACCAACCCGAATCATCTTGCGCCAATGGATTTGAAATGAATTCCAAAGCGCGCCCGGACCGGGAATATGAACTCCGATCAAAGTAGACACAAACGATGCGGCCAACATACCGTGCACGACTTGGCCTCCAACAGCACTACGATTGGCAAACTTCATATCCACATGAAGTGGATTCGTATCACCCGTTAACTGCGCAAAGGCTTCCAGCTCCTGGAGCGTAAAGGTATGTGTAATAGTCCGGCTATCGCCAACTTTCCACTGGATGGATTGAGACCTCATCATTCACTCACTCTTACAAACTTGCATCTCCGTCATATGAGCTGCCATACCACGCATTCTCATTCTTTAGACTATCGGACAGTTCTCGAGAGACAGCCTTATACCAGAATTGCCATGATGGAAGATGGCGCACATATGCATGTCCCTTTGCGAAGCTCGCCCGAATTCTCTGAGGGAAGCCGATCACTTCGAGTATGTAGCTGCCATCACTCCTCGCTTGGTGAAACGCCGCCCACAGGAGGCTGTCGAGCAGGTCAGGATCATCATCCTCTGTCAAAAGGTCTGAGATTCGACTTCTCGTCAAGCCGATGTCTTGCGAATTCTCGCGCGTGAGAGCAACATATCCCACCAATTTGCCCATCCGCCATGCGCACACAAATTTTGCCTGCCGCATGCCTGCCGCGCAGTGACCAAAATGCCATCTTAAGACACCAGACGAACGGTCTGCTAACAGACAAGAGGATCGTCCCGGCAACGTGCGCTGCCACAATTCGTCAAACTCCGCACCGAGAGTATTTGGCTCCAGAATACTCATGTCATACCCGCCCCTCCCCTCGAAGGGACCTCGTTGGCGGAGCAAGGATTCAAGATGGATGACCGGAGCAAGGGCCGTGCCACCCACGGATGATAGAGCAACACCATAGCCAAGTTTGCGTAATACGGAACGTACAAATCCCTTTGCGTTAACCACCCAAAACAATGCTTTGTCGTAGTCGGCATGAGGTATCTTTTCTGCTTTGCATAGTTGGAAAACACTTGCCGCGGGGACATTTGCGCTGGTATTTAAAAGCAAGTCGGCAGTTTTTTGAGAAAAAAAAGCTGCGGCAAGTCGCAGGCTATGACCGCGGTGCTCAGCGTCAACGACGAAGCCACAGGCGGCTGCTGCCAGCAAACGTTTACCTTGAAACCGATAATGGAGAGGAATGTTACCAAGGTACCCGACGATCTTCCCTGCCTGCTCTAGTACCCACCCGATCGGAAATCGTAACTCGGCTTCCATGGCTGGATTGTCCTGCCATAAACCTACCCACCTATCTGTCGACCACTGAACGGCCAATCCGTTTCGGACTTTCAAGGCGCCAACCGCTTCACAATCCGAGTAGTTAGCCTCTCGAATCACAGGATGCATTCGTAAGCTCCTCCGTCAAGGAGAAAGTATTACAACGAGTTCAATACTTCGGTCATCCTGTGGCGATACGTGTGTTGGGCCAACACGCGTTCATGCCCTGCCCATGCAATGCGCGCCCGACCCTCAGAATCCTTAAGGTAGCGTTGGACCAGTTCGGGCACTTGCTCCGTCGTTTCATACACCGCTACCTCGCGTCCCGGCTCCAACAGCTCTTCCATCCCCCGCACGTGATCCATCAACTGAAACCCGCCGGCGGCAGGAATCTCAAAGGCGCGAGTATTCAAGCCTCCCCACCGAGACTGGGCATAATGGCTATTGAGATTGACCGCGCTGGCCGTATACACCTTCGACACCTGGTCAGGCGAGAGCTCTTCGCCTTGAAAGCGGTTGCGCCCCTCTTCTCCGAGTTGACTGACCAAAAAGCTGGCCCATCCGGGTCCCCAGATCCGAAGTCCCGGCTCCTTCACGAGGCCTTCCACGACCCGACCGCGACTTTCAAAGTACACCCCAACAAGACTGACGGTCGCCTCATAGAGACTTCGCTCCGACTCAGCAACCGCTTGCGGGTGATAGAGAGCAGGATCGGCCGCGCAGGGAAGAAAGCTCGTACGCTCGACTCCACATTCTTTGAGGGGGCCGAGATAGTAGTGGTCAAACACGAAGACTCGGTCATAAAGAGGCAGGCAGTGCACAAGATTCCGCCAACTCCATTGCCCTTTTAGTCTAAATGGGTCGTCCACCCACCAGGCCGCCACCGACGCCCCGGATGCCAGTTTCAAGGCAGCAATGGTGTCTGGCCGCAAGATTTCTCCTCGCAAGACCAGCACAACATCCGGGCGATATTCCCGGGCCTCTTGGATGAGAGACCGTCCCACGCGCATGCCCGTCCACCGCCAATAGGCAGCGCGCGCCCATTGGGGAGCATCCTGACGCTGCCAGTGTAGGTGGTCCGTGACCCACCCATGCCACCGACTCATCTGCTGAGCCACGCCGGCCCGCATGTAGTAAAACACGCTGACGGGACAGCCAAGTTCCGTCAAAGCTCGCGCGGTGGATTCTGTCCATCCCGCTCTCCACTCCGGCCCTATCAGAAGGACACGCGGCGGCATGTCTAAGTGTTCGTGCCGGTACGACTCTGGGCGGCCATTCGCCGAAGACCGTCCGCCAAGGAAAGGGGGACCACGTCGAGTTCCTTGTCCATGCGCTCTGTCACAAAGGATGTATTGCAGGGGCGTGGAGCCAAGTTTGCAAAGAAGCTGCTGTCGACCGGCTTAATGAGACGGTTATCAAGTCCGAATTGGTTGGCCACCGCAAGCGCCAATTCATACCGGTTGACGATGGTGCCGCCGGCCAGATGAACCATGTCCAGGCCTTGCCGTGCAATCAACTTCCACAGCGCCCCTCCCGCCTGCAGATAGAAGAGCGGATTTTCGTACACGTCGGTCACCATGGAAACGGTTTCGCCTCCCTTCAGCTTTTCCAGCAACCAGGTGACGGGATTTTTCCGCGCCGATTGATAATTCCAGCCGTACATCAGGATCGGACGTACGATAGAGTAAGACCGTGATCCTTTCCTGACCAGTTCTTCGCATTGTGCCTTGATCCGGCCGTAGGCATTGATCGGACACGTTGGATCCGTTTCGCGGTATGGCGCCTGTGTGCCGTCGAAGACGGCATTGGTCGAGACATAAATCAGATGTTTGGCGAGCTCGTTGCAGAGCTCGACGACATTCTCAGTGCCAGTGACATTGGATGCCACGGCCTCCTCATAATGCTGCTCGGCGTAATCCACATTCGAGATGCCAGCTGCATGAATAACCACGTCAAACTGCCGCGACCCGAACAACATGGCGATCTCATCTCGGTCCCGCACATCGGCCAACAACTCGTTGGTCCCTGGGTTCATCACGCGAGGAGCACGCAGGTGAACCGAAAGGATTGAGCTACCACGAGGACACGTCTCAGCCAAGGCCTTACCCAAAAGGCCCGTGCCGCCTGTAATCAGAACCCTCACGGACAAATTCCCTTCATCACTTTGGGTGACATAGTCGTTGCACTGTGCGGATCCAGGCCTCGCGATCCACTGGAGGGAAAACTTCCTTCACAAGGTCGGCTTGGACCGTACGGCGATCGGTGGATTCCGCCATTTCCTGCACTGCCGACAGGACACAGGTTCGCACATCCCAATCCCCGCAATCCTTCACCTGTCGTTCGGTCAGAAATTCTCCTCGATCCGTGTTTAGAAGCAGTTCAGAACGATAGCGAATGGCTATCCGCCCCATGGCCAGCGCTTCCATGCCTGTTGAGGTTCCTGCATAGACCACAGCCGCGCATGAGCAAAGAGCGTCTTGAAAAGAGTCCGTCGCTATTGAGACTGGCCATTGCGATGACTCAACGGAGACGGGACACATGGGATGCGCTTTGACCAGGAACTTGATCCCATCCGCCAAGCCGCCGTCCGGGAAAGCCCGCTTGAGCGCAAGGAGCAAGTGCTCCGCTAAGATTGTTTCAACCGGCAACGACACCAAAATGCGAATAGGACTTTCCGGGCACAGCAAAGAAACCTCATCGTATTTCTTCTGCAGCCCTTCATAACGAAGACTTCCCCCAAACACGAGGCGATCCTCAGGCGTTCCTCCTGTTGCAAGCAACTGATGCGAGTAGGGCCCTGAAGTCATAATGACATCCGGCAGCGGCGCCCATTCGGCCTCTTCATGACCATGGAAGTAAGGCAGCATGAACCGGGCGATGCCGCCGCCGTGTTGATAGCCTAGCGTCGCAACCTTCTGCCGGCAGGCGGCCAAGACCAGCATCTTTTCCCATGGATGGTTCTCGTATGGGTAGATCACGACTTTCACTGCTTCACGCTTTAAAAATTGTGCCGCACAGTCAAAAAAGACGCGATAGAGTAAATAAGACGCACGCCAGCGGTCCAGCCACCACTCTCGCAGAAGAAGCCATTGAATGGGGCGCCCGCAAATTTCAGGACTCGGAAGCCAGACTGGGTTCCAGGTTGCAAATATGGCACGAAGGAGGCTCCGGAGGGTCAGGAAGCGAATTAATGGGGAGAAGTAGTGTTGCCGCTTCGCAATTGCCTCTTCAAATCCTCCGATTTCGGGTGGTGAGAAACGACATATTGAGAATCCCACCTCCTCAAGTTGTCGGTCAAGATTACCCAGATAGGGATCATTCCAGCCATCGGTGCCGATCAAACAGCGAACCTGCGGATGGCTGTAGAATGCCACAAGCTTTGGCGACTGCTGGGACCGGGTATCTTCTTTCCAGAATCGCCGCTGGGTCACAAAGCTTCGCAACAAGCGGAACGTCCACACAACACGTCCAGCAGCTCCCATCAGGCTGGCTTTCAAACAGATAGGCCACAACCTCGGCGAGGCTCCGAACTGGATTTCCTCCCTGCGGCCATAAATATCTTTCAACTGGCAGTACAGCCAGAAATCCTCGACGACGATGATCAGCTTTCCGTCGCCTTCCTCGGACAGAAGTTCACTCACTAGATGTTCGTAACAGATCAGCAGAAACAGGTCAGACGCCGTGCTGCTCTTCCAGGAGCAGGTACTGGACCACCAGCCCAGTTGATCTTTCTGAATTCGTCCCAACTCGGCAATGAAGTCCAGAAACGGTTGTCGCAGCTTTTCAGCTATCATATGCAGTCTGCAACCAAGCGGGACTAGCGCCTTTTCCCCCAGCAGGCCGATGAGGGCTTCTCGATGCCCGGCATTCTTTCCGACATAAACCCATCGCTGCCCAGACCATTCCTGCAACATTCGCTTTCGTAGTAGGCGACGGGCGTAAAGGAAATGGCCCTTCACTACCTGCTCCCTTTCACTATAGCCGGGACACCCATAGCGAGCGAATAAGGAGGTATATCTTTCGTGACAACGCTATGAGCCCCAACTACTGATCCCTTTCCGATTGTCACATTTCGTGTCACGACGACGTGGCTGCCCAGCCAGCAATCCTCCTCAACCGAGATCACACCTCCGACATGCCCTTGTTCACGAATAGGCCGGGCCTGGTCCGCAAAGACATGATCGGCTGCTCTGATCACGGAGTAAGGTCCGATCAACACATTCTTTCCAATCCTGATCTCGCCGTCAGTCGCGTCAATCATCACATGCCGGTTGAACGACACACCATCTCCGATGCTCACATCTTGCGGGCTGGCGATCCATAAGCCTGACAAACTCGTGAACTGCCCGCACGATTTCAAGCAACTGCGGTAGAAAGCCAGCCGGAGACGGCTTCCCAGGGGAGTATCAGGAAGAGAGGCGACGATGTGTTGGGCCCAGCCGAACAGTTCGTCCCAGAGTATTTGAGCAAACCAGCTCATGGCCCCCATCGCCTCCAATCACGATCTGATGGTCGCCATGTCCTCCAGGATTCCGGCCCAGCCCTCGGCCAGCGCCGCAAGGTCGCCGACGATTTTCACATCCTGGGAAGGAAACGGCGACGACGCGCTAGTTGGCACCCGTGCTATGAAAATGGCGCCAACCTGCCTGGCTGCATCGTAATCTAGCGTTGAGTCACCGATGAAGAGAAGCTCGTCAGACCGCCACCCAGACTGGGCCAGGATGCTAGACAGAATCTCCGCCTTGCTTCTGGGCGACCCGTAGACCCCACGAAAGTACGCCTCAAGCCCACGTGCGTCTATGATTCGATGAAGTTCGCTTTCTGGGGTGCCAGAGATCACAAAAAGAGGATAGGAAGGAACGACCAGATCGAGGAAACGCGGCGCACCTGGGACAAAAGGACATTCGAGGATCTCGCGTTCTACCAGTCGACCGAACTCGTACCCCAGCCGATCTTTTTCATCGCCAGACAAGGGTAGACCGAAAAACTCACGGTAGATGACCTCGAACTTCTCGTAGCGGGACAGTCCCGTATTGTCCAGGTGAAACTGGACGACCCGATCGAGATGTTGAGGGTACTCCTTGAACAGCGCCCGGAAAGCGCGTGTTTTCAGGTCAACCGATTCGAGAATGACGCCGTCAAACTCGAGGGCGATCGCTTTCAGCAAACAGCACCCCTGCATCGCTGGTGTAGTGATGGTGGCTCCGGTAAATCTCGTCCAGGAGAGTCAGCAGGCCCTGGCCCAGATCCAGATAATCGTTGCCGACCAGTTTATGCGCGATCTTAGGATTGAACGAGTAGGGCGTGACTTCGTAATGCAGCTTGGCTTCGAACGGCGAGCGGGTGTCGTCCGGCGAGCGGTATTCCACCGTGACAAGGCCGCCCATGATCTCCTTGATCATGGTGAGTAGGTCCTTGACCTTGATCGCCTGGTGTCCGCTGATGATGACGTGCTGGTTCTCGTACTCGGGCGTCAGGATCGCCATGCTGTACCGCGCGGCATCCCGGACATGGATGTACTCCCGGATCTCCTCCCCGTCTCCGTAGCGGACGATGCGGCCCTCGGTTACGGCCTCGTGCAGGATGCGGTAGATCCAGTTCTTGCTGTCTGCGCGGTCCCCGTAAAGCGACCCGTACCGGAGGATCGTGTACGGCAGCCCGTAAGCCTGTCGGTAGTTGTCGACTATCAGCTCGCAAGCTTGTTTGCTGCTCCGGTAAAAGGCTCCGGCATCGCTGTACACGTAGAGGGAACTGGCGAAGACGAAGCGCTTCACTTTCTCGTGACGGGCCGCCTCCAAGAGAATTGTATTCCCGAGGATATTGAGCCGGACGGTATCTAATGGGTGGACGTTCGCCTCTTCGATGTCGGCTATCCCGGCAAAGTTATAGACGACGTCGCATCCCTTCACGGCGCCGCTCACCTGATCGGAGTCCAGGATGTCGCCGACGATGCCCTGTTGGTCGGGCCGCAGGTACGGCGAGGGTTTCACATCAAAGACCGTCACCGCATGGCCAGCCTGACTCAGGGCGTCGGCCACGTGGCTGCCGAGAAAACCTGCGCCTCCGAAGACCGCGACGCGCATCAGTCGCTATCCTCCTCCGCCGCTACCGGCATTGCGCCATCACCATCATGTGAGAACTCAGGCCATGATCCGCTAGAAACTGCTGAAATTGCTCCTTGCCGTCCTCGCCGAGTTGGGCGAGAAAGTTCCCCCAGAAACGATCGGAAAAGACTTTGCCCAGACTGTTCTCGAGAATGCTCACATCCAGCTTGCCCGGCGTCGACACCTCCAGGACTAGAAATCCTGCCCTCTCCAAGAGCACCTTGACCGAGCGGGGGTTGAAAAAATTGATGTGATGCGGGGGGTGAACGCTCTTGGATTTCTCCCAGAGGACCTGGATGTCTAGGCCCAACCCGTTGAGAGTCGTGAGCATGAAGAGATCGCCGGGTCTCAGCAGGCTCCTGCAAGAGCCCAGGAACGCTTTGGGGTCCTGGACGTGCTCGAGAAGCTCGAAACTCGTGAACGTCCCCCGCTCGTTTGGCCCGACGGGTAAATCGGCCCGTTCAGCGTCTTCTATGAACTTCGGCACCACGGTCAGCTCCTTCCTCCGACATATTCGGACCAGATCGGGCGAAGGCTCGATCGCAAAGACATTGGCTTTGGGCGCGATCTTTCTGATTTCCTCGCAGAAGACGCCGTAGCCAGCGCCTATGTCTGCAATCCATCCCCCTTCCGCCGTTCCGGCGTCCGCCAGGTACTTCCTAATCCTCTCCAGCACGGCGCGAGCCCGTGGGGCAAAGATACGTTCCCGCCTTGCCGCCTCGGTCTGCTCATAAAAATGCGTGGCCCAGAACTTGATCGAAGGCGCTTCACAATAGTATCGCCTGAACGCGTCCTGGCTTGGGCGCGGGTTCACGAACAGAGTCTCGCATGAGCGGCAGGTCTCGTAGTCGAATCCAAGCTTGTGAAAGGCGAACGTCGTGCCAGCACGATCGCATGCCGGGCAGTTAACATGCGCACGCGGGACCTCGCCGAAGTAGTACTTCGCGTCTCGTTCAGCTAGGGCGAGGAACTGATTGAAAACCGCCTCGGGGCGGATCTCACTTTCCTTCACTGGTCAACCTTCCCCTTCGAACCTATTCGCCTCCGCTGACGACAAAGACCTGGCCCGTGATGAAATCGCCCGCGGGCGACAGCAGGAACAGCACCATCCGCGCAATATCCAGAGGTGTGCCCGGTCGCTTGAGCGGAATCTGCGCCACGCGCGCCTCCCATTCCTGCTTGGATTTGATCTGATGGAACGGCGAGTCGATCACACCCGGCCGGATGGCGTTGACCAGTACGCGATGCGGGGCGCCGGCCTTGGCCAATCCCAATGTGACGCCCTCGAGGGCCGCTTTCGCCGCCGAGTAATGCAGGGTGCGCGGCGAGCCCCCGAATTTTACCCCAACCGAGCTAATGTTGACGATCTTTCCCCCGCCCGCCTCCTGCATGTGCCGGAACGCCGCTTGGGCAAGAAAGAACGGCGACTCCACGTTCAGCAGAAACGTCTGGCTCCAGGCCGTCTCGTCCAATTCCAGGAACGGTGCCGGCCCAACCACAGCGCCTGCATTGTTGACCAACCCGTCGAGCCCCCCGAGACGCTCGATGGCCTCCGGGACCAGCCGGGAGCGGGCATCTCGGCTCAGCAGGTCGGCCTCGTACCCTTCCGCCTTTCCGCCCGCCGCTCTGATCTTCTCGATGAGCTTCTGCGCCTCGGCCTTCTTCCGATGATAATGCACCCCGACCGCGGCGCCTTCGGCAGCCAGCAACTCCACGGTCGCCGCCCCGATACCCGAACTGGCGCCTGTAACCAGGATCCGCTTGCCGTGGACTTGGCCGGTGTCAGCGGCCGTAGGGCGTGGCTGTTTCCGTGAACCCATGCTTCCTCAACCAGAATTCGACCTGGGGTACCTGCCACTCGTAATCCACGTCCAGCCCTCCCCACTGTTTCAGCGGGTAGATGCGCCGGCCCATCCACTTATGCGGAAGCATCCCTTCGTGCAAGGCGTCCAGGCAGCTCGGCCGGACGATCGATACGCTCATGTCGGCGAACCACACGTCGCCCTGGGAGTCGCGGTCGCAGTTCAGCGTCTTCGGGTCGCCGAAAGTCTCAAACGGCACGAACGGCCGGATGAGCCCATCAGAGCCGACCTTCCTGGCCCGCAAGGGGCTCCACATGTTGTAGCGCGACACGGTCACGGCCGAGTCCAGCGCCGGGTCGCGGCGCAAGACCTTAATGCCTCCGTCTATGGTCTGGGCGATGATGGTGGGGCCGTTGCAGAACATCAGCACCATCAGTTCGATATCTTTCTTGAGCACGTCCCGGATGTGCCGGTGGCCGTGTACGTACGCATCCTCACCCAACGCCGTCGCCGTGCAAAGCTCCGGTGGGCGATCAATGAGCGAGGCCCCGTATTCCTTCGCGATCTCACGGATTCGGGGCGAGTCCGTCGAGACATAAACTTCGTCCAAGGATTTGGCATGCCGAGCTGCTAACAGCGGATAGGCCATCATCGGGCGGCCCAGCACCGGCGAGGTGTTCTTGCCGGGAAATCCCAAGCTGCCCTCCCGGCCCAGTAACAAAGCAGCGATCATTTTAAATCACCGTGCAGCGGTTGCACGGCGAGCACTGCGATCGCTGCTTCTCGAGATGCCGCGCGCGGAGCCGCTGGTAGCCGTCCGACTTCCAGAGGTCGCTCAAGCGGCGCTCGGTCGCCTTGCCGACGGCTAGCGTTGACTTGTAATCCACATCGCAGGGATTCACGATCCCGTCCCACCAGATGAACATCCGCCGCCACAGGTCCGAACAGGCGGTGGCGATTTCATTGACCGGCTGCTCATAAGTGTTCTCCCATGGGTTATATTTCACAAACGCAACCTGATCCACCAAATCCCCCCAGACCCGCTCCATCTGGTCAAGGTCGGGTGTACCCGGGACCTGTACCCCCGAGACCCGGGTGATGGTCCGGGACTTGGGAAAGTGCTTCGCGCGAATCTGCTGGAACCGCTCGACGTTCTTCACCACGCGCTCCAGCGTGCCACCGACCCTGAACTGGCTGTATGTGGGCTCCGACGCGGCGTCGGCTGAGAACACCACTGTGTTCATGTCCGCCTGTAAGATGGCGTGGCTCTTGCCCTCGTCCAGAAACCAGGCGTTAGTGTTCAGCTTCAAGGCGAGGAATTTGCCGCTCGCGTACTTCAACATCTCCTCGATCTTCGGGCAGATGAGCGGTTCCCCGCGCGAGGCCAGCGTGACCGCCTCGCAACGTCCGGCGGCCTCATCGACAATCCGCTTGAACGTCTCCAGGGTCATCATCCCCATGTGCCCGCTGCCCTTCTTCGTGAAGTCCTCGTCGATCTGGTAGCAGAACACGCAGCGGTAATTGCAGACAGATGTAGGCTCGACCTGGAGGCAAGGAGGAAAGTCATCCAGGATTTTTCGTTGCGGATAGGTCTCATAACGATAGCGATAGAAAAGGTAACGGGGCAACGTTTCGTCGGGCAACCGGTTGATCTCTTCGATCACGTAGGACTGCAATGTGAACGGAGGGCCGTCGCCGTGCGTCTGTGCAAGACCCAGGAGCTCGTCGCAGGCCGCGCGAACCTGCGTCTGCTGGTAGTCCGTCATTCCCGACTCGCTCAATTTCTCCCGGACGGCCTTGATGCGACCCAATACGCCAGCCACTGGCGCATGGTGACGAATTTCTACGAAACTATTTTGCTTCTGATACGTCGTACCAGGCATGACCCGCCATCCTCATTAGATATTCGTCTTCGGGAACCAATAGGCGCAGGGGCTCACCTTTGAAGAAACGGACCGCCTCCTCGGTGGCTTCCAACTCCATCTGCGCCCGGCAGTCGCGCGACATGGACCCCATGTGGCAGGTCAGCAGGCAGTTCTCGATCGTGACCAACTCGCCCGAATAGGGCTCCTGGCCGAAAACGTCCAGGGCCGCCCCGCCCAGTCGGCCCTGCTTCAGAGCCTGCGCCAGGTCGTGCTCGTTGACCATCCCGCCGCGCGACGTATTGATGAAGACGGCGTCCGGCTTCATCATGTCCAGTTCGTGCCGCGTGATCAGGTTCCTCGTCAGCGGCGTCAGCGGCAAGTGCAGCGTGGTAATGTCCGCCTCCTTATAAATGATCTCTTTCTCGACCCAGCGGACCTGGTAAGCGGCACCGAACTCATGGTCGGGGGCGAGGTCGTTGGCTAGGATCCGCGGCGCGAACCCCTGCAGGTGCCGGATGAGCCGCTTACCCACACGCCCGACGCCGATCACGCCGACCGTCAATTC
>Ga0066710_100001029_pt1 | contig 19512 bp, 15 predicted proteins | sample GraSoiAngelo_159_FD_79666 | JGI IMG/M metagenome (GOLD analysis project Ga0066710, IMG submission 79666) | Grasslands soil microbial communities from the Angelo Coastal Reserve, California, USA - 14_1009_16_40cm | ecosystem: Environmental > Terrestrial > Soil > Grasslands | place: USA...
GAAGTACGCGGCGGCTTTGGCGCTCGCGTCCTCGATGCTCTGCGGCGCGCCGGCGGCTCCCGGTGCGGGGATCGGGCCCGCGGCGGCACATCAGGGCAGCGCTGCCGTCACGACCGGCCCGTCGAGCTTGCCGGCTCCCGATGACGACAGGGTCTCGGCCCCCGCCAGGGCGCCAGGGGCCCGAGCGCTCACGGGCTGGCACCCCTTCGTTCAGGACACGGTGAACCGCGTCGCCGTAGACGATTCGCCCGCCGCGCCCTGGCGACTGCACATGGTCGCGCGGCGGCTCGCCGACCGGCCCGACGGGTGGCACGTGAGCGCGGCGGTGGTGGGCGAATCTTTGGGTCCGCTCCGGCCGGCCACCGAGTACGTTCTCAGGTTCCGCGCTTGGGCGTCGCGCCAGCGCGCCCTGACCCTCGACCTGGCCCAACATCCGGGGTCGTATCGCAACCTCGGCCTCCTGCGCACGCTCCCGATCGATGCGACCCCGCGCGACTACGCGGTGGGATTCCGGACCGACGACAGCCTGCCGGCTCCGAGCGGCGCCGGCCCAAGCATCTGGCTCACCGTCGGCGCGGGCGGTGAGCGCGGCGAGGTATGGGTCGGCCCGGTGGTCCTCGAGCCCATGGCCCGGCGGCGGTTCGAAGGCCCGCCGATCACGATCGGCTCTTTCGCGCCTGGAGAGTGGAGCGAGGGCGAGATCGAGGACCTGCATGCTCGGCAAGGAGGGACGGGTCTCACGCTGGAGGCGCCGGCCAACGGCGGCCGTCTCGCCACCTGCGAGATTTCACTCGACTTGAGCGCCGGCGGCTGGGACTTCTCGCTGTCCGTCTACACCGACACGCCGCGGTGCATCGGTCGCGTCATCGTTCTGGCGCGATCGGGGTCGGACCAGGCGAGCGAGTTCACCTACGGGTCGTTCTCGGGCCTCGAGGCGGGATGGAACCGCGTCCTCATCCCTCGGGAGCTCTTCATCTCATACAGTTGGATTGGGCTCTTCTCGTGGGCCGAGGTCCGCACGATCGGAATCAAGCTCGAGTCGAACGGGAACGGACCGGCGCGCGCGACCTTCTCCGCGCTCGGTGTTGCGCCTCACGACTACGAGTCGCCAACCCCGTTCGTGTCGCATGTCATGGTCGACTCGGTGGGCGCCAGCGCGGTCAGCGTGCGGTGGGAGACCTCGAGCCCGTCCCGGTGCGAGCTCGACTTCGGCCCCTCCACAGCATACGGGAAGCGGTGGATCGAGACCCGCGGACCCGCGACCGATCACGCGGCGATGCTGTCCGGCCTCGAGCCCGGCCGAATCTATCACTGCCGAGTCCGCGGCGTGGCCGGGGCCGCGGTCGCCTCCGGCGACTTCACGTTCGCCACCGATCCGGAGCGTCCTTGGATCGCGGGTGGAGACTCCACGGATCTCGACCTCGGACTCTCCGCCGTCAACACCATCCCGGACCTCGAGCGCGTGCGGCGTACGCCATTCAACTGCTTCTCGAGCTACCACTTCTGCCCCGACAGCGACGGGCAGGTGGCGCGCTACCTCGACCTGGCGGCGGCGTCGCGCACCTGGGTGAGCGTGGGCTTCTGCAGCGAGGACGTGGTCCACGGCAACCTCGGGCCGGTGATCCGGCGAGTCCGGCGTCTCGCCGCGCATCCCGGGCTGCTCGGTTGGTACCTCTACGACGAGCCCGAGCGCTCCGCCGTCGATCCCGCGGCCCTGAAGGCGGCCTTCGACGCGATTCGCCACGAGGACCCCGCTCACCCTGTGCTCATGGGATCATTCAAGCTCAGCCGGACGTATCCCTATCGGGACGCCTTCGATTTGGCTTTCGTCAGTTGTAACCCGATCCCTTTCGCCCCCGTCGACTCTATCGTTCCCACGATCGAGCGAGCCCGTGCCTCGGGCAAGCGCTTCGAGTTCGTGTTCCAATCGTATTCGACGGAACTCCAGCGATGGCCGGGATCGAAGCCCGGACCGGGACGTTACCCGTCGCGCGACGAGATGCGGGCCATGGCCTACCTGGGCGTCGTGCACGGCGCGTCGGGCCTGTGGACTTGGGCGTACAGTTACATCCAGGACGCCCCGGGCTCCGAATGGCACTGGACCGAGCTCCTGTCCCTGGCCCGCGAGCTGCGGCTGCTCGGCCCGCTTCTCGCCTCGCCGTCGGTCGGTGACGCCCGCGCCAACATCTCGGACTCGGCCATCCATGCGTGCCTGAAGGCCTATCGGGGCATGGACTATCTGATCACGGTCAATGCGTCGCCGGCGCGGACGGCCGCACGAATCCGGCTCGAAGCCCGCCCCTTGAGCACGGCGCGAGAGTTGTTCTCGGACCGAGCGACGCCGGTCCGCGGCGGCGAGATTGCGGGAGTGGTCGGGCTACGACGTGCGGATCTACGAGCTCGGTCCGGGCTAGGATTCGCCTGCGTTCGGCTGCCGTGGCTAGCTGGGGGCGATGGCGGCTGCACTCCTCCCTGCGCAGACCTTCCCTTCCGCGCCCGAGCGCTGGGCGCTAAGCTCGACGGGATGCGCGATCCTGCCGTGTTCCGCGGTTTGAGGTCGAGCACTCGGAGGATGATCCCTGGACATCTCCCTGGTTCACGGTCCCGATCCCGCTTGCGACGCGTTCGTCCGCGAGATGCCGGGCGCCAACCTGTGTCACCTCCCCGCCTATAGCGAGATGGTACGCCGCGCCACCGGACACCCGGTCCTCTATCTGGTCGCTCGGGAGCAGGGCGCGGTCCGAGGCGTCCTGCCGCTCACCCACATTCGAAGCCCTCTGTTCGGCAACCTGATGATCTCCCATGCTTTCAGGAACTACGGCGGCCCGCTGGCCGCCGATGCTGAGGCTACCGAGGCCTTGTTTCGTCGCGCGGTGGAGATCGCTACCGAGCGCGGCTGCAGCGCCATCGAGCTCCGCCGGGCCGAGCCGCTGCCGTTCGACCTTCACACGCGCACCGGCAAGGTGTGCATGGTGCTTCCTCTCGACCCCGATCCCAAAGTGATGTGGAAAGGGCTCGATTTCAAGATGCGGAACCACGTACGCAAGGCTGAGAAGGCGGGTCTCGTCGCGACCCACGGCGGCCTCGAGCTCCTGGACGGATTCTACGGCGTTTACACTCACCGCATGCGCGAGCTGGGCTCACCGCCTTATGCCAAGAAGGTCTTCCGCACCATGCTCGAGACGTTCCCCGAGAACAGCCGTCTGTTCGCTGTCCGGCTCGACCGCCTCGTCCTCGCGGCGGGGATCACGACGGAGTTCAAAGGCGTGGTCGAGATCCCCTACGCCGGCTCGCTGTCCGAGTACAACAAACTCTGTCCGAACAATCTGCTCTACTGGACCATCATCAAGCACTACAGCAGCGCGGGGGCAAAGTCGTTCGATTTCGGGCGCTGTGCCGTGGGGAGCGGTACCTACCAGTTCAAGAAGCAATGGGGGACGCAGCCCGTTGCCCTGAATTATCAATTCTGGGTCCGCGCCGGGCACGAGCTCTCCGTCAACAGCACCGACAATCCCCGGTACCGGAGTCGAATTGAGATGTGGAAGAAGCTGCCGCTGTGGCTGACGCGGGCCGTCGGCCCGTGGATCAGTCGGGACGTGCCCTAGATCTGGGCCAGTCGCTCGTGGACCTGCCTGTAACGTGATGTGCCCTCGAGTTCCGCCTCGCACCAGCGCCCGAGACCCGGCACCGGCCACTCGGGGCGAGGGGGGCACAATGATCGGCGGGGGAATGCCGTGAGTGGGGCGCTCCGGGCTGTGATCGCCGACCGCTCGTACCTCGCCGTGGCCGTCGACTGCCACATCGCCGCATTCCCGCCCGACCGGTTCCCCGACGACACGATCCCCCAGCTCGGCCGCAGGTTTCTGCTCGCCCACCATGGGTTCTACATCGACGATCCCGACGGGATTCTGATCGTGGCCGCCGACGACTCGACCGGCCGAGTCGCGGGGCTGGTGCTCGGCGGCCGAACCGCCGTGAGGCGCCGCTTCCTCAGGCGTCACGGCTGGGGTCTCGCGGCCGGGGTGACCTGGAGGGCCCTGACCCGGCCCGGCGTGCGTCACCGCGTGTTCGCGGGCGTGCGCGGCGCCCTGGGGCGGTTCCGTCCGAGGCCAGGGGCGGGCAACGATAGCCCGCCGCCAGATCCCGCCGAGCCCTGGACCTTTCTCTACTTCCTCGGCACTCATCCCGACTTCCAGGGGCGGGGTGTGGGACGCCTGCTCGTGCGTGCGTTCGAGGAGGAGAGCGTCCGCATGGGATGCCGCGTCATGCGCCTCACCGCCGGCATCCGCAACGCGCCCGCCATTGCGCTCTACGAGAAGTGTGGATGGAAGAACATCGGACGCTCGGGCGGACTGATCCATTTCGAGCGCCGGCTTGCGCCCCCGGCGTGACAGGCTAAGCTGCCTCATCCTGAAAGAGCCGTGCGGCACACCCTCACCGCCCGCAACCGCTGGTGCGCCCGAACGTCATGCTCGCGAAACTCAGGCCTGGGTTCATCATCGAAGCAGGCCGCAGCACCGCTCCGGCCGACCCGACGGTCAGCCGATCGAGGAGCAGATCTCATGAAGATCGCGGTCTTGTGCCCCCGGTTCCCGTATCCACCGGATCGCGGCGACCGGCTCACGATCTTCACGCTCCTGCGCCTGTTCTCCGCGAAACACGAGGTCACGCTCCTCTCGCTCGTCGACGGCACCGAGGTCCCTGACGCGATCGAGAAGGTATCGGCCTACGCCCGGGTCGAGACGGTTCGCCTGTCGCGGGCGCGATCCTGGGCGCAGGCCTGGCTCGGCCTCTTCTCGGCGGTCCCGTCGCAGGTCTCCTATTACCGCTCCGAGGCGATGCGGGCCCTCGTGCGGCGCGCGCTCGCCGCCCAGCCCTTCGACGTGGTGTTCACCCACACCTTTCGCATGGCGCAGTTCGCGATGGGCGTCGCGCATCCCGCCAGGGTGATGTGGCTCGGCGACTCGACCGCGATGGCGCTCGGGGCCTCGGCGCGCGTGGCGCCGTGGTGGAAGCGTCGCGGCATCCTGTGGGAAGCGCGGCGGGTCCAGCGCTACCAGGTCCTCGCCAGCCGGTCCCACGTCGAGTCCTGGGCGCTATCGGCCGTGGACCAGCAGGACCTGCAGCGAATCGGCTGCCACAACGTCCAGCTCGTCCCCCACGGCGTCGACGAAAGGTTGTTCGACGTTGAGCCCGCTCCGACGCCGGACCTGGACGTGGTATTCCTCGGCAATCTCTCGGTGCCGCACAACATCGACGCTGCCCAGCTTTCCGCGCGCGAGATTTGGCCCGCGGTGCGCACCGCCTTTCCGAGCGCCCGGCTCCGCCTGGTGGGCGCACACCCGACTCCGGCCGTGCGTCGCCTCTCAACCCTCGAGGGTGTCGACGTCGTCGGGTTCGTCCCCGACCTGAGGGAGGTGTGGCGTTCGGCGCGGGTGTTGCTCTCGCCGCTCCGGTTCGGGAGCGGCATTCAGAACAAGATCCTCGAGGCGATGGCGGCGGGAGTCCCGGTGGTCACGACGCCGCGAGCTGCGGAAGCGATCCAGGCGAGCCATGGTGAGCACCTGCTGGTGTCCGAATCGGTCGACGGCCTCTCGGCCGCGGTGATCGACACCCTGCGGGACCGGGCGGCCGCCGAGGAGCGGGCGCGGCGCGCCCGACGACACGTCCGTGACCACTTCACCTGGACGACGATTCTCCACCGCATCGAGCGGGTCGCGGCCGCGGCCAAGTCCAGCGCCGGTCAAGCGGAAGGCCGAGTCGTGGCTTAACACCCGCGGTATCGGCCGAGGAAAGCGACGGACCAGGAGTCAGCAGACGCCCTCACGAGGAAGGCGCTTGGCGCCGCCACCGGATCACCGTCGTCTCCCGCGCCGTCATGGCCATCGCACCGCCCCACATCAAGGCCAGTGCGAAGCAACTGTTGACTTCGGCCAGCGGAAAGTGAACCAGCGAATAGATCATGAGATGGAACGTCACCGCCGCCGTCCCGGCGCACCACGAGGCCTGCCAGCGGTCGGGAAGGTTGCGGCCCTTCAGTCCCGTTCGCACCGCCGAGATCAGGAGCCACACGAAGAGCGCCAGCCCCACCAGCCCCTGCTTGAGCCACACCAGCAGATAGTTCTCGTGTATGAACCACTCGCTGTGCAGACTCCAAAATATCGGTTCGGTGAAGAGGATGGTGTACCCGAGCCCTTTCCCGAACCACGGCGACTCGTGGATGTGCCGGAGAGCGTTGGCGAGCTCGACCAGGCGCCACACATTGGATTGCGTTGCGTAGCTGTACTCCGTGCCGGTCGACGATGCGAAACGCGTGCCCACGGTCTGCCACAGCTCCGATATGTTGAACGTCAACGCCCCGATGGCGCCGCTCGCGGCCACCAGTCCCCCCAGGCCCGCAACCACCAGCGCTGAGCGCCTCCAGCGCTCGCCCGAGCCCGGGCCCCGTGCGCTGAAGACCAGCACCGAGAAGAGGGTGCTCGAGATCAGGGCAATCCAGTACCCGCGCGTGAACGACAGCAGCTGGTGCAGGACGCACGGCAGCATCAGGGCAAGCCACAGCACCACGCGCCGGGGCCGGGACTCGCGCAGCGCAAAGTTCAACAACAGGGCCGCGACCATGCCCGACACCGGCTCGAAGGAATTGTCCCCGCGGCGCCCGTGAAACGCCGCATAGGAATGGAGGCCCAGGCCCGCATGCACGAACCCGGTCGCGCACAGCCAGGCCAAGGCCGTGGCAATGGCCGCCCGTTGCATCCTCAGATTACACACCAGGAGACAGCATCCGATGGCCCACGCGGCGATCAGCTCGAGTCCCGCGTAACGCGCGCTGTTGCCGGCCATGAGCCCGCGCGCGAAGTTGATCAGGGTGAGCCCCTGGTAGAGCAGCATCGGCCGCGTGATCGGCGTGCTCGGAAATGAGAGGAGGTCCGCTCTCTGCCACAGCACGTAGCAGAACACCATGTACACGAGCGCGATCGAGAGTAGCGACATCTCGAGCGTGAGTTGCCCGGTCGTGTAGTCGATGACCGAACCCCACATCACCACGATCAGGCACGAGGTGAGGAAGTCGAATGGACGAGCGCGCTGGACGATGAGGAGCGCCAGCGCCGCGGCGGCTGGGATCCCGCCCAGGGTCAGAAGGAGCGCGAGCGCAAGCGCTAGCAGGGCCCACCACCCGAGGTGCGGAAGCCCTCGTGCCTCGGGCCACACGGCACGCCTGGCGAGGCTCACCGAGCTCCTCCCGCCCGCCGCGCCGCGCCTCCGACGCGCATCATCCAGCTTCGCGCCAGGCCCCACACCACCCGCGAGTCCCCCACCGGCCAGGTGACGCCCAGGACCAGCAGGAGGAAAAGGCCGCCCTGGAGCACCAGCGCGGGGAGCGCGGCGGTGCGCGTCTCGACGCCTCCACCAGCGCCGAGCGCGTACATCGCCGCGGCGACGCCCGCAGGCGGCAGGAAGCGAGGCGCGGCGGTGCGCGCGAGCCACGACCCGAGCGAGACGCCGAGACGCCTCGCGAGCACGACAATCAAGCCCGCGCCCGAGAGCGCAAATCCGAGCGCCATGGCCGCCGCCGCCCCGACCGGGCCGAAACGCGGCACGCACCACAAGCTTGCCGCCAGGTTGACGCCGAGGGCGGCGGCGAACATGGCGGTCTCGAGCCCCGGCCAGCCGGCGCCGCGCGCCACCGCCGTCGCCGGCCCGACCAGCGTGGCGAAGGCGAAGCTGACCGCCAGCGCGCGAGCCACCGAAACCGAGGGGGCCTGTCCCGGCCCGAGCCACAAGGTGAACAGCGCGGGGGCCACGAGCCAGAGGCCCGCCATCAGCGCGCCGGCGAGGGAGAAGACCCAGCGGCAGGCCCAACCATAAACCTCGCGCAGCTCGGCCACTCCTCCCCCTGCGGAGGCGCGAGCCGCCGCTGGGATCACCGAGCCCTGGACCAGGATGGGGAGCGACGACAGGGCGTTGGCGACCCGGAAGCCGAGCTCGAACTGGGTCACCCATACGAGCGAGCCGAGCGTGCCAAGAAGCAGCTTGCCCGTGTGAAGCTGTCCGACGGTGAGCGTGTTCGTGGCCTGGACCATGCCCCCGAACCCGAGCAGTTCTCGCCACCCCATCGGGCGCGAGATCTCCGACTCTCGAGTCGCCCTAAGAGCGCGGGAGATCGGGCGCACGGCCAGAACCCCGGCCAGCAGATTCCCGCTCACCATCGCGGCCGCGGCCGCCATCAAGCCGAAGCCGCGACCCAGCCCCCACACCAGGAGGATGGCGTGAAGCACGAGCCCCGCGAAGAAGTAGAGGTTTGAAAGATCGAACCGCTGGAACCCGATCAGGACGCCCTGCAGCACCTGGGTGCCCGAAAAAACCAGGATCGAGCAGGCAAACAGGAGGAGGCTTCGCTCGACCTCGGGAGCGATCGAGGCCGGCACGTGGAAGAGCTTGAGGAACACGTCACGCAGCGCGAGGATGCAGAGACACCAGATCAGCCCGGCGCCGACGCTCACGGCGAGCGACCGCAGGAGGACGCTCCTCACCGCCCGCCGGTCGCCACGCGCGGCGGCGACCGCCACGAAGCGCATGATGACGCTCGCCATCCCGAGATCCAGGGTCGCGGCGTAGCCACCGAAGACGAAGAACAGCGACCACACCCCGAAGCGCTCGGGCCCGAGACGGGCCAGGGCGAAGGGCGTGACCGCCACCCACATCAACGCCGACGCGCCCCGGCCCAGGACGACGGAGACGGCGTTGCGACGCAGCGAGGGGGGCCGCGGTGGAGCCACCGACATGGACGAGGCCGCCTCGTCAGCCCGAGGCGGCGGAAGCGATGAACGCCTCGGAACCCTCGTCCTGCTGGAAGAGCGCGTAGGCGACCCCCACGGCCAGGCTCAAAGCCATTGAAATCACGATCATCACCAGACGGTGGGGCCGGACCTTGTGCTCCGGCGGGGTCCCCGGATCGAGCACCTCCACGGTCACCACGTCGCGCGCCTCGTCGATGCGGGCCTCCTCGTATTGCTCGGTCAGCAGCACGTAGACCTGCTCCTGGGTCTTGACGTCGCGCAGCAGCCGCGCCAGCTCGAGACCGGTCTCGGGCAGCTTCACGAGCTGGCGGTCGAGCTGCGCGAGCTGATCGACGATCTGCTCCGCCTCGGCGGTGGTTCCCTTGCTGTAGCCCTGGATCACGCCGAGCTTCACCTGAAGGGCGGTGCGCTGCGCGTACATCCTGGCCGCGGCCTCGATGGCGCTCGAGGCCTCCGGACTCAGCACCACGGCCTTGTTCTTCGACTGGTAGTCGGTGAGACGCTGCTCGGCTGTCGAGAGGTCGCGCTTGGTCTGCTCGAGGCGCTGCTCCACGAACAACCGGGTGCGGCGCCCCTTGGTCATGCGCACCTCGCGATTGAAGCGGTCGAGCAGGTCCACGTAGGCGTTCACCATGGCCGCCGCCACCTTGGGGTCGCGGTCCTCGACCGCGATGTCGATCGTCCCCGAATCGTTGAGCTTGAACTTGACGTGTCCCTTGAGCTCCTTGACTGCGTCCTCCATGAACTTCTTCTGGTAGCGCTTCTTCAAGTCGAAGTAATCGACCATCTCCCGGCTGAGGCGCCGGCTTTCGAGCACGGCCAAGAAGATGTCGGCCGGCGTCGCCTGGGTGGGGATCTTGGCGCCCGGGACTCCCGTCATGCCCTTGAGCAGGCGGGCGATCCCGAAACCGGTCTCCTCTTCGCCGGGAGGGAGCAGTGTTCCGGTCGCCCGGTACCAGGGCGGCGTGAGAAACGCCACCACCGCCGTGATCACCGTCGCGGACAGCACCAGGATCACGATCGGACGCCGGTAGGCCCAGGTCCGATGCCAGAGGGTGGAGATCTCGAGCGTGCGTTCCATGGTCCCCGGGGATCCTATCGAGTCAAGGTGAAGATGATCACCGCGACCTGCCCGCCGACCGTAACGACGTCCCGGAACACCGCCCAGGCGTCGACGTCCCTCCGTTCGGGCACCCAGATGAAGTCACCGGGCTGGACGCTCTTGAGGCTCGCGGCCGGGATCACCTGGCCGGTATGGGAGCGCGACACCCTCACCGCGCGCCGCTGGGCGCGGTCGGTGAAGCCGCCGGACAGCGTCACGTACTCGTTCAGCGTACGCCCCGGCACGAAATCGATGAAGCCGGGCCTCCGCACCTCGCCTTCGACGCGCACCGAGGAGACCAACTGGTCGACACGCGCCACGTCGCCGTCCTGGAGCAGCGGGTCGATGTCCGCGCTCTCCTTCTGCAGCCGCGACCAGTCGATCCTGAAGCTGTTCTTGCGCTCCGCGAGCCTGGTCTGGAACTTGGCGTATTCCGACTCGGTCATCTCGGAGCGGGACAGCCGCACCAGGCGGTCGAACTCGGGGTCCTTCTCGCTCTCGGCGGGCGGTTCCCGCAGCAGGTGGATCCCCGAGCGGTCCGCCAGCGGCAGGAAGCCGCCCGCCCAGCGGATGAGGTCGCCGAATCGATCGCGACCGAGGACGATAGGGTAGGTGCCGGGCCGCTCGACCTCTCCGTAAATGCCGACCGAGCGGAGCACGTGGTACTCGGACCGGAACTGGACGAATAAGTTGTCGCCGTCGCGCAGCGACATAACCCCTGGGTCGTCGCCGGGGTTCCCCAGGTTCACCCACAGAGACTCGCGCTGGGACGCCCCGACGAAGCGCACCATCAGCGCGCGCCCCGAGTCCGCGGCCGGTATTAGCCCACCGGCGAGCTGGAGCAGCGTGCTCAGGCTGTCGCCGGGCGCGTGCTCGAACCTGAGCGGGCGGGCGACCGCTCCGATCACGCTGATCCATTCGACGGCGCGCGGCACGTAGATGACGTCGCCGTCGACGAGCATTGGGTTCAGGTCCTGCCGCCCCGCCGCTTCGAACATCTCGAGGTCGAGGCGCTGCGTGGACCCGTCGCGGTGCCGGACCTCGATGTTGCGGCGCGATCCGTTCTCCGCGATCCCCACGCCGGACACCGCTTCGCTGGCGCGCGCGACCGAGGTGGCCTCGACCGCGCCCGGGCGCGTGACGAACCCGGTCAGGAACACCTTGAAGGTCCGGAGGTGCGCGAGCCGCACGTCGGCGTGCACCCCGCGGAACGTGTCGGCCACGAGCTGGAGGATGCGGTCGCGCGCCCAGGCCAGCGTGCGCCCCCGCACGTCGATCGGCCCGTTCTCGGGAAGGAAGATCTTCCCCTCGGGGCTCACCTCCAGCGGTACACTGCGCATCAACCGCCCCCACAGATCGAGCTGAAGCACGTCTCCCGGTCCCAGCACGTACTGGGCGGGGTCCACCGGGCCCGCCTGCGCCATCGGCGACGGGATGGTCCGCGTCAGCTCGAGCGCCTTGCTTCGCTCCTTCTCGGTCACCGCGGACCTGTCGATCTGGGGCTCCTCGACGTCGGTATCGGAGAGCGAAGAAGGACGCTCGCCCCTGGCCCAGCCCGGCCCGGCGGCCAGCGCCATCAGCGCCAAGACCAGCGCGAGCCGCCCCCCACCCCACGTCAAGTGCGAACCTCTTTGAGGATCCGGCGCTGCCCGTACATGCGCTCGTAGTAGACGCGGAACTCGCCCTGCTTGATCGGCCGCCACCACGACTCGTTCTTCCGGTACCAGTCGACCGTGAGGCGCGAGCCGTCCTCGAATCCCACGGTCGGCTTCCAGCCGGTGACCCGGGTGAGCTTCGACGAGTCGACGGCGTAGCGGCGGTCGTGGCCCGGGCGGTCCTCGACGTGGCGGATCAGGGTGCGGGGCTTGTCGAGGAGCTGGAGGATCGTGTCGGTGACGGTCAGGACATCGACCTCGTTCTGGCCTCCGATGTTGAACGTCTCCCCTTCGATCCCCGGAGCCTCGAGCATCAGAATCAGCGCCGAGCAGTGATCGTCCACGTGCAGCCAGTCCCGGCGGTTCAGGCCGGTGCCGTAGACCGGCAGCGGCTCGTCGTCGATCGCGTTGGTGATGAAAAGCGACATCAGTTTCTCGGGGTACTGGCGCGGGCCGTAGTTGTTGGAGCAGCGCGTCACCACCACCGGGAGTCCGTAGGTGGCATGGTAGGCGTAAGCGAGACGGTCACCACCGGCCTTGCTCGCGGCATAGGGGCTCCTCGGCGCGAGCGGCCAGTCCTCGCTGGAGTAACCCTCCAGGACCTCGCCGTACACCTCGTCGGTCGAGACCTGGATGAAGCGCCTCACCTTCTGCCGGCGAGCCTCCTCGCACAGCACGAACACGCCGTAGACGTCGGTCTGGATGAACTCCCCGGGGGTCTCGATCGAGCGATCGACGTGGGATTCGGCGGCGAAGTTGAGCACCAGTTCGCAGCCCACCATCGCCTTCGCCACCGCCTCGGGATCGCGGATGTCGCCGTGCACGAAGGTCAGGGATCGCGAGGGGATCCCGTCCAGGTTCTCGCGCCGGCCCGCGTAGGTGAGCGCGTCCAGCACCACCACGTGGCTGGAAGGGAACCGCGAGAGGAAGAGATGCACGAAGTTGGAGCCGATGAAGCCGGCCCCGCCGGTCACCAGGACGCGGCATCCGTCGAGGGTGAGGCGGTCGCTCACAGGCATGCGCCCGCGGTCGGGAGGGGCGTGACCGGGTGCGAAGCGGGGTTCATCGCGTCGCGAAGCGGTCCGACCGGGCGGAAACGACCTCAGCCATCCTTGCCTTCCCAGTTGTAGGGAACCTCGGGGCTGTGCGGCGGCACCCGGAACTCGTCGGGGTGGTCGTAAATGTAATGCTCGGTCGGCGTGTTGACGAGGTAGGCCGGCTCGGAGCCGATCCCCTTCATGCCGTGGAGCACAAAGGGCGGGATCACGAGCAGGATCGGGTTGTGCTCGCCCATGAAGAACTCGTTGACCTCGCCGCGCGTGCGGCTTCCCTCACGGTCGTCGTAGAGCACCACCTTGGCCATGCCCTTCACGAACACGAAGTGGTCGGTCTGCTTCTTGTGGTAGTGCCAGCCCTTGACGACGCCGGGGTAGACGACGGACAGGTAGACTTGGCCGAACTTCTGGAAGAACTCGTCGTCGTCGCGCATCATTTCCATGAGCAACCCGCGCTCGTCGGGAATGACCTTCAGGCGCTTGACCTTGACGCCCTCGATCATCGCTTGCTTTTGCGCCGCGCCGGGCCGGAGGCGCGCCCGCGGCCGACCCCCACGTAGGTGATTCCCGCCGCCTCGACTTCATGAGGATCGTAGAGATTCCTCAAGTCGCACATCACCGGCTTGCGCATCAGGCGCTTGAGGCGCGCGAGGTCCAGGGCGCGAAACTCGTTCCAGTCGGTCACGATGGCGATGGCGTCGGCGCCGCGGGCCGCCTCGTAGGCGTCGCCCGCGAACTCCACCGACCGGAGCTCCGGGATGCCGTCGGCCTTCGCGATCGCCACCGGATCGAAGGCGGTGACCCGGACCCCGCGGCGCTTGAGGCCGGCGATGATCTTGAGGGCCGGGGCCTCGCGCAGATCGTCGGTGTTGGGCTTGAAAGACAGCCCCAGGATCCCGACGCGCGCGCCGCGTTTCCGCCCGACCGCCCGCGTGATCTTTTCCACCATGCGATCCATCTGGCTGTGGTTCGCGGAGACCGCCGCCTCGACGACGGTGGCGTCCACGCCGGCGGCGCGAGCGAAGGCCGCGAGCGCCAGCGTGTCCTTGGGGAAACAGGAGCCGCCGTAGCCGGGGCCGGCGTGCAGGAACTTGCCGCCGATCCTCCGGTCCATGCCCATCCCCTTGGCCACCATCTGCACGTCGGCGCCGAGCGCCTCGCAGAGGTTCGCGACCTCGTTGATGAAGGAGATCTTGGTGGCGAGGAAGGCGTTCGCGGCGTACTTGATGAGCTCCGCGGTCTCGAGGTTCGTGACCACCATCGGCGTCTCGATCAGGAACAGCGGATCGTAGAGCTTCTTGAGGATGTTCGCGGCGCGGGTCGACTCCGCCCCGATCACCACGCGGTCGGGGCGCATGAAGGTCTCGATCGCCGACCCCTCGCGCAGGAACTCGGGGTTCGAGGCCACGTCGAACTCGGCGCCTTTCCGCGCATGCTGGCGGATGATCCGCTCCAGATTGCGGGCCGTGCCCACCGGCGCCGTGCTCTTCTGGACGATCAGCTTGTAGCCGTCGAGCACCTTCGCGAGCTTTTTCGCCACGGCGTAGATCGCGCGGGTGTCGGCGCTGCCATCCTCGCGGGGCGGAGTGCCGACCGTGATGAAGACGACCTCCGAGCGCTTGAGCGCGCCCTCGACGTCGGAATCGAAGGTGAGCCGGCCGTCCTGGACGTTGCGGGACACCATCTCGGGCACCCCCGGCTCGAAGAACGGTAACTCACCGGCGCGCATGCGCTCGATCTTGGGCGCGTCGCTGTCGACGCAGGTGACGCTGTTGCCGAAATCAGCCAGGCAGGCGCCGGTGACGAGACCGACGTAGCCGGTACCGACCACGGTGATCGAATACACGATGGGTCCTTTCGAGAATCGTCCGCCCCGCGGCCCGGAAAGCGCTTAGATCGCCCAGGAGGGCGCAGCACTATCAGTGGGCAGAACAGCCAGCCACTCTATGTCTTCGGCGAAGCACGGTCAAATCTTTTGCCGCAGGTTTTGACCCCGAGACACCGCCCGGAAATGGCCTCTCGGAAGCCCCTGAAAGCCCGACCCGCGCCGGGATTTACGACCGACCGGCATTCTCCGCCGCACGCCCCGAGAGTCTCCGTCGCCGCCCTCACGAACCGGCGGGAAACGGCGCGAAGTCCTTCCGCCCCAGCCGGCCCTGGAGGAAATCGCCGAGGGCCTCGGCGACGACGCCGACCTCGCGCGGCCGCTTGAGCAGAAGGTAGACGCTGTACTTGGCGACCGAGGAAGCCAGAAAGCAGAACGTGAACGACGGCCACTGGTACCACCTGCCGTTCTTCTTCATGCACAGGAAGCCGTTGCGGACCATGTAATAGATGTAGAGGTTGGAGAGATAGCGATTGGTCTGCCCGCCCTTGTGGTAGATCACCGACCGCGGGTTGCACGCGATGCGCCACCCCGCCCGGCGCAGGCGCAAGCAGTAATCCCCTTCTTCCCAGTAGGCGTAGTAGTCCTCGTCCAGCAGGCCCACCTGCTCCACCGCCTGCCGGCGCAGCAAGAAGGCGCAGCCGTTGATGAACGTGAGGTCGGTGCGCACCTCGGGATAAGGGCGGCGGAAATGAACGTGCCGCGCGATCCAGAGATTGAGGTCGCCGCCCACCGTGTCGACCCCGGGGGGCTGATTGAAGTCCAGGACCTTGGGCCCGACGACGCCGATGCGCGGGTCCGACTCCATGAGCCGGACGAGCTCGGTGAGGAAGCTCCTCTCGACCCGGGTGTCGTTGTTCAGCAGCAGGAGGTAGTCGAAGCCCTGCTCGAGGGCCAGGTGCATGCCCTGGTTGTTGCCGACGCAGAATCCCAGGGCTTCCTGGTTGCGCCGGATGTCGATCGAATCCCCGAACTCGGCCGTGAGAGGAACGCTCTCGTCCCGGGCCGAGCCGTTGTCGATCACGAACACCCGGTAATCGGGGTAGTCGATCGCGAGCAGGGACCTCAGGCAGTCGCGGGTGAGCTGAAGGCCGTTGTGGTTGAGCAAGATGATCGCGACGCGCGCGGCTCCGGGACGGTTCATGGCCCGGGGCTCGCCGGGACGGAAAGAGCCGAGAGGTAGCGCTCGAGGCCGTCCCTCCAGTGGGGCAGGACGACCCCGAGCGAGCGGGCCCGGACGTTGGCGAGCGCCGAGAAGCGCGGCCGGCGGACGGCGCCGGACTGGCCGCCGCGGTCGACGGGGATGATCTTCATCGACTTCCCGGCCTGGGCGACGATGGTCGACGCGAACTCCGCCCAGGAGCAGCTTCCCTCGCTGGCCAGATGATAGATGCCGCCCTCGGGCCGGAGCCGCAGCAGGGTCAGGCTCGCGGCCGCGAGATCGGCGGCATAGGTCGGGTTGACGACCTGCTCGCAGCTCACCTCGAGCTCGGGCCGGGTCTCGGCGTCGCGAAGGATGGTGAGCACGAAGTTGCCCTTCTTGGACCTGCTCCCGTTTCGCCCGCCGTAGACGCCGCAGGTGCGAATCACCACCGCCCCGGGGTCGAACAAGGCGCACAGCTGCTCGCCCGCGTACTTCGAGACTCCGTAGGTCTGCAGGGGACGAGGACCGTCGTCCTCGACGTAGGGCTCGCCCTTTCGCCCGTCGAACACGTAGTCGGTGCTGTAGGTGGCGAACGCGATCTGGCGAGCGCCGCACAGCTCGGCCAGAACCTTGACCGCCGCCGTGTTGACGGCGAACGCCCGTTCCGGGTGAGCCTCGCAGTCGGGGACGACGTGGTACGCGGTCGTGTTGATCACCAGCTCGGGCCGCGCCGAGTCGAGGGCGGCCTCGACCGCCGCCCGATCGGTCACGTCGAGGTCGCTGCCCCGTCCCACCACCTCGAGGCCCTGGCGGCGCGCCTGGGCCACCAGCTCGGCGCCGAGCTGCCCCGTGGCTCCCAGCACCACGAGCTTCATGTCACAGCAGCGGCCACGCCGCGTCCTTCTCGGAGGTGAATGGCTGACCGAGCGGCCAGGCCACGCCGATCCCCGGATCGCTCCAGCGGATGCCGCCCTCGTGCTCGGGCGAGTAGAACTCGGTGACGAAGTACTCGACCAGGCAGTCGTCGGTCAGCGTCTGGAAGCCGTGCGCGCAGCCCTTGGGAACCAGCAGGAGCTCCTGGTTCCCGGCGCTCAGCTCCTGGCCCACCCATTGGCGGTAGGTCGGGGAGCCGGGCCTCAGGTCCACGGCGACGTCGAAGATGGCCCCGGCGAGGCACTGCACCAGCTTGTCCTCGGCCCGCGGCGCGCGCTGGTAGTGAAGGCCGCGGATCGTGCCCTTCGCCCGGGTGAGCGAACGGTTGATCTGGACGATCTGGAACGAAGGGTCGGCCCGGCGCATGGTCTCGAGATCGAAGATGCGCGCGAAGTGTCCGCGGGCGTCCCCCCGGGGCTCGAGCTTGATCCGGAACACCCCCGCGATCCGGGTGGGCTCGAGGTTCATCGCTCCCGCGGCTCCCGGGACGCCGGCAGGAGGCGCAGCTCCGAGTCGACTCGACCCTCGGCCAGCAGCCGCTGGTACCGTTTGAGCGTGATGTAAGCGTCCGACTGGAAGTCCTCGGGGGTGAAACTCACGCGCTGGAACGTCTCGTGGATCTCCCGCACTCCTTGCGGCACGCCGTAGCGCGGCCGATAGCCGGCCGCGTAAGCGCGCTCGAAGCTCACCCGGTAGGACCGCGTGTCGCTCGGGTTCTCGTTCTTGATCTCGACGGTGGTGCGCGGGACGGCCTCCTGCACCATGCTCGCGACCTGCCGGATCTGGAGGTTGTTGTCGCGGTGGCCGATGTTGAAGGCCTGGTTGTGGACCGCCTGGCGCGGCAGCTCCAGAAAGAAGCGGAAGGCCTCCGCCACGTCGCGCACGTGCACCAGGGGGCGCCACGGCGTGCCGTCGCTCAGGATGCTGATGGTGCCGAAGAGGTAGCCGTAGGCCACCAGGTTCTGCACCACCAGATCGAGGCGCATCCGCGGAGAGATGCCGAACACCGTGGCGTTGCGAAGGTAGACCGGCGAGAAACGATCGTCGGCGATCGCTCGCAGGTCGCGCTCGGCCGCCACCTTGGCTTCCGCGTAAGGCGTCTGCGGGTTGAAGGCGGCGCCCTCCGAAACGAAGCTCTCGGTGGAAACGCCATACATGCTGCAGGAGGAGGAGAACAGGAAGCGGCGGACGCCGGCCGCCTTGGCGGCCTCCGCCACCCGCAGCGTCGCGCGGTGATTGATCTCGTGGGTGGCCGCGGGATTGAGCGAGCCCAGCGGGTCGTTGGACAGCGCCGCGAGATGGATCACGGCGTCCACGCCCTGGAAATCGCCCGGCTCGACGTCGCGGATGTCCTTGGTGACCTGGACCTGCGCCTCGACCTTCCGCGGCACGAACGCCACGTCGCGGAACACGCCGCTATCGAGCCCGATCACCCGGTAGCCATGACCGGCGAGCACCTCGGTCAGGACCGATCCGATGTAGCCCTGGTTGCCGGTGACGAGGACGTTCACCCCGTTCGGCCTGATCTCGCTCATGCCCGCGGCTTCTCCCAGATCGCCCACGGCCGCTTCTCCTCCCACAGTCGATTCAGCTCTTCCATCTCCTGGTAGGTATCCATCGCCTTCCAGAACCCGCCATGCAGATAGACGGAGAGTTGGCGGTCCTTGGTGAGCCGGATCAGCGCGTCTTCGATCATTCCGTCGTCGACGTAGTCGAACACGGCGGGCTTCATCACCATGAAGCCGCCGTTCACGTACTCGGCGAGCGCCGGCTTCTGGCTGAACTGCTCCACGCGGTGCCGGTCGTCCTGCCGGATCAGGCCGTACTTCGAGTGAGGGTGAACGCCGGTGATCGTCGCCAGGGTCCCCTGCTCCCGGTGGAACCGCAGCAGCTCCCCGATGTCGATATCGGCCACCCCATCGCCGTAGGTCAACATGAACTCCTCGTCGCCCAGGTAGCGCCGCAGGCGCCGCAGCCGCTCGCCGGTGAGGCTGTCGTCGCCGGTGTCGGCGAAGGTGATGGTGAAGTCGTCGGCGTGCTGCTCGTGGAAGGCGACCTCGCCGCAGGCGGTCTGGAGCGTGAAGTCGCTCGAGTAGGCGCGCTCGTTGAGGAAGAACTCCTTGATGACCTGACCCTTGTAACCGAGCGCGAGCAGGAACTCGGGGTGCCCGTGGTGGGCGTAGATCTTCATGATGTGCCAGAGGATCGGCTTGCTGCCGACCCGCACCATCGGCTTGGGCTTGAACTCGGTCTCTTCCTTGAGCCGGGCTCCCCGCCCACCGCACAGGATCACGGTCTTCATGGTGAGGGGACCGCGGACGGGCCCGCGGGGCCGGCGAGACGGCAGCCGCGCGCCGGAGCCGGAATGGAAGAGCGCATCAGTTCGGCCGCTCGTCGAGCCCCCGGCGGACGTGCTCCGCCAGCGCCAGGGACGCGGTGAGGCCGGGCGACTCGATCCCGATCAGGTTCACGAAGCGGGGGCTGCCCGGCTCGAAGCGGACCACGAAGTCGACCTCCCCGGCCGCGTGCCTGGGCTTGGGCCGGATCCCCGCATAGGCCCAGCGCAGGTGATCGACCCTGAGCCCCGGCAGGAACTTCACCGCCTCGGCGTGGAACTCCGCGGCGGGGGTCAGGTCACGTTCGGCCTCGTCCAGGGACGCGATCGGCTTGGCGTTGGGGCCCACCAGGATCCGGCCGTCGATCGTGGCCGTGAGATGAACGCCGAGACCCGGCCGGCCCGGCCGGTGAACCGGATAGACCAGGCCATGAAGCTCCAGGCCCGAGGCCTGGCGGTCCACCTCGTAATACTCGCCGCGGTAGAACACCTGCTGGTACGTGAAGCCCGCCAGCTTGGCGACGTCCGCGGCGTCCAGCCCGGCCGCGTTGATGACGCACTCCGCCTCGAACTCGTGGTCCCGCGTGCACACCCGCCAGCTA
>Ga0066710_100001030_pt1 | contig 19511 bp, 15 predicted proteins | sample GraSoiAngelo_159_FD_79666 | JGI IMG/M metagenome (GOLD analysis project Ga0066710, IMG submission 79666) | Grasslands soil microbial communities from the Angelo Coastal Reserve, California, USA - 14_1009_16_40cm | ecosystem: Environmental > Terrestrial > Soil > Grasslands | place: USA...
CCCCCACGGCAGCCCGCTGACGGACGTTGAGAACATTGGCAAAGGTCGGCTCTCCGGCAGGCAGCCGGTTCGGAAGGATAGTGGATAAGCAGTTCGCGTGGCAGGCAGGTGGGCGCCGGGCCGAGGCGGTCCAACACGGCCGGGCCGCGGGCGGGCCTGCGCCCCTGACCGGTTTCCTCCTCGGCGGGCTGACGACCGTGGAGGTCCTGGCCGCTGTCATCGCCTTCGCCGCGGTGATGGGATTCCTGTGGACGAGCGGGACCGCTCAGCCGGGCGAGTTGGTCACCGACCGGTGGATCCGGGCGGGGTGGGCCATCGCGGTCGCGGGCATCCTCCGGCCGGTGACCTGGATCCCCTACGTGGGAGCCTTCGTCTTGCTGCGCCGTGTGGTCCGGGCGATCGGCAGGAAGCGGCGCCCCGTGACGGTGAACATGATCGCTCACGTCCTGACCGTGGCCTTGATGGTGGCCGCGTTGTGGCTCCTCGCCGTGGCCATCCCGGCCGCGTGGACCGGCGTGGTCTCGGTGACCGCCGTCCTCACCGGCGGAGGCGCCCTTCAGGACGTCGGCACGGCCGCCGGCCACTGGGGGACCGCGCAGTTCGTCCTGCTCGGCGTCCTCGTGCTGGTCGTCCGACCGGTGCTGCCGCCGATCGATCCGGACCTGGGTCTCTCCGATGAACCGGTCCTCGGGTTCCCGTCGGGCCCCCGAGGCCGGTTCGACCGTGTCGCCCTGCTGGTGGCCGTGATCGGAGGTGGCATGCTGGTGGGAGCCGGGGCGCTGCTGTTGCGGGGCTGACGACGCGGCGGGCTGACGACGCGGCCCGCTAGGGCAGGATCTCGACGTACCCGTTCGTTCCATTCACGCGGATCCGTTTCCCATCTCGGATCAGCCGGGTGGCGTGCTCCACCCCCACGACGGCCGGCAAACCGTATTCACGTGCGATAACTGCTCCATGGGTCATCAGTCCACCAACCTCGGTGACCAGTCCTCTTATGGATACAAACAATGGTGTCCAACTGGGGTCCGTAAAGGCCGTGACTAGAATGTCGGTCGGTTCGAGGTTGGCGTCCGAGATGTCATGAATGACGCGGGCACGCCCTTCGACGATTCCGGCCGAAACCGGTAAGCCGACCAGAGCACCCGCCGGCACGTCATCGCCTCGGTACGCCCCGGGGATGACCTCACCATCCGATGTGAAGACCCGGGGCGGTGTGAGCGCTTGATACGACCTGAACGCGTCCTTGCGCTGGGAGATGAGCTGATCATCCACATGGTTCGTGCGAACGACATCGCGTAGCTCCTGAAACGTGAGATAGAAGATGTCGTCCTTCTCACCAAGCACATGGGCGTGCACGAGGCGTTCGGCCTCATCCAGTAAGGCCTGCTTATAAACGAAGTAGCGGCTGACCATGCCGTACTTTGGATACTCCCGGTACCCGATGAAGTTCCGGACCCGGTCGATCATCCGCTTGGTCTCTTCGGCTTTCTGCTCTCCGTCCGGTAAGGCCCGCAAGCGCTTCAGCAGTTCCTGTTCCTTCGCCCACGCCTCCTGGCGCCCTTGCTCAAAGCGCTGCTCGCCTGCGCCCGGCTCAAAGTTCTTGACATTGCCGAGGATCACGGGCACGAGTGTGGTGGGACGCTCGCTCCAACGCGGCCTCGTGATGTCGATCTCTCCGACGCAGCGCATGCCGTACTTGTCGAGGAAAGACCGGATGGCGTGCTCCGCTTCCCGTCCGCCCGCAAGCTTCGCGAGGTCGTCCAGAAAACCCTCACCCTGGACCTGTTGCAGAAATTCCACCACCTCCCGGTGCGGGCGGATCACGTCAGCGACGTCCAGGAGTGCCAGACCCATCTCCGACGTGATGTTGTGGGCCACGGATTGCGCGAGCGTGTCAGCCGCGTTCTTCTCGCCCAGCCACGCCTGCAGTTGCTCGTTGAGCCACGACGTGGCCTCCATCGCCGACATGAACACCTGATGGCTCCGCGGATCGAACAGGATCCGCTTCAGCTCCTGGATATCCACCAGGATGAAGTCGAGTAGCGCCGATCTGGACTTCGTCCGGATGTCGCGCTTCACCGTGGCGATTGAGGCCTGGCTGCGCTCGATTAGCTCTTCGACGATGGCCGGATCGGTGTCGATCGGGGCGGGCGCGCCGCCAACCGGCACCCCGCTGGGACTGTCGTCCGGGAGCGACGGGATGAAGTCCCCACGTTCGACGATGCTCTGCAGTGCGTCCCCGATCAGCGGTTCGGATTTCCCCAGGACCTCCAGGAGGCGGGCTCGGCTCGCCGGCGATGCCAAGTCCCGGGCGACGTCGACGAACATCCTCCCACCGGCCTCGTACATCGGCCGCGGAGTTGTCAGCTGCCAAAAGGAAATCCCAAGGGGCTTCATCGGGTCGGTCATCATTTGCCCATGGCCGACCGAGACGTACACATGGTTCTCCTGGTCGCCGGCTGAAGGGACGGGGAACAATGTGGTGATCGGCCGGCTCTGGACGATCAGGAAGTCATTGTCGACCAGGCACCATTCGATGTCCTGGGGACTACCGAAGTGCCCCTCGATCCGTCGTCCCAGCTCGGAGAGCCGTACGACCTGCTCATCCGTCAGCGCCGGCCGCTCCTGCCGCTCCGGGTCGATCGTCACCTTCTCAGTCCCGCCACCCGGCAGGGGGTGGATGGCAACCTGCTTTGTGGCCACCGAGTTGGCGACGACCTCGCCGTCGCGCACCTTGTAGGAGTCCGCGTTCACCAGGCCAGAGACCAGGGCCTCGCCGAGGCCGAAGGTGGCTTCCACGGACATGACTTTGCGGTTTGACGTGACGGGGTCGGCCGTGAACAGGATGCCGGCAGCTTCCGGGAAAGCCATCCGCTGCACCACCACCCCCATGTGGACCTTCTTCTGGTCGAAGCCATTCCGCAGGCGGTAGGTCACGGCCTGCTCGGTGAAGACCGACGCCCAGCACCGGGTGATGTGTTGGAGGATCGCGGTTGGCCCAATGACGTTCAGGTATGTGTCCTGCTGGCCCGCGAAGGAGGCTGTCGGCAGGTCCTCTGCCGTTGCGCTTGAGCGGACGGCGTATGCAGATTGCTCGCCGAGCCCCGTGAGTGCGACGATGATCGCCCCCGCCAGGTCCTCAGGGATGGCGATCCCTTCGATAGTCCCGCGGATCTCCGCGCTGAGCGTCCGGATTGCTTCGCGGTCATCCGGGTTCAGGCGCGACAGCCGATCAAGCCGATCGTCTGCCGACGGTGCTGCCGCCATGATCCGCCGGAAGGCATCCGTCGTCACACAGAAGCCGGCCGGTACGCGAATGCCTTCGATCCGCGAAAGCTCACCGAGCGCCGCTCCCTTGGCGCCAACGATTGCGACCTGCGTCTGGTCGATCTCCTCGAGGCCCAGAACGTAACTGCCCATCCGACCACCTTCTCCTTCGGCCCCCGGGCCTCGATCATTCCTACAGGAGGTCGCGCCGGCCGCCCTTGGGCCAGCTTGTGGCATGCAGTGTCGGCACGCCGGGGCCCTTGCGGCAAGGCCCCCCCCGTCGCTTACCATTGGTAACGGCGGGAAGGATGGACCATGTCTGACACGTCGGGAGATGGGCACCGCCCGACGAGAGAGTTTCGCAACGCGATGCGCGCCTTCGCTTCGAGCGATTGTTCGCAGCCGTCGAAGGGTGGGCCAAGGCCGTTGGAGCTAACCGCGCGGCGGGAGCGGCGCGTGTACGGCGGAGCCTCATTGAAAGTTGCCAAGGATGAGCTCCTCGCCGCATATCAGGAGATGAAGCCCCGTCGATAAAGGGAGCCGTGGCGTGGGCCGGTACTCTATGACTCATAGGCCATCAACCGCCCCCAATGGGCCGGATTGCCCCCGATTAGTCCCGCTAACCCCGGACTGCCCGGAATGGCGCAGGTATCCCCGGTTGGCGAGCGTTACCCGGACGGCCCGCTAGGTGATCCGGGACAGCCAGAGTGTCGGTTCTTCCAGCTCGGGCATGGAGGGCAGGTTGTCCGCGGACTCCCACATCCTGGCAAGGGTTGCCTCGCCGCCGAGCTCGGCCACGCGCGAGCAGAACGCCCGCCCCAGGCGGTACTGCTCGCGCTTCATCTCCAGCCCGAGCAGTCGCTCCAGGGCCTGGTCGCCGTGGCGTCCCTCGCGGTGCCGGAGGAGAGCTTCCTCGATCCGGCTGTAGGTCGGAAGGAGCTTCCGTCCGAGGCCTTCCATCACGTGATCGCCATAGCCTTCGGCTGCGGCCATGAACGACTGCACCCGCGCGATCCGCAAGCGCTGCTCGGGATCGGAGCTCTGGCCGAACACGTCGTTCATCCCTTCGAACGCCTTGGACAGCGCGTCGGGATCGGACAGGTCGAGGGATTCCAACCGCTGTTCGAGGCCCGACAGGTCCAGCTCGGCGTGCTCGACCAGATCGCGAACGAGGCGCATGAAGTGGTCCCGGACCCACGGACGGGCGAACTCGAACCGGTGCGTCACCTCGTGCAGCGCGACGAACGTCCGGAACTCGATGGGTTCCAGGCTCCAATCGCTCTCGAACCGGGCGATGTTGGGGACGACGAAGTACAGGGCCCCCGCCTCTCGCGGCACGGCCAGGTCGTACTGGCCGAGCACACGCTGACCGAGGTAGCCGAGCACGCCGCCGACCTGTGCTCCCAGCAGCAACGGCATCATCCTCTGCAGCACCATCTCCATGAGCTCGGGCGTCGTGCCGGGCATGGGTGCGGCCGGCCCGCCGCCCTGTTGGGCGAGCGCGGCGGAGAGCCGGGCCGCCACGGGCTCGATCAGGTCCCGGAGGCTCCGCGCGTTCGCCTCGACCCAGTCCGCGCGCCGGAACGACTCGATCCTGGCGACGTCCGTGGGAGCGGGGAGGCCCGTGTGCTCGGCCACGGCCAGCTCGGCCACGCGCACCACTTCGGCCAGGCCGCGGCGGTCCTCGTCGGTGGGCCGCGGGTCCTCCACCCCCCACGAGGCCACGGCGATCCCGATCTGCCGGGCCAGCTCCCAGTTCACCGGGCCGGTCGAGGCCAGAAGGACCCGCTGGATCTCCCGGAACAGCGGGACCTCGCCCAACACGTCGGACAGGGGGACTTCGGGGGGCTCCTCGGCCCCGGGTGACGCCATCCGGGCCATTGTAGGAGCGTGGCTAGAATCGGTCCGATGCGGAACGAGCTGCTGGTGAAGCTCACCGCCGACCCTCTGGATCCGGCCGAGGCGCTCGCCTTCGTTTCCGATCCCGGGGCCGGTGGCACGGTCCTGTTCTCGGGGACGGTTCGGGACCATTCGGCTGCCGGGTCCGTGACCGGCCTGGAGTACGAGATATGGGACGAACGCGCCCGAGAGGGACTCGAGGCCATCGGGGACGAGCTCTTCGAACGCTGGCCGGTCTGCCGGGTCGCGCTGCTCCACCGACACGGCTCCCTTGCCGTCGGCGAGGTCTCGGTCCTGGTGTGCTGCTCGGCTCCCCATCGCGCGGAAGCGTTCGAGGCGGCACGTCATGGCATCGAACGCATCAAGCGCGACGTCGCCGTCTGGAAGAAGGAGCATCTCGTCACCGGCCACGCCGAGTGGGTGATGGGGTCCTGATGCCGGTCGGGCACGACCAAGCCCTTTCCCGGTGAGCCGACGCGACCTCGCCGTTGACATCGGCACATCCAACACGCTGGTCTAGCAACAGGGGCAGGGCGTGATCTTCGACCAACCCACGTTGGTCGCGGTGAACGACCGCACGGGCTCGGTGGTGGCGGTGGGGCGGGAGGCCTGGGGTCTGGCGGGCGAACAACCGTCGGAGATCGTGGCCGTCCGTCCCCTCCGCAGGGCCGCCATCGCCAACTTCGAGTTGACCGAGCAATTCCTCCGCCTGATCCTTCGGTCCACTGGGAGCTCGCGGTTCACCCGCCCCCGGGTGCTGGTATGCGTCCCGTCCTCGCTGACACCGGTCGAGCGGCGGGCCGTGGAGGATGCGGTCTCCTCGGCGGGGGCCAGGTCGGTGACGCTCGTGGAGGAGCCGCTGGCGGCGGCGATCGGGGCGGGCCTTCCGATCCACGACCCGGTTGGGAGCATGGTCCTCGACGTAGGGGGAGGGATCACCGAGATCGCCATGCTCGCCCTGGGCGGGATCGTCCTGTCGGCGGCCGACCCCGTTGGTGGCCTCGACATGGACGATGCCATCCAGCAGTACCTGCGGCGGCGCCACGACCTGGCCATCGGCGACTCCGCCGCCGAGCAGATCAAGATCCAGGTGGGATCCGCCTACCCCACGGCGGAGGTGGTGGAGGCGGAGGTGCGAGGGCGCGAGCTGGGGACGGGGACGCACGTCATCGTGACCCTGACCTCGGAGGAGATCCGGGAGGTCCTGGCCGACGCCGTCGAACGGATCGTCCGGGCCACCCGGCAGTGCCTGGCGGACTGCCCCCCGGACCTGGCCCACGACGTGCTCGAGACAGGGGTGTTCCTCACGGGAGGGGGGGCGTTGCTCCGAGGCCTGGACATGCGCCTGGCGCGCGACTGCGAGGTTCCGGTGAACCTCACGGAGCACCCGCTGTCCACCGTCGCCTCCGGGGCCGGGAGGCTGCTCGACTACGAGCCGGACCAGCGCCGGGCCTTCCTCTCGGCCCATCGTCCCGTACCATAGGCCCCCCCGTGATCCCCAACGAGGACGACCCCTACTCCGGATCGACTGCTCCTGACGGGGTCGCCGAACCGGCGAAGCCTTCCGGCTCTCTCGTTTCATGGCGGAAGAGCGCGTTCCTGGCCCCCGTGGCCATCCTCGCCCTGATCCTGTACTTCGTGAGGCTTCCGTACTTCGTGCTCCAGCCAGGGCCCGCCGAGGACGTCGAGCCGCTCATCCACATCCAGAGCCAGCAGACCTACCCCGGTGGCCACCTGTTGCTCACGTCCGTGGGCCTGTACCAACCCAACGCGTACCAGGCGTTCTGGGCATGGGTCGACCGGGCACAGTCGGTCGTCCCCGAACGGGACATCCTCGCCCCCGGCGAGACGCCCCAGGAGGAGACGCAGCAAGCGATCTCCCAGATGGACACGAGCAAGATCGACGCAGCGGTGGTGGCGCTCACGAAGTACGCGGGCTATCCGGACCGGCACGGCAGGGGTGTCCTGGTCGAGAGCGTGCTGTCCGGTTCCCCCGCCTCCGGCAAGCTCTTCGCCGGCGACGTCGTCCTCTCGGTGGATGGGCGACGGGCCGCCGATCCGGACCAGCTCGGCCGGATGATTCGGGCCGCCGGGGTCGGCCACGCCTTGACCTTCGAGGTCAAGGCCGATGGACAGACCCGGCGGGTCCAGGTGGCGCCGGGCCGGATCCAGGGCATCGACCACCCTGCCATCGGCATCGGGACCGTTGCCGCGTTCCCGTTCCCTCTCGAGATCGACAGCGGAGACATCGGGGGCCCGTCCGCCGGGCTCATGTGGACCCTCGGGCTGGTCGATCTGTTGACGCCCGGCGACCTGACCGGCGGCCACATCGTGGCGGGGACCGGGACGATCGACCTGACCGGCAAGGTCGGGCCCATCGGAGGAATCTCGCAGAAGGTCGTGGCCGCCGAGCGAGCCGGAGCCACCGTTTTCTTCGCCCCGGCCGAGGAGGCTTCGCAGGCCAGGTCCGTCGCCCACCACATCGTCATCGTGCCGGTTCGCTCCTACACCGACGCCGTCTCCTACCTCGGCGGCCCGGCGTCGTAGCCGCTGCCGTGCAACCGGGATCGCTACGGTAGGCTTGACCTTCGCGCGCGAGGGGGAGGATTGGCACAGGAACGAGTTCGCATCCGACGGCGATGGCTGCTGATCGCCATCGCCGTGGTGGCGGCCATCGGCGTCGCGCTCTCCGCTCTATCGGGTTTCTACGTCGACCTGCTGTGGTTCCATGAGGTCCACTTCACCGATGTCTTCTGGAAGGTGTTCTGGTCCCGGATCCTGCTCGGGTTCCTGTTCGGGCTGATCTTCTTCGTCCTGCTCGCCGCCACGCTGTGGACGGTTCGCCGGCTCACCCCGCGATTCCGTCCCTTCTCGCCCGAGCAGGAGCTGATCGAACGGTACCGAGTGGCGATCGACCCCTACGCCCGATACGCGATCCCGATCTTCGCGGCGATCATCGCCCTGTTCGTGGGCGTGCGGGCGTCGGCCCAATGGCAATCGTTCCTGATGTGGAGATCGTCCGCCGGCATCGGGTTCGGGGCGGCCCACGTCGACCCGGTGTTCCACCGGGACCCGGCGTTCTACATGTTCCAGCTGCCCTTCCTGAAATACGTCCAGGGATGGTTGTTCTCCGCGCTGGTGTGGGTGACGGTGATCGCCGCCCTCGCCCACTACTTGACCGGGGGGATCCGCCTCCAGACGGCCGGAGAGAAAGTCACCCCGCAGGTGAAGGTGCACCTGTCGGTGCTGCTGGGGCTCATCCTGCTGGTGAAGGCGTGGGGCTACTTCCTTGGGCGGTACGACCTGCTGGTCTCCAGCCGGGGGGTCGTGACGGGTGCGTCGTACACCGACATCCACGCGCAGCTCCCCGCGCTCAAGCTGCTCGTCATCGTGGCCCTGGTGTGCGCGGTCCTGTTCCTGGTGAACATCCGGTTCCGGGGATGGATCCTGCCCGTGCTGGGCATCGGCCTGCTCGCGCTGACCTCGATCGTGGTCGGCGCGATCGTCCCAGGGACCGTCCAGAAGTTCCAGGTGGCCCCCCAGGAGCTCCAGAAGGAGACGCCGTACATCGCGCGGAACATCGCGGCCACGCGGTTCGCCTTCGGGATCGACCTCATCCCCTCGCCGGTCAATCCGGCCAACGACGTGACGGCGAGTCAGATCGACGCGAACGACGCAACGGTCACGAACATCAGGTTGTGGCGGCCATCGGTGCTTCAGGAGACCTACCAGGCCCTCCAGCGGATCCAGCAGTACTACGAGTTCAAAGACGTGGACGTGGATCGGTACAACATCGACGGCCAGGAACGCGTGGTCATGCTGTCGGCACGTGAGGTCAGCCAGAACGGCATCCCCGGAGGACCCGGGTGGCAGCAAGCCCACCTGATCTACACCCACGGCTATGGCGCCGTGGCCAGCCAGGTGAACACGGCCGACCCGTCCGGCGCCCCGGACTTCCTGCTCCAGAACATCCCGCCGGTGGGCCGGGGCATCCAGCTCGATGCCACGCCGCCGAACGACCAGGGCTCGCAGGCCTATTACGGGGAGCTCTCCGACGTGCCGTACGTGGCCGTGGGGACCAAGCAGCAGGAGCTGAACTACCCCAATCCCTCCGGGGCAGGACAGCTCTCGACCACCTATCGAGGGCAGGGGGGGATCCCCCTCGGCGGGTTCTTCCGACGGATGCTGTTCGCCTACCGCTATCGCGACGTGAACCTGCTGATCTCGGGGCTGATCAACTCGGAAAGCAGGATCCTGATCAACCGGGACATCCAGACGCGCGTTCCCAAGGCCGCTCCCTTCCTCATGTACGACAAGGATCCCTACGCCGCCATCGTGGATGGCCGGCTCGTCTGGATCTGGGATGCCTACACGACGAGCAACCTGTTCCCGTACTCCGACCAGGTCTCGCTCGGGGCGGCCACCAACCGGGATCTGATCGGCCAGGTGAACTACATGCGGAACTCGGTGAAGGCGGTCGTGGACGCCTACGACGGCACCGTCAAGTTCTACGTGGTGGAGCCGAACGATCCCGTGATCAAGGTGTGGGAGCAGATCTTTCCCTCGCTGTTCACTCCCGCGGACCAGGCGCCGCCCGAACTCGTCGCCCACTTCCGATACCCGGAAGATCTCATGCAGACGCAGGCCTTCGAGTTCGCTCGGTACCACGTCACGGACGTGCCGACGTTCTTCCAGAGCTCCAAGCGGTGGGCGCTTCCCTCCGCCCTCCCCAGCGCGGTCAACGGGACGGCCGTCGGGACGCTCCGGCCGTACTACGTGCTCCTCAAGCTCCCTGGCGACACCAGCGAACAGTTCGTCCTGTTCGAGCCGTTCACCCCTCCGGGGCGGGGCAACATGGTGGCGTACATGACCGCCGGCTCCGATCCCGGCAAGTACGGGCAGCTCCGGGCGTTCCAGTTCCCCACCGGGGAGAACGTGGACGGCCCCTCGCAGGTTCGCAGCCTCATCAGGCAGGACCCGACCGTGTCGCAGCAGCTCACGCTGCTCTCCCAGCGAGGATCGGACGTCATCTTCGGCGACCTGTTGATCGTGCCGATCGAGAGCTCGTTCCTCTATGTGCAGCCCGTGTTCGTGACGGCGCCGGGGCAGACCCCCATCCCCGAGCTCAAGCGCGTGGTGGTGATTCACGGAGGGAACGTTTCGGTGGCGAACTCACTGGCGGACGCCATCGATCTGTCCTTCGGCCAGGCTCCGCCGCCTCCTTCCGGAGGGCCGGGTCCGACCCCGGGAGGCTCGGTCGCCGACCTCCTGGGCCAGGCGCTCCTGCACTTCCAGCGGGCCCAGCAATTCCTGCAGCAGGGGAACCTGGCCGCGTATCAGGCCGAGATCAACGCCGCCCAGAAGCTCATCCAGCAGGCGGCGCAGCTGGCCAAGAGCGGCGCATCGCCCTCGCCATCCCCCTCGCCCTCGGGCTGAACGGCTCGCTCCGGTTGCCGGAACTCGCGGGCTGTTGCTAGCATCGACCTGCGGGGTGGAGCAGTCTGGTAGCTCGCTGGGCTCATAACCCAGAGGTCACGGGTTCAAATCCCGTCCCCGCGACGAAGCTGAAGCCGCAGGTCCAGCAGGACCTGCGGCTTCTTTCACGCACGAACGAGGACGCCCGATCGCCCAACGGACCCGTCGACACCGCAGCCGGTCACGCGCGAAGGAATGCGAGCACCGCGAGCACGCGACGGTGCTGGTCGGGCGACTCGGGCAGCTGGAGTTTCATGAAGATCTGGGTGATGTGCGCCTCGACGGTCCGCTCGGTGACGAACAGGCGGGTGGCGATCGCACGGTTCGACATGCCCTCCGCGACGAGTCCGAGCACCTCGCGCTCTCGGTCGGTCAGCTGCGAGAGCGGGTCTTCGCGGCGTCTTCGCCCGACCAGGCGGGAGACGATGGTGGGGTCGATCACCGTCTCGCCGTCCACGATCCGCCGCAGGGCGTCGACGACGGTGGCGATGTCGAAGACCCGTTCCTTGAGAAGGTACCCGACCCTCTCTGGGTGGTCCTGGATGAGCCGCAGTGCGTAACTCGGCTCGACGTACTGAGACAGGACCAGGACTCCCACATCTGGATGCTTCGCCCGGATGGCCTGGGCCGCGACCAGCCCCTCGTCCGTATGGGTGGGAGGCATGCGGATGTCCACGAGCGCAACGTCCGGTTGGGTGCGGTTCACCTCTCGGACCAAGGCCTCCGCGTCCTCGGCTTCCCCGACGACTTCGATTCCGGCATCCTGCAGAAGGCGAACGATTCCTTCTCGCGTGAGCATCACATCGTCAGCGACCACTACGCGCACGGGACCTCCGCCCGCACCGTCGTGGGCTCCACGACCAGCCACCCACCCAGCGCGCCGACGCGATCGGCCAGATGGCTCATCGAAGCGGTGCGCTCCGAACCGTCGTCTGCCACCGTGATCACGAGCCGATCGCCATCCCGAAGCAGGCTCAAGCCTACGAACGTCGCTGCCCTCGCCGCCGCATCCTCGATCGCCTCGGCAACCACGATGTAGACCGCGGTCTCGACTGGAGCCGGATAGCGCTCTTCAACTGTCTCGGCGACCTCCACCGGGAGCGGGGCCTCGTCCACGAGTGACGCGATCGCAGACCCGACCCCGGCCTCGGTCAGGATGGCCGGGTAGATGCCGTGGGCGAGCTCGCGAAGCTCTCCTAGCGCCGCCTGGGCCTCACCGGTCGCATCGGCCAGAAGCGAAGCGGTCTCGGCTTCGCCTTCAGCCTGAGCAGCCGCGGCGGCCAGCCGGAGATCGTATGAGAGCGCCAGCAGCCGCTGCTGAGCGCCATCGTGGAGGTCCCGCTCGAGCCGGCGCCGCTCCGCATCGCCGGTCTGTACGATCCGAGCGCGCGAGGCTCGAAGGTCGATGAGCTGGGTGAGGACCTCGGCTTGGAGCCGCTCGTTGTCGAGGGCCAGCCGGACATCGGCGCCGATCTCCCGCTCCAGGTCCGCGACCGACGCTGCGTGCGTGACGACCGCCACCTGCCGGCCGTCTCGAACGAGCGCCGTGACCGCCCGCCCCGGCGCGGCGACCGGCTCGCGAACCGGAGTGCCGTGCGGGTCCACGTAGCGCCTCGAATCCGGGAGCCAGTAGGCCAGGCGAAGCTCCGGATCACCGACCGCCCGGGCGAGCGCCGACTGCAGGGAACCCGGGGATGGGGCCTCGCCGAGACCGGCGACGATCCTTCCGACGGAACGTCGCTGCACCCGGGCACGAAGGGCAGTCCACAGCAGTCCGCTGGCGAGGAGGACGACCGCCGCGCACTGGATCATGAAGATTGAGAGAAACACCGGGTCCAAGGGGTCCTCCGCGGCACGAGATAGCGCGATCGAATGGGCCCCCGTGGTGGCCCCCAGCACGAGTCCCGCGACGGACATCGGCCACAGGACGCGTCGCGCCGGGCCGGTCGCTGCCACGAGCCGCCAGACGCAGAATGCGGCGAGGGCCCCGGCCGCCGCCATGACGAACCAGACGTCCATGACCTGGATCGTGTGAGCGACTCCCGGGAGCGAGCGCACGAGAAACGCGTTGTCCGTGCAGTTGTCCCAGCATTTCGGGTCGAAATACGGGTCGCGGAACAGCGCACGGCCTAGTGACGACAACACCGCCTCCAGGTAGACGGAGGAAACCAGCAATCGGGCGAGCTTGGACTGAAGCCGTCCGCTCGGATAGGCCAGCACGACGTGTATGAGAACCGGGAAGAGGAAGCCAGCGAAAACCATGCCCAAGCTCCGGACCAACGGCGGCCCCCCCGTCCAGCCCACCCAGAAAGGAGCGAACCAAACGAAGCCCGCGACCAGGGCCAGGTCGCCGATCCGGCCCGCCGGTCGAGTGAGCGATGTGACCAGCCCAGCCACCACCAGTGCGAATCCGGTGAAAACCGCGAGGGTCGCGGCCAGGCCGGAGCTTCCCGCGTAGGTCGTGAATTCACCGGGACCTCTGGCGACGGCGAGGGCGCCCAGGCCGTACACGAGGGCGATCGCCCCGACCGCGAGCCGAAGGAGGTTCGTTCGACGCACCGGGGCGCTTGTCACGGCTAGATTGTGGCACCTCCCACGATCCGATCATCCGTGGTGACCACAATCCGAGTGTGTGGTCAGCCCCGATGTCCTTGCCTCTCTTAATCCGTACGTTGCCGACGCGAGATCGAGCACAGAGCTCGGTCGAAAGAGAGCGAGGAGGGCAAGATGAACGCTCAGCTCAATGGCATGATGCTCCAGGCGAAGATCGCCCGTCGATCACGGGGCTGGTTTGTGGCGATCGCCGCAGCCCTGGTGGCAGCCGGCGTGGCTTCCGCGCTGCTCCTCACTCGGAGCGGAGCTCCCAGCGTGCCGGTGCCGATCCAGGCGCCGGCCGCGGTGGCTCCGGCGGCGTCCATCCCGGCCAGCGGAACCGTGAGTGCCGGATCGATCGGGAATCAGGGAGCGGCGACACCCCGGAGGCTGGATGACCGCCGCTTCGGCGAGCCGATCGGTCCGGTCCCCCAAGCCACGGCCCCCTCGGCGGGGAGTGGTCAGGGCGATGGTGAATCAACGGGCACTTCGAGCCAGGGAGACTGCGTCGCCTACCAGCCGAGATGCTGACCGCTGGGCTGCAGGCTCAGGCAGTTCGAGTGGCGTCGACCATTTCGACGCCACTCGCCTGTGGAGTCCGGGCTTGCTCAAGCTCCCCCCGGTTAGGTCGGGGCGAGATCGTGGCACCTCCACTGATCCGATCATTCGTGGTGGCCACAATGACACCATGAGGTCAGCCCCGATGCTCCCCACCGTCTTGACCGATAGCGTTGACATCGCTGTCCGGCGAACGGAAGACGAGAATATGGATGAAATGAAGAATCGAGCGGCGTACACCATGCGACGACGTGGAGGGCACGGTCCCGAAAGCGGGGGCCGCTCGAAAGAGGGCCCCCGGATCTCCCTTCTGGGCGGTTTCCGGTTGGAAGACGAAGGGGCCGCCATCGTCCTCCCCGAGGGGTCCCGGCGCCTCCTTGCGTTCCTCGCCTTGCGCGGCCGGTTGGTGAAGCGGCCGGTGGCGGCTGGCACCCTCTGGCCAGTGTCCACAGAGGAGCATGCTTCCTCCAGCCTCCGCACAGCGCTCGCGCGGCTGCCCGATTCCGGTCGGGCGGCGGTGGAGGCGACCGCCCGCGACCTCGGCTTGTCCGGCAGGGTCACGGTGGACATCTGGGAGTCGCGGGCTCTCGCTCACCGGCTGCTCGCCCCGGAGAGCTCGACGCAGGGAGGAGACGTCGGAGCCGGGGCGGTCTCGGACCTGTCAGGGGAACTCCTTCCCGACTGGTACGACGAATGGGTGCTCATCGAGGCGGAGGACTGGCGGCAACTCCGACTGCATGCATTGGAGGCTCTGGCGACGCGGCTCACCGCTCGAGGACACTACGGCGATGCGGCTGCGGCCGCCCTAGCCGCGGTGCGGGCTGAGCCCCTCCGGGAGAGTCCCCGTGCGGCCCTGATCCGAGTGCACATCGCCGAGGGGAACATCTCCGAGGCTCTCCGGGAATTCGCCAGGTATCGGGAGCTGCTGATGGTCGAGCTCGGGGTGGAGCCCACCGAACGGCTCCACGCCCTCGTGGCTGACCTGTTCGACGTCACGCCGCGGTAACGGCTCGCCTGCACACTGCGGGCATGACAACCCCAACAGCCTTGCTGACGATCCGAGCCTGGTGTGAGGACGGCTCGGAGCATCCACTACGGGCGGAGATCCATCTCACCCAGGATGTCTCCTCTGGCTTCCAGCATGCCCTGACCCTGGCCGATTCGGAGCGGGTGGTAGAAGCGGTGCGGGGCTTCCTCGAAGACCTTGTCTCGTCCTCCGGGTGATGAGGTGTCTCAGTCGATGAGGTTTGTGCCTGGGACTACGGGCGGGAGGCCACGACGTCGGCGAAGTGTCTTCGCCTTGGTCGCCGTGGCGACGGTGGCGGCTGGATGCACCAAGGGTGCGTCCCCGGTGACCTCGCCCAGCCAACCGCCGCGATCCGTCGCAACCGCTCCCCCAAATGTCCCGAACCCGTTCAAGGTCACCGCGCGGTTCGACCCGTCGTCACTCGGATTGGAGCATCCCATCGGACTGGCCATCGGACCCGATGGCAACCTCTATGTCACGGACACGAGTCAAGCCGTCGCCGTGATCTCGCCGGACGGGAAGGTCCTCGGACAATGGGGCAGCCCGGGAACCGGTGCTGGAGAGTTGTCCTTCGTGTCGTTCTCCGGGGACCCGTCCGACATCCACGCGGCGATCGCGGTGGGCTCAGACGGTCAGGTCTACGTGTCCGACAACGGCAACTACCGGATCCAGGTCTTCTCTGGGTCCGGGGCATTCACCCGGCAGTTCGGAAGGAAGGGAAAGGGAGAGGGCGAGTTCCAGACCCCCTTTGACATCGCGGTCGACGCTGCGGGGAGTGTTTACGTCGCCGACGACCAGGGAGAGAGCGTGTCGAAGTTCTCTCCGACTGGCCATTTCGAGTGGCGTATCGGTGGCTTCCAAGCGAAGGATCCGGACCTCATCGGCCATGAACATCTCGCGCTGGTCGACGCCCACGGCCGGGTCGTCATGGTCAACGACGACATAGGTAGGGTCCTCTATGTCAACTCCAGAGGGCACAAGGTTGATGGCTTCAGCGCACCCGGATGCAACGTGACGGTCGACGCACTGGGCTACACGTTCGTGAACAGCTGCTTCTCAGGCCAGACCCAGGTCTTCGACAGGAAGCACAGCTTCATTGGAGTCTGGTCCGGCCCTGACAACACCCTGTCGATGGCCCCGGTGTTCGGATCGAACGGCAGGGTCTTCGCCCTCGGCCAGGACGGCACGATCCTCGAACTGGAGGTCACTCTCCCATGACTGGACTCTCACCCTCGTCGACCTGGACCGTGAACAAGAGGGGTCGGACCCTGCCCTGGATGAAGGGCCGAGCCCTGCTCCCAACGGTCGCTCTCGCAGTTGTTATGGCGGGCTGTACAGCCGGCGCGGGAATCGGGGACAAGGCCGGCGGCGCCGGCGAACAGGTCGTCTTGCGGCTGGCCAACTACTCCGGCAGCCTGGATCTCGAGCCGGCAGTGGCCGACTTCGTCAACCGGGTGAAGGACGTCTCGGCCGGGAACGTCCGGATCGAGGTCGTCAGCGAGTGGGGAGGCCTCGGAACGACCCCCGGGGTCGAGCAGCAGGTCGTGCGGGACGTGGCGACTGGCAAGGCGGACCTGGCATGGGTGGGGACCCGTATCTTCGACACCCTTGGGGTCAACAGTTTCAAGGCCCTGACCGCCCCCATGCTCATCGACAGCTACCGGCTGGAGCGAGCAGTGATCGGGAGCGATGTTCCGGGCCAGATGCTGAAGAGCCTCGGCAGGCTTCGGGTCACGGGCCTGGCCGTCCTAGCGGATGGCCTGCGCAAGCCGATCGCCGTAGAGCGTCCGCTGCTCGGTCCCGCGGACTGGCGCGGCATCACTTTCGCTGCCTTTCGGTCGCAGGGCCAAGCCGAAGCCATCGAAGCTCTCGGCGCCCGAGCCTCGGACCTGTGGGGAGGGCCCCTCTCGCAGGCCCTGGATGCCGGAGAGATCGGAGGCTTCGAGAAGAGCCTCCTCATCTACCAACTGACCGGCCTGAAGACTCAGGCCCCGTACGTGACGGCGAACGTCAACTTGTGGCCGCAGATGGTCGCGCTGCTGGCGAACCCGGACCGCCTGGCCAACCTCACCGAGGCGCAGAGAGCATGGCTCCAGAGGGCTGCCCGGGATGCCGCAGCCGGCTCCACGGACCTGATCGAGCACGAGGATCACATCGTCGCGGACCTCTGCCAAGGGGGCGCCCGCCTGGCCAACGCCTCCGAGACCGACCTTGGCGCGATGCGCCAGGCCTTCACTCCCGTGTACTCGTCCCTGGAGCAGGACCCGCAGACGAAGTCATTCATCGCAGGCATCGAGGATCTCAAGCGGTCGACGTCCCCCGGGGAACCCCTCGCCATCCCGGCGGGATGTACCGGGCAGGCACCCGGAGCAGGATCTCAAGAGCAGGTCGCCACCGATCCGATAGCCGGAACTTGGACGACAGGGAAACTCACGGAGAGTCAGATCGTTCGGGCCTTCGTCGCGGCGGGCGGCTCGGAGAAAGAAGGGCACGCGGTCTTCTCGGGGCTGGGGGACGGGAGCAAGGACTTTGTGGTCCTTTCGATGTCCTTTCAGGACGGCTTTTTCGTCGCATACCAGAGCGGTGACGGCCGTCCCGCGGTTGAGTCGGACCACAGGCGCTACGAACTGGCCGACGATGGCTCGCTCATCCTCCGGAGTGGGGATTGCACCGTGAGGTATCGGTACGACTCGAGCAGTAACACCCTCCGACTCTATGTGGTGAAGCTCGAAGGCTGTGGCGGCGACGGGCCATACAGCACCACCTTCTACGCGAGTTTCCCGTTCATCAGGTCGAGCTAGAGATGCGCCATCAAAGAGCTGGCCCGATAAGGAAGCGAACTCGCTTCAGCATGCTCGCCTTCCTCGGTATGGCGGCCATCGCGGCGGCGGCCTGCACGGGGGGCGCGGGGAGCGGAGACAAGGCCGGCGGCGGGGGCGAGCCAGCCGTGCTGCGCCTGGCCGAAGGGGCCGCTGATTCATCGACCGACCTCGCCGTCGCGGACTTCGTGGTTCGGGTTGGTCAGCTCTCTGGCGGCGATCTGCGCATCGAAGCCGTTGGCGGGTGGGGGAACGGAGAACCAGGGTCGGAGCAGCAGACCGTCCGCGACGTGGAAGCCGGCAGGGTCGACCTTGGCTCGGTGGGGACCCGCGTGTTCGACACCCTCGGAGTCAACAGTTTTCAGGCTCTGGGGGCGCCGATGCTGATCGATAGCTACCCGCTGGAAAGGGCGGTCATCACGAGCTCGATCCCCGGCCAGATGCTTACTGATCTCGACAAGCTCAAGGTGATCGGCCTGGGCATACTCGCGGATGGGCTGCGGAAACCGATCGCCGTGGCGCGTCCTCTCCTGGGCCCTGCGGATTGGCGTGGCATCAGCTTCGCCGGGTTCCGATCCCGAGGCCAGGCACAGGCAGTCGAGGCGCTTGGGGCTCGACCCAGCGACGTCATCGGTGAGGAGCTCACTGTGGCCCTCGCCAATGGCAGCGTCCAGGGAGCCGAAAACAACCTCCTCGTCTACGAGAACGCCACCAGGCAGTCCGTGGCCCCGTACGTGACGGCGAACGTGAACCTGTGGCCGAAGACGGTCGCACTGTTTGCGAACCCTGGCCGCTTCGCGAAGCTCTCGGTCCAGCAGCGGGGGTGGCTCCGTCAAGCCGCGCGCGAGGCCGCCATGGGCTCAACCGGCTTGTTCGAGGACGAAGGTCGGCTCGTCGCGAAAGTGTGCGCGGCCGGAGGCCGCCTGGCGAACGCGTCGCCGGCTGACCTTGCGGCCCTGCGTCAGGCCCTCACGCCCGTCTACGCCTCGCTGGAGCAGGATCCTCAGACAAGGGGCTTCATCGAAGCGATCCAGCAGCTCAAGCGATCGACGCCTGACGGACCCGCTCTGACCATCCCTACCGGCTGTACGGGGCAGGCCGCGAGCGCTGGGGAGACGAGCGATCAGTTCGCTGGGACCTGGACGACGCGACGCATCACCGAAAGTCAGTGGGTCCACGCCTTCATCGCGATGGGCGGCTCCGAGAGAGACGCCCACGAGACCTTCGGCGCGTCGCACCATGAGGTCATCACATTCACGTTCCAAGACGGCGTGTTCAGGTCGTACTGCGGCGGCGACGGCCACGTCCCGGAGCTCTGCGACAACGCAACCTACGAAATCGGAGACGACGGCACCCTGGCCTTTCTTCATGGCAGCCTCACCGAAACGTATCGGTACGACCTGAGCGGCGACACCCTGCGGCTCCACTTCGTGAATGGAGAGTGTGGTTCCGGCTGTGATTACAAGGCACTTGACCCCCACGGCCCGGTCGGCCCGACGTTGTACGCAGGCTTCCCGTTCACGAGGTCGAGCTAGCAATGCGGCGCCGAAAGAGAGCGCGGAGCACGCTGAGGAAGTCCGCCCTTATCGGCGTGGCGGCAATCATGGCGGCCGCCTGCACCCGTGGCGCGGGGGCCGGGGACAAGGCTGGCGGCAGAGGGGAGCCAGTCGTGCTGAGGGTGGCCGAGGGAGCCGCGGATTCCTCCACCAACCTCGCCGTCGCGGAGTTCGTGCGGCGGGTCGGTGAGCTCTCAGACGGTGACATGCGGATCCAGCTCCTTCCCGATTGGGGCGGAACCGAGCCAATGGTCGAACAGAACATCGTGCGGGGTGTCGCCGAGGGCAAGGTCGACCTGGGCTTGGTAGGGACGAGGG
>Ga0066710_100001033_pt1 | contig 19480 bp, 20 predicted proteins | sample GraSoiAngelo_159_FD_79666 | JGI IMG/M metagenome (GOLD analysis project Ga0066710, IMG submission 79666) | Grasslands soil microbial communities from the Angelo Coastal Reserve, California, USA - 14_1009_16_40cm | ecosystem: Environmental > Terrestrial > Soil > Grasslands | place: USA...
AACCGGACGCCGACGCGTGGACCGGTGCCGAAGCGGAAAAGAAGTGCTTAGCGTTTCAACGGCAAGTGCTTCTAGCGCTTAATGCCGACAAAACAATGATTGGGGTCGGATGCGGATGGGGTCGCGTCTTGTATTTTGACATTTGGAGGAAACAAGGGGACGCGAACCTTTTTCTTGACCGGATGAAGGGAATCGGTGAGGGAAAAATGTACCGGGAGTCTTTTCCGCCTGGATGATTCGTTTGGAACCGCATCGGGTCAGCGGTTGCGACCGTGCAAGCGTTATGCAAGGTGGTCATTACACCACCCGCGCGACGACTCGATAACGATCGAGTAAGGCATCGTTGGTCAGGAGCGTAAGCGGCTCCACAATGCTCTGCGCAATCAACAAACGATCGAACGGATCTCGATGAATGGGTGGGAGCCTGGTGACGCCGGCCGCGTGAGCCGCCGTTACCGGCAGCTCGACCAGGCCCATCTCAGGTAACGTGGCCAGCAACTGGGTGAGGTCGACGCGAAAATCTTTGCGCCGAAGCGAGCTCTTGATCGCGATTTCCCAGATGCTCGCCGCACTGTAATATACGTCGTTGCTGTCGTCTTGCAAAAGCTCGCGCGCTTCGCGCGGCAGGCGTGCGCTGCGCGCCGCCGCCCAGAGCAATAAGTGCGTGTCGAGCAAGAGCCTCACCGCTTCCGGCCTTCGAAAGCGCGGATAACGGAATCGGGCAGCGGTGCGTTGAAGTCGTCCGGAATTTGGAACTTGCCATCGAGCAGTCCCAGTCTACGCCGGCCGCGAGCTCTGGTTAATGGAACGAGCTTGGCGGCAGGCTTGCCGGCACGCGCGATGACGATCTCCTCGCCGGCCTCGGCCCGCTCGACGAGCTTCGACAACTCGGTCTTCGCTTGATGGATATTCACCTGTTTCATTGCCAGACCCGTATCGGATAGTAGGTTAGCTAATCTTAGCTAATCCCATGTGACAGTCAAGCGCCTGCCGGCCGCGAGCGCTCGCAATGCGAGCGACGAAGCCGCCGACATCGGATAACTGGTCACGCAGGTTTTGTGGACAAACAGATCGGCAGGGAAGGGCTTAGCCACGAACTGGCGACAGTTCTGAAATACAATAAAACGATCCGGATGATCTAAGAGATCAGCTGGGAGAATAGAACTGTGATGCGAAAAATCTTGAGAATGCTGCCAAAACAATAAGACTCAACAAGACGGTTTGCTTGCTCTGGAAGTCGAAAGAGGAAAATTAGACCTCAACTTAGATCCTCAGCAAGGAACATACTTGCGGTGTTACAACGGCCTCTGTAAAACAACTGTAGTGGTTTTTGCAACTTCGTCGGAGCCTGGACTATGGAATCGGCACTTCGGCATTCGAGATTCCCGCCGATGCTTTGCCTGAACCGACGATCGCATGTCGTGGACGGAATCGAAATCCGCGGCGGCCCCGAGTTCCTGCTTCGTACCCAAGAAGCCCTCGCACTCCTCCGCCCCGTTGCACAATTCGCAGTGATCCGCGGTCATATTAAAAGGATCCGCCAAGGAACGCGCAGCGGCATGAAAGCCTGGACGGAAAAACCCACTTTCATCGTCGGCAAAGCCACCTGGCGCCATTCGATACTCTGGTACGCCGGCGCCATCGCCCATGATGCCTATCACGCCAAACTTTATCTCGACGCAAAGGGCGATCATGACGACGCAGAACCGGACGCCGACGCGTGGACCGGTGCCGAAGCGGAAAAGAAGTGCTTAGCGTTTCAACGGCAAGTGCTTCTAGCGCTTAATGCCGACAAAACAATGATTGGTTACATCGAGAATTGCGCGCAAAATCCAACGTACCAAGGACGCAACAAAGGCTGGAGAAGCTGGCTAGATTATCTAAGACGCTGGTGGTAGAAAACTAGCAGGTCGCTTGACGAAGGACCAAACACTTCGACAATGGAAGATCGAGGATGGAGGATAGTGATCCTCAATCTTCTATCTTCGATCCTCGACCATTGTAGAAAAGCATGCCCGAAGGCAATAAAAACTATTTCGATCCCAAAGTCCTCGCCGGGATCGCCAATCTCTCATTGCGCGCCCGATATGTGGTCGAAGGACTGATGTCGGGTGTGCACCGCAGCCGCGCTAAAGGCTTTAGCGTCGAGTTCGAAGAGCACCGCGAATACTCGCCCGGCGACGAAATCCGGCGCATCGACTGGAAAGCGCTCGGCAAGTTCGACCGTTATTTCATCAAAGAGTATGAAGATGAGACCAATCTGCGCGCCTATTTGCTACTCGATAGCAGCGCGTCGATGAATTATGCCTCCGACGGCATCACCAAGTTCGATTACGGTTGCACGTTAACGGCTTCGTTGGCGTATCTCATTTTGAGACAGCAGGACGCCGCGGGCGTAGTGACTTTTTCAGACCGCATCGAAGCTTTCATCCCGCCGCGCGCTAAACGGGATTATTTAATCCAGATTCTCCACGCTCTGGAAAATCGCGGCCCGGGCGGAGACACCGACGTCGGCAAAATCCTCGACGAGATCGCCGGGCAGATCAGGCGGCGCGGGCTCGTTGTGCTGGTTTCCGACCTGCTCGATGAGCCCGCCGAGATCGTCAAGGGACTGCGCCAGTTTCGTTTCAAAGGCAATGATGTCATCGTCTTTCACGTCTTGGATCAAGCGGAGCTCGATTTGCCCTTCGACGGCAACATTCTCTTCGAAGATTTGGAGGCCGCGGACTTGAGAGTGGTCGCCGATCCTCGTTCTATTCGAACAACATATCGGGCAGTCGTCCAAGAATTCATCACCGAGATGCGCAAGCAGTGCCTCGATAATTCCATCGATTATCAATTGATCTCGACCACCACGCCGCTGGATCAGGCCCTAGCCAGTTACCTGAGTTGGAGGGGCTAAGCGAGGCATGTCGGTATTTTTTCTCTATCCGGCGCTTCTTTTCGGACTTCTGGCGGCATCGCTGCCGATCCTGATACACCTATTGAATCGACGCAAATTGAAGCGCATCCAGTTTCCCGCGGTGCGTTTCATTCTGCTGTCGCAGAAGCGCATTTCGCGCAGCTATCGTTTGCGCCACTGGATTCTTCTAGCGCTCCGGACCCTCGCCGTGGTGTTTCTCGCGCTGTTGCTCGCCAATCCGATATTCCAGATCGGCGCCGGGTTATTCGCCGGCAGCGGTCCGGTCTCACTGGTGGTGTTGCTGGATAATTCGCTCAGCATGACCTGGAGCGGTGATGGCAATGGCTTTAAGCAAGCCAAAGATGCGGCGCGCTTGTTGATCTCGGCACTAAATGACGGCGACCGCGCCGCGCTGATCCCGACCAACATCGATGGCAAAGAACCGTTCCGCCTCAAAGGGCAAAAGGATGTCCTGTTAAAAGAGCTCGAAGGTATCGAAATTGCCGACGGTACCGCCGATCTACCAGTAGCGCTGAGCAAGGCCTACGAGTTGTTGGTCGAGCCCGCCGGCCAGAAAGAAATCCGTCTGATCACAGACATGGGTCTCACGGGGTGGGACCAATTTTCCGTTGCCGCTTTGAAACAGGTCGATCCTTCGATAGCGCTCAAAGTGATTCGTATCGGGCGCAAACAACAGCCCCTCAACGGCACCATAAAAACCATCCGCCTGGCGAGCCAAGGCGTAGGAGTCAATTTGCCAACCCAAATCGAAGCGACAGTGGCGAACTTCGGCGACAACGAAATCAAAGATCTGCTCGTGCAACTGAGCATCGACGGCCAAAACCGTGAACAAAAACTCGCAACCGTCCCGGCGAAAGGAGAGACATCGGTCAAATTCCAGGCCCGGGTGAGCCAAGCAGGCGCGCATGCCGGCCAGGTGACGCTTAAGAAAGAAGGGCTCGCCGGTAACGCTGCGCTGCATTTCACTCTCGATGCTCAAGACAAGCTCAAGATTCTCGTCGTCGATGGCGACCCACAAACTTCGCTCGTGCAGAGCGAAACTTTCTTTTTGAGCCGGGCTCTTAACCCGGCCGGAGAGCGCGATTCCTCGCTTTTTCTACCGACCGTGATTGTGCCCGACGGCCTGAACTCGGCAACGTTGGAGGGCTACCAAGTCGTCATGCTGTGTAACGTCGCAGTGCTTTCGGACGGGTTCGCGACCAAGCTGCAGAACTTTCTACGCCAAGGCGGCGGCGTGCTGATTTTTGGCGGCGACAAATTTCAGCCGGAAAGCTACAGTCAACGGTTGCCGCAAATCTTACCGGCGGAGCTACGCGAAAAGAAGCTCGGTCCGGAGGCGAGCGGCGAGAAAATCGGCAAATTCGACATTGATCATCCGGCGCTGCAGAATCTTTCCGAAGACACTCTCCAGGAATCGATCAAATCGGCCCGCGTATGGGGTTATACGCGCGCCGCTGCGCCGGGCAAGGCGGCGTTGATCTCGTTGGCCAATGGCGACCCGTTGTTGATCGAGCAGAAGGTCGGTGCTGGCAAGTTAATGTTGTTCACCACGAGCGCGGACCGGGACTGGAGCGATTTACCGGTCAAGACGGTCTACTTGCCGCTGATGCAATCGCTGGCTCAATATTTGGCGGGCGGCAAACGCGGCGTGTTGGATGCAGGAATCCCCGTGGGTACGGCAAAAGAATTATCGCTTCCGCCTGCTTACGTCGGCAAGAGCTTACGGGTGACCAAGCCCGACAAGCAGAGCGCCGAAGTTGCCATCAGCGGAGAAAAGGATCACGCCCAAGCGACCATCGAGGTGAATGATCGCGCCGGCATCTACCGGCTGGGCTTTCCGGCAGGCGCTGAAAAAGATAGCGGAACGCCGCAAATCTACGCGGCGAATCCGCCGTTTCTCGAATCTCGCTTGGACGAGATCAGCACCCGTGAGCTCCAGGCCAAGCTCAGTCCGATCCGCGCCGAAGTCATTTCCGTCGACGCCCTTAAAGACGGCGGCAGCCGCACGGACCTCGCTCTTCCCTTGTTGGCGCTGCTCATTGTAACTTTACTGATTGAGGGCTGGCTCGCACAGCGGTTTTAAAAGAACATTCAATGAAAAAGACAAAACTCGAATACCTCTCTCTCGTCATTCCGGCGAACGCCGGAATCCAGTATCTGGTTATTCTCCCAGCGCCACCACCCTGGATGCCGGTTTTCACCGGCATGACGGACTTGGTTTGACGTATGTCCGATTCGAACTGCCTCAAGTTGGAGAATGTTCCGTTTTGAATTTTGCATTGAGGAATCACTGATCCAATGAACCGCAGACAATTCATCCGTTTAATATCTCAAGGTCTGCTTGGCGCCGGATTAGTTCCGCGCCTGGCCTTCGCCGGTCAGCCGAATGAAAAACGTCCGCTGCAATTCGTCTTTGCCCAGATCAAGTATCGCGGCGGCGATTGGAATCCCCACCCTTTATCGGTCACGCCGCTGATGGAAGAGCTGATGGCGCGCACGAGCGTCGAACCCGCCACGGTCAGACACGACATCATGCTGACCGATCGCGATCTTTTCAACTATCCATTTCTGTACCTGACCGGCAAGTACGAATTCGAACCGTTCAGCCAGGAAGAGGTCGAAACTCTTCGACGATTTCTTTCCTATGGTGGCTTTCTGTTGATCGACGACGCCCTCGGTCAGCAAGGCTATGGTTTCGACAAAGCGGTGCGCCGCGAGATGCAGCGGGTTTTTCCGGGAAATGAATTCAAGCGGCTGCCTTCCGGCCATGCCGCGCTCAGAAGTTACTATCTTTTACGTCGCATCGGCGGGGTACGGATTGTCAGCCCCAACCTCGAGGGAATTAACGTCGGCAACTCCACCCCGGTGGTCTACTGCCAAAATGATCTTGGCGGCGCCTGGGAACGAGACCAATTAGGAAAGTGGACCAACGCTTGCACTCCTGGCGGCGAAGGACAACGCAAAGACGCTTTTCATTTGGGCATCAATCTTATTCTTTACGCCATGACCGAGAACTACAAAGAAGACTTGATTCACGTCCCGTTTATTCGCAAGCGGCTCACCCGGTAAGCGATGAAAGATCTCTACCTCATCGGCGCTGCGCCCGGCTGGCTGATCGGGCTCATCAGTCTCGGCGCGGCGGCGCTGCTGGTACAGCAGTTTTTCGCCTTAAGGCAGCGGCTGCCGCTCGGCCAAACGACTTTTCTCATCTTCCTGCGCGCCTGTGTTTATGCGGTCTTGCTGTTCTTTCTGTTCGGCCCGGCGCTGATCGACAAGCGCGTGAGTAAACTACGCCGGCCGCTGACGCTGCTCATCGACAGCTCGCAGAGCATGGGCTTTCCCGCCCGCGCCAAGAATACGCCCGGTGACAAACCAGGGCAAAGCCGGCTCGATCTTGTGAGAGAAAAACTCCAGGGCGGAAAAGACCCGCTGATTCAAAGACTCAATCGTGATTATGATCTCCGCGTGATCAGCTTCGGCACCAGTTTGGACCCCATTGCGCCGGGCGGCATCGCGAACTTGAAAGCGCAAGCGCCGGGTAGCCGTTTGCTGGAGCTGGTGCAGACGGCGGCGCGCGACGGCGGCGCTCAGTCCGGCATCGTTGTTTTCAGCGACGGCATCACCAACGGTGAAAGGAAATCGCTGGACGGCGCACCGCCGCTGCCGGTGCCGGTGTTTACCGTCGGCGTCGGCGAAAGCGAAGGTTTCACCGACGTGCGCATCGCCAAGCTCGGCGCGCCCGAGTTCGCTTTTCGCGGACGCGAGTTCAAAATCGATCTGACGATTCAAGCCTCCGGCATGAAGGGAAAATCGGTGCCGCTGTTCTTCAACCGGGGCAAGAATCTTATCACCACCCGCACGGTTGCCATCGACGCCGACTCCTTCGAGCAGAAAGTCACGCTAAGCTTCACGCCGAAAGAGCTGGGCACCCATGGTTTTTCCGTCAGCATTCCCGCCCAGCCCGGCGAACAAATCACGCAGAACAACCACAAGGATTTTAAAGTCGACGTCCAACGCGATAAGATCCGGGTGCTCACTCTGTCCGGATCGCCGTCGTGGAACTATCGCTTTTTACGCATGGCGATGAAGCAGGATCCATTGATCGAGTTGGTCTCCTTTGTCTTTTTGCGCACGCCCATGGACACCGTCGATGTGCCGGAGAGCCAGCTGAGTCTGATTCCTTTTCCCATTGATGATATTTTTCTCGAAGAGCTGAAAAACTTCGACGTCGTCTTCTTCGACGACTTTTCCTATCGCGCTTATTTCAATCCAGTTTACTTGGAACGCGTCAGAGACTTCGTCCGTGACGGCGGCGGACTCGCCATGCTCGGCGGCTCGCGCTCTTTCGACAGCGGCGGTTACGGCGACAGCGCGCTGCGGGAAGTCTTGCCGGTGGAACTGGACGGCAAGGGAAATTATCAATCGCAAACCACCGTGAGCGCAGCGTTGTCGGCCACCGGCAAGGTCCATCCGGTCACGCGATTGTTGCCCGAGCCCAAGAGCAATGAAGAGGCTTGGAGCAAGTTGCCAGCACTGACCGGATTGAACCAGGTACGTGGCGTGCGCGGCGAAACGCTCATTACCGCAGGCGGCGACGGCCTGCCGACGGCTGCGCCGCTCCTGGTTGTCGGCCGCTTCGGCAAAGGGCGGACGCTGGCGTTGCTCAGTGACGATGCCTGGCGATGGAACTTTATCGCCGTGGGCAACCGGGAAACCCCGCAAAATCATTTAAAGCTCGTGCGTCAGGCGGTCCGCTGGCTGGCTCAAGAACCATCATTTGAGCAAGTGCAGCTACATCCCATCGCAAGCGCCCAACCGGGATAAAAAATCGCGATCAAATGGAAGTTTCTGAAAGACGATTTCACGCCCACCCGCCAAGCGTCCGTACAACTTCGCGTCATTAATCCCGAAGGCGAGCCGACGCTGGTGTCCGTCGTCGCCGACAGCGAAGAAGGCGAATACACAGGAGAGTTTACCCCGACCAAAGAAGGCACTCACCGTGTCGAAGCGGAAGCGAGTCTCGGCGGCAAAGTTTTAGGCAAAGACAAGACCAGCTTCTCCGCTGCCTATTCTTACGGAGAAACAGACGACGGCCGACCGCGTCTCGATCTGCTAAAACAAATCGCCGAGTCGAGTAAGGGCGAATATTTCGCCATCAACGACTGGGATCAAAAAGCGGTGGAAAAGATCGCCGCAAGATTGGAAAGTGTCGCGCCGTCCGAGATCGTCGAACGGCGCCAAACCCGGCTGTGGAGCAACCTGTGGCCGTTCGCGAGCGTCCTCACGCTGCTCAGCGTCGAATGGTGGATGAGGCGGAAGTGGGGACTTATATAATGGTAGGCCCGCGTGCCTAGCCTCAAGAGGGCAACCACGGTGGGTTGCCCTTACACGAAACTCGAAACAGCCAAAGAGACGCCGCGCTGATGACCCATTCAAAGGCATGCGCATCGATCCTACTGTTGATTTTGGCAGCTCTGCCGGTACGTGTCTTTGGTTTTTGCCATGAAGCCGATGTTGTCCAAGGGAGAATTTTTCAAGCCGCAGCCAGCAGCGCGCCATTGCTTGCGATAGAATGGTTCGGACATTCGACCTTTCAAATCACGTCATCCAAAGGCACGCGCATTCTCACCGATCCGCATGGCGCCTTCGACCTACCCCGTCCGACTTTACCGCAGCATATCGTTACCACCAGTCACCGACACGCCCCGCACAGTAGCGTCCACATGGCGCCAGGCACGCCGGTAATCATCCACGGGCTCACGCCGGGGGGAGAAAATTGGCAGAAAATTTCGACGACGATTCACGACGTGTCCGTATATGTCGTGCCGGCTTTTCATGACAAAAGTCAGGGAATGCAACGCGGCAAGAACGCGATCTTCGTCTTTCGCGTCGACGATATCTGTATCGCGCACCTGGGCGATCTCGGCCATATCCTCGGTCCCGACCAACTCAAGATGATGGGCAAGATCGACATCTTGCTCGTCCCCATCGCCGGCGGCTACTACACAGTGACGGCAACCGAAGCGCGGGAAGTAACGAAGCAGGTGAATCCCAAGATCGCCATCCCGATGCACTTTTGGTGGGAGCAGGCAGTGCAGGAATACACCCAAGGCGTCGAGCGAGTAAAAATGTTTAATTCACCAGCGCTAAAAATTTCCAAGCCGGAATTGCCGCAACCGACACAGACAATCGTAATGCCGTGGGGACAAAGATAATGGTTGCGGATTTCGCCTCGTAAGGAGCGTGATTCATCACGCTCGCATTCTGCGATCCGACGGCTTGAACGATTTGAACTGTTTGAACGGCTTGAACCTTTTCCCTCTATATTGATTCGATCGGAGGAAAGACCATGAAAGCAGTGCGAGTGCATAAATACGGCGGCCCTGAAGTCCTGACGATTGACGACATTCCCGTCCCTGAACCTAAAGCCGGCGAGGCCCGCGTTAAGATCGAAGCCATCGGTGTCAACTACGTCGACATCTACCAGCGCACCGGGCTTTATCCGCTGCAGACACCTTTTACATTAGGAAACGAAGGCGCTGGCGTCGTCGACGCAATCGGTGATGGGGTCACTGAAGTCAAAAAAGGCGATCGTGTGGCCTATGCGATGGTTCCCGGATCTTACGCTGAATATGCAATCGTGCCCGCCTGGAGACTCGCGCCCGTGCCGGTCAACATCGATGCCAAATCCGCGGCCGCGATCATGTTGCAAGGCATGACCGCGCATTATTTGACGCGTAGCACCTATCCGTTAAAACAAGCCGAGGTTGCGCTGGCGCACGCGGCTGCTGGCGGTGTCGGTTTGCTGCTGATCCAGCTCGCTAAAATGCTCAGCGCCCGAGTCATCGGCACGGTATCCACTGAACAAAAGGCGGAGCTAGCAAAACAGGCCGGCGCGGATGACGTGATTCTCTACACGCAGACCGACTTTCTCGCCGAGATAAAAAAGCTCACCGACGGCAAGGGCGTTCACGTCGTCTACGATTCCGTCGGCGCGACGACCTTCGACAAAAGTCTGGACTGTTTACGGCAGCGCGGCTATTTGGTTCTGTTTGGTCAGTCCAGCGGCCCTGTGCCGCCTTTTGATCCGGGAAAATTGGCAACGAAAGGTTCGCTCTTTCTCACCCGCCCAAGCTTGGCGCACTACACGCTCACGCGCGCCGAACTATTGCAGCGAAGCGGCGATTTATTCAGCTGGATCGAGTCGGAAAAATTAAGGCTGCGCGTTGAGAGCACGTTCCCGATGGCTGAAGCCGCCGAGGCGCACCGGCAACTGGAGGGACGAAAGACTACGGGGAAGCTTGTTCTTTTTCCGTAGCAGATGGGTTTTGACCGCTGCGAGGCGGACGGTTCGAAGTAGTTGCAAGATTATCAAAGAATTTCTTTCGCTGTTCAGCCGTGAGCACGGTTTTGGCTTGCTCGATGGTACGAACGCGCGCGACGCGCAAATCCGCGCGCAGCTTTTCCGCCTCACGAATTTTTGGCTCGACCTTGGCGACGTCAACCGTTGGATTATCGAGCAACGCGGCAATATCCACTTCGATGATTCGCACGTCGGCATCGTTGCGGATGCTCTGGCGCTGGAAATTATCTCTTAATTGCTCCAGCTTTTTTACCTGCTCGGGGGAAAGGCCAAGATAATCCCTGTAGCTCAGTATAAGCGTAATCATCGGCCGATCCTCGCGCGAGTCCCTGGTACCGAAACGCTCCCGTAACCGCCCTCCCCAATCTTGCAGTGCCCGTTGGAAACGCTCCCAAGCGTCGCTTAGCTCTTCGGGAACCGCTGATTTTGGTTTTTCCGCCTCCGCACCCATGGCCGCGGCGGGTAATGCGACAGCACACGCGAGGGTTGCGATGAGCAAGAATTTTCTCATTATGATTCGAGATTACGGCCACTCTGCCCCACCCATGTCGGGCACACGAACGATGTCCGCGTTTACTTCCCTGACCCCGGGTATTTGCTCGATTTTCGACAGGAGAGTTTCCTCGGATAGCCAATTTGGCATCGATCCTGAGACCATGACCTTGCCTTGCGACGCCTTGATGTCGAGTCGCGACCTTGGCAAATCCGATGACATCGCCAGCGTGGCCTTGACGCGCGCTGCCAGGGCAAAATCCTCGAACGCCTGTTTCGACGCCGGAGTCATCTGGTAATCCGGCAAACAGACCGCCTCGCAGATCAGGCGCTTCGCCGCCGTGACGCTCATCCGCCCGAGATTGACGACCAAATCAAATCGGCTCGGGTCGCGCCAATCGACTCCAAACATAGCCATGAGCCGGCGGCTGCGGGCTTTGTCGAGTTCTTCGACGTGGCGGCGCGCCGCTGTGTCGCTGATATTATTGCGGACTTTCACTTGCTCGATGCGCACGTCCATTGGCGCGGTCAATAAGACTTTCAGCACGTGTTTGAAGCCGGGCATTAGTTCATGTCCTAAATGCCCATGGTAGACCAAACCGCTCTGCCCGCGTGCGGCAGCGATTTCACAAAGGGCCGCTTGCAAGGCGATCCGATAAGGCTCTAGATTCTCCACGAAGCGGTTCCACCAACTCGCGCCTTTCTCGACGATCTCGTTCAGTTTCGCTTCGGGTATGCCATACCTGAGACTGGCCTCTACCAGCACTTCTCGGCTGACACAGCGGCAACCCAAAGATCCTGCAACCGCTTCGGCCAACTCTTCACCGCTGCCTGATGCCCCTTGATAGATTGTAATGATCGCCACGGTCACCTCCTCGGGTCAGGCGTCGATCAAATGGTGAACCCCTGACTCAGGGAAAACGAAACTACGGGTCGGACAAAATTCGATCTCTGCATATTAGGGACTTATTTTCATACTGGGGTGATGGCGCCAGAAATAAACGGCCATAACTGCCGCCGCCATAAGATTGCCAATGAGAACCGAAGGCCAGGCTAAGGCGCGAAGAATTGGCTCGGCGAACACGAGAGCGGCACCGACAAAGCCAAATTCGAAAATGACGAAGAGTAAAAGGATTCCAAAACCGGCGTTGACGTTGCGCTCGGCTAGATCGAGCAGCTTGGCGGCCAATCCGCCAATCGCGCAGAAAACCAGGCCGTGGACCCAGGTGTAGACCAATACCATCTCGAGCGAGACAGGCAGATTTTGCGGTTGATCAAGACCTTGGCCGCCACGGAAAAGCACCGTGCCGAGCACGTTGGGCGTATAGAACGGTCGTCCGCTGAAGATATCGACAAGAAAAAACCAGATGGCGATCGTTGCCGCGCCTAGGACACCGGCGACTATGCCTTGCTGATATGAATCGGAGATTACCGAGTGTGCCGAGGGCACGGTGGTCAGGTTAGGGGTATCGGTTTGAATCGTCATGGAAGCTCCTTTCCGGCCGAATGAACGCCCTGTGTCGGTGCCACAAACGTCCCGCGAGCCTCCTCCGCTACCGGCTCAACGCTAGCACCGTGACTTTGCCCGGTCAACAAGCATTTGTGTTCGGCAGAACGTCTTTGCAGTCAGGGGATGCTGATGAAAGCTACCGTGATTCAATGCTGAATGTCGAAAAAGAAAAACTGAACTACGCTCGGCATGGTAAGGCTATAAGCCGGCTTCCCTTTAATGTCGCTCTCGCGGATCGTCTAAATCCTCGCCCTTCAGGCGAAGTGAAAGTTCGTCATGCCGGTCCTTCGATTGGGCTCAGGATAAACTCCCGCCGGCATCCAGGTTCGTTTTCAGTTCACGATCAAGAACCGCCTGGATTCCCGGCTTCCGCCGGAATGACAGCAACAAGAGTTGACTTCCAGTCGACGAATCCAGAATCCCTCGGCTTGGTTGTCGGAATCAGTCGGTCGCGTTGCGCGACAAATGGAAGGAGACGGATTTTCTCGTGTAGGAAATCCGGACATCGTTGGATGATTTCTCCTATTGCCGGACCGCGCACCCTCCGTTCTCTCAGGCCCTGGTTGCTGGCACGCAATCCGCGGATCCGATACTTCACCACAAAGGTGAACGTAATATTTCCACGCAGCTAAAGCGTGATTAGTTCCGTCCAGCAAAAAAACTACGGCGGTTTCCATTTTCATGCCAAAAAGCATCGGCGCGCTGGCCCTGACATTGCGATCTCGCAAAGTTTAGGGAGTTTCGCTGCACTCAGAATCAATGGCTTGTGATAGCCACGAGAATCGCCGGCGTATGCGGGATCCGTTCTGACTAGGCAATTTTGATCGAGGAGGAAGTCTAAGGGAGCAAGACCAGGCGCGATAAATTCCAGATCAATCAAACAACGGGAGGAGGAACCCCATGATCATGCGGATGATATTGGTCAACGTTCCTGCGGATAGAACCGCCGAAGCCGAACGAATGTGGAAAAATGAATGCGCGCCGCTGATGATCCAACAACCGGGTTGTATCAGTGAACAGCTGCTGCGGGGCCGTGAAAATAGCGGCGAGTTTATTTCATTGAGAACCTGGGAAGACCAAGCTTCCATCGATCGCTACCGGGCGAGTGACGCGCATAAGACCCTGCAACAGCATACCCGGGCGGTGATGCATGACGCCAAAGTCGAAGTTAAGACTTACGATCTAGTCCAGTGGTAGTGCGCTCAAGCTAAGTAAGTTTTCTGCGAATGGGGGGTGGTCATTTAGATTGGGCGCGCCGGGGTTTTGTTTCTCAGCATGATACGCCGGCGCCATCGATTCCTCTTTGATCACGCGCGCGAACGCAGAGTTCCCCAACCTATTTCAGCGACCTCGCCGTGGCTCTTTTAACAAAATCGCCAGCCCCAGAACACCGACGCAAATAGTCGCCGCTAACACTTGCCAGGCGATTACATAAGAGCCGGTGGTGTCGACGATATACCCGAACATCGGCGTGCCAAGCGTCGCCGCGCCGGCGTTGATCGTAATCATCATGCCCAATCCGGCACCGGTTCTCGACTTGCCGGCAATCTCACCGATGAGCGCGTAGGAGACTCCCTGATAACCGACGATGCTAACCCCGGCGACGAAAAGAATCGGTAGCAGGAGATAATACGAGGAAGCACCGCTCATGAAGCTCAATGCCGCGATCGACACGGCCGACAACAAGCCGATGATTATTAACACGACCTTGCGCTTGCCGCCGAACATACGGTCGCTGGCCACGCCCCAGCCGATGCGCCCGACCATCGCGCCAGCCTGCGTCAAGGCGAGGGCTTGACTGGCCCAATAGGGCGAGAAACCCATTGCGTCTTTCAGATAAAGCGGCACATAAGTGATCAATACCATCTGGCCGATGAGATAAATCGCCGTCGCGCAGCTCACTGGCAACAGTGCCCAAAGGTTCAATGAATCTTGATTCGCGGTCTTCTCTTCCGCTCGCTCCGCGTGCTCGACAATGTCGTTCGGCGGGTCGCGCCACCGGGATGAAAAGATAAAAGCAAATAGAAAATTGATGACACCAAGAGCAGCCAGGGCCCCGCGCCAGCCGATTATGAGCACCAATGAAGGCGCCAAAACCGCCGCTAACACACCGCCGCCGGGAACGCCGGTCTGCTTGGTGCCCATGGCTGTGGCCCGCTCGTCGGCGGAAAACCAAGCCATCACGCCGATGGTCGACGCAGGGTTGAGAAAACTATAACCGAGGCCGGCGAGAAAAAAACTGACGCAGCCGAATTCGAACGACGGCGAAAACGCCGCCGCGACGGTGCATATGCCGACCGAGAGATGTCCGTAAAACGTGGTCTGACGCACGCCGAAGCGGTCGGCGAGCCAGCCCGTACCAAAGGACGCGCCGGTCATCGCAAGATAGAACGCCGAAAAGAACAGACCCACCTGCGCGCGCGAAAGCTCGAGCTCGTGTTGGTAAAAAGGCGCGAGCGTGTTGATACCATATTGCGCCGCAGCACCAATGATGTGGGAAACGCTGATCAGCGCCAGAATAGTCCAGCGAAACGGGTCTCGCCTGGGAGCAAACTCATGGAGGAGCTTGACGCTCAATCGAACACAGTGGCGGAATAGGCTTCAGCGTCGATAAAAGCTTCAATGACACTGGGGCCGCCGAGAGCGAACGCCCAGTCGACCGATTCACGGAATTCTTCCGGCGTCTTCGCCGAGCGGCAAGGCACGCCAAAATAATGCGCCGGCGAATCCGGCGGCGTGCCGAGGTGAACGCCGGAAAGCGGGTAGTGCTTACGCTCCTGCTTCACTTTCATGAGTCCCAGCCAGCCATCGTTGAGCACAATGACAGGCACCGCAAGATTCAAGCGCCGGGCCAGCGCCAACTCGCCGGCAGTCATTTGAAAACCGCCGTCGCCGACAACCCCAACGACTGTGCGATGGGGATAAATCAGCTTGGCCGCATAGGCTGCAGGCATGCCGTAGCCCATCGACGACCAACCGTTGGTCGCGAGCAATGTTCGTGGCAGATCGGTGCGCCATTGGGTGGCGATCTGGTGCGTGTGCGCGCCCACGTCATAGGCGAGAATGCCATCACCGGGTAACCTTTCCCGCAGGATATCCAACGCCTGATGCGGCGAAAAATCAGCGCCCCGAGGTCGCAGCGCGCGCTCTAATGCGGTGCGATGCCGCTGCCAGTCTTGCGCCGACCAATCATTCGCCTCGATCTCAATTGCACTCAGCGCCGCGATCGCCGCATCGAGAGCGCAAGCTTTATTCCAGAGGAAGTTCAATCCTCCGTCTTGCTCCGCGCTTTCGGTGCTAACGTGAAGGATGGGCGTCGTGCCGACCCAATCTTCATAGTTGATTTCTATCGGATCGTAACCGATCGCGATGATGAGATCTGCTCGATCCGCAAAAGCTTTGACGTTCGTGCGCCGCGCCCGGCCGATCACGCCCATCCAGTTCGAATGATTCTCGGGCAAAAATCCTTTGGCATGCATCGTTGTGACGAAAGGAATTTGTTGTCGTTCGATAAACCGCAGCAATTCTTGACCGGCGTTGCTGCGCGTAAACGTCAGACCCGTGAGCAGCAACGGCCGGCGTGATTGCGCCAGCGCCGCGGCAACGGTTTTCGCGATTTCAGGCGACAGATTCGGAAGGCTGATCGATTCGCGCGGCGATGTGGTAACCTCTGGCCCCTTGGCCTGCGCGATATCCTCGGGCAAATCCAGATGCACCGGTCCCGGCGGCTCCTGCGTGGCGATCGCGATCGCTTCGCGCAGCGTTTTTTCAACCGCGCCTTCGCGAAAAGAAAAGGTAGCCTTTGTTAGTGGTTGGAACAGCGCGTGGTGATCGATGCGCATTTGAATACGTCGCTCGAGCCACGGTGTTGCGACATTGCAAGTAATCGCGAGCACCGGCGCGCGATCCAACCAGGCGCAGCCGACACCGGTGGTGAGATTGGTCGCTCCCGGTCCGACCGTGGAGACACACACGCCAGGGATTCCGGTGAGATAACCGACGGCGGTCGCCATAAACCCCGCTGATGTTTCGCTGACGGTTAGAACGAACTGAACCGAGCTTCGTCGCAGCGAGTCAATGAGCGGCAGCACCGGTCCGCTCGGCACACCAAAGACCCAGCGGACGCCGGCTTGCTCCAGAGTTCGGACGATCAAATCGCTGTTAGTCATGGTCGGCTATTATTTACCACGAAGGAGGCGCAAAGCCCGCACCAACTGTAAGCAAACTACAAATTCGAAACTCGAAATCCGAAACAATTTCAAATGTTCAAAATCAGAAATTTCCAAACGAGCCCGTTTCGGATTTCGATATTCGGATTTCGAACTTTGTTCGCTAGCGTTTTGGCGCGAGATATCTCTGAGAATTTTCGTCGAGGATTGAAGATCGAGGATGCAACATCGCGATCCTCAATCCTCTATCCTCCATTCTCGACCCTCAATTGCCGATGCGCACGGGGTCGACCGCGTCCTGAACCGCGCGAATAATCGATAGCGCCGTCAGCTTGCCGGTTTTCGGATTCTCGCTGGGAACGTTTTCGATGTGCACCAGGAGCCGGCCGAACTCACCTTCCACTTCGATGTCGTGGCAATTGCGCGTGAGGCCGGGCACGGCCAAGATTCGCACTCGGGTTTGATCGGGGCCAATTCCCGCCAAGCTCACGGCAGCCGTGACATTCACATTTGCCGGAAATCCGCGGCAGGCCTCGCGCGCCGAGCCCGAGAAAACTTCTTTCTCTGTTCGCAATCCCACCAGCGAAATACCACGTTCGACCAGATAGGGCGCGCCTTCGAGCCCTTCGGGCGGCTTACGGGTCGTATGCCTCACATGAACGATCTGTCCCACTGCCGCCGACTTGATGCCGTCCAATCCGGCGATCGCACCCGACGGTAGGTACAAGCGGCATCCCGTCTGCCGCGATTTCTCGATGATCTCAGGATGATCGAGCAACGCGCCGACGCTGATCACCATGAGATCTTTTCCTGCTGCAAAGACTTTTTCCGCCAATTCGGGAACGACCTTTCCGCCCGCCGCTTCGACGATTAGATCTGCCGCGGTTATCAATTCAGCCAGCGACAGGTAGCCGGGAGGGCTCCTGAATGTCGAAAGGAATTCGCGCGCGCTTTTTTCGGTTCGGCTCGTCACTCCGACCAGGCGCACCGGCAGCTTGCCGCTCTCGGCCGCTCGAACCAAAGCCCTGCAGATCGCGCCGCAGCCGACTATTCCGATCGATTTCATCTCCGAACCTCCCCTTCTCCCCTGTGTATCGCGACCGTTTCGCCGCTGTCAACGCGACGGCACCAGCCCATAGAGCATCCAGTAGACCACGACGCCGGTGACGGAAACATAAAGCCAGATAGGAAAGGTCCAGCGGGCGATGCGCCGGTGCGCTGGAAATTTTTCTCGCAATGCCCGAATCAGCGTGATGATTGCCAGTGGCACCACCGTGACCGCCAGGATCGTATGTGTGAGGAGAATTGTGAAATAGACCGGGCGAACCCAGCCCTGGCCCTTAAACGGTACGGAACCGACTTGGTAATGATAAACGAGATAGGACACCAAGAACAGGATCGAGCAAGCGAAGGCGACCAGCATGCAGGCGCGGTGGGCGTTTTGCTTCTTAGACCGAATTAAAAGGTAGCCGGTAAAAAGAAAAACGGCGCTGAGGCTATTCAGCGCCGCATTCAGGGTCGGAAGGTCTGCTATGGAAATCAATGCGGAAAAATATCCGGCATCAGCATCAGAATTAAGAAAACGCAAAGGACAAACGGCGTAATGGCGACTAGCGCCAAGGTTCTTTTCTCAAACTTGAGATGCATGAAGTGCATCGCCACCAAAGCCGCTTTCCATACTGCAAGGATAACAAGCAGAGCAGCAAGCAGGATTTTCGGCAGACCCATATAGACTATGGCAACCTCAATGATCGTGAGCACCAAAAGAATCCAAAAAATCTTGAGATACGCCGAAGTCGAGTGTGCTGTTGAGGCCATGTCTGTTCCTTTAACTGTTGCGTTACAGCAGGTAAACAAAAGTAAAAATCAATATCCAGACGAGATCGACAAAGTGCCAGTACAACCCGGCGATCTCGACATGCTTCGCTTCATAGCGGCCGCGATTGACCGCCGCCAGGACACAAGTATTGTAGATCACCCCGCCGGTCACGTGCATTCCATGAAAACCGGTGAGAACGAAAAACGTCGTCGCAAAGAGATTGTTGGAAAACGAGATTCCCAGTTCCGGCAGCTTGTGGCCTAGCAAATGGGTCCATTCGTAGGCTTGGCACCCTAAGAACAGCGCACCGCCCAAGATCGTGAGGCCGAGAAACTTGTTGAACCTGGGCTTGTTACCTTCTTGAATCGCGGCTAGCGCCAAGACCATCCATACGCTGCTGACAATCAGCAGAAAGGTCATAAACGCGGTGAGATTGATCCCGAGCACGTCTTTGGGCACCGGCCATTTGTTGCTCGCATGACGCAAAATACCATAACCAACGATCAGCCCGCCGAACGACGTAGCGTCGCCAGCGAGAAACAACCACATGCCGAGCTTGCCCCAACTCTCAGGGGTCAGAGGTGATTCTTGGGGCTCCGCTTCCGCATGCAACACAGCCGCTTCACTCATCTTCCGCTTTCCTCCTGATGCCAACTCAATTGAATCACCGGCTCGGCAGCGTCTTTCGCTTGCTGACGCTTCACCGCCGCACGCCGATAAAAATAAAATAAAGATCCGCCGATCGACCCGACCACCGCATACGGAGCTGCCATCAGAAACGCGATGCTCCAGTTAAACGCCTGGCTGACAGCGTCGTCACCATCCGCAAAACAAACGGCGCAAGCCCGGGCGATGTGGGGGACCCCGGTCAAGAAAAGCATGCCTAACGCTAAAATTTTTGTTTTCATAAACTTGCGGAAAAATTATCGTAATGGTTTTTCACTGTCAACCGAGCTCAATAAAGATAAACCAAGCCGTACAGCACAGGCCACAAAGCCACGACGAAGGTCCAATAAATACCCGACGTCTGCACACCGGCATAGCGAGACTTGGAAAACCTTCCCCGCCCGGCCTGTGCCCGTACCACTAACAACCAGATGAGGCCGGAAAGGACGTTAAAGCGGTGGGCGCCGATCAGGGCATAAAACATGCCGCCGTAGCTGCCGCTCGAACCCGGCAAACCGAAATGAATAAGCCGGAGACA
>Ga0066710_100001034_pt1 | contig 19468 bp, 15 predicted proteins | sample GraSoiAngelo_159_FD_79666 | JGI IMG/M metagenome (GOLD analysis project Ga0066710, IMG submission 79666) | Grasslands soil microbial communities from the Angelo Coastal Reserve, California, USA - 14_1009_16_40cm | ecosystem: Environmental > Terrestrial > Soil > Grasslands | place: USA...
ACAACGGTATTCACCAGCTCGAACAGCGGCCCCGCGAGCGTATCGCTCGGGTTGCGGGCAACCACCGTCCCCGTGTAGGCGCCGGGGCGTGTGAACGCCGCGGCGTGATAGGCGACGGTGATGTCCGTGCTCACCGGGTTGGGCGTGACCGCGGCGGGGACGGAGAGCCAGGGAACATCGCTCGCCAGCGTGAACCGCGCGGCCCGCAGCCCGCCGGCGTGGGCGACGTGGAACAACTGCAGCGTGTCGCTCGGGTCGGCGAGACCGTCGCGCCGGAAGGCCGCTGGGGCGCTGTCCCCGGCGCGCACCACGTACGTCGACCCCTGGTGGTCGGCGCGCAGCCAGCGGTAGGCTCGCTCGATCTGCGGCACGCCGGCACCCTCGTCCAGGACGCTCATGCCCCCGCCCCCCCCCGCCCCCCAGACCGGGGTCGTGGATGCGCGGAGCGCCTGCATCACGTCGGCAGCGGCGAGCGGGCGGTTCTCCTGCGCCAGAGCCGAGATCAGGCGCGCGGCGAGTCCGGCGGCCTGGGGCGCCGCCATACTGGTGCCGTACTTCACTTCATCCCCGGTGTTCCAACGCGGCACCGTCGAGTAGGCGAACCCCGGCACCACCAGATCCGGCTTCGCCGTCTCGGCGCCGCGCGAGCTGAACCACGCCAGGATGTCGGGCGCAAGCTGGAGCCGCGGGCCCGACTTCCGGAGGAAGGGCCCCGGCAACAGCGCGCCCGCCGTGAGCGCCAGATCGGCCGAGGCTGGGAAGCCGATCGTCGAGAGGCCAGGTCCGTCGTTCCCTGCCGGCAACGTGAACACCACGTCGGGATGAGCGCGCAGAAAGGTGTTCACGATCGAATCAATCGCCGCCCGGCCCTCGAATTCGTTCCCCACGCCGAAGCTCATGTTGAGCACCAGCTGCAGGTTGCGCTCGGCGGCAAAGCGGGCCGCGTACTCCATGGCGCGCTGCATGCTGCCGTGCACCGAGATCCCGCCCCGCGCGTTGTTGGCGATCTTGAGGCCGAGGAGCTGCGCCCCGGGAGCGACGCCGTCGAAGCCGGCGACGTTGTAAAGGTTGTGCCCCGCGGCGATGCCCGCCACATGCGTGCCATGCCCCAAGGTTTCGAAGTACAAGTCGAGCACGGGGACGCCGTGGTCTTCGGAGAAGTTGGCCGCCAGCGTGAGGGGCTTCGTGCCGAGCGCGATCGTCTGGCGCCCTCCCCCCTCGCGGTAATCGTGCAGCGGCTGCTCGTCCTCGAACGACCCGTCGAGGTTCGAGTCGAGGAACACAACCCAGCCGTCCGTCGCCCGGACGACGACCACGGGGAAAACGTCGGTGTTGTTCCCGTTGCCGTTCAGGTCGGCGGCGGGCGGTTTGCCGAGGGAGAGCTCGCGGAGCACGCCGGCGTACCAGGTCGTCCCAGTGGCGAGCCTGGCGATGCGTCGCGCTCCGCCGAGCGGCTTGCCGGCCACTGTCACGGTATCGCCGCTCACTCCGGACGGCGTCACCGGCGAGAGGGCGATTTTGCCTTCCCCCGAGAAATCCCGGAGGTCGAGGATCTTCGGTGCCCCTGTACTCGTGACGATCAGTCCGGGCACCCCCGGGTCCACGCCGGAGTCGAGGATCCCGATCAGCACCCCACGCCCGTCGTACGTCGGGTGGTCGGTCTGGAATCGGTCCACGCCGGTCCCCGACAGCGGCATCAGTCCTTCGAGGAACGCTTCGGCCGGCGGTGTGCTCGGCTCGGGCGCCGCGGGGGGGGCGGGGGCGGGGGTTCCAGCGACACCCGCCGGGGCCGGCGCCGCCCGGACCTTGGGGGTCGGCCGCTGGGCGGACGGCGGGCCACCGGCGCAGGCGGCGAGGAGGAACGCGATGGCGACGGATGGGATGGGGCGGCGCTGATTCATGGATGACTCGGCAGGACGAAGGGCCCGAGGTGGGGACCCGCGAACTGCGTGCTGGCCTCGAGGAGGAAGGCAAGTGTGTCGCGCGTCTCCTCCGGGAGCACGATGGCGTCCACGAAACCACGCGCGCCGGCGACCCGGGCGTCGAGCTGGTGCTCGTAATCCGTCCGCATCGCGTCCACGGCAGCGGCGTTCTCCGGCTGGGAGACGCCGTTCCCGAAGACGGCCTGTACGGCGGACTCCCCCTCCATCACGCCCATGCGGCCGGTGGGCCAGCTGAGGAGGAAGTCGGGGTCGAAGCCTTGTCCCGCCATCGCGTAGTAGCCGGCGCCCGACGCGTGGTTCACGGTGAGTACCAGCTTCGGCGTCGTCGCCGTGGCCATCGCCTCCACGAAGCGCGCCCCGGCGCGGATGATGCCTGAGTGTTCGGCCTCGGTGCCCACCATGAACCCCGACACATCCTGGACGAACAGCAGCGGCAGTCGCTCGCGGTCGGCGTTCTCGATGAAGTAAGCCACCTTGTCGGCGCTCTCGGTATAAATGATCCCGCCGATCTTGGGCGGCTCGCCCTTCTTGCCCCTAATCAGCTGGCGGGAGTTGGCGATGAGCGCGACGGGGTAGCTCGCGATGGCGCCGTGGCCACAGATCATCTCCGGCGCGACCTCCGGCTGGAATTCATCGAGCCGGCCGCGGTCGAGCAGGCAGTCGAGCACTCCTCGCACGTCGTAGCTCATGCGGTGGTCGGCGGGCAGGAGGTCGTACAGGTCGGCGGGATCGCGCTTGGGCTTCGCCGCCTCCCTCTCCCCCCCGCCCCCCCCTCGTCCGGTCGGCGCCGCGTGCGGGAGGCGGGCCACGTACTCACGGATGCGCGCGAGGCATGCGGCATCGTCCTGGGCGCGGTAGTGGGCCACGGCGCTGACGGTCGTGTGCGTCTTGGCCCCGCCCAGCGTCTCGCCGTCTACCGTCTGGCCGGTTGCGCCCTTCACGAGGTTCGGGCCGCCGAGCCCCATGAACGACGTCCCCTCCACCATGAAGATCACGTCCGAGAGCGCCGGCAGGTACGCTCCGCCCGCGATGCACGGTCCCATCACCGCGCTGATCTGGGGCACTTTGAGGTAGCGCCGCATGATCGAGTTGTAGTAGAAGATGCGCGCGGCCCCGTACTGGCCCGGAAAGACGCCGCCTTGGTAGGGCAGGTTCACGCCCGCTGAGTCGACGAGGTAGACGATCGGGACCCGCTGGCGCATCGCGACCTCCTGCGCCCGGAGGATCTTCTTGATCGTCTCCGGCCACCACGAGCCGGCCTTCACGGTCGCATCGTTCGCGACCACGACCACCGGCCGCCCGGCGACGCGGCCCACCCCGGTCACCACACCCGCCGCGGGCGCCTGCCCTTCGTACTGATCGTAGGCCACCAGCAGTCCGATCTCGAACCACGCTCCATCCGGATCGAGTAGCTTGGCTACTCGCTCGCGCGCCGTCAGCTTCCCCTGCTCGTGCTGGCGACGGATCTTGTCCGGCCCGCCGCCCTGTTGCAGGCGCGCGCGCAGCTCCTGGTACTCGGCGGAGAGGGTCTTGAGCCGGGTCACGGGAGGAAGGCGGAGAGGGAGGCGCGGGGAGCGGGGCTACGCGGCGACATGCTGCGCGGCCCACTCCTCGATGTACTTGATGAGGTCGGCGGTCGGGGTCCCCGGGCCGAACAGGCGGCCGATCCCCTGCTGCTCGAGCGTCGCCATGTCCTCAGCCGGAATGATGCCGCCGCCGGTGACGAGGACGTCGCTGCGGCCGGCGGTGTCGAGCAGCTTCTTGACGCGCGGGAACAGCGTCAGGTGCGCGCCCGACAGCACGGAGAGCCCTACCACGTCCACGTCCTCCTGAATCGCCGCCTGCGCGATCATCTCGGGGGTCTGGTGCAAGCCGGTATAGATGACCTCCATGCCGGCATCGCGCAGCGCGGCGGCCACCACCTTGGCGCCGCGGTCGTGGCCGTCGAGCCCCGGCTTGGCGACGAGGACGCGGATCGGGCGCTTCCGGGAGGACGCCATCAGCGGCGGAATCTCAGGAGGGCTGCCAGGCCCTCCACGGCACGCCGCGCCCGCTGGTCGTAGAGCACGTCTACCTGGGCGCGCTGCCGCAGCCCGTCCTCCACCGCGTCGTCGATGCGGGCGTCGTCGTGGTGTCCGTCGGCGAGCAAGGTGCGCACTTGGCCGCGGTGCAGTGCCGTGAGCGTCGCCTCGATGCCGTTCACCGCCCACCCCGAGCCCACCCCGTCCCGCACCGCCTCGGCGTGCGTGCGCTCCCACGCGCGTTCCCGCTCCTCGCGCAGGGCAAGCGCCGCTTCCCGCACCTCGGCGAGGCTCACCGCCTTCGGGTTCAGCCGCACGACGCCGAGCACCAGGTCGTGCAGGTAGGTGTGCAAGTGCGGCAGCAGGGCGGCGGCGTCCACGCCCACGCCGGCCACCACTAGACCTACGAGCGGCCGCTGAGTGTGAATCTGGAAAATGTGGTCGGCGACCCGGGCGTAGTGCCGGTGCTTCTCCTCCCGGATGCGCATGTGGTAGTTGTGCTCGCCTGAGCCGCCCGCCGGCAGCCCGCCGCGCACCACCTGGCGCTCGCCGTGGAAGCGGCCGCCTCGCGAGGCGAGGGACGCGGCCAGGCCCGGCAGCTCCACCGTATCGAACGCCGACACCTCGAAAAAGCGGGCCCCTGTGCGGTCGCACGCCGCGACGAGCATGGTGCCGAATTCCTGCTCCAGCGCCACCAGCTCGCGCACCAACGGCGTCGGCTCGACCGCGAGCCGGGAGCGATGCACGTGTGGCACGGGCAGCACCTCGAACAGCCCAACCGCTGAGCAGGCGAACACCGCGATCCCGCGGGCGCGCGGCAGCCGGCCGGGCTCTTCGAAGTACCCCAGCACGCGCTGCAGGTCGCTCGCGATCCCCTCGCGAGCAGCGCGCTCCTGGGGCTGCCTGGCGAGGTTCGCCAGCGCCTCCCTCACCCGGTTCTTGATCTTGATGAGATATTTGCCCCGCGTCTTGTCGCGTGGCTCGAGCTTGAGATAGCACGACACCACCCGGTAGGATCCGGACGGCACCTCCGCCAGGCGCTGGATGGCGTCGCGCACGGCGTCGACGGAGGGGGCGGTCCCAACGGTCACGGTCAGAAGAACACCGGTTCGCGGTACGCGCCGTACACGTGCTCGAGCGCGTGGCGGATCTCGTACAGGGTACAGTAGGCTCGGGCGCAGTCCAGCATCGGGCCGATGACGTTACGATCCTGCTCGGCCGCTTGCCGCAGCGCCTCGAGGCGGTCGGTCACCAGCGCGTTGTCGCGCTCGGCGCGTAGCCGGGCCAGCCGGTCCTTTTGATTCGCCTCGGCGTCGTTGGAGATCTTCAGGATCTCGACCGGGTGGTCGTCGTCGGAGACGAAGTCGTTGACGCCCACGATGATCTGGTCCTTCGCCTCCACCGCCCGCTGGAACTCCGCCGCCGATCGCGCGATCTGTCGCTGGAACCAGCCGCTCTCGATGCCCCGGACCACGCCGCCGATCGAATGGATCTCGGCGAACAGGGCTTCCGCCTCGCGCTCGAGCTGATCGGTCAGCGCTTCGACGTAATAGGATCCCCCCAGCGGGTCGATCACCTCCGCCACGCCCGTCTCGTGCGCGAGAATCTGCTGGGTCCGCAGCGCCAGCTGCACCGCCTGCTCGGTGGGCAGCGCGAGCGTCTCGTCCAGCGAGTTGGTGTGCAGCGATTGGGTGCCGCCCAGCACCGCGGCCAGCGCCTGGTAGGCCACCCGCACGATGTTGGTGAGCGGCTGCTGCGCCGTGAGGGTAACGCCCGCCGTCTGCGAGTGGAACCGCATCATCCCGGAGCGCGCGTGCTTCGCACCGTAGCGCTCCTTCATGTGGCGCGCCCAGATGCGCCGCGCCGCACGCAGCTTCGCGATCTCCTCGAAGAAGTCGTTGTGGATGTCCCAGAAGAAGGAGAGCCGCCGCGCGAAATCGTCCACGTCGAGGCCCCGCGCGAGACCCCGTTCCACGTAGGTGAACCCGTTGGCCAGCGTGAAGGCCAGCTCCTGGGCCGCCGTGGCACCCGCCTCGCGGATGTGGTAGCCGGAGATCGAGATCGTGTTCCACTGCGGGGCGTGCCGCCCCGCCCATTCGAACACGTCCACGATGATCTTGAGCGCAGGCTCCACCGGATAGACCCACGCGTGTTGGGCCATGTACTCCTTGAGGATGTCGTTCTGGATCGTGCCGCGCAGCTTCTCGCTCGGCACGCCCTGCCGCTCGGCGGCCGCGACGTAGAAGCAGAAGAGGATCGCCGCCGGACCGTTGATCGTCATCGAGGTGGAGACCTGATCGAGGGGGATGCCGCGGAACAGGTTCTCCATGTCGGCGAGGCTGGAAATGGCCACGCCGCACTTGCCCACCTCCCCTTCGGCACGCGGATGGTCCGAGTCGTACCCCATGAGCGTCGGGAAATCGAACGCCACCGACAGGCCCGTCTGCCCGTGCTCGAGCAGGAACTTGTAGCGCCGGTTCGTGTCCTCGGCCGTCCCGAATCCGGAAAACTGCCGCATGGTCCAGAGCCGGCCCTGGTACATCGTATGATGGATCCCGCGGGTGAAGGGAAACCTTCCCGGCTCGCCCAACTGCCGCGCCGGCTCGAAGCCGGCGAGCGTCTCCGGCCCGTACACTGGCTTCCGTTCGATGCTCATCGGGTCGCTCCGCTCTTCACGTAATCGAGGATCTCGGCGGCGACCTCGTAGGGGTTACGGCGCCCGGCCGCCATGCCATCGAGCGCCTGTCCCAGCAGCGCTTCCGCCGGTGTGTCCCCCCAAATCCAGTGCCGCAGCGTCCGGTTCACGACCGCGCGCGTCCGCGCGGCGAGCCGCTCCCGCCGCCGCGCCTCGAGCCGGCCGGTCGCCTCGAGCGAGGCGCGATGCCGGTCAAGCGCGTCCGCCACCTCGGCGATTCCCTCCCCCTTCACCGCCACCGCCGCCAGGACGGGGGGCTCCCAGTCGGACGGTCGGACCGTCGGACGGTCTGACTGAGAGGGCTTATCGTCCGACTGTCCGACCGTCCGACGGTCCGACGGAGTGGGGCGGTGATGTGGGGTGATGTTGCGGAATGCGTTGCCCCGCCGGATGCCCAGCATCACTTCCACTTCCTGCCGCAGTTTGTCGGCGCCAGGGCGATCGGCCTTGTTGACGACGTAGACGTCGGCGATCTCCATCACGCCGGCCTTCAGGGTCTGGATCCCGTCGCCCGACTCGGGGACGAGCACCAGCACGGTCGACTCGGCCGTGCGCGCGATGTCGAGCTCGGTCTGCCCTACCCCCACGGTTTCGATCAGAATGCGGTCAAACCCGAAGGCGTCGAGGACGTCCGCCACTTCCTCGGTGGTGGTCGCGAGGCCTCCCTGCGACCCCCGGGTCGCCATCGAGCGGATGAACACTCCCCGGTCCAGGCTGACGGACTCCATCCGGATCCGGTCGCCTAGCAGGGCCCCGCCCGTGAAGGGACTGGTCGGGTCGATCGCGATCACCGCCACGGTGAGCCCCCGGCTCCGGAACAACTGGACCAGCCGCTCAGCGAGGGTGCTCTTGCCGGCGCCCGGGGGGCCGGTGAGGCCGATGCGCCGCGCGCCCCGGCGGCCCAGGCGGCCGTGCACGTGTGAGAGCACCCGCTCGTAGCCGTCGCGCTGGTTCTCGACTAGGCTGATCGCGCGAGCCAGAGCGGCGGTGTCGCCCCGCGCGAGGCCGTCCAGGATTTGCTCAGTGCCCATGCACTCTGAAAGATAACCCGCGGCGGTGAGCCGGGGGCGGTCTCACAACAGCCGCCCCGCGAGCACTAGGCTGGCCACGGTGAAGTAGATCAGGATCCCGCTCACGTCCACGAGCGTCGCCACGAACGGCGCCGACGCGCTCGCGGGGTCGAACCCCAGGCGGCGCAAAATGAACGGCAGCATGGCCCCTGCCATCGTGCCCCACATCACGATACCGACCAGGCTCGTGGCGACCGTGACGGCGATGGCGAAGTAGTGCGGCCCGTAGAGTCCGCCCGCGGCCTGCCAGACGAGGATGCGCAGGAACCCGATGACCGCGAGGACGCATCCCAGCGCGAAGCCCGCCCCGATCTCCCGGCGCAGCACGTGCCACCAGTCCCGCAGCCGCACCTCGCCCAGGGCCATGGCGCGGATCACCAGCGTCGACGCCTGGGAACCGGAATTGCCGCCACTCGAGATCATGAGGGGCACGAACAGGGCGAGCACCACCGCGCGGGCGATTTCGTGCTCGAACCGCGCCATGGCTGTCGCCGTGAGCATCTCCCCCAGAAACAGCGACGCGAGCCACCCGGCGCGCTTGCGCACCATGCGCGCGAGGGCGGTCTTAAGATACGGGGCGTCGAGGGCCTCCGAGCCGCCGAGTTTCTGGATGTCTTCCGTGGCCTCCTCTTCGACGACCGCCACGACGTCGTCCGCGGTGACGACGCCCTTCATCCGGCCCGCGGCGTCCACGACCGGCGCGGCGACGAGGCTGTGCTCGGCGAACACGTGCGCGACCTCTTCCTGATCGGCCTCCGCCGGGATGGTGACGATGTCGGTGTGCATCAGCCGGGCCACGCTGGTGGTGGGGTCCTCCGCGATCAGGTCGGTCAACGTGACCTGGCCCACCAGCTTGCCCTCGGCGTCCAGGATGTAGGCGTACGTCGGCGTGTCGCGGCCGCTCCGCTCTTGCGCTTGTCGGCGGAAATAGCTCAGCGCCTCCGCGGCGGTCATCTCCGGGCGCACGCGGATGTAGCGCGGGTTCATGAGGCCGCCCGCTTCGTCCTCGGCGTAGGCGAGGAGCGCGGTGACCTCGGCGCGCGTCGGTTCGTCGAGGAGCGCGAGCAACCCCACCCGCTGCTCGGCCGGGGCGGCCTGAATCAGATCGGCGACGTCGTCGGGGGCGAGCAGGCGCACCCACGGGCGGCGCTCCGCCGGTTGGAGCGCGAGCACCACCTCGGCCTGGTCGGCGGCGCTGAGGTCGAGGAAGAACTCGTGCCCGACGTCGGGCGGGAGCTGCTTGAGGCGCCGGGCGCGATCACTCGCGGCGAGACGCGGCCACGCTTCAGCCACATCGAGATAGGTGAGCTCTTTTTTCTTGGGCATAGGAAAGAAAAGAAAGGCCTCGCCCGGCCGCGGCGCCACCCTGGCGGTCGCAGCGGCGAAGCGCCGTTGGCGGTCAGCCGGACTCTTCGGGGCGGTCGAGGGAGATTGCCCGCACCCCACCGGGCCGCACCGCCACCCGCTCCACCCGCGTCGCACTCGCCGCCAGCACGTCGAACTCGAGGCCCTTGTAGAAGAAGCGCCCGCCGGGCCGCGGGATCCGGCCGAGGGCCTGAATCAGCAGGCCGCCCACCGTTTGCGCGCCGCGGCTGTCGACCTTGACGCCGAACGCCTCCTCGAGCTTCGTGGCGGGGGCGCTGCCTTCCAGCTCCACGAGCCGCGGCGGCGGAGCCACGCCTCCCTCGGGGGCGGGCTCGTCTCCCTCGAACACCTCGCGGACCAGCGCCCGCAGCAGGTCCTCGAACGTGACGAGGCCCGCGGTCCCACCGTACTCGTCGAGCACTACTGCCAGGCGCCCCTGCCCTCGCTGCATGGCGAGCATCAGCTCCGCGGCGTGCTGCGTGCCGGGCACGCGCAGGACCGCCCGCACCGGCACGGGATCCTCGGGCTGCAGCTGCAGCAGGTCGAACGCGTGCGCGACCCCGACGATCTCGTCGAGCGAGCCGTGGTACACCGGATAACGACTGTACCCGGCCTGGGAGAACACGTGCGCCGCCTCCGCAGCCGCCATCCCTTCGAGGATCGCCACGATCGCCGTGCGTGGGGTCATGAGCTCGCGCACCGGCCGATCGGCGAACGCCAGCACTCCGGAGACGACCTCGATCTCGTCCGCCGCGGCCAGCGCGTCGGTGCCGGCGCTCGATAACACGGCGGCGAGCGCCGTGCGGGTCGACGGCTCGCGGCGCGGGATGAACGGCGCCAGGAGCCAGCCCGCCCACTCCATCCCCGGCACCGCGCGGGACACGATTGCTTCCGCCCAGCGGCGGCCCACGACCCGGGGCACGAGATAGGCCGCGCTGACGAACAGGGGCACGATGACGGCCACGGTGAAGACGCCGAGGAAGGTCGCCGTGGTGCGGGCGAGCAGGGGTGGCACGGCCCCGGCCGCGAGAATGATCCCCAGGGTCGTGAGCCCGTTCGCGGTGGCGAGCACCATGCCCGGGTTCTCGAGCAGCCGCACCGCCGCCGCCGCGCCGCGCAGTTTGTAGGACACCCAGCGCGTCAGCTCGATCTGGCTCACCGCGGCCGCCGCGACGCCGATGGCGGCGGCCGTGCCGGCGACCCCCAGCCCGAGGAACAGCAGCAGCAGCGGCGGAATCACGTCTGACGCTCGAACGAGACCCGGGTGACGCGGCGCCGATCCACGCGCTCGACCACCACCCGGAAGCCGTCGAGAGTGAGCTCTTCGCCCGCGCGCGGCACGCGCCCCAGCACCGTGTAGATGAGCCCGCCGACGGTGGAGACGTCCGGGTGTTCGAAGGAGCGGCCCAGGGCCGCCGAGAGTTCGGCCAGACCCGCGCGCCCGTCCACCCAGAAGCGCTCCCCCTCTTGCCGGATGGCCGGGGCGGCGTCGAGGTCGTGCTCGTCGCGGATCTCGCCCACGATCTCCTCGAGCACGTCCTGCAGCGTAATCAGGCCGGAGGTGCCGCCGAACTCGTCCACCACGATGGCCATGTGCGACGGGCCCCGCTGGAAGTCCCGGAGCTGAGCGTCCAGCGTCTTGGTTTCCGGCACGATCGCGGCCGGTCGCACCAGCTCCTGCCAGCGCCGCTCGCGCTCGCCGGCCGGAAGGCCCATCACGAGCGGGACCAGGTCCTTGACGTACAGGATGCCCACCAGGTTGTCTGGGGTGCCGTCGTACACCGGGAGGCGCGTGTGCTCCCGGCTGCGGAACACATCGAGCACCTCGTCGCGTGACGCGGAGACGTCCACCCCCACCATGTCGAGCCGCGGCGTCATCACCTCGTCCACGGTGGCGTCGGCGAGCGTAAAGACCCCGAGCAGCATCTCGCGCTGCGACGGGCCGAGGTCCGGCCGTAGCGGTTGCGGCGTGGAGACGAGACCGTGGAGGCCGCGGTCCGCCCAGGCGAGCAGCACCAGCAGGGGGCCGAACGGCGCCAGGGTGCGTCGCGCGAGCGGCAGTGCGTCCTCGGCGAGCTCGGGCGCCACGCGCGCGACGCTGCGGGGCAGCGCGTCCCCGACGACGAAGAGGAGCAGCGAGGCGATCGCCAGCGTCCCCAGCCCCACGACGAGCGGCCGTTGCCACCAGCCCAGCGCGTGGGCGGCCGCCACCGCGCCGAGCACGAGCAGCGCGAGCCGCGCCACGTAGAGGGCGCGGTGCAGCGGCACCCGTCCCCGCGCGGCCGCCGGCGGCGCATCGCCGAGGGTGTGGAGGGCCTCGCCTACGGCGGCCTCCTCTCCCAGCGCCAGGAGGCCGGCCCACAGCACGGCGGCGACCGCGGCGACCACGCCGAACCAGGTGAGCAGGGCCTCGCCCAGCCTCATCGCTTCCCTCCCAGCAGCCGGCGCATGTACCGCTCCTGCCGACGCCACATCACCGAGCGCGTGCGGCCCGGTCCGTCGGGATGGTCGTAGCCCAGTACGTGGAGCGTGCCGTGCACCGTCAGGCGGATCAACTCCTCACGCACCCTTCCCCCGTTGGTCACGAGTCGCCGGGCCACGGCGGGACAGATATACACGTCCCCCAAGAGCGAGCCGTCGGGCTGCGGCAGGGCGAAGGCGATGACGTCGGTGAGCCGCCGCCGGCCGAAGGCGCGGGCGTTCAAGCGGCGCATCGCGGCACCGTCGAGCATCGTCAGCTCGACGCGCGCGCGGCGCGCCCCCTCCCAGGCCAGCACCCGCCGGGCCGCGCGGGCGAGCAGCTGCTCAGCGGCTGGAGGTCGACTGGGTCGGCTGCCAGGCTTTCGTGATCCCGCCACTGGACTCCGGGTAGTCGATGCGGTTGTGGTACATCCCCGTGAGCACGCGAATGAACTCGGCCTTCACCTGGTCGAGCTGCCGTAGCGTCATGGGGGCCTCGTCGAGCTGCCCCGCCGCGAGCTTGGCCTTCACGATCTGCTCGATCGCCCCTTCGATCTTCTCCCTCGTGAGGTCGTCGATCACCCGCAAGGCCGCCTCCACCGAATCGGCCAGCATGGTGATAGCGGTCTCCACGGAGCGCGGTGGCGGTCCGGGGTAGCGGAAGTCCTCGCGCTTGGGTGCCTCCCCCCCCTTCTTGGCGCGCTCGAAGAAGTACGTGATCTCGGTCGTCCCGTGATGCTCCGGGATGAACGCCGCGACGACGGCGGGCAGCTTCGCCTCCGCGGCGAGCTCGAGGCCGTAGGTGACGTGGCGCCTGATGATCTCCGCCGACTGGACCGGAGGGATGCGATCGTGCGGGTTGGCCCCACGCGCCTGGTTTTCGACGAAGTAACCCGCGTTGCCGAGCTTGCCGATGTCGTGATAGTAGCACCCGACCCGGCCCAGCAGGCCGTTGGCGCCGATGCGATTGCACGCCGCCTCCACCAGGTTGGCCATCGCAATGCTGTGTGCGTAGGTCCCCGGCGCCTCGAGCGACAGCCGGCGCAGCAGCGGGCGGCTCGGGTCGGACAGCTCGAGTAGCGTGAGATCGGTGGTGATGTGTGTGAACGATTCGGCCAGCGGCAACAGCAGGATCGCCAGCGACGCCGAGACGAGCCCGTTCGCCATGCCGAACGCGGCGGTCCACCCGATCTCGGTGATGCGCCAGCCGCCGGCGAGGCCGAGCGCGAGCGCCCCCGCGAGATAGCCCGCGCAGGTGATGAGGACCGCGGTGTAGAGGTTGCTGCGCCGCCGCAGCGTCCTGACCGAGAGCGCCGCGGTGACGCCCCCGGTCAGGCTCAAGAACAGCGCCGGCGTGTCGTGGAAGACCGGCTGGGTGCCGATCACTGCGGAGACGATCATCGCGCCGATCATGGAGACGCGGCCGTTGAACAGCACGGTCAGCATCATCGCCAGGAACGGCAGGGGGATGAGCTCGGGGTGGGTGATCGCCCGGGTACGGGCCACCGCGGCCGCGCCGAGCAGCGCCATGGCGAACAACAGCCCCACCAACGCCACCTGCCGCTGGTCGCCGTAGGTCTCACGGCGGTAGAACAGCATCAACACCCAGAACACCCCGAGAATCAGCGCGTCCCGGAAGATCGGTCCCACCACCCCGCCCACCGAGCGGCTAGTCGCGGCCCCGCGGCGCGCCAGCTCGTTGTGCAACGCCACCAGCTTCTCGTAGGCGGGGCCGGAGACGATCTCCCGGGCCGCCACGATCCGTTCTCCCTGGCGCACGACGTACTTGCTGGGCTCGACGCTGCCGATCAGCTCGGTGCGGCGCCGCGCCGTCTCGGCCTCGTTGCGCGTCAGCGTCGGCCGGAAGAAGCGCCGGACCAGCTTGAGGTAGACGACATCGCCCACGCTCGAGCCCGGGTCCGGGTGCAGCACCCGCGAGCGCTGCAGGTATTGGTTGTAGGTGAGCACCTGGTCGCGCCCCACCGACAATTCGACGTTGCCGCGGCGCACGATCAGCTGAGCGGCCACCTCGCCTTGCACTCCGCCCTGAGCGGTGACGCCCTGCGCCAGCGTCTGCGTGAATAGGTCGTCCAAGGCGCGCTCCAACGCCCGGCGCTTGCCGCCCTTGCCGAGATAGGCGGCCTCGGCGGCGGTGATGGTGACGCCGTTGTCGCGCGCGGCGCGAACGAGGCCGGCCGCGCCCCTCTCCGCCGCCGCGCCCAAGGCGTCGAAGAAGGCGTGCATCGCGGTGGTGGCGCTGTCGTAGGCACGCTGCTGAAACTGATAGATCGGCTTCGCCGAGTTGGCCAGCTCTTCGGCCTCGCCTCTGATCTCCTCGTCCGTCTTGTTGACGACGAAGTCGAACGGGGCGATCACGTCCCGGTCGGCGAGGACGCCGATCTTGAGCAGCGGCGCCAAGTCGGTGGCGCTCGAGGGGAAAGCAAGGTAGGCCAGCACCGCCAGGCCCAGCACCCAGGCCCACCGCGTGCCGTGGAAGCGTAGCTCCGCCGCTGAAGGGCGCCGCATGTCAGCCCTGGGCGTCCTCGGCGTACGCACGGATGATGTCCCGCACCAGACGGTGCCGCACGACGTCGATGTCCGTGAGGTAACAGAACCCAATGCCCTCGATGCCCGGCAGGATCCGCTCGACCTGCAAGAGCCCCGAATCTTCGCGGTTGGCGAGGTCGATCTGGGTCTTGTCCCCGGTGATCACGGCGCGCGAGTTCACGCCCAGCCGGGTGAGAAACATCTTCATCTGCATTCCGGTCGCGTTCTGCGCCTCGTCCAGGATCACGAACGCATCCGACAGGGTGCGACCCCGCATGTAGGCCAGCGGGGCGATCTCGATCGTGCGCGTCTCCAGGGCCTTCTGCACCCGGTCGCGCGGCATCATGTCCTCGAGTGCGTCGTATAGCGGGCGCAGGTAGGGATCCACCTTTTCCTGCAGGTCGCCAGGCAGGAAGCCCAGGCTCTCGCCCGCCTCGACCGCCGGGCGGGCGAGCATGATCCGCCGGACCCGTTTGCGCGCCAACGCGTCCACCGCCGCCGCCACCGCGAGGTAGGTTTTCCCCGTGCCGGCCGGCCCGATCCCGATCACGATGTCGTTCTGCACGATGGACTGCAGGTACTCCCGTTGGCCCGTAGTCTTGGGCTGGATCACGCGCCGCAGGCCGGGCAGGATGATCTTCAGCTCCGTCCCCGCACCCTCCCCGACCAGGGCCCCCGCCTGCTCCTCCACCACCAGGCGTTCCACGTCGTGGACGTCGAGCTGCTCACCCATGCGCGCCAGGTCCACCATCGCCTCGGCTACCGGCGTCGCGCGCTCCACGGCCGCCAGCGGCCCTTGCAGCGTCAGCGCGTCGCCCCGCAGCGACACGCGCACGCCCAGCCGCTTCGTGAGCTCGATCAAGTTGCCGTCGTTCACGCCCGCCAGGCAGAGGGGGTCGACGCCCTCGACCGTCAGGCGGTGGGTGATGTCGTCGCTCATGCCGTCACCTGGATGTGGAGAGCCGCGAGGTCTTCCGGGCGCGCCGGCGCCGGCGCGCCTTCGAAGAGCGCCCGAGCGGCGGTCGTCTTGGGAAACGCGATCACGTCGCGCAGCGAGCCCGCTCCCGCAAGGAGCATCGCGACCCGGTCGAACCCCACGGCGAATCCGCCGTGCGGCGGCGCGCCCGCCGCCAGCGCCGATAGCAGAAACCCGAACCGCGCCTCGGTCTCCTGCGGTGAGAGCCCGAGATGCCGGAAGACGGTGCGCTGGAGCGCCGGCTCGGTGATGCGGATCGAGCCCGAGCCAAGCTCGTGGCCGTTGTACACGGCGTCGTAATGCAGCGCGCGGCAGGCGAGCGGCTCGCGATCGAGCTTGGCCACGTCCTCGGGGTGCGGCGCGGTAAATGGGTGATGCGCGAACACGGGCCGGCCCGTGCCCGGCTCGGACTCGAACAGCGGGAAGTCGACGACCCAACAGAACGCGTGGGGTCGCGCCGGCGGCGGAGCGAGGCGGCGGATCAGTTCCTGGCGTACCTTGTCCAGCACCGGCGAGGTCACACGGTCGGGACCCACGGTCATCAGCGCCGCGTCGCCGTCGCCCACGCCGAGCCGCCCCAGGGCCTCGAGGCTAAAGTGCTTGGCCACCGAGCCCGACAGCTGGTCGCCCTGGCGCTTCACCCAGGCGAGCCCGGCGCCGCCCAATTGCTTGGCCGTCTCGGCCAACTGATCCACATCCTTCCGCGACAGCGCGCCCCCGCCCTTGACGGCGAGCCCCCGTACCCGCGCGCCGTCTTTGTGCGCGGCGAAGAACGGCACCCCCAGCGACTCCACTTGCGCGGTCCAGTCGACGATCGCGAGCTCCTCGTACCGCAAGTCCGGCTTATCGGTGCCGTAGCGCTCCATCGACTCCTGCCAGGTGATCCGGCGGAATGGCCGCTCGACGGCGTGCCCGGCTTCGTCCCATAACGCCGTCAGGACCGCCTCCACGAAGCCCTGGACGTCCTCCGCTCCCACGAACGACGCTTCGAGGTCGATCTGCGTAAACTCGGGTTGCCGGTCGTAGCGCAGGTCTTCGTCGCGGAAGCAGCGCGCGAGCTGGAAATAACGGTCGAACCCCGACACCATCAGCAGCTGCTTGTAGATCTGCGGCGACTGCGGGAGCGCGTAGCACTCGCCCGGGTGCACCCGCGACGGCACCAGGTAGTCCCGCGCGCCCTCGGGGGTCGGTTTGGTGAGGATCGGGGTCTCGATCTCAAGGAACTCGAGGTCGGACAGGGTCTTCCGCGCCCGCTGCAACAGCCGGTGGCGGAGGATCAGATTCGCCTGCATCTCGGGACGGCGCAAGTCGAGGTGGCGGTACTTGAGCCGCAGTTCCTCGGCCGGGAGCTCTTCACTCTTGGCTCGCGCCACCGGGATTTCGGGAGTGACGGCCGAACCCACCTTCACGAGCTTGGTCGCGTGCACCTCGATGTCGCCCGTCGCGAGCTCCGGATTCTTCATGTCGGCTGGGCGTGCCACGACCTTGCCGAAGACCTCGACGACAGACTCCCCGGTCAGACCACTCGCACTCCGCCGCACCTCCTCGGGAGCGTCCGGCCCGACGGCGACTTGCACGATCCCGGCGCGGTCCCGCAGGTCGATGAACACAATCCCGCCGAGGTCGCGGCGCCGGTGCACCCAACCCCCCAACTTCACCAGCTGCCCCACGTGCTCCGCCCGCAGCTCGCCGCAGCGATGGGTGCGCCTGGTCGTCCCACTCACCGTGTTTACGCTCCCTCCGCCGCGCACAGCGTGCGATAGAACTCTTCCGGTGTCCTGGCCGCGAGCAGCCGGGCGCGCAGCGGCTGCTGGCGCACCAGCCGCGAGATCCTGCTCAGCGCCTTCACGTGCGCCCCGGCCAGTGACTCTGGCCCAGCCAGCAGGAAAAACAGCCGCACCGGCTCGCCATCGATTGTCTCATAGGGTACCGGCCGCTCGGTCGTGCCTGCCACCACGGCCAGCGAGCTCAACCCGGGGGTCCTGCCGTGCGGCACCGCCACTCCGTAGCCGATGCCCGTCGGGAACTGCCGCTCCCGCTCGAGAATGGCTCCCAGGACCTCAGCGGCCGCGCTGCCGTTGTTGGCCACCGCCAAGTCCACGAGCTCGCGCAGCACCCCCTCCTTGTCGGACGCCTTGAGGGGGACGCGGATACGTTCCGGTGTCAGCAGCTCGGACAGACGCACGCTTGGCCCAAGTGGTGTAAGCGATTGAATCTAGTTAAGTTGAGCCAGCAATGCTACATCGCTACCTGAGCTTCGCTGCCTGCGCCTGGCCCGGCCTCTGGCCGCTCCGCCTGCCCGCCCAGCAAACGGCCGGCGCCGAGTTGTGGCGACTCGCGGCAGCCACCGTGCCTGTGCCCCTCGCCCTGGCGACGGGGGGGGCGGCGGCGTTCTGGAACCCCGCCCAGCGTGACGACGGCGCTCGTGCGCTCCTCGGGATCGACGCGATCCAGACGCCCGAAGCCGTCGGTGCCTCGGGCTTCCTAGGCGCGCTGCGGATGCGGTTCGGCGGTGCGGGGGGTGGGGGGGGTCGAGTGGGGCTGGTGTACGGACGCATGCAGCTCGGCGGGCTGGTCCGAACCTACGTCAGTCCCGATCCCGACCAGGGCACCATTCCCTTCTTCACGCACAGCATCGGCGCTACCGGCGCGCTCGAGCGCGGGGGCACCACGCTGGGCGCAACCGCAGGCTACCACGAGACCCGGCTGGATCGGACGGACGTAGGGCAATGGACGCTCGACGCCGGGCTCGATCACCGCATCAACGACGTGCTGCGGGTCGCCGCCGCCACGCACTTTCTCTCACACGCTTCCAGCAGCGACGCGACGCAGGACATCTACGCTGGCCTCGAGTACCGCGTGTTCCGCGGGCCGCTGTGGAGCGGCGGATCGACAGCCACTATCCGGGCGCGCTACGGCGTTGCGGTCGCGCACGGCTTCGGTGCGGACCACCAGTTCGGTGGCGGGATCGACTTCGGCGACCCATTCGCCTTTGACCTGCTCGTGGCGCGGGACGGGGGGTACGCGGGGGCGACATGGCGGGCCGTCGCAGGCCTGCGGGTCGGCATCGGCCGCTACCGCGTGAGCTTCGCGCGCGACGGTGGCGTGAGCGACCTTGGCTCGGCATTCCGCGTTGGCCTGGAGACCCGGCTACGGTGAGCGCTGATCTGCTCACCCTCACGCCGGACGCCGCGCGGGGCGCCATCGCCGATTGGCTGGCCGCTCGGGGAGAGCCCGCCTACCGACTGCGCCAGATCGTTCCGCGCCTGTGGGAGCGCCCCGCTGCGTCCTGGGCGGACGCTACCGACTTGCCCGCTGCGCTACGCGGCGCTTTGGAACAAGCGTTCCCGATCGCGCGGCTCGAGCTCGCGGCGCATCAGGTCTCCCGAGACGGTACCGAGAAGTTCCTTTGGAAGCTCGCCGATGGTGAAGCGATCGAGTCGGTTCTCATTCCCGAAGGCAAGCGCCGCACGCTGTGTATCTCCTCCCAGGTCGGCTGCGCGCTCGGCTGCGTGTTCTGCGCAACGGGCCAGATGGGTTGGAGGCGCAACCTCTCCCCTGCGGAGATCGCAGGCCAGGTGCGCGAAACCGTGATCCGCGAGCCGGCGTTGAAGCCGACCAACGTCGTGTTCATGGGCATGGGCGAGCCGCTGCTCAACTGGGAGCATGTCGACGCCGCGCTCACGATTCTGAACCACCCTCTTGGCCTGGGGATCGGCGCGCGCCACATCACGGTTTCCACCGTCGGCATCCTGCCGAATCTCGCCAAGCTCGCCAGGCGGCCTGAGCAGTTCCGGCTCGCGTTGTCGTTACACGCCCCGACACCGGCACAACGGCTCGCCTTGATGCCGATCGAGAAGAAGTACACGCTGGCGGACGTCCTGGCCGCGTTGCGGCGGTTCCGGCGCCGCGTGACCCTCGAGTACGTGCTGATCGGCGGGCAAAACGATTCCCTCGAGACGGCGGACGCCCTGGCGGCGATCGCCCGCCCCCTGGGGGCGCTGGTGAACCTGTTGCCGTTGCACCCGGGCGGGGCGCCCGGGCTCACGCCCAGCACGCACGCGCAGATGCTGGCGTTCGAGCGGCGGTTGAAGCATCACGGGGTGGAAGCGGTCCTGCGGCGCAGCCGTGGGCTCGACATCAGCGCCGCCTGTGGCCAGCTACGGGTGGAGCTCAGCCCGCGGCCGAAAGTCCGACCCCAGGAGCACGCTCGCATCCAGTAGCCGGGTGCTGTCGGGCCGGACGATCACGGTGCCGACATCCAGCGCCTTGCGAATGCGCGCGCCTACCGACGCCGGCCCGCGCCGGATGAGGATCCGCGTGGAATCGAGCGGCAGTCCCATCCCCGGCGCGTTCCCGAAGCTCACCACATCGATGCCCGCCTGCCGCAG
>Ga0066710_100001035_pt1 | contig 19466 bp, 18 predicted proteins | sample GraSoiAngelo_159_FD_79666 | JGI IMG/M metagenome (GOLD analysis project Ga0066710, IMG submission 79666) | Grasslands soil microbial communities from the Angelo Coastal Reserve, California, USA - 14_1009_16_40cm | ecosystem: Environmental > Terrestrial > Soil > Grasslands | place: USA...
CTCGGCCATCACGCCGTGGGCACGCTACGCCGACGCCCGGACGGCTCCGGGCGCGTGGCGCGCCGGCGCAGCTCAAGCTGCAGCGCGGCGCAGAAGCACCGCCGCCGCGACGGCTCCTGTGAGCGCGAGCGCGCCCGCAGCGGCCACGCGCCGGGAGGGAAGCCGCCGGCGCAGGTACCACTTGCCTGCACGCCATACGACATAGCCGAGGAGCCTGTAGCCATCCATCAACCCATGCTACCCGCCGCCGGGCGCCACGCGCGAGCGACGGCGCGGCCCGGCCAGCGGGCGCGCTTTTAGCGGTTGCGCAGCTGCCAGGCGAGCCGCGATTGCAGCGAGAACAGCTCGATGAAGCCGGGCGCTGCCGCCTGCGAGAACAACCCCCCGGAGGGCCCGAAGGAGGCCAGGCTCGCGTCGTACACGGCGTTGGCCGAGGAGCGGGTGATGACCTGCGCGCGGCCCTTGTACAGCTTGACGCCGATCGTGCCGCTGACGCGCTCGTTGACCTGCTCCATGTAGGCGTCCAGGTCGGCGCGCAGCGGCTCCCACCACAGCCCTGCATACACCAGGTAGGCCCAGTGGCGGTCGAGCTCGGGCTTGAACTGGTTCTGGTGGATCGTGCACACGAGCCGCTCGAGCTCCTGGTGAGCGCCCAGCACGATCGTCGCCGCCGGCGCCTCGTAGATGTCGCGTACCTTCAGCCCCACGATGCGGTCCTCGATGTGATCGACGAGCCCGACCCCGTGCCGCGCGCCTAGCTCCGCCAGGCGCCCGATCAGTGGCACCAGCTCCAGCCGCTCGCCGTCCAGCGCCACCGGCAGGCCACGCTCGAACTCGATCACCACCCGCTCGCCCTCGTGCGGCGCGTCCTCCGGCCGCGTGACGAGCCCGAACACGTCGTCCTCGGGCGGGTGCTCGAGGTCCTCGATCCAGCGTCCCTCCGAGGAGCGGCCCCACAGGTTGTCGTCGATCGAGTACGGCACCGCCTCGTTGCCTCCCTTCAGCGGGATTCCATGCTCGCGGGCGTAGGCGATCTCCTCCTCGCGGCCCATCTGCCAGGAGCGCACCGGCGCCAGCAGCTTCAGCTCGGGCGCCAGCGTGGCGACCGTCGCCTCGATCCGCACCTGGTCGTTGCCCTTGCCGGTGCAGCCATGGGCGATCGTCTCGCACCCGGCCTCGCGCGCGCGTTGCACCGCGAGCTTTGCGATCAGCGGCCGTCCGAGCGCGGTGAACAGGGGGTAGCCGCCGCCGTACAGCCCGTTGGCCCTGATCGCGCGCGCGACGTACTCGCGCGCGAACTCCTCGCGCGCGTCCACCACCTGGCAGTCGCGCGCTCCCAGCTGCAGCGCCTTGTCCCTGATCGCCTGGAAGTCCTCGCCGGGCTGGCCGAGGTTCACCGCGAGACAGCTGACTTCGGCACCGTAGCGCTCCTGAATCCACTTCAGCATCACGCTCGTGTCAAGGCCGCCGGAGTACAGCAGCAGCACTCTGTGCACGTGCTCGGGATCGGCCTCGTACGAGGCCGTCGGCGGCGGCGGCGGGCCTGGAGTCTGGTGCTCCACGGGGCGCACAAGGCTACCCGGAAGGGCCGCCGGCGGCCTGGCGAGGCCGCTCCATGGCGCCGGCCTGAAGCACCGTGCCCAGGCGCGCCAGCGCATCATCGATCTCGGCCGCTGACACGATCAGCGGCGGCAGCAGGCGCACGGCGGTGGGGCCGGTGGCGTTGACGACCAGGCGCTGCTCGAGCAGCGCCTGGCGCACCACCTCCGGCGCCGAGATGTCGAGCTCGCACGCCAGCATCAGCCCGCGACCGCGCGTGCGCAGGACGTGCGGCAGCCGCTGCAGGCCCGCGGCGAGCCGCAGGCCGCGCTCGCGCACGTCCTCGAGCAGGCGCTCATCGCTGGTCAGCGCCAGCGCCGCCAGCGCGGCGGCCGCGATCACCGGCCCGCCCGCGAACGTGGAGCCGTGGTCGCCGGGCGAGAGCACATCGGCCAGCCGCTCGCCGGTGATGAGCGCGCCGATCGGCAGCCCGCCGCCGAGGGCCTTGGCCGCGGTGATGGCATCGGGCCGCACCGCGCTCTGCTCATACGCCCACAGCGTGCCGGTGCGCCCCATCCCGCACTGGATCTCGTCGAAGATGAGCGCCGCGCCGTGCGCGTCGCATGCGCTGCGCGCGGCGCGCAGGCAGTCATCGCTCAAGACGTTGACGCCGCTCTCCCCCTGGATCGGCTCGAGCAGAACGGCCGCGGTGCGTTCGTCGACGGCGCCGGCGAGCGCTTCGGGCTCGGGTGCCACGACGCGAAAGCCCGGTAACAGCGGAGCGAAGGGCGCCTGCTTGGACTCCTGCGGCGTGGCCGATAGGGCGCCATAGGTGCGCCCGTGGAAGGCTCCATGGACCACCACCACATCGCCCGCCGGCTTGGCCTTGCGGGCGAGCTTGATCGCCGCCTCGTTGGCCTCCGCACCCGAGTTGCACAAGTAGGCCTTGCCGCCGAGGCTGAGGTCGACCAGGCGTGCGGCCAGCCGCATCGCGGGCTCGGTGTAGAACAGGTTGCTGGCGTGCATCAGGCGTCCGGTCTGGTCGCGCACCGCCTCGACCACGCGCGGATGGCAGTGGCCCAGGTTGGTCACCGAGATGCCGCTGAGGAAGTCCAGGTACTCGTTGCCCTCGTCGTCCCACAGACGCGTGCCTGCGCCGCGCACGAACTCCACCGGCAGGCGAGCGTAGGAGGGGATGACGCTGGCGCGCTCGAGCGCCTGCAGCTCGGCCAGCGTCATGGCGCGCGCAGGCGTGCGCTCACGGCGCCGCCTCGATCTTGGTGCCGACGCCCGCGTCGGTGAACAGCTCGAGCAGCAGCGAGTGCACGATCCGCCCGTCGAGGATGTGCGCCGCGCTCACACCGCCGTGGATGGCGTCCAGGCAGGCCTCGAGCTTGGGACGCATGCCGCCGGCCAGGCCCGGGAGCGCGTCGCGCACCTGCTCGTCGGTCGCGTGCGCGATCAGGCTGCCGGGATCGGCCGGATCCCGTAGCCAGCCCGGCACGTCGGTCAGGAACAGGAGCTTGTACGCGCCCAGCGCCCCCGCCACCGCGCCGGCCGCCTCATCGGCGTTGACGTTGTAGGAGTGCCCTTCGCGATCGGCGCCGACGGAGGCGATCACCGGGATGTAGTCGCTCGCGATGTGCTCGATCACGCCGACGTTGACACGCTCGATGCGCCCCACGAAGCCGATGTCCTCACCACCCGGAGCGGAGCGGCGCGCGACACGAAACAGCGAGCCGTCGTCGCCCGAGAGGCCAACGGCCGGCTGACCGTGGCGCTGCAGGCGCAGGACGATGTCCTTGTTGACCTTCCCGACGAGCACCATCTTGGCGACCTCGACGGTGCCCTCATCCGACACGCGCAGGCCATCGACGAACTCGACCGGGAGCGCCAGGCGCTCCATGTAGCGCGTGATGTCCGGCCCCCCGCCGTGCACCACGATGGGGTTCAGGCCGACGTACTTGAGCAGCACCACGTCACGGGCGAACTCCTCGCACAGCTCGCGCTCCACCATCGCCGCGCCGCCGTACTTGATCACCACGGTCTTCGAGTGAAACTCCCTGATGTAGGGAAGCGCCTCGAGCAGCGTGCCTACGTCGCGCATCGGGCAATCCTCATGTCGTGTACTCGGCGTTCACGGTCACGTACTCGTGCGACAGGTCTGAGAAGTACACCTCGGTCTCTGCTCCCTCACCGGGCAGCCCGAGCTCGATCTCGATCTCCGCACCCGCGACCGCCTGCCGCAGCCCCTGCTCCTCATAGGGCACCGCCGCGCCCGAGGCACAGACCTGGATCCCCTCGATCGCGATGTCGAGCGCCAGCGGCGCCGTGCCCGGCAGGGCAGCGCCCACGGCCTGCGCCATGCGCCCCCAGTTGGGGTCGCCGCCGTGCAGCGCGGCCTTGACCAGCGGGGAGTTCGCCACCGCGCGCGCGGCCGCCTCCGCGTTGCGCTCGTTTCCCCCGCGCACGATCACGCGCGCGATTCGCCGCGCCCCCTCTCCGTCGGCGACCATCATGATCGCCAGCGCGCGCAACAGCGCGTCGAGCGCCTCGCCGAAGCGCAGCTCATCCTCGCTCTCCGGCGCGATCGCCACGCCGCTCGCGCCGGAGCACATCAGGATCGCCGCGTCGTTGGTCGACAGCTGTCCGTCGACCGAGATGCGCTCGAAGGACCTCTTCGCGCACACGCCCAGCAGCAGCTCGGCCGTCTCCGGCCGCAGCGCTGCGTCGGTCTCGACGAAGCACAGCATCGTGCCAAAGCGCGGGGAGATCATGCCCGCGCCCTTGCACTGCGCGCTCAGGCGAACCATGCCCGAGGGCAGCGTCAGCTCGAGATTGGCTCGCTTCTCAGCGCGGTCGGTCGTCTGGATCGCTCGCTGGAAGCTCTCGTCTCCGTGCGCGCTCAGGCGCGAGCAGGCCTGCAGGATGCCTTTCAGCATCGCCTCGACCGGCAGGTGGTGGCTGATCGCGCCCGTCGAGGCGAGCGCCACCTCGGCGGGGTCCAGCGCGAGCGCGAGCGCCGCCGCGCCCTGCGTCTTGGCGGCGTCGTCGAGGCCGCGCGCGCCGGTGGCCGCGTTCGCGCAGCCCGAGTTGGCGAGCACCGCGCGCAGCGCGTCCAGGCGGCATCGCTCCCGGCATAGCAGCACTGGCGCCGCCGCCGTGCCGCTCGCGGTGAAGCGGGCCGCGCTGGCCGGAGCGTCGTCATCGCACACGAGCACGCCCAGATCGAGGTTGCCGCTCGGCTTGATCCCGCAGGCGACGCCGGCGGCGCGAAAGCCGCGTGGAAGACCGGCCTGCGGGCCGAGGTCTCGCGCGTGCGGCGGGGCGCAGCTCCAGCGCGAGCCAAAGATCCCTGGCGCGGGCGGCCCGGCCACGTCCGCGCCGGCAGTGTGCGCGCCCGCCCGATCGGCCCGCGCGGCGCCGGCGTGGACGGGATCGGCCTGGGGGTGCCTGCCTGCGCGGCCGTTCACGGCAGGCCTTCCGTCTCGGGAATGTCGAACATCACGTTCAGGTTCTGGATCGCCTGCGAGGAGGTTCCCTTCCACAGGTTGTCGATTGCCGAGAGCACCACGAGCTTGCCCGTGTGGCCGTCGGCGGCGGCGAACACGCGGCAGAAGTTGGTCGCGAACACGTCGCGCGTTCCAGGCGGGGCCTCGGCGACTTCGACAAACGGCTCGTGCAGGTAGGCCTCGCGATAGAGCGCGCGCAGCTCTTCCTCGCTCACGCCGCGGCTCGGCGTGACATAGCAGCTCGCCAGCTCGCCCTGGTCCAGGGGCACGAGGTGCGCCTGGAACTGGACCCGGAGCTCGGCGCCGAGCAGACCGAGCTGCTCCTCGATCTCGGGGGTGTGACGGTGGGCTGCGACCTTGTACGGAAGGATGTTCTCGCCTGCCATCGACAGGTGCGTGGTCTCCTCGCCGGCCCCGCGACCGGCCCCCGACACCCCCTGCTTGGCGTCGACCACGACGTCGGAGATCAGGCCGGCTCGCGCCAGCGGCGCCAACCCCAGGACGGCCGCGGTCGGGTAGCAGCCCGGGTTGGCGACGATCGCCGCGCCGGCGATCTGCTCGCGGTGCAGCTCAGTCAACCCGTACACCGCCTCGCTCATCAGCTCTGGGCACGGGTGCTCGCCATACCAATGCTGATAGGTCGACAGCGAGCGGAGCCTGAAGTCGGCGCTGAGATCGACGACGCGCGCCCCGCGCGCGTGCAGCGCCGCCACCGTGGGCGCAGCGGCGGCGTGCGGATAGGCGACGATCGCGGCGTCGATGCCTTCGAGGCGCTCCGGCTCGAGCTGCTGGACCGCGAGCGGGACCCTGTAGCGCGGATACAGCTCGTCCAGCGCTCGCCCGTGGTTGGAGCGCCCGGTCACGGCCGCGAGCTCAAAGCGCGGATGGCGCCACAACAGGTCCGCGGCCAGCGCTCCCGCGAACCCGGTCGCGCCGGCGACGATGACCCGCGGCGCGGTCCCGGCGAGCGGCTGCTCAGCCACGCAGCTCGCCCCCCAGCCGGCCGAGGGCGGCCACGATCCGCTCTCGGGCGGGCGCGACGTCCTCGTCGGTGAGCGTCCTGTCCGGGGCGCGAAAGGACAGCGCCAGCGCGAGCGAGCGCCGGCCCTCGCCGACCTGCTCGCCGGTGTAGACGTCGAACAGGCTCACCTGCTCGAGCATCTCCCCCGCCGCGCCGCGCACCGCCTGCAGCACCTCCGCCGCGGCAACGGCCTCCGGCAGCGCCACCGCGAGGTCCTGGCGCAGGGGAGGAACCGAGGCGAACGCCCTGAACGTGACCGTCGCCGGCGCGGCCTGCGCGAGCTTCCCCAGGTCCACCGAGAACACCGCCGCTCGCTCCAGGTCCCAGGCCGATGCCACGAGCGGGTGCAGCTCGCCGATGAAACCGAGCTCGCCGGCTGTCGCTGACTCGCCGGTCAGGAGCACGGCCGCGCTTCGGCCCGGGTGCAGGAACGGCCACTGGCGCGGCTCGACCGCCCACGCGACGCGGAGCTTGTCGAGCAGGGCATCGAGCAGCGCCTTGGCCGAGAAGAAATCCGCCTCACCCGGCGCACCGCGCCAGGAGCGCGGCGTGAGCGCGCCGCTGAGCAGCGCGCCCAGCTCGTGGCGCTCGTCGACCGTCTCGCCGGCCTGCGACCAGGCGAACACGGCGCCCGACTCGAAGATCGCGATGTCGGGTCCGTTGTGGAACAGGTTGTGACGCGCAGCATCGAGCAGCGAGCCGAGCAGCGTGGGCCGCATGAGCGACTGCGCATCCGAGAGCGGGTTGCGCAAGCGCACCGCGCGGCGCAGCTCGTGTCCGGGCGGCAGCAGCAGCCGGTCGAGCAGCTGCGGGCCGGCGAAGCTCCAGCCGGCTATCTCGTGCAGCCCGCGGCCGGCCAGCGCCTCCTCGGCCGATCGGCGCGCCCGCTGAGCGTGCGTGAGCTGGCCCGCCGCCCCGCGCCGTGCCGGCAGCGTGGCGGGGATGTGCTCGAGGCCGTGCAGGCGCGCGACCTCCTCGATTAGGTCGATCTCGCGCGTGACGTCATCGCGGCGCAGCGACGGCACGGTCACCTCGAGGCCGTCCTCGGCGGGCTCGCCGTGGAAGGCGAGCCGGCCCAGGATCCGCATCTGGCGCTCGCGCGCCACGGGCACACCGAGGATCGCCCCCACTCGGGCCTCGCGCAGGCGCAGCACGCGCGGCGGGGCGGGCTGCCATGCGACATCGATCGTGCCGTCGCCGAGGCTTGCGCCGCAGGCCTCGAGCATCAAGCGGCTGGCGACCGCCTGCGCGTGCATGCACTGCTCGGGCTGGAGCCCCTTCTCGAAGCGCGCCGAGGCCTCGCTGCGCAGGCCGAGGCGCGCGGAGGAGCGGTGGATGTTCGGCCCGTCCCAGGTCGCGGCCTCGAGCAGCACCCTGCGGGTGCCGGCCGACACCTCCGAGCGCGCGCCCCCCATCAGCCCCGCGATCGAGGTCGGTCCCTCGGCGTCCTCGATCACGACCACGTCCTCGTCGAGCGTGCGCGTCTGCCCGTCGAGCGTCTGCAGCTGCTCGCCGGGCCGGGCGCGGCGCACGGTCAGCCGCGCGCCGGCGACGCGGTCGAGGTCGAAGGCGTGCAGCGGCTGGCCGGTGAGCAGCATCACGTAGTTGGTGATGTCGACGACGTTGTTGATCGGACGCTGCCCGGCGGCCAGCAGCCTGGCCCGCAGCCAGGCCGGGGAGGGCCCGATCGAGACGCCCTCGAACACGCGCGCGGTGAAGCGGCGGCACAGGTCCGGGCACAAGACGGCGACCGTGGCGCCGTCTGGCATCCCGCCGCGGCCGGGATCGTCCTCCCACGGCGCGCGCGACAGCGGCGCGCCGCTGGCGGCGTGCAGCTCGCGCGCCACCCCGTACACGCCGAGGCAGTCCGGGCGGTTGGGGGTCACCTCGAGCTCGAGCACCTCGGTGGCGATCGGAAGCAGGTCCGCCAGCGGCGTCCCGGGCGCGAACTCCGCGTCGAGCGCGAGCTCGTCGAGGACCAGGATTCCCGCACCGTCGTGACCCAAGCCGAGCTCGCTCTCGGCGAGGATCATGCCCTCCGAGACCACGCCCCGCAGCGTCGCCCGCCGCAGCGTGGAGCCATCCGGCATGACCGCTCCGGGCCGCGCCACCGCCACGGTCTGCCCGGCCGCCACGTTGGGGGCTCCGCATACGATCGTCGCCGGCGCCTCCGCCCGCTCGTCGCCGAGGTCGACCTTGCACACCTTCAACCGGTCGGCGTCGTGGTGGGGCTCGACCTCCAGCACACGCCCGACGAGGAAGTGCTCGAGCGCCGCCACGCCGTAGTGGTGGACCGCCTCGACCTTCGTCCCGCTCATCGTCAGGCGCTCGGCGACGCCGCCGACGTCGAGCTCGGGATCGCAGTATTCGCACAGCCAGGTGAGCGGAGCCCTCATCCGAACTGCTCCAGGAAGCGCAGGTCGTTCTCGTAGTAGAGCCGCAGGTCGGGGATGCCGTGCTTCAGCATCGCGATCCGCTCGACGCCGAGGCCCCACGCGAAGCCCTGCACCCGCTCGGGGTCATAGCCCGGTGCGTTGCGCTCGCTCGTGGGCACGTACGCGTACACGTTTGGGTCGACCTCGCCCGCGCCGAGCACCTCGAGCCAGCCCTCGCCCTTGCACAGATGGCAGCGCGCCCCGTCGGCGCGAAAGCCCCTGCCCTCGCAGTTGAAGCAAGACACGTCGACCTCCACGCTGGGCTCGGTGAAGGGAAAGAAGTGCGGGCGCAGCCGCACCTCGCGCGCGTCTCCGAACACCGCCCGCGCGAACGCCAGCAGCGTGCCCTTGAGATCCGCGAGAGTGATGTCCTCATCCACCGCCAGACCCTCGATCTGGTGGAACTGCGGCGTGTGCGTGGCATCGGAGTCGGGCCGATAGACCCGTCCGGGGATGACCACGTACAGCGGTGGTGGGTGGCTCTCCATCACGCGCACCTGCATCGGTGAGGTGTGCGTCCTCAAGACCAGCTCCGATGCAGCGCCGGAGGCGCCCGGCGATGCGCCGTCTTCCTCGCCGCGCCCAGCGGCTGCCGGCGGGGCTACGTAGAAGGTGTCGCTCGGTGCTCGCGCGGGGTGCGTCGGGCTGTGGTTGAGCGCGTCGAAGTTGTAGTGCACGGTCTCCACCTCGGGTCCCTCGACGACAGTGAAGCCGAGGCCCAGGAAGATGTCTTCGAGCTCGCGCCGCGTGGCCGTCAGCAGGTGCAGCCGTCCGATCGGCTGGGGCGGAGCGCCCGGCAGGGTCACGTCCACGCGGTCGCTCTCGAGCAGGCTGCCTAGCTCGGCCGAGCGCAGCTCGGCAGCGCGCCGCTCGAGCATCTCCTCCAGCGCGTGCCGCGCCTGGTTGGCGGCGGCGCCCACCGCGGCGCGCTGCTCGGCTGGCAGCTCGGCCACTCCGCGCAGCAGCTGTGGCAGCTGCGCCCGGCGCCCGAGGTGGCGCACGCGCAGCTCCTGCAGCGCCTCCGCCGACCCTGCCGCGGCGATCTCGGCTTCGGCTTTGCTTCGCAGCTGCTCGACCCGCTCGATCATGACGCCCGGACCCTAGATGACGCCGGGGCGTCCGACGCCTGGCGCGTGAGCTCATACAGCGCGACGGTGGCGGCCATCGCCGCGTTGAGCGACTCCGCCGCGATCGCCAGGCGCGCGCTGCGCTCGCACGCCGCCACGATCGCCGGCGGCAGCCCCTCTCGCTCGCCTCCGACGAGCACGGTGCGCGCGCCAGCCGCATCGTCCCGCGCTTCGCGCAGCGCCTGGGCTGCGTCCGGAACGAGCGCGATGCGCTCGCCGGGCAGCTCACGCACGTCGAGTACGCGCGCCAGCTTCACCGTGAAGATCGCCCCCATGCTCGCGCGCACCGCCTTTGGTGAGTGGGGGTCGGCGCAGCCGGGGCCGAGCGCCACGCAGGATGCGCCGAACGCGTGCGCTGAGCGCAGCACCGTGCCGATGTTGCCGGGGTCCGCGACGCCGTGCAGGTACACGCACAGCGGTCCCGCGGCCTCGCTCCAGAGCTGCTCGTAGACGCCGATCACCCGGGTCCCGGAGGCGAGCGTGGAGATCGTCTTGAGCGCGTCGGGCAGCACGTCGTGGAAGCCCTCCCCGCCGAGTCCCGAACCGCTGAGTCGGTAGCCCTCGAGCGGCACGCGCCCGGCACGCCGGGCGGCGCCGATCAGATCCTCGCCCTCGGCCACGAACCTGCCGCTGCGCTCACGCTCGCTGCGGCGCTGCAGCCGGCGCAGCGACTTCAGGCGGGGGTTGTGCGGTGAGGCGATCATCGTCATGGGCTGGTGGCGGCGGGGAATCGGTTGCGGTGTCGTGGTCTGTTGCTAGTGCTTGGGATCCAGAGAAAGACAACGGGCGCCGTTCCTTGCAGGAGCGACGCCCGGAGGCCTGGATGTCGATCGCCGGGGGCGGCCCGGCATGAGCCGGTGCTCAGGCGCTCGACGCCTCGCGGGCGAGCTCGGCAAAACGTCGGAACGTGTCGGCGTCGCGCACGGCGATGTCCGCCAGCATCTTGCGGTCGACCTCGACGCCGGCGAGCGAGAGGCCGTGCATCAGCTGCGAGTAGCTCATGCCGTTGCTGCGCGCCGCGGCGTTGATGCGGGTGATCCACAGGCGCCGGAAGTCGCGCTTGCGGTTGCGTCGGTCGCGGTAGGCATACGCGTCGGCCTTCATCAAGGCCTCCTTGGCGCGCTTGTAGTTCGAGTGCGCCTCCCCGCGGAAGCCCTTCGTCAGCGCGAGCGTGGCGCGGCGCTTCTTGCGCGCATGGATGGAGCGCTTGACGCGCGTCATTTGGACGCCCCCAGCATGCGCTTCACACGCGTGGCGTCGTGTGCGGAGATCCGGGCCGGGCGGCCGTGCGCGCGCTTGCGTTTGGCGGTCTTCTTCTCGAGGATGTGGGACGTGAACGCGTGACGTCCGCGGAGCTTGCCGCGGGAGGTGAGCTTGAAGCGCTTCTTGGCGCCGGAGTGCGTCTTCATCTTGGGCACGATCGCTGCGCCGATTATGCCACGGGGCTGCTCGCCGGCGGGCTGGCGCCGGTGGGCGGCGGCGTGTCGGCGACGGCGCCGGGCGAGGTCCCACCGGTCGCGCCGTCGGAGGTCGCGCCGGGCGAGGTCCCACCGGCCGCGCCGTCGGAGGCCGCGCCGTCGAGCTTGACCTGGGCGTCGGCGGCGCCGCGCGCACCGTTCGCGGCCTCGCCCGAGCTCGCGGCGGGGTCGACCCGCCCCGCGAGCACCGCCTTGGAGGGCGCCATCAGCATCGTCATGTTGCGCCCTTCCTGCGTCGGATGCTGCTCTATCACGCCGAGCTCGGCGAGCTCCTCGGCGAGCCGGTCGAGGATCGCGGTCCCACGCTCGGGGTGCGTGACCTCGCGCCCGCGAAACATGATCGTGATCTTGACCTTGTCCTTGTGGCGCAGGAACCGCTCGACGTGTTGCTTCTTGGTGTCGTAGTCGTGCTGGGCGATCTTGGGCCGGAACTTGATCTCGCGCACCGTGATCTGCTGCTGGTGCTTGCGAGCCTGCTTCTGCTTCTGGGCCTGCTCGTACTTGTACTTGGAGTAGTCGAGCACGCGGGCCACCGGCGGGCGCGCCTCCGGGGCCACCTCGACGAGGTCGAGTTCCCGCTCCTGCGCGAAGCTGAGGGCGTCTGCCGTCTTCATCACGCCGACCTGATTGCCCTCGTCGTCGATCAGGCGCACCTCGGGCACGCGAATGCGGTCGTTGATCCGAGTGCTATCCCGCTCAGGCGGGCGTCGGTCGAACCTGCGGGGGACCGACACTAGCTGTGTTGACGGCGCGTCAAGCGGATGCTAAGTGTCGCGCACTGAAAATTTGCGGGGCTTCAACGGGGTCGAGTATAGCCGCCGCGCAGACGCTCACCAAACTGGGCAACCGACAGGCTGCCGGCGTCTCCCGCGCGGTGCTCGCGCACCGCCACCGTCCCGTCGCGCTGCTCGCGCTCGCCGACCACGAGCATGTAGGGGACCTTCCGCAGCTCGCCATCGCGGATCTTGCGCGCGACCGACTCGTTGCGCGCGTCCAGCTCCACGCGCGCCCCCCCCGCGCGCAGCCGCTCGGCCACGGAGGCGCCGTACTCGTTGAAGCGATCGGACACCGGCAGCACAATCACCTGCACGGGCGCGAGCCAGAGCGGAAACTCACCGGCGTAGTGCTCGATCAGGATGCCGATGAAGCGCTCGAACGATCCCAGCAGCGCACGATGGATCATCGCCGGGCGGTGCTCGGCGTTGTCGGCGCCCGTGTACAGCATGTCGAAGCGCTCGGGCATCGCGTAGTCCAGCTGCACCGTGCCCAGCTGCCAGGAGCGCCCGATCGAGTCGGTCATGTGCAGGTCGATCTTCGGCCCGTAGAAGGCCCCCTCGCCGGGATTGAGCTCGTAGGCGAGCTCGAGCGCGTCGAGCGCCCCCGCGAGCGCCGCCTCGGCGCGGTCCCACATCTCGTCCGTGCCGATGCGCTGCTCGGGCCGCGTGGACAGCTCGAGGCGGGGCTCGAAGCCGAACAGCTGATACAGGGCAAAGCCAAAGCGCAGGCACTCCCCCACCTCGTGCTCGACCTGCTCATCGGTGCAGAAGATGTGCGCGTCGTCCTGCGTTATGTGACGCACTCGCAGCAGGCCGTGCAGGACGCCGCTGGGCTCGTGCCGATGCACCAGCCCGGCCTCCGACAGGCGCACGGGCAGGTCGCGGTAGGAGCGCCGGGTCGCGTTGAAGATCTGGATGTGCGCCGGGCAGTTCATCGGCTTGAGGCCCAGCGGGCGCTTCTCGACCTCGGTGAAGTACATGTTGTCGCGGTACTTCTCCCAGTGGCCAGACTGGCGGAACAGCTCGACGTCGTAGAGGATCGGCGTGCGCACCTCCTCATACCCGCGCGCGCGGTTCTCGCTGCGCCACAGGTCCGTCAGCACGTTCCAGATCGCCGTCCCCGCGGGCTTCCAGAAGGGGCTGCCGGGCGAGAGCTCGGAGAACATGAACAGATCCAGCTCGCGCCCGAGCTTGCGGTGATCGCGCGCCCTGGCCTCCTCCAGGCGGCGCTCGTGCTCGGCGAGCTCCGCCCTGGAGAAGAAGGCGGTGCCGTAGATGCGGGTGAGCATCGTGCGCGAGGAATCCCCGCGCCAGTACGCGCCCGCGACGGACTGCAGCTTGAACGCGCCCACGCTGGCCGTGCTGGGCGCATGGGGGCCGCGGCAGAGGTCGGTGAACGGGCCGTTCGTGTACAGGGACACGCTCCGCAGCGGGCGGTCGTGAGCGGCGGCCTTGACCAGGTCGTCGATCAGCTCGACCTTGTAGTCCTGCCCCTGCGCGGCAAAGCGCTCCCGCGCGTGCTGGGGCGAGACCTCGGCTCGCTCGAACGGCTCCGCGGCCTGGATGTGGGCGCGCATGCGGTCTTCGATGCGGGGGAAATCGGCCTCGGAGACGACCGTGCCGTCGGGAAACTCGAAGTCGTAGTAGAAGCCGTCCTCGATCGGCGGCCCGATCGAGATCTTCACTCCCGGGTACAGCTCCATCACCGCGGTGGCGAGCACATGCGCGGCGTCGTGTCTGATCAACTCAAGCGCCGGCGCGCCACTGCGGCTGGTGATGACCGACAGCCGCGCTCCGTCCGGCACCGGGCGGGCGAGATCGCGCACCTCCCCGTCCTCGCCCGCCTCCGGATGGCTGACCTTGACCGCCAGCGCGGCGCGCGCCAGGCCCGCGCCGATCGCCGCGGCGGCGTCGGCGCCCGTGGCGCCATCCTGAAGCTCCAGCGTCGCCCCGTCGGGCAGAGTCAGCGTAACTGCCATCTCAGCGGTGCAGGCTACTGGCCGGAGGCGCGAGCGAGCCGGCGTGGGCGCGCCACGACGGCGGGCGCGTGGCGGAGCGCGCTAGGCGACCATCGCGCCGCCGGCGCCACTGCGTGCACCACTTTTACGTGGGCGTCCGCGCGGTGACCGCCCACACCCGGTGCGGCACCACGAGCGGGTCGTCGCTGAAACGCTCGAGCAGCAGCCTGTGTAGCTCGTGCGAGCAGCGCGCCACCGCGCCCGCTTGGAGCGTGCCGGCGACCGGTGCGCTCGCGCGCACGCGGCCCACCCATGCCTCGTGCGAGTAGAGGACATCGACGTCGAACGAAAATGTCTCGATGCAGGTGAAGCGCGCGTCCTGCAGATCGGTCAGCCACTGCGGATACAGGCCGGCGCGCCCGGCGAACGGCCACTCGGGCGTGTGGCGCAGGATCAGTTGCTCGGTGGCCGAGACCACGTTTCCCGCCAGCGGAAGCCAATCGAAGTGCGCGATGACGACGCTGCCGCCCGGGGTCAGCAGGCGCGCGACCTCGCGGGCGGCTGCCGGACGATCGAACCAATGCCAGCACTGGCCGGCGCAGGCCACGTCGAAGGCGCCGCTCGGCAAGCCGGTCTGCTCGGCGCGAGCCTGCACATAGCGGCTGCGCACACCGGCCTCGCGATCCAACCTGCGCGCCTGCTCGAGCAACGGCGCGGCGATGTCGACGCCGGTGACCTCGCAGCCGCGTTCGGCGAACAGCCGCGCGAGGCTCCCCGCGCCGGTGCCGAGGTCGACCACGCGGGCGCCGGGGCGGGCGACGCCCAGCGCCGCCAGCCGCTCGATCAGCTCGCTCGGAAAGCCCGCCCGATGGCGAGCGTAATCGGTCGCGGTGCGACCGAAGTCGGGTGGACTAGCGCTCACCGTTCGCCAGCTTAGGCGGCGGCGAGACGCGTGCAGGCGAGGGCGCGCGCTCGCGGCCCCAACCGGGCGGCCAGCGCCGGCTCAGCTGGGCGTGCTCGAGGCGAGCGCGCCGCCCGGGTGCAACCCGCTCTGCAGCGAGGCGCGCAGGAACGCCTTGACGACCTCGGCGTCGAACTGCGTGCCGGCGCAGCGAACCAGCTCCTGGCACGCCTGCTGATGATCGCGGCGGGGCCGGTAGGGGCGCTCGCTGACCATCGCCGTGTAGGCGTCGGCGACGGCAAGGATCCGCGCCTCGAGAGGGATCTGCTCCCCCATCAGGCCGCGCGGATAGCCGCTGCCGTCCGGACGCTCGCGGTGACACAGGATCCACTCGCGGATGTCTTCCATGCTCACGTCGCTGAGCAGCGCCGCGGCGAGTTCGGGCTGGCGCTGGACCTCGACCCACTCCTGCGCCGTCAGCGGCCCCGGCTTGGACACGATCGACGCCGGCATCTGGTCCCGGCCAACGCCGCAGACCAGCGAGGCAAACCTGACCCTGTGGGTCTGGGCCTCGCTCAGCTCGAGCTCGCGCGAGATCATCTCCGCGACCTGCACGACCAGGCGGCGCGGCTCGAGGTGGTAGTCGACACGCCCGAGCTGCATCAGCTCGGCGCCGCAGTCATCGCACACGAGCATCAGCTGAAGTTGAGAGGCGCCGCGCAGGTACCGGGCCGCACCGCTGTGGGACGCGGAGTGATCGCACGCCATGACCTCCTATCGGCTCTGCGGCCGGCGCGACCTGCACGATCGACTGCGGCGCTGGACCGATGCACGGCGAGCCTGCCGCCGGTGATCGGTCGTCGCGCCGCGTTCGTATAGACGCGACGCCGCGGGACGCTCGCGGCGGAAAAAAACTCGGCCTAGCCGGGCGCGCGCAGCAGCTCGGGCCCCTCGGGCGCGCCGTCGACCTTGTTGACCGCCGGGTTTGCCGGTGACGCCGACAGCCGTGCGGCGGATAGCGGTCCGCACAGCGCGAGCGCTTCCTGCGCGCCGAGCGAGTGATCGAGCCACGCCTGCTGGGCCTCGCGATCGGCGAGGATCACGGGCATCCGGTCGTGGATCGCCGAGGCGATGCGGTTCGCGCTCGCGTCGCACGTCAGCAGCGCCACGCTCGCGATCCACTCGCCGCCGACCTTGGCCGGCGTCCACACGGCGGCGAACGCGAACGGCACGCCCGCGTCGACCTGGAAGAAGAACGGCTGGCGCGGCTGGCCGCGACGCTCGGGTTTGAGCCACTCGAAGTAGCCGTCGGCAAGCTGCAGCGCGCGGCGCGATGCGCGCGGGATCAGGTTCCTGTACGCCGGGCTCGACGCGACCGTCTCGATCCTGGCGTTGATCATCTTGTGCGAGCTGCTCAGGTCATGGGCCCACGCCGGCACGAGGCCCCAGCGCAGCATTCGCGCCTGCGGCTCGCCCTTGGGCGAGACGATCGCGAGCACCTCCTCGGTGGGCGCGATGTTGAACCGATGCGTGCCCACGGCGCCGGCGATCGGGACCTTGAAGCGATCGTTGAGCTCTTCGACGCCTGCGGTGTTCGTGTAGCGGCCGCACACGCGTTTGAGGATAGGTGCAGGCTCAGGAGCGGCCGGCGTGCTCGGCCGCAGGGCGCACGGCCGCCGCGGACGGCGGCGGCGCGCCGGCGGCGTGGCCCGGGCGCGGCTCGCGCCACATCCGCCACTGGGGTGGCGCTGAGCGCCCGAGCGTGAATTCCTCGGTCGCGGCGAAGCCGTGGCGCTCGTACAGCGCACGGTTGCGTGGCGAGGAGGCCTCCAGGAAGGCGGGGGTCGATTCGCGGTCGCAGGTCTCGAGGATCGGCGCGAGCAGTGCGCCCCCCAGACCGCGGCCCTGCCAGCGCGGGTCCACGCCGAGGAAGACCAGGTAGTAATGGGGCTCGGTGGGATGGCCCCGTTCGAGGACGGCGAGCGCGCGCAGCACGCGCGGCAGGTGCCGGCCGAAGATCCGGACCATGGCCGGGGCGAGTCGCAGCTGCTGCGCGGGCGTTACCTTCCAGCGGCCCGGCAGCTCCCACACGGCCACGCCGGCCACGGCGGCGGTCGTGTAGGTCTCCTCCTGCTCCATCCAGAGCTTGCGCAGGAAAAGCTCGAACCCCCGCTCGAGCATCCTCCCGCGCCTTTGATCCGCACGCAGAACCCAGGTGAAGACCGGGTCGTCGTGGAAGGCGCGTGCGAGCGTCGTTGCCATCGCCGGCCGCCGGGCGGGGTCCGCCCGGCCGATCGTCGCCGCCTCCTGCATCGCCGCCGAGACGTTCACCGTGGTGTTGTCGCGCAGCTCGCCCATGTCTGTCTAGCGCAGGTCGCGCAGAAAGTAGTCGATCGTGCGATTCAACAGGTCGGCGCGCTCCCATTGCAGGAAGTGTCCGGCGCCGGGCACCACGAACGGGCCGATGAGCTCGCGGAAGGCGACTTCGCACATCTGCGGGAACTGCCGCCAGATCACGTGGTCGTCGGGCCCATACAGCGCGACCGTGGGCACGTCGCTGACCTCGAAGAAGCGCGGTGCCTCGGACATCTCGCGCGTGCCCAGCGCGCTCTCATAGTTGCCCCAGCCCGCCCGCAGCCGCTCGGCGTCGGCGAACGGCTCGGTCATGAAGGCGACCTCGTCTCGCGAGAAGCCGCCGGGGCTGGCCCAGAAGCGATGGCCGTAGAACTCGCCCACGTAGCGCCGTCGCTGCTGAGCGGAGGCGAGCTCGGCCGCGAGCTCGTCCGCTTCGCGGCCCTGGCGCACGAAGTAGTCGGCCGCCATGCGCGTCTCGCGCGTGGGCTCGCTCGCGATCCCCGCCGCCTCATACTGGGCACCCAGCAGCGGCAGCACGCAGTTGAACAGCACCTGGCGCTCGACGAAACCCTGGAAGCGCAGTCCCAGGTCCTGCACCACACCTCCCCCCAGGTCGCCGCCGGCGGCGGCGCAGCGATCGTGTCCGAGCACGTCGTTGAGCAGCGCGTGCATGTCGCGCGCGTGCGCGGCGAGGTCGTAGAAGCCGTCGGGTGCCAGCCCCGAATCTCCGAATCCCCGCAGGTCGGGCGCGATCACGTCGAACCCGGCTTCGGCCAGCGGCGCGATGTTGCGCCACCAGATGCGCTTGGTCTCCGGCCAGCCGTGCAGCAGCAACAGCGGATAGCCGCCGGCGCCGGCGCGCACGTAGCCGATGCGCACGCGGTCGCGCACTTCTGCGTGCTCGACCGCGAACGCGTGGCCGGCGGGCGCATCGCCCATGAAGGCACGGTATACCCGCGCGGCCTTCGGTGGCCCGCCGCGCGCCGGGTGGGCGGCCGCGGCTGCTAGCGGCGCTTCCGGCCCGCCGCGCGTCTGACCGTCACGCTTCGCTGGATCGTGTTGGCCGAGCCGCCGGTGGGCGTGTACGTGGTGGCCAGCCTCACGAGCACTCGCTTCGGCAGGTGGCTCGCGCCCCTCAGACGCAGAGTGAGTGTGCGCGTGCCGCCCGACACCGTGGTGGCGGCCGAAGCGAGCGTGGTCCGACGCGTGAGCGAGCGCTTGCGAGAGCTCCTGGACTTGACCGCGACCCGTTTGAGCATGCTGGCGTTGATCGTCAGGCGACCGGGCCCGGGGAGCCTGACCGTCTCCTGGATAGCACCGGCCTTGGTCACCTTGATCGAGACGATCGAGAAGGCGTTGCTGACGCCCGCGCCGGCGGGGGCGTTGCCGCTCGCGCTCGTCGAGTTGATCGTCGTCAGCGACACGCCTCCGGTCCCGGTCGGCGTGCCCACGAGCACGGTCTCTCCGCCTTGTACAACCCGTTCGACGCTTGCACCAGCAAGCGGGCTGCTGGCGGTCAGCGGCCGAGTTGCGGCCCCGGCCCGCGCGAGGGTCGAGCCGACATGTTCGCTGGTGGTGTCGAGCATGCTGGCGACCCGTTCGACGCTGCTCGGCAGCAGATGAGCTGCTTCGACCGCGGCGGGGGGCAAACCGAGTTCGCTTGCCACGGCGCCGATCTGGCCGTCTTTGGCGAGATCTGCAAGCGCGGCAGAGATCGTGCCGGGCAGCTGTTCGGCGCTTTCGCCGGCGCCGGCGAGCAGCCCGTTGATCGCGTGCTCCAGGGGTTCCGCGCTGATGCCGTGCGCGGCGAGCAGATTGAGCACTTCGCCGAGCGTGGCCGTGGGACTGGCGAACAGTTCACCCACTTCGGCGCTGGCGGTGGCGTTGGTCACTTCGGTCGCCAGCATCAGCTTTGCCGGCGTGGTGTTTAGGGCAGCGGCCGCCTGCGGAATCGTGAGGCGGTGCAGCAGCTCCGCGGCTTTGCCTCCGGAATCGCTAACGCTGAGCGTGGCTTCGGAGCTCGATGCGCTCGCGGCGCCTTGTGCCTGCAGTAAGCAGCCGATCGCGATGGCCGCGACAAGCAGCGCGACGCGAGCCGTGCGAGCGGCCGAGCCGAAGGGGGTGGACCTGCGGTGACGTGTGGGGTTCATGCCAGCTCCTTGAACGAATGACCCGTATGTCACTGAGATCGGCGGCAGCAGCGGTTGTTATGCGCCGTCGAACACATGTCCACACGCGGGCCAACGACCAGGCGTGTGATGTTGGATGTCCATGTGCTGGCCGGCCCTCGTTCGCCGCTGACGGAGCAGCCGCCGTCGCGCGGCGGTGACGACCACCCGCTCGGCAGCGTTCACGATGGCCACC
>Ga0066710_100001036_pt1 | contig 19453 bp, 21 predicted proteins | sample GraSoiAngelo_159_FD_79666 | JGI IMG/M metagenome (GOLD analysis project Ga0066710, IMG submission 79666) | Grasslands soil microbial communities from the Angelo Coastal Reserve, California, USA - 14_1009_16_40cm | ecosystem: Environmental > Terrestrial > Soil > Grasslands | place: USA...
AGCGGCCGTACCTCAATCCTGCCCGTCACGCACAACCTCTGGTAGAATCGCTCCATGAAAAGACGCACATTGCTTCAGTCGCTTCCCGCAGTAGCGTTCCTCCCAACGGTAGCCTGGCTTACCTCGGATCCGGAGAAGTCGGGTTCTGGACAGTCCTCGACGGCTGTCTACGAGCTCCGCGTCTATCACACTTACGATGGCAAGCTGGATGACCTGCTGCGCCGCTTTCGCGAACACACCATGAAGCTCTTCGAGAAGCATGGAATGAAAAACGTGGCGTACTGGACGCCCACTGACGAGCCCCTTAAAGGCAAAACTCTCGTCTACGTCCTCGCGCATCCGAGCCGCGATGCCGCGACGGCCAACTGGCAGGCCTTCCGCGATGATCCGGAGTGGCAAACTGTGCGCGACAAATCCGAAGCGAACGGCAAAATCGTCGAGAAGGTGGATTCCACCTTTCTCGTTTTGACGGAGTTCTCCCCAAAGCTCCCTTAGATCATTTCCATTCCCTGCGAATTTCCACGAAGCAAGTGCCTACTCAGGGGGACAGTATTTTCCGGCGAGGAGAATCCGCGCCAGCCAGTCAGCATGGGGTAGCCCCGAACGCAACAGTTCTTTTGCTTCACTCTCCACATCGTACTCGACCCGGCGAATGGCGATGCTCTCTCCGTCCATGACCAGATAGCACGCGCGTCGATCTCCGTCATAGGATTGGCTGACGCTCCCGGTATTCGCCACGGTCATACCTCGAAGCCGGCGTATGAACGGCTGATGAATATGTCCGTAGAACACCATCGGGGCACTAAGAGACGCATAGGTACTCCGCAATTCGTCATCGCTGGCATTGGGCAGGGGAGCCCGCCAGAGGTCATCGGGGCTGGCATGAACCAGGCTAAAGCCTTCCTTGGAGTACAGCGAAGGGAGTCCTTCCAGCCATCGCAATCGTTCCTCACCGATGCTTGCAAGCGTCAGGGGAATCGTTTCTTGGACCATGGTAAGCAGTCGCTCGATCTTCGGGTTTGCGGCGGCATATTCAGCCAGAGATTCCGGGGCCCAAAGCATCTCATCGGTGTTCCCGCGGACCCCGGGCCACCCGAGCGAACGGACCTGGTCGATGATCTCCGCCGGGTGAGCTCCACCGGCAGCCAAATCGCCGCCATGGACAACCAGGTCGGGTGCAACCTGCCGCAGGTCGGCGAGAACGGCCTGGAAGGCGCGCCGGTTGCCGTGAATATCCGATACGATTGCGACTCTCATCTGGTCTCCTGCGCCTTTCGGAGGCTTCGACGCAGGCCGCCACAATTTTAGCTCATCGGTTTTCTATATTCTCTGACACGAATATGTCTTGACAAGAATATTCTGTTTGAGGCATATTCTGATTGGCTATGATGGCAACACTCAGAGCGCTGGCCGAGCCGCACCGTTTTCAAATCGTCGAACTCTTGCGCGACGGTCCACGGCCCGTCGGCGACATGGTCAGTCGGCTACGTCTCCGCCAACCGCAAGTTTCCAAACACCTGCGCGTGCTCAGTGATGCCGGACTGGTTGACGTTCGCGTGGACGCGCAGCGCCGAATTTACGCCTTGCGGCCCGGGCCGCTCCAGGAGCTGGAGGTCTGGCTGGAGAGATACCGGCGTATTTGGGAAGGCAACTTCCAGCGCCTGGATGCTCTTCTCGACGAGCTGAAGACCGTCGAGCCGCAGACCAAGCAGAAAAAACGTGCACGTACGAAACGATAGGGGAGATCAACGATGAAGAATATTGGAAATCTGAAGCTGACGACACAGGGCGACCGCGAAATCGTCATGACGCGCGTGTGCGATGCTCCGCGCCGCCTGGTCTTCGATGCCTTCACCATGCCAGAACTGGTTAAGCAGTGGTTGCTCGGGCCACCTGGCTGGTCGATGCCCGTTTGCGAGATCGATCTGAAGGTGGGCGGCACGTATCGCTACGTGTGGCGGCGTGACCGGGATGGAACCGAAATGGGGATGGGCGGCGTTTATCGCGAGATCGCGGCCCCCGAACGGCTGGTCGCCACGGAGAGGTTCGACGAAGCCTGGTACCCAGGCGAGGCGGTGGGCACACTGGTGCTATCTGAACTGGCCGGAAAGACCACGATCACACAGACGGTACTCTACCAGTCGCGGGAAGCCCGCGATGCGGTCCTCAAGAGTGGCATGGAGCGCGGGGTCGCCACGAGCTACGACCGGCTTGCGGAGCTGTTGGCATCGCTGCGGGCCACAGGGAAGGAGAAAGGAGCGAGCCCGTCATGAGCGAAACCCAGCATCCGCGGCGTATTGGCCGAAGCATTGCTGCTGTGCTAGCCGGCATCGTCGCGGGCGTCATTCTCTCCCTGGGCACCGACAGTGTGCTGCACGCAATCGCTGTCTTTCCCCCCTGGGGCGAGTCGCTGATCGGCTTCGACGGGCCCCTCCTGCTTGCAACAGTCTATCGCACGGTCTACGGCGTCGCGGCCAGCTACATCATCGCGCGGCTTGCACCCGATCGGCCCATGGAGCACGCTTTGGTGGGCGGTTTCTTGGGTCTCGTCGTGAGCATCGTGGGCGCCGCAGTGACGTGGAACAAGGGACCGGCCTTCGGGCCCCACTGGTATCCACTCGCGCTCGTCGTGCTCGCGATGCCGCAAGCCTGGGTTGGCGGCAAACTCCGCCTCATGCAATTGCCCGTACCCGCTGACGCCTGATGGGCAGACACGTTACCCTATGACCTCGCGATTCTGGCGGGGACTCAAGAAGGCAAGCCGTTGCCGGGCAAACGATGGGCCGCCTCCAAGGCACCGACCCTCGTGATGGTCGGGAGCAAGAGCGAAGGTTTTTTCACAACGGCGCCAAGGCGCTCACCGAGACGCTTCCCACCGCACAGTACCGCTCTCTGGAAGGCCGCGACCATTCGGCGATCCTTATGGCTCCCAAAGCCATGGCTAATGCGGTTCAGGAATTTTTTCTAGCGCGAAAATAGTTAGGAGATGCGCGCATGAAGAAAGGGCGCGACTTTGCGGCTTACCGTGCGCTGGGGGCCTTCAATGCGGGCGGGGCTACACGTGCCACTTGAATGTGGGTCCCTCGAATTTTATGCCTACACAATAGCCACCGTTCTGCTGCGGAGAACAATAGACTACTCGCGCGTACTTCGGATACTCGCCAATCAAGGGCGTGAGCAGCGGTACTTCGCCTGGCTGCCAGCATCGACAGGAGAGCACTCGAGCGCCGTGGGGACTGACGTCTTCCGTAACCGTCCGTTCGCGAGCCCGGGGCTCTTCCAAGCTGGCGAGGTAGACCTGGACTGGGAGGGGGTCGCGTTTCTCGATTCTCGCGTCGAAACTCTTCAGGCGAAGAATCTTCCCTTGCGTATTGTGATAGCCAGCTTGCTCGCCTGAATTCTCAACTGCCGCGGTTCTTTTCGGCAACGCCATGGTGCGCCTCCGTCATGGGCTATGAAAGCAGACGTGGCGGACGGAGTCAAGAAGCCAAAGTTTCCCCTCACGGGAATGCCCAACACCCTTGCTCTGCCGCTCCCCATTCTACCGACTGGGGGCAAGTAGTTAGCATTGACAGCACTGGCTGGCAAGCAGTGAAATCCTGTAGTTGCGGTGCAGGTGATCCCCTTAGCCCTTGCGGTGGGTGGCTGGCTGGTATTCAGGTTTACGCCAAACGGCAGGTCCTGCGGGTACCCCATTCATGACGCTTGGCGGGCGTGCGCCCCGGGGAGCGGAATCACTTTCTCTTCATGAAGCTGCTAATGTAGAGGGCAACCGCGCGTTTGTCTTCGTCGGGTGCATTCTTGAGGCGGCCTGAGACCGCACGTGCGATTTCTTCGTCGGACAGTTCTCGCTGGTTAAGGGGAAGACCGGTCTTCAGAGGTTTATCCCCGCGTTCGTCATGGCACTTTGCGCAGCGATCGACGAAGAGTTTCTTTCCCGCTGCGAGCAAATCTTCCCGGTCTTCGTCTGCGACAAACGTTTTTGCCTGCCAGCCTGATCGTCGATCGCCGTGGGCGGTGACCAGCTTGGCCATCGACAAGGAGAGCAGCAAAAGAACTACGCCGAGCCTGACCTGCTTCCTCATAGCTGGCACCTTCTAAGCGTTAGGACGATTATAATCCCATGTCGTTAGCATACGCTCTACGATGGTGGGCACGGTGAAGCAAGCTTGTAGCGGGGGGAGAAAGTAACACGATAGCCCGAGAAAGTGGCGACTTGTTGCGCCCAGTGGCGTCGTCCAAATTTGAGGAGCGCCGTACAGCCGCGAATTTGCGGCTTCGCCTGCGTGGACAAACAAATCTCGAGGGCCGTCAGTCAACCTTGTGTGCCAGGGCCCCCAAGTCCCAATTGACTCCGGCAGTGCGCGTTCTGCCGTTGATGTCCGTATAAATGTAGTATTGCATTTCAGCCTTGAGATTTGCCGACATCCGGGCCGACAAAACGCTGTCGGTTGTGGGGTCGATGCCTGCGTTGTACGCGGGGCTGGCCGAGGAAGCGAGCCCGAACCCGCTTACGATACCGCAAGTGGGAACCATACCTGCGCATCTTTGTGATGGCGAAGCGTGGTCGGTTGGTGTTCCTGCCGAAGGGGGCCGTGCTGTTTTGTACTGCCCATCCGCGGTGGCCGCCCCATCAAAATAAGGCGCATTCGCAAACACGGGATCGCCAGAGAACCACTGCGTGGCATCCGAACAAGCAAAGGTGCAGGAACTTCCGAAATAAAGATTCTTGAAGTAATAGATGTCGGAATTTGTGCCGGCTTGCACGTACGCAGGGCGAGTCACTTGCCAGGCAACACTCAAGTTATTCACGAAGTGACCATTCGTCGAGTTCTGCGAGTCAAACTCACCAATGCTGGGCTCCTCGGAAAGATCTAAACCGTTCTTGTAGCAAGTGTTGTTCACAATCCAGAAATTTGAAACTTGATTGGCCGCAATACATTGGCCGCCATTACCATAAACTATGTTGTTCGCGATCAGTGCCCCGGGCGGGTAGGGACAGGTAATGACGGGAGGCGCAGTATCAGTGTCATAGTCGAGGATGATGCCGCCACCGTCGGTGTGCCTGCCGTTGGCGTCCATATGGTTCGGGCTTTGGTCTACCTCCCCGACGATGATGTTGTTGGCGATTATAAGATGCAATCCATCATAAGAGTTAGAGCACTGATTTATATTGTATGAAATCCCGCTGGTCCAACTGTAATACTGGGCGATATTAGGATCGGCGCCTGCCGGGATGTAGCCGTTGTGGGCGATGATATTGTGATCGGCGGTGACGTAATCGCAGTTCTGCGTCCCAATGCCGGACCCGCCGGTATTGCTGATGACGTTGCCGTAGAACCGCACCGAGGAGTTCCCCCGGCAGAAAAAACCATCAAGAGCCATGCCCTGGCCGTCCAGAGTCAGGCCGATGAATTGCACATAGGGAGTGGCAGGAGCGGCAGTCGAATTTATGCTAATCATCGGCGCTGCGGTGAAACCGCCCGTCCACACCAGGAGCACATCGCCATCGCCATAATTCTTATAGGTGATCCAGGACGAGGGACTGCCGCCGTACGGAGGAACAAATGCGTAAGGCAACTCATACCTGCCGCCGAGCAGGCAAACTACCGAACCCGGCACCGTAGATGCCGCCGCACCCAGCAGCGTTTTTGGGTAAATCGTTCCGTTCGCATGCTTAGCTCCATCGTTGCCGTCGTTCCCATTCGCGGCAGCGTATATCGTGCAGTCGGTGGCGAGCGCGGCGAAAATCCCTCGATTGACGCTCGCAAACGCTAAAGGTGCGCCACCGCGGACGAAGTCGAAGAAGGGGCCGATAACCAAACTTGCTAGCACGCATCCGAAGAAAAAGGGCTTGGGGATTTTCTTGATCATTCGATTCTCCTTGCGCGACCTCCGACGATTCCGTCAAGTACCCGACAACCTCTTTCGTAGCCGGGAACCTTCACCAATTTCTCGCTTCCCGTGGGGGATCGCCTTCTCGCACGGACATGGAATGGTTGTCCCGGCGAGTTTCCAGGAAGCGGGTCCAGGTAAGCTTATGTACTCGACGGCAAGGTGGATGCAATCCGGTGAATCTCGTATCCAGGAACAGGCAGACCTATGAACCAATCGTCGGGTAATATCCTGAAGACTTTCGTTGAGCCGGTAGCTGACCAAGGTTTAACGAAAGAGAGTCCCGCCCCGGACTCACTCGCCCCGCGGACACCGGAGGACAGCCAAGGAACATTACCTGCACCCTTGTGCTTCTGCCCCCTATACCGACCATTTCCTCAATCGTGGCATCAGCAACTCCCAGCCCTTCGAGAAAAACGACGTCCCGGGTGGCCTTGCCAACTGGGCCAAAGACAAGTATCTGCTCGCTCCCGGCCACGAGGCCGCCAAGAAGCGGCTTCTCGACTTGCTCATCGCCAATCCGCAGGACATGACGCACGCGGATTAGGCGCGTCCAATCCAGCCTGCACTGCAGGGCCTCAAGAAAATTCACATTCCCGCTCTCATCCTGGTCGGTGATGCGGATATACCCAACGTCCACGCTCACGCCGGTGCCATCGAAGCAGGTATAGCCGGCTCAAAACGAGGGGTCTGACGCTGGTCATTATGATGTACTTGGAAAAACCCGAAGGATTCAGCCGTGTGTTCATTACTTTCATCGACGCAAACGGCCCGTAAGAACGGTTTTCGAAATAGTGTTATGGGGAAAGCCGGGGAGAGAACGGATAAGATGCGGTTTAGGAGAGTTTGCTCAGTACGTCAGGGACCATCCGACCACCGTCATCGTCAGCACCAGCAGCAGCATCCCTGTGCTGACAAGGCTCAAGGTTCTCCCGTGGCCCAGCAGATAGTCGCGCGATTCGGGATCAATGCACAGAAGAATGGTGACGAACAGTACGACGCTCCATGCCAGCATGACAGGAACGCCAGGGTGCCTGCCGATCATATCGAAGAATTGCGAGGGCGGCTGGCCCGCCGGAATCCACCAGGGCAGCAGCGGTGCTACGCCCGCCGCCAAAGAGAAAGTCAGCAATTTACGGGTGAACCAGCCTTTGACCTTCGGCCGGGCCTCTTTCCATACGAAGTAATCCCAGGCCAGCAGGCCGATCGCCAGCGGCACCCAGCCATACATAGCTGCCTTCTGGTTGAACCAGTACCATCCCCGAAACAAAACTCGCCCGTGGTTCGCCATCGCCAGCCGCGGCAACAGAAACAGCCCCAGGATCGTGTTGCAAAGCACGGCCACAAAAATCGTCATCAAACTCATGAATTGTAACCAGTAGCGCGTCGGCACTCGTTTGCATCGAGTGCACACGGACTGTTTGGGCAGAAAGTTCAGTCCACAGCGGTCGCAATACACGGTTGCTCTCCCACAGGCAGGGATTCAAGCGATCGCCGTCAGCTTATAGCGTTTGCCGTTCCAAAAACTACTGGCCCGAGGGGCAGTTTTGGTCTCGGTCGTTTTTCTTGCACAAAAGTTTTATCTGCCCGCGCGGGGCGGATTTGTGCGTTTCCCTGGTCGGTGCGGACCAGCGATTTGCGCGTCTCGTGCTCACCGGAACCAGGAGGCCGGCGCTCCCGCTTTGCGGCCTTCGTCTTGCAGCTCGTCCAACTGCTTTTGCAGATCCGCTTTGCGCTTCTCCAAATCCTTCAACTGGCCATTCCTGTCATGGATGTACGCGATGTTGTCTTTCATCCCGGTTGTCACGTCAAAACCGCCGCTTCCGTACTTCTTGATGTCGTCCTTCATTCTCGCCATGGCCTCGTCCACGGCGGCGATTTGGCCCAGAATCTCCTGCGCGCGCCCACGCCAGTATTCTTCGTTGTTCTCTCCCGCATCTCCATTCTGGTCCGTTGGCCGGGTGCGCCGCGCACCCTTCTTCGGCGCCTCCCCCACCACGGACACACCGGGGCCTTTCATCCCGGACAAATCATCCTCGGTGTACACCTTGCCCTTGGCCGCAGCCGGCTTTTTTGCTTTGGCTTTGCGCGCCGCCTCTGCGAGGGAGTCCTCTTTTTGCGGCGGCTGGCCGGGAGTACCGGATTGCGCCTGAGAGGGCGGTTGGGCTTGAGTTGATGATCGTTGCGACGATGATTGTTGCGAGGAGGGAGACGCGTGCCCGAAAGGCGCGGCGAACGGCCAAGTCATCGCAAGCAGACCGCAAATCATCTTTTGATAGCGCCCAAAATTGCGGATGCGTGCAGTTGTCACGGAGAATTTTTGGAGCGTGGGGAACAGTTTCAGGGGAGAGTTCATGGGTGACACCGGGTTTCCGCGGGCGATAAGAAGACGTTACGCCGGGTCTGCCGTGGGGTCAAGGCGATCGCAGGCTGCGCAGTCCCGGAAGTTACCGCTGCGCCATCTTCATTGCCCGTGGGCATGGCCCGATCGCGCGTAGTTGCTCCTGCGCGACGGCGTTTGGTACAGTGCCAATTCACGCAATCGAACGCTGGAATCCCGGACGGAGAGACAAATGGCAATCCCGAAGCACGCTCTGGACATTCTGGTATGTCCCGTTTGCAAAACGCGCGTGGAACTGCTGAGCGACGGGTCCGGCCTGAAGTGCGTCTCCTGCCGCCGGGTCTATCCGGTGCGCGATGAAATTCCCGTCATGCTGCCGGAAGAAGCGAAAATCGCCGAGGAGTAGCCGATCGAGGAACAGATAAATCAAAGAGCCCGCATGGCCACGAACATTGCCGATGCCGTTCCCCGGTTGAAACGATTGATCTCGCGGTTGCGCGGTAAGCGTGTCGGCGTGCTCGGCGATGTGATGCTGGACCGCTATCTTTGGGGCACGGCTTCGCGGCTCTCGCCGGAAGCGGCCGTTCCCGTCGTCGATTTCGCTGAACAGAGTGAATGCCTGGGCGGAGCCGGGAACGTCGCCGCAAATATCGCTACACTTGGCGCGCGTGTGGAAGCATTTGGGGTTGTCGGCAATGACCAGCCCGGCCGCGCCTTGCAAAAATGCTTTCGCGGTGCGAGCATCGCGGACAAAGGTATCGTCGCTGATTCAAAACGCATCACCACGGTGAAAACGCGGATCATCGCGAGGCACCAGCAGGTAGTCCGCGTCGATCACGAGCGCCGCGAGCCGCTCCGCTCCGAAACGCAGGAAAAACTTCTACGCTTACTTTTTGCCGCGCTCAAGAAACTGGACGCGCTGGTGCTTTCCGATTACGACAAGGGACTGATCACTGACGATTTCGCCGATCGTGTTCTGAGCGCCGCGCATCAGTTGCACGTTCCCGTTTTCGTGAAGCCGAAGACCTCCAGACTCTACGCATATCGCGGCGCGCGGGCCATTGTGTGCAATGCCAAGGAGGCAAGTTTCTACGTCACGCGCTCGCTGGCCGACGAGAAATCCGTGGAAGAAGCGGGACACGCGCTGCTCGCGCACTTCGGCTGTGGCGCGGTGGTGATCACGCGTGGTGAAAAGGGGATGAGCGTATTTGAGGAGTCCTCGCCGAGCCATCTGCACGTTCCCGCAACGAGTTTTGAAGTGACCTTCGCGCGCGTGGGCCAGCCGGGTATCGAGCGCGGCGCAACGGGCCGGCAGGTCTTCGACGTCACCGGCGCCGGGGATACCGTTCTCAGCGTTCTGGCCCTTGCCGTTACGGCTGGAGCCCCGCTCGCCGACGCGGCCATGCTCGCAAACACTGCTGCCGGCGTCGTCGTGGGCAAGCTCGGCGCCGCCAGCGTCAGTCCGCAGGAACTCGTACATGCGCTCGACGACATCCGCCGGTAGCCGGGGCGAACGTATTTTCTTGCGGAAGTAATTACGACCCGGGAACCGGGAAGCTGAGCGATTTGTCCGCGGCCAAGACCCAAATTTCGACGACTCTCGTCTTGCGGCTTTTTTCGTCGTCGGAAATGTCCGGCATCGGCGAAAAGGGACTTATTTCCACCGAAACAGAAATGGCATTCGAGCCTCCCGGCGCTTTGGCACGGATAACCTTGTAGCTTTTCAGCGGACCGTAGTAGCCCTGGGGTCCCCAGTCGGCGAGAAAATCCTTCATCGCGTAGCTCGGGCCGGGCTTCCAAAGCTGATAGGCCTTAGCCGTGTCGCCCGCAACCAAGGCATCGAAGAAACGTTCGGCCGCTTTTTTTTCCGGATAGTAGCGGAAGGTGTACCACAGCGCCACAATCGCGACAAGCGTAAGCGCCGCGACGGTGAAGGCCAGGGCTCGGGACTTATCTTGTTTATCGGCAGGTGGATCGATAAGTGACATGCAGTAGTCTCCTGCCCCGCGAGCGTCGGAATCGAACTTGTCGTTGCCTCAGCGCCATCCCAGCGCTGCGCGGCAACAATAAAATCCTAGCAGAGTCGGTACGTCCGAGTAAAAGGCGGTGAATCAAATCGACTACTCTGCCAGCTGGGCAAGTCCCTCGAAGGAAACTTCTGTCCCGTCACGGCGGGTTCATAACCGCACGCAGCCCGTTTCTCGGGAGTTGTCCGGAAGAATTCGGCCTGCGGACCAATATTTCATGGCCACTGGTCATGCCGAAGTGAGGCGCGACGGGCAGCTGCCTATTGTTCTCTTGAGGTTTAGCATGAGGAAGGTCCCCGAGGTAAGAGAATGAAATTTTGGATCAACTAGCTGCAAGAATTAGCGCCGAATCACACGGGCTTCAACGCTCAAGGCTGCATCGCTGACGCAGTCGCCAAACAGCTTCGATGCCTACACCAGCTTACTGACTCAGCCGCGCGTCATGCAGTTTGACCTGCGTTACGAATTCTAGTTCTGTCCTGAGTTAGCCTTCGAGGGCGCCGCCTGAGCCGGCTGGCAACTCGATCTGGCATTTTCGTGCGGGCTTTTTCGGCGTGTTGTTCGAGGGCTAGTTCGATTAGTTTGTCGATCGATTGCGGAAAGGAATGCCAGGCTTCCCACAAGCAGTTTGCGCGGAATCAGTGTTCGTCGCTGCTAAGTGCTTTACCGATGTTCTCCGAGACTGTTACGAGCAGAGACCCGTCTGCGGGGGCCAGTTGCTCTTTCTTGAGGATGTTAGCTGCGGCCGAAAAATACAACAGGGCACGCTCTTTGCATCCCGCGGTCGCCGAACACTGCGCGGCCAAGGCACTGGCGAGTAGCAGAGTCTTGCGTCGGCCATCTTCGACATTCACCTTGGCGTGGCCGGGGTCTTTCACATCCTCGCCGAACAGGGTGAGGTCATACGTGAATCCGCCCGCGGCGCAAAAAAACTGCTCCTCCGTCTGCGCCTTGCAAAGTTTATCCAAACGCGCGCGGAGCTCGCGGATCACCATGGGAACAGAGTTGGCACGTTCTTCTGGGCGTAAGTTCAACTGAATGGCGGCTCGATTCGCGAGTTCAATCAAATCGCCGGGGGCTGCTACCTTTTTGAGGTCCTGCTGAAGGTTTGCTGCGCAGCGTGCGGCCAGCTCGCCCGTATGCGACCATAGAACCTCGATCAGTCGCATATTGAGCCCCATCCTATAAAAAACCTGCGCCGAGGGCTCCTTTTCTAATCCCTCAGCTCCGCTCGTGACAGGAGCCGAATTGCGTGTAGTGGCGGCCGGGGACGCATCGGGCAAGTCCGTTGATGGGTTTTTCGGTTTTTTGCCCTGCAAGATTGCTGGAGGGTTTTTGAGCAGCGCAATAACATCGGAATAGTTGTGTTTTTCCGCCTTGGAGAGGGCTGTCTCTCCATCCCTATCTCGAGCAGTGATATCCGCTCCCCCCTGGAGCAGGGCGCGCACCGTTTCTGTGCGGCCCTGACGGGCTGCTTCGATCAACGCCGTCTTTCCCATGTCATCCTTGGCGTTCACATCCGCGCCCTTTTCCAGGAGCACGACCACGGTGTCCGTGTCACCGGCGTAGGCCGCATGAATCAACGCCGTATCGTCATACTTATTCTTGGCATTCACGTCCGCGCCTTTCTCGAGCAAGGCGCGCACGGTATCCGTTCGGCGCGAAAAGGCTGCCCAGAACAACGGCGTCCATCCCACGTTGTCCTTGGCATTGACCTCCGCACCCTTCTCGAGCAAGGCGCGCACGGTATCCGTATAACCCTCCAGCGCCGCCTCCATCAAAGCCGTCCTACCGGTGTTACCTCTTGCATTCACGTCCGCACCTTTCTCCAGCAAGGCGCGTACCGTTTCCGTGTGGCCCCTAACCGCTGCGCCCATCAGTGCCGTGTTTCCGTAGCCACCCTTCGCATTCGCGTTCGCGCCCTCTCTGAGCAGGCTCTGCACTTCAGCTGTATCTCCGGCCTCGGCCGCGTCCAGGAGCTTCTTATTGGGATCCTGACTGGCCGTGGAAGCTGACGAATCCGGTTGTGGTTTCGCCGTTGAAGTGGGGTCGGCGGCGGCCGGAGAGGCCGGCGGAGTAGTTGGCACACTCGCTGTTCTGTTTGTTACGTTTTTTTTCGGCGGGACTGGGGGAGCATTCCGAAGCAGAGCAACAATGCTGGAATAGTTGTACTTTTCCGCTAGCCGAAGGGCCGTGTCTCCTTTCCTATCCTTCGCGGCGACATTCGCTCCTTGCTCCAGCAAGGCGCGCACGGTATCGATGTGCCCCAAATCCGCTGCGCTCATCAAGGCCGTCCGTCCGACCTTACTCTTCGCATTCACGTCCGCACCCTTCTCCAGTAGGACGCGCACGGTGTCTGTATGGCCCCTAACCGCCGCGCTCATCAACACCGTCTTTCCGCTGTCATCCATTGCATTCACGTTCGCGCCCTTCTCGAGCAAGGCGCGTACAATATCGGTACGACCCGAAAAGGCTGCCCAGAACAAGGGCGTCCATCCATCGTTGTCCTTGGCATTCACATCCGCACTTTTCTCCAGCAAGGAATGCACGATGTCCCGGTAATCGCCAGAGGCGGCGTTCATCAACGCTGTCATTCCATCCTGGCCCTTGGCATTTACGTCCGCGCCCTTCTCGAGCAAGGCGCGCACGGTATCGGTGCGGCCGAAATAGGCTGCCCAGATCAACGCCGTCCATCCAACGTTATCCTTCGCGTTCGCATCCGCGCCCTCTCCGAGTAACTTCTGCACTTCCGCGGTATTCCTTGCCTTAGCCGCGTCCAGCAGCTTTCGATCGAGGTCCTGACCGCACGTGGACGCGGACAAACACAGGATCGCAGCGAGCATCCAGAGCGGTTTTTTCATGACCACCTTTCGGGGAACCTTGCGGCGCCCGGGTCCCGTGTCCTGCGGCTGATTTCCAAGAACGGAAATTGGCCTAGCATAGCTCCCGGAAACAGCAGAGCTAATAGTAATTTACTCGCGTGGGCCGGTGAAATCGCGCAGTTCTTGTGGAATTCACATGATTGGATAATGGCGATGGCCGCTTTGACCGGGCAGACCTGGTGACACTCAGACGGCCAATGCTCAAATGAGAGAAGCGGAGCTGTGATGATCATAAGCGCTAAGCGGAGATTGAGGCATTGCCCGCCTAGACATCCAGCGCGCCGCCGGAGCCGGCGGGGAGCTCGATCTGGTATTTGGTGCGGGCCTTTTCGGCGTGCTGCTCGAGGGCCAGTTGGATCAGCCTGTCGATGAGCTCGCGGAAGGGGATGCCGCTGGCTTCCCAGAGCTTTGGATACATGCTGATGGAAGTGAAGCCGGGGATGGTATTCACTTCATTGAGATAAATCTTGCCGCCTTCTATCTCCAGGAAGAAATCGACGCGGGCCATGCCGCTGAGTTCGAGGTCGCGAAACGCTTCGACCGCGTAAATCTGGATTTTTTTCACGTCCGCGGGCTTGAGCTTCGCGGGAATTAGGAGCTGGGTGCCTTCTTCGAGATACTTCGCGGCGTAATCGTAAAATTCACGGTGCGGGACAATTTCGCCGGGGACGGAGGCTTGCGGATTGTGATTGCCGAGGACGGAGACTTCGATTTCGCGTGCCGAAACGGCTTCCTCAACGAGAATTTTCATGGCGAACTCGGAGGCCAGATTTAGCGCGGGCGCCAGTTCGACGCGTGAGTGGACTTTGGTCATGCCGACGGAGGAGCCGAGCGTGGCAGGCTTCACGAAGACGGGATAACGGAATTTGAGTTCGATGGCGCCCTGAATTTCTTCCGGGTTGCTTTCCCAATCGTGGCGGTGAATGGTGATCCAGGGCACGACGGGAATTTTTGCGACTTGCAGGAGTCGCTTGGCGACGTCTTTGTCCATGCCAATGGCGGAGCCGAGGACGCCTGCACCGACGAAGGGCAACCCGGCAAGATCAAGCAGGCCTTGGATGGTTCCGTCTTCGCCGAAAGTGCCGTGCATCACGGGGAAAACCACGTCGATGCGCTGGCCGCCGCCGCTGCCGTCCAATTTCACGAGAGCGGCGTCGGTGGGGTCGGCGGTCATCATGACGCGCTGGCCACCCTTCAGAACTTCGGGAAGCATTTTCTGGACGCCCGCGCCGATCAGCCAGTGGCCTTCTTTGGTGATGCCGATAGGCACGGCTTCGTACTTGTCCGGGTCGAGGCCACGAATCACGGATGCCGCGGAGGCGAGGGAGACTTCGTGTTCGCCGGAACGTCCGCCGAAGAGGATGCCAATGCGGAGCCTTTTTTTGTTATCAGGGGTCATGGGAGCTTTCAGTTCTCAGTTGCAAGTTTTTAGTTATAAATGAAAAAAGAGGATTGGTGGAGCGGTTGTTTGTTAGCGCGTTCTGAACTGTCAACTCCGAGCGCTGCGCGCTTGCGATCAGAGAGAGAATTCTCCCTCCATGATTTCGATGGCGTGACCGCCGACGCAGACCTCGACTATCGTTTCAACCTGCTTGTTGGCGCGAACAAAGATATGGTCGGGCGTTTGCTCTCGACGCCCTTTTGGATGTGCACGGTTTGACCGGGCTGTGCGATCCCGTAGTGGACCATCCACGCGGCAGTGCATTTCCGGACACATCGTTGCGAAAGGTCACGGGGATTCAACCGACCTGCAGGTCGAGAAATGTCCTGAATCGTGCCGTTCTCGGCGTGCGATTTTCTGCTCTGCGCGAGCCGGCGGTTGCGCAAAACCATGGCGGTGCCAAGGGTGGGATGGCCACCGAAAGGAGTCTCTTGCTGGGGAACAAAGATACGCACTTTAGCGCCGTGTTCTTTCTCGACGGCTGGATCGCGCGGGAAAACAAAGGTGGTTTCCTGAAGATTGGTTTCGCGCGCGATGTCTTGCATCTCCGAGTCGCTCAAACCGCGCATCGGTAAAGACGGCCAGAGCGTTGCCCTGGAGCCGGGGAGAGGAGAAAACATCAATTTGAACGACCTGAAAGGCGCGGGAGCGTTGCTGCGGAAACGCGTCGCGGAAAGGGGTGGAAGCTTTTGGGAAGGCCGCGGCCAAGCTAACAGAAACGCCGATCTGCAACACGGGTGGGTGTCATGGTAGGGGGCTCCCTTGCGCGCACTCTGCCACAGGGCCTGTGCGGTACGAGGGCTCGTCTACAGGATTTTCTGGCCGAGGCCGGAGAGGACTAGCTCGACGCCGAGGAGCGCGGTGCGGTTGTGCTCGTCGAGAATGGGATTGATCTCGACGACTTCGAGAGAAACCATGGACTCGGTGTCGGCGATCATTTCCATGGCGAGATGGGCTTCGCGGTAGGTGACGCCGCCGCGGACGGGAGTGCCGACACCGGGAGCATCGGCGGGATCGACGAAATCCATATCGAGGCTGACGGCGATGCCGGCGGTGTCGTCCATGGCGTACTTGAGGGCGTCGGACATGACTTCGCGCATGCCCCGCTCGTCAATGTCGCGCATGGTGAAGACGTGGATGCCGGATTTTTTCACGATTTTGCGTTCCTGGGCGTCGAGATCGCGGGCACCAACGATAACGATGTTGCCGGGTTCGGCTTTGGGCTTGAAACCGAGAAGATCGACAAGTTCGGGCGCACCGTAGCCCATGATGGCCGCGAGGGGCATTCCGTGGACATTGCCTGAGGGAGAAGATTCGGGCGTATTCATATCACCGTGCGCGTCCAGCCAGAGGTAGCCGATCTGTTTCTTTTCTTTGCGGAAATAGTTGGCGACACCGGCGGCTACGCCTGCGGCGATGGAATGGTCACCGCCGAGGACGAGCGGGAGAAAGCCTTCACTTAAGGATTTTTCGGCAGTCGCGGCGATATCGCCGCAGGTCTCGGCAATTTCCTGCAAATATTTGGCGCGCTTTTCGCCGACGGGCATCTCTTCCGGTTGCTTGACGGAAAGATTGCCGATGTCCTCGACTTGAACGCCGAGTTTCTTGATGCTCGGCTGTAGGCCCGCGCCACGTAGAGCGGAAGGGCCCATGTCCACGCCGCGGCGGCTCTGCCCCAGGTCCATGGGCACACCGATAATTCGAACTTTTTGCGCCATTGTCGTCTCTTCCCTGGCTGAAGACTAAGGGTATACCCGGTAAATCATGCGCGGGAAGGGAATCACTTCCCGAATGTGCTCGGTCCCGCAAATCCATGCGACGGTGCGCTCAAGGCCCATTCCGAACCCCGAATGCGGCACGCTGCCGTAGCGGCGCAGATCGAGATACCACTGGAAGGATTCTTCCGGCAGGTTGTGTTCGCGCAGGCGCTTTAGGAGCAAATCGTAATCGTGGATGCGCTGGCTGCCGCCGATGATTTCGCCATAGCCTTCCGGAGCGATCATGTCGAAGGCCAGGGCCAGCTCCGGCCGCTCGGCGTCGGGCTGCATGTAAAAGGCTTTGATCGACGTGGGGTAGCGATGAATCAGCACGGGCCGTTCGAAAGCGCTGGAGATGATGGTCTCTTCGTCGCCGCCGAAGTCGTCGCCGAATTTGGCGGGATTGCCGGTCTTGTTCAACACGGCGATGGCATCTTCATAGCTGATCCGCGGGAAGGGGGGCTTCACGTTTTCGAGCTTGGAGGTATCGCGCTTAAGAGTTTCGAGTTCGCGAGATTTGTTTTTCAGGACGCCTTCGACGATCGCACTGACCAGTCCTTCGCCGAGCTCCATGGCTTCCTCAAACTCGACGTAAGCCGCTTCGGGTTCGAGCATCCAGAATTCGGTGAGGTGGCGGCGGGTTTTTGATTTTTCCGCGCGAAACGTCGGCCCGAACGTATACACCTTGCCAAGCGCCATGGCGATGGCTTCGGCATAGAGCTGGCCGCTCTGCGTCAGGTAAGCTTTTTGTTCGTCGATGTAATTGACTTCGAAAAGTGTCGAGGTGCCTTCGCAGGCCGCCGGCGTGAACATAGGCGCATCGGTGAGGGTGTAGCCATGCGCGTCCATGAATTCGCGCGCGGCGCGGATGGCTTCGGCGCGAATGCGAAGAATAGCCGCCTGCCGGGGCGTTCGAATCCAGAGATGGCGCTGATCGAGCAGGAAATCAACTCCATGCTCCTTGAGCTGGATGGGGAAAGGCGTGCTCTCCGGGACCTTCTGCACGATCTGAATTTTCGTTACGCCGATTTCGTAGCCACCGGGGGCGCGCTTCTCCGCGCGGATTTTGCCGGTGACGATGACGCTGGATTCCTGTGTCAGATCTTTCAGCGATTTAAACGCTTCGGGATTTTCCTTGAGCGCGCAAACGCCCTGGATGATGCCGGTGCCGTCGCGAAAAATCGGAAACAGCAATTTTCCCGACTCGCGCAGGTTGTAAAGCCAGCCCTTTAGCGTGACTTCCTGCCGGTCGTATTTTCCTGCTTGCTCGATGGTGATAACCGTCATCGCCCTTGCTCTTTTGCGAACTTACTTCGCCGATGTCCATGCTTTTTGAAATCGGTCCAAGGATTTGCGCGCCGCGGTAAGTTGTTGCGCCGCGGGTGGCGCTTCCGGGCCAGTCCTTTCCTTCATTTCCAGCACCATCGGCAAACTAGTTTGCGACGCAGACTGGAGGATTTTGATGGCCGTGGGCCAATCGATGGTGCCGTCGTAGGGAGGGAGATGCTCGTCTTTTTCGCCGTGGTTGTCGTGAAGATGCACGGAGGAAACCAGTTCGCGAAGCGGCGCGAAACTTTTTTCGAGGCGCTCTTCCTCCGGCAATTCCGCAAGATGCGCGTGGCCGATATCAAAGTTGAAGCGCAGGCCGGTCAGACGCGTTTCATCCACAAAGGCGCGCAGATACGCGGGATCGCCCATCTCGCTGGTGGTGTTCTCCACGCAAATCGTGACGCCCACGTGCCGGGCGTGCAGAATCAGATGTTCAAGCGAACTAAACGCCGCATCGCGCTTTCGCGGATCTGCGGTCTCCCGCGAGCTGCCCATGTGAAACACCATGCGCGGAAACGGCAGTTCCTCCGCCACATCGATGGCGCGTTTCAATTCGTCCATTGCCTCGATCCGCCTTACACGTTCCACTTCGCAGATAGAAAGCGGCATGCCGCCTTCGCGGGTCGAGCTCATATCCCGGCTCACCGGAGCATGCATCGAGGAAAGGGTTAGTCCGTGATGGGCGAGCGCGCTAGCCATCGCCTGCATTTCCGTTTTTGCGGTGTAATCGAAATGCCCGCGCGAGCAAAAGATCTCGACGCCGTGGAAGCCTGACCTGGCAATTTGCTCCAGGAGTTCGGGCGTCAGTTTTCGCGATACGAAAAGATACGTGGAGAGTAGTCTCTGCATGATCCCGTTAAATTCCCTGGAGCGCTCGGACGCAACGTGAGCGTGCTCCATGTAACGGCGCACCCTTTGTGTCTTAGTCTTCTTAGTATCCCACGGCTGCGCCGTCGTGGCGCGGGTCGGCTGCTCCCAAGCGGTCACCAGTTGCCGGATCAATGGCGATCGCGTTGACGAGCCCCATGTGTCCGATGCGATGAGTCGCGTGGCCGCGAGCATTCAGGGCGCTTTCCAAGCTGCTTGAAAAAGCTCTTTCCATCAAGATGCGATCGGGCAGCCACTGGTGATGAAAACGCGGCGCATTGATGGCTGCCTGCGGCTCCATGCCAAGGCGCATCCAATTCAGGATGCTGAGGAGCGTGGCGGAAATAATCGTGGGACCGCCCGGAGAGCCGGTCACAAAACTGAGTTTGCCGTCTCGGAGCAGGATCGTCGGCGTCATGGAACTGAGCGGCCGGTGTCCGGGAGCAATAGCATTGGCTTCGGATTGCACCAGTCCGAAGAGCGCATTCGGCACGCCCGGCTGCGTCGTAAAATCATCCATCTCATCGTTCAGAAGGAATCCCGCCGAGGACGTGACGTGCGAGCCGTAGCTGTCGTTGAGCGTGTAGGTGCTGGCGACGGCGTTGCCCACGGCGTCGACCACGGAAAAATGAGTCGTGTGCGGGCCTTCGCCGAGGCTGACAAGGTTTCGGACTCCGGTAGCGTTGCTTGCGGCAACACCGCAGCTGTGAGGATTGCCGGCCTTGATGACTTTGCTCGATGACGCATGCTGCGGGTCCACGGTAGTAAATACCTCCTTGGCATAGCAGGGATCGGTGAGGCCGGCCACGGGAACGTTTGAAAAGTCGGGGTCGGCAAGATAGGCGGCGCGGTCCGCGAAGACGCGACGCATCACTTCAGCAACCATGTGAACGCTTTCGACGTCGTCCCAGCCC
>Ga0066710_100001037_pt1 | contig 19449 bp, 18 predicted proteins | sample GraSoiAngelo_159_FD_79666 | JGI IMG/M metagenome (GOLD analysis project Ga0066710, IMG submission 79666) | Grasslands soil microbial communities from the Angelo Coastal Reserve, California, USA - 14_1009_16_40cm | ecosystem: Environmental > Terrestrial > Soil > Grasslands | place: USA...
CACCCGATATAGAAGATGGGGGGCCTCGAAGGGCCCCCCAAGCATCCCCGAGTGCCCCTGACCTGACGATCAGGTTCGAGGGGACTGTGGCACTGGCTGCCTAACATGCCAACACGCTCGCCCACACGACGTTCAGCTAGACTCTCCGGCAGCATGCGGTTGATGGGGCTCGCAGTCATTTTGGGTGTCGGTCTCACGCTGGCGCTGTGGGGGCCCCATCACGTCTCGGCCGACGACGAGCCCAATTGCGATCCCGAGCGGGGGCTCGTCGATGGCTCGTGCTTGACCCGGCCAGAGCCCGCCGATTCTTGCCAGAATCCGGCGACCCAGCTGGAGATGAACGCCTGCGCCGACATACGGAGTGAAGAGGCCGACCGTGAGCTCGAAGTCGTCTACGCGAGGATTCTCGCGCAGTCCGACGAGAGTCGACGTCAACTCCTCCAGAAGGCCCAACAGGCCTGGGTGTCGTTTCGGGACGTCAATTGCTACGTCTATTACGATTCCACGAGAGCCAAGGACCTGCCGTTGCATCGGCACGATGGACTGAGGCCGCCCGCGCGGCGCGCGGGGCTGATGCGCGACGACGTCTTGGCGCTCCTCGCGGACGATGACAGCCACTGCATGGTGCACTCGGGGTCACATAGCCCCCCCCAAGCCCCCCGCGCTCGGAGACGTCCCGGCCGAGCCGGGCCGCCCCTCGACCTTGCTCTGCGGTTTCGGGGCCTCGAAGGGCCCCCCAAGCTGGACATGGGCCGATTCATCGACTAGGCTTCGGGGCCATGTCACCCTCAAGGCTCGACGATAGGTTCCAGACCCTTCACGAGATCGTGCGTGCCGCGAAGCTGGCCCTGGCGCCGGGCCCGTGGGATTACCTGGCGGGTGGCACCGAGACCGAGACCACCCTGCGGCGCAATCGACAGGCTCTCGACTCGATCGCCTTCCGCCCGCGCGTGCTGCGCAACGTCTCGAAGATCGACAGCACGTCGACCCTGTTCGGGCGCAAGGTACGGATTCCCGTGATGATCGCGCCCGTCGGATCGGTCGAGACGTTCGAGCCGGGCGGCGGCGCCACCGCCGCGAAGGCGTCGGCCGAGTTCGAGGTGCCGCAGATGCTGAGCTCCGTCTGCAACCCCGGCCTCGAGGCGGTCGCCGCCGCGGCCGACAATTTCCGCATCTTCCAGCTCTACGTGCGCGGCGACGACGCGTGGGTGGACGAGCACGTGAAGCGCGCCCAGGACAACGGCTACGCCGCGTTCTGCCTGACCGTGGACACGGCCATGTACAGCCGCCGCGAGCGCGATCTGGCCCGGCGCTTCGTCAAGCCGTGGCGCGCGCGCGCCACGGGCCAGGAGTTCCAGGCCGCGCTCAACTGGGATCACGTGAAGCGGTTCAAGGACCTGCACAACATTCCGCTCATTCTCAAGGGCATCGCCACCGCGGAAGACGCGGCGCTCGCGTGCGATCACGGGGTCGACGGCGTCTACGTCTCCAACCACGGTGGGCGCCAGCTCGATCACGGGCGCGGCAGCGCCGATGTGCTGCCCGAAGTGGTCGCGGCCGTGAACGGCCGCGCGACCATCATCGTCGATGGCGCCTTCATGCGCGGGACCGACGTCGTCAAGGCGATCGCGCTGGGCGCGCAGGCGGTGGGGTTGGGTCGTCTCTCCTGCTGCGGTCTCGCCGCCGCCGGGCAGGCAGGTCTCGTCCGCGTGTTCGAGCTCCTGGAAGAAGAAATCCGGATCTGCCTCGGCCTCCTGGGCGTCAATCGCCTCTCCGCGCTCGACTCGTCCTATCTCCACCCGGCCGCACCGGTCCGGCCGGCGCACGTGACCAGCGCGTTTCCCCTCCTGGACGAGGAAGGCTACTGACATTGCGGCGGCGGGTCCTGGTCCTGGCGGTGCTGCTCTATCTGACCGCCGACTACTGCGATCCCCTCGTTCCCGGCGTCTTCTGGTTCGACACCGAGTCGTTCTTCGTCGAGAGCACCGAGGCGCGACCCGCGATGCCGGTCTTCAGCGATCCGGCGATGCGCGCGGTGCTGCCCGTTCGCGACGTCCTGGAGCCGACCACACCTCGCGTGATCGCGCCCGCACCGCCGCGCGCGCGCATCGATCGCTATTCAGCACGCTCGTCCGTCGCCGGGTCTCTGCTCTCCACTCCCGAAGCCTCCGAAGACCACTGAGCATCGCGTCGCTCGGTTAGCCGAGCCGTCCCGACTCCCCTCGAGCCGCGCTTCGCAGGCCTCCGTGGCTCGCCGGAATCCGCGGCGGCCCATCGACGACGTGAACCGGCCACCGACATTGCGAGGTTTCATGAACTCAGCCGATCGAGCCGTCCTCTGGGACATCACCGCGCTGGTGGTCGACGACCACCGCGACTCGGTTCAGCTTCTGATCGCCGCCCTCGAGCCGTTCGGCGCCGCGGTGATCGCCGCCGGCTCCGCGCCCGAGGCCAGGGAGGTCCTGAGCGCCACCAAGGTCGACGTCATCGTCTGCGACCTCGGGCTGCCCGGCGAGGACGGTCTGGAGCTCATCCGGTGGGTGCGGGCGCGGCCGTCGCGCCACGATATCCCCGCGATCGCCGTGACGTTTTTCTCCGAGCGATTCGGGGTTCGCGAGGCTCGCGCCGCCGGATACGACGTGTTTCTTCGAAAGCCGATCGACCCGACCGACATCGTCCGCGTCGTCGCCACCCTGGTGAATCGGCAGCGTCCTCCCGCCTGATGAAGTCTCGCGGCTGATGAAGTAAGGTATAGCCATTCCTAAACCCGCTCTCCCCGCACACCTTCCGGCGGATCCGCTGCCGATTCTCGACGGCTGGCTGAAGGAAGCCTTCGCCGACATCCGCAACGCGCACGCGATGACCCTGGCGACCGTCGACCCCGAGGGTCGCCCTTCGGCGCGCATGGTGATCTGTCGCGGCATCGACGTGCGCGCCGGCTGGATCGTCTTCTACACCGACCGCGAGAGCGCCAAGGGCAAGGCCCTCGACGTCAACCCTTACGCGGCACTGGTCTTCAACTGGGACGCCCATGAGCGGCAGGCGCGCATCGAGGGTCCGGTGACACAGGCACCCGACTCAGACTCCGATGCCTACTGGAATTCACGGCCGCGCGATGCGCGCGTCGCGGCGGCGGCGAGCGATCAGAGCCGACCGATCGAATCTCGCGCGGCGTTCCTCACCAAGGTCGAGCAGGAGGCGAAGCGCTCCGCCGGCGACATCCCGCGCCCCAAGCGCTGGGGCGGCTATCGCGTATGGGCCGAGCGCGTGGAGCTGTGGGTGGGCCAACCGGCGCGCGCCCACGATCGCGCCCTGTGGACCCGGACGCTCGCGCCGAGTGGCGAGGGCTTCAGCGGCGGCGCGTGGCGCTCGACACGCCTGCAGCCCTGAGCCGAGCCGGAGACGTGCACGCCGTCCGGACGCCTGACGACCGGCGCCGGCCAGGGTCGGGGGACTGAGGGATGAGCTCGACGATGCGCAAGGACGTGATCGCGCTCATGCCGGCCCGCCGCGGTCACTTCTTGCTCGAATCGGGCCACCACGGCGATCTGTGGCTCGATCTCGAGCTCCTGTGTCTGAATCCGGAGTCCGTCCGCCGGTTCGCCGCGCGAGTGGCGGCGCGCCTGGCGCCCTACGCGATCGACGTGGTCTGCGGTCCTCTCGTGGAAGGCGCCTTCGTCGCGCTCATGGTCGCTTCGGAGCTCGGCGTGCCCTTCAGCTACGCGGAGCGCTTTCCGAATCCGAAGACCGACGCCCTGTTCCCGGTCGACTATCGCATCCCGCGCACCCTGCGGGCTCGGGTCCGCGACAAGCGCGTGGCCATCGTGAACGACGTGATCAACGCCGGGTCGGCCGTCCGCGGCACGCTCAGCGACCTCGAAGCCTGCGCCGCGCGGCCGGTCGCGATCGGCACCTTGCTCGTCCTGGGCTCGTCGGCCTCCCGGATCGCCGCCGACCGCGGCGTCGCCCTCGAGACGCTCGCGGCGCTCCCGAACAACATCTGGACACCCGCCGAATGTCCGTTGTGCCTCCGCGGAGTCCCGCTGGCCAACCGCCTCGGGCCCGATCCGATCGGCGAGCCGACGCGCTAGCCGAGCATCGCGACCACCTCGACTTCGACCAGGAAGTCGGGATGGGCGAGACGTCGCACCTCGACGGTCGTGCTGGTCGGCAGCGCCGGCCCGAAGTACTCCATGCGGACGTCCACGTGCTTGAAATATTCGTCCATGTCGGTCACGTACGTGTTGGTCTTCACGATGTCGCCGAGCGTCGCGCCGGCCGCCGCCAGGGCTGCCTTGATGTTCTCGCCCACCTGGCGGATCTGGGCGCGCATGTCACCCTTGCCCACGACGTTGCCGGCGCGGTCGCGTGCGAGCTGCCCGGCCACGAACACGAGGCGTCGGCCTTCGACCGCGACGACGTGGGAGTAGAGCGTGTGGCCGCTTCGGATCGGCGCGGCAAGCGTTTCCGGCTGGATGTTTTTTCTGGTGACGGGCATTGCGGGTGTCCTTTCTGCGACCGCCAGGGCTCCGGCAGGCCTCGTCCGGCGCGTCGACTCAGGCGGTCCAGTGATCCCAGGCGCGCGCCGCGAGCGTCACCGCAAGCTCGATGTCCTCCTCGAGCATGAAGCGCTGTGCGACGAGCGCTGCGCCGGCGCGCCGGACTCGCTCCAGATAGTCGGCGCGCGACCGGTAGCGCTCCTCGATCGACGGGCGCGGGTCGCCGGACGCTTCGCGCTCCCGGCGGGTTCGCGCGAACGGAATGGTCGCCCCGGCGAAGACCAGGCGCTGCGTGTCGCCGCCGATCGAGGGATGCCTGAGCGTCCATCCCGTGTGAGCGCCGAGCGGAACGGTGATCTCCGGCAGCGCGACGCCGCCGATCTCGTTGCCGTCGGCGTCGACGGCGGAGACGAGCGAGCCGCACGCCGGTCCCGGGCGCGGCGGCAGCGCCGAGAAATCGAGGCGGCACGGACGCGCGTGGTGGCGCGGATAGCGGGCGCCGGGGATGCGATCGAACACCGCGTGGAGCGCCTCGAAGGGCACGGCGGTGGTGTCGGCCAATCGCGGATGGCGGCTCGGCGGCGGCTCGACGCCCTCGGTGACCCACCGGTCCAGGTTCACGAGACAGGCGCGCAGGAGCGGCGCGTAGTCGATCGTGTTCCTCAAGTTCTGCGAGTGCTCCGGCGGCTCGGCGGGATCGGCCGCGGCGACCTTCTCGGCCGTCGGCGGCCACACGCCGAGCCCGTGCTCGGTGCCCGCGAAGTGGTAGATGCGCGCCGAGGGACCGGACGGGACGTCGCGCGTGCCCTCGGCATGCGTGTGGGCGAGCGAGGCATCGCCGCGGTGGTATTCGGCCGAGCTGTTCGTGTAGAACGCCTTCAGCCGGCTTGCACGCGCCACGAGTCGCCGGTTCAGCTCCTCGTCGGTGGCCGGCTGGACGTAGTCCATCATGTGCGGGCGATCCTTCGAGTTCTGACCGAACCGTTGGTTGAACTCGCCGCGGAGACCGCCGGCGACATTTGCGATGATCCCGTCGAGCGCTTCCCGGCCCTGCTCGTCGAGGTTCAGATCGTTGTAGACGAGGGTCCGGAGCAATCGGCCGGTCTGCGAGCGGCCGTAGGCGTACACATTCCGGAGAATATCGGGCGCCGGGTTGCCCTCGCGCACGGTCCCGTGCTTGAGCCAGGCGGCGCTGTCGCGAAGCGCGGCGATGCCGAGGCCGAGCACCGGCGCGCCGATCGCCGTATAGGCGACCTGGTACAGGCGCCCCTTCTCGAAGCCGCCCTCGAGCCAGATGTAGCGCGTATCCGCGACGACCTCGCCGCCGGCCACGCGGGCGAAGCGCCACCGCCTGCGGTCGATCGTGGTCGCGTCGCCGTCGGGCTGGTCGCGGACCAGCAAGATCGCCTCGCGCTCGTCGAGATCGGCGGCCGGGTACGGGCGATGGCCCCGATCGGAGAGCAGGAGATGCGTGGCCGGCATCGGCGTCTGGAGCTGGGTGTAGACGCGGCCGGTGAGGCGATGGCCGTTCGCGTCGAGCGCCTCGGGGCCGCGCAGGCCGAGGAGGCCGGGCACCTCGGGCAGATCGATCTGCCAACCGCAGGAGATCACCACGAAGCCGCGCCGCATAAGGAAGCCGTCGCCCGGGTCGACGGGCGGGTTGGGATCGGCGCCAGGGACGAACGTGGGGCGCGTCGCGCGGTTGAAGTTCGGGACGGCGACCGTGTTGCCCCGGTTGACCACGTCGAGCATCACGCGACCGCTGCAGCGTCGGCGGTCGACCGGCGCCAGGATCGACGCGTCGGACTCGAACTCGACCCGGCCCGCGTGGTCGCGCGGCGCCAGCGCCACGTCGGTGATGCGCTCGTTCGCCGCGTGCTTGGGATCGATCGCGAAGCGGAGCGTTCCCTTCAGCTCCTCGTAGGGGCCGACGTCACCGAACGCCGAGCCACCCGCCAGCGGACGACGCAGCCGTACGTCGAACCCCGTCACGGGCATCAGGCGCCCTCCACCAGCCGAGGCAAGAGGCTCGAGATCGCGCCGCGCAGGACAGCGTCGGCCAGCTCGTCCATCTCCGTCGGCTCCGCGTTGAGGATCACGACCCGCGCGCCGCCACGCTTGGCGACGGGCACGACGCCCGCGATCGGATAGACCGAGAGCTTCGTGCCGACGGCGAGCATCAGGTCACAGCTGGCGGCGGCACGCTGGGCGCGATGCAGGTCCTCTTGCACGAGCCCCTGGCCGAACGAGATCGTCGCCGACTTGAGGATGCCGCCGCACGTCCGGCACGGCGGGTCTTCCTCGCCGGCGCGCACGCGCGCGAGCGCCCGCTCCATGGCCGCACGCTCACCACACGCCAGGCACACGACCTCGTGCATCGTGCCGTGGATCTCGATGACGCGCTCCCGGGACGAGCCCGCCTTCACGTGGAGCCCGTCGATGTTCTGCGTGATCAAGGTGTCGAGCTTGCCGCGCTTCTCCAGCGTGACGAACGCGCGATGCCCGTCGTTGGGCTCGGCCTTCCAGGCCGGCGACGTCAGCCGGCTCTGCCACGCGCGCTTGCGCACCTCGGGATCGGCGAGGTAGTTCTGCAGGGTCGATTGCTTCTCGGCCTCGGGGTTCTTCGTCCAGACCCCCTGCGGCCCGCGAAAGTCCGGGATGCCGGAGTCCGTCGAGATGCCGGCGCCGGTGAGCGCCACGAGGCACTCGGCCTCGTCGATCCACTTCCTGACGGTGTCGATCAGCGGGCGAGCTCCTTCGCGACCGCGCTGTCCACCACCGTGCCCTTGAAGAAGTCGGGGTTCAGGGCGGTGTGCAGGCGCGCGGCGTTGCCGAAGACGAACTCGCGGAAGTCGTCCATCGTGATGAGGCCGTGCTCGACCAGCTCGTGAGCCTCCTCGAGCACCTCGGACATGTCGGTCACGTCGAAGTGGCCGACGTCGGAGCTGAAGATCGGGTTCAAGCGATGATGTCCGTGCCGGTCGAACGCCCACGCGGTCGTCGGGTCGTCGGCCTCGCAGCCGAAGTAGAAGTGGTCGGTGAACTGCCGGCGCAGCTCGTCGGCCGAGCCGACGTGGGCCGCCGCGAAGTCGTCGAGCTGTTCGCGATACTCCCGCTCGGTCATCTCCTCGGCCGACTTGAACGGGGGCACGAGGCTCAGGCAGCCCATCAGCTCGTCCATCTTGTCTTCGTAGACGCGCCCGCCAAAGCGGGTGAAGAGATCCTTGAGCGCCTGCTTGTCGAGGTTGGTCGGGCGTGTGTGGGCTTCCATCGCGCGGCCGTTGCGCTTGTCCCAGTGCCCGATGAGGTCGGTCACGAGGTTGCACGCCCAGCCCACACCGCCTTCGAGCATCGCGAACCGGAGCATGGGGAAGCGGTGCACGACGCCGCCGAGGATCAGCGCCTTGGCGAAGGCGTGGCTCGCCGCGGCGAAGTGGCCGATGTGGTTGAACACGAAGCTGTTGACCGACTCGCGGCCCATCCAGCCCATGCTGCCGGAGTGCGCGGTCACCGCCACCTTCAGCTCGACGCACTTGGCCCAGAGCGGATCGTAGTCGTAGGCGCTCTCGTACGCGAGCGAGTCGACGAAGTGGCGCACCTGGGTGGGATCGGCGGCCTGGCGGGCGAACGCCGGAACCGGCCGCCGCACGTGGTTGGCGATCATGATGACCTTCAGCCCGAGCTCGCGCACCGCGTAGGTCGCTTCCTCGATCGCCTCCTGGGGCGTGTGCACCGGTACCACGGCCGCCGGGGCGATGCGGTGGGCGTACGGCCTGAACATCTCGGCGTTCATCGTGTTGACGGCGCGCGCGATGGCCCGGCGCAGCTCCTCGTCGGGATTGGCGATGTGGAAGAGGCCGAGCGAGGTGTAGAGCATCGCGAAGTCGATCCCGAAATCGTCGAGCCGCTCGTAGAAGAGCTTCGGGATCATCGCGGTCGCGCGGTCCAGGGTGCTAGCGGGCTCGCCCCACCACGTCGGGCGCGTGGGCCGGCGGTCGAGGCGCTCGGCCGGCGTCATGTCGTACCAGCCGCGGTCGATGTGCGCGGTCGCCATCTTCCGGAATCGCTCGACGACCGTCGGCCCGGCGACCTCGCGGAGGTAGTCGAGGAAGATCGGCACCGGCTCGAGCCAGTGTCCGTCGCCGTCGATCACGGGGTGGTCGAGCTGAGCACGCACCGCAGCGGATTTCGAGTCGGTCGAGTACGCCATCGTGTCCTCCTAGACGGTACGGGCGATCGTGCGGCATCGGCGTGAGCCAGTCAAGCCGGGCCACGCGGCCGGGGTCACGGGTATCGCCATCTTTCCCTCTCGTGCTCGATCATCTCTCTGGGCCGGACTCTATGTCGGCGGCCGCAAATGATCAAGCCCGAGCGGTCCGCGTCCGCTATGATCCCCGCCACATGGCGAACCGCTGGGTGGCGCTGGCGATCGTGTTCGTCACCCGCACATCGATGGGCTTTCAGTTCCAGGCCGTCGCCGCCGTGGCACCCCTGATGGTCGCGGATCTGCAGCTCACCTGGGTGCAGCTCGGCTCGCTGATCGGTCTCTACATGTTGCCCGGCGCCGTGTTCGCGCTGCCGGGGGGCGTGCTTGGCCAACGCTTCGGCGAGCGGCGCATGGTCGTCGGGAGCCTCGCGCTGATGGTCGCCGGCGGCCTCGTCACGGCCGCCGCCCACGGCTTCATCACGGCGGCGGCCGGCCGGCTGCTGAGCGGCGTCGGCGCCGTGCTCATGAATATCCTGCTCGCGAAGATGGTCGCCGACTGGTTTGCGGACCGCGAGATGTCGACGGCGATGGGGGTCATGCTGACGAGCTGGCCGGTCGGCCTCGGGATCGCGACCGCGACGCTCGGCGCGCTCGCCACGCACGCGTCGTGGCGGACGGCGATCGTGGCGACGGCTCTCGTCGCGGCGCTCGGGCTCGTGCTGATCGCCTTCGCCTATCGCGATCCGCCGCGCACCGCGGCCAGGTCGGCCGAGCGCCGGGTGCGCCTGACGGGCCGTGAGCTCGCGCTCGCGACGAGCGGCGGATTCGCCTGGGGGTGCTTCAACGCGAGCCTCGTGGCCATCATCGCATTCGGCCCCGGCCTCCTGATCGCGCGCGGCGCGGCGCTCGGCGACGCCGGGTTCACGGTGAGCCTGGCGATCTGGCTCACGATGCTCTCGGTGCCGCTCGGGGGCCTCCTCTCCGACCGTCTCGGGCGCCCCAATGTGATGATCGTCGCGGGAAGCCTCGTCGCCGCGCTCGTCACGATGCTGCTGCCCGCGATCACCCACTCGCTCCTCGCCTTCTGCCTGGTCGGCCTCGCGATCGGCGCGCCGCCCGGCGCCTTGATGGCGCTCCTGCCGAAGGCCGTGGCGAGCGAGCGGCTGGCGACAGCGCTCGGCGTCTACTACACGACGTACTACGTTGTGATGGCCGCGGTGCAGCTCGCGGCGGGCGGCGTGCGCGACCTCTTCGGCAGCCCGGCCGCGCCCATCCTGCTCGCCGCGCTCGTCATGGCCGCGACGATCGTCGGCTTCGCGGTCTTCCGGCTGGTCGAGCGGACGACGCCGCGCACCGGTTGACGGATCGGGTCGGCGACTCTCCCCGTTGACAACGCCGCCGCCTCTTTTGTAGTGATGGGCTCTCTGCGAGAGGAGCCGACGATGATTCGCCACAGACGGTCCTTGATTTTCCTGTTGCTGCTCACATGGCCGCTCGCGGCGGCCGGACAGCCGGCGATCACACCGCCGCGCACGGTGGACGGCGTCGCGATCGACCCGGACGCCGAGCTGGTCGTCGCCCTCGCCGACGACACGACCAACATGGACCCGCGCATCGGGATGGGCTCGATTCGCTCCAACTACATCCGCCAGGTGTTCGAGGGGCTCGTCGACGTGGACGCGCAGGGCCGCCCCGTGCCGGGCCTGGCCCTCTCGTGGAAGCCCGTGAGCGAGCTCACCTGGGAGTTCGCGCTCCGGCGCGGCGTCACCTTCCACGACGGCGAGCCCTTCAACGCCGACACCGTGCTCTTCAACCTCGATCGGTTCTTCCGCCGGAACTTCGACAAGTGGGGGCTGAAGGACGTCCTGGCCGCCACCTCGTTCGAGAAGACGTACCCGTTCGTCACGCGCTGGGAGAAAGTCGACGACTACACCGTTCGCGTCCACACGAGCGAGCCCGCCCCCACGCTGTGGGACTTCATCGGCCGCGAGCCCATGGTGCCCAGGGCCTACACGCTCAAGAACGGCGTGGACGGGCTCAACGACCGCCCCGTCGGCACCGGCCCCTGGAAGATGGTGGAGTGGAAGCGCAAGACGTCGATGGTGTTCGAGCGCAACGACGCCTACTGGGGCACGGCGCCGCTGTTCCGCAAGATGCGATTCCAGACGATCCCGGAGGGCGCCGCGCGCATCGCCGCGCTCCGGGCCGGCCAGGTCGGACTCATCGAAGGCGTGCCGCCCTTCGACGCTCCCGCGCTCGCGCAGGATGCGCGGCTCAAGGTGGTCTCGAGCCCCCAGAAGCTCTCCTGCCGCCTGTATCTCAACGCCCGCCCGAAGGACAAGTACGACTCGGGCGGCAAGGACGGCCTCTTCGCCGATCAGCGCGTGCGGCTCGCGCTGAACCTGGCGATCAACAAGGACGCGATCGTCAAGAAGATCTTCAACGGCTACGCCCTGGCCAACGCCTCGCCCGTCGCGTCGGTGTCGTACGGCTACGCCGCGCAGGAGGCGTACCCGTACGATCCGGCGCGCGCCCGGACCTTGCTCGCCGAGGCCGGCTTTCGCGACACGAATCCGCTGACGCTCCAGCTCCTGTTCCCGGCCAAGCACTACGGCCAGAGCTTCGACGAGATGACGCCGGCCGTCGCCGAGATGCTGAAGGACGTCGGCGTGCAGGTGACCCTGAAGCCCGTCGACTTCGCGACGTTGCTCCAGACCGCGAGCAAGGGGACCTTGCCGCCCAACGGCGGGTTCGCCGCCTGTCGGACCGGCAACAACCTCGACGCCGACGATTACCTGCGTGACTGGGCCGCGATCGCGATGATCAACTGGGCGCCGTACCCACCCGAGCTGATGTCGCTCTACACGGCCACGCGCCGCGAGGTCGACGCGCCGAAGCGTCTGAAGCTCCTCGCCGACCTCCAGCGCCAGGTGCGTGACTGGGCGCCGGTCGTGGCGCTGTATCAGGAGGTCAAGGTGTACGCGCTCAGCGCGCGTGTGCTGCGCTTCGCGCCGCTGCCCGAGCTGAACATGGACTTCCGGGGCGTCGCCGTGAAGAGATGATCCGGCCCCGATGCGCGCCTTCCTGCTCCGTCGCGCGCTTCACGCCGTGTTCGTGCTGTGGGGCGTGGTCAGCGCGGTCTTTTTCCTGGTCCGCCTCACCGGTGACCCGACCCCGTTCCTCGTAGATCAGACCGCGACCCAGCAGGAGATCGCCGAGGCCCGCACGCGCCTCGGGCTGGACCGCGCCCTGCACGTGCAGTACCTCGACTTCTTGCGGTCGGTCCCGCGCGGCGATTTCGGAACCTCGATCCGCGAGAAGCGCCCGGCGATGCAGATGGTGCTCGAGCACCTCTGGCCCGCGACCGTCGAGCTGGCGGCCGCCGCCCTCCTGCTCTCCACGATCCTCGCGATCCCGCTCGGCGTCGCCTCGGCCACGCACAAGAACGGCGCGGTCGATCATGCGAGCCGACTCGCGTCGCTCTTCTTGCAATCGATGCCGAGCTTCTGGCTCGGGCTCATGCTCATCTTGTTGTTCGCCGTCGAGCTCGGCGGCCTCCTGCCCGCTTTTGGATCCGGAAGCCTGCGCCACCTGATCCTGCCGGCGGTCACCCTGGCCGCCGCGCCGCTCGCGCAGAACGTGCGGCTGATCCGCAGCGGGATGCTCGAGGTGCTCCAGCAAGACTACGTGCGGACGGCGCGCGCCAAGGGGTTGGCCGAGCGCTTCGTGATCTACCGCCACGCGCTCCGGAACGCCGCGATCCCCGTCATCACCGTGACGGGCCTCTCGCTCGGATTCATGCTGAGCGGCGCCGTGATCATCGAGACCGTCTTCTCCTGGCCCGGGATGGGGCGGCTGATCGTGCAGGCGGTGCCGGGTCGCGATTTCCCGGTCATCCAGGCCGGCGTCTTCGTGTTCGCGCTGATCTTCGTGGGCCTCAACCTGATCGTGGACCTGCTCTACACCGTCGTCGACCCGCGCGTGCGCCTCACGTGATCGGGCTCGCGCGCGACGGGGGCGCGATCCTCGGACTGATCGTCATCGGCGGCACGATCCTGATGGCCGCCCTCGCCCCCGCGCTTTCACCCGCGGATCCGGTCAAGAACAGCCTCATCGATCGCCTCGCGCCGCCGATGTGGAGCGCCGGCGGGAGCGCGAAACATCCGCTGGGCACCGACACCCTCGGCCGCGACGTCGCGAGCCGGCTCCTCTACGGGGCGCGGGTCTCCCTGATCGTCGGCCTGGCCGCGGTGGTCGTCGCCGGCGTGCTCGGCGTCGCGCTCGGGCTCGTGTCCGGCTACTACCGGGGCTTCACGGACGACGCGCTCATGCGCCTGGGTGACGTGCAGCTCGCATTTCCGGTGCTCGTGCTGGCGGTCGCGGTGCTCGCCGTCCTCGGCGCGAGCCTCGCGAACGTCATCCTCGTGCTCGGGGTGACGGGCTGGATCACGTACGCGCGCATCGTGCGCGGCGAGACGCTCTCGCTCCGGCAGCGCGAGTTCGTGGAGGCCGCGCGCGCCCTCGGCGCGACCGACCGCTACCTCCTCTGGCGCCACATTCTCCCCAACGTGCTCCCGCCGGTCACCGTCGTCGCGACCTTCTCGGTGGCGCGGACGATCATCGCCGAGGCCTCGCTGAGCTTTCTCGGGCTCGGCATTCCGCCGCCGGCGCCCAGCTGGGGAGCGATGCTCGACGAAGGGCGCAACTACATCACGACCGGCTGGTGGCTCGCGCTCTTCCCGGGGCTCGCCATCCTGCTCCTGGTCCTCGGGATCAACCTGGTGGGCGACTGGCTGCGCGATCAGCTCGATCCCCGAATGGAGCGCAGCATGTGAGGGAACGCGCCGTGACGCGATATTCTCAAGGGTATGACGCCGCTCGAGAACGTCCGCCTGGCAGAGCATTGCACGCTGGGCGTGGGGGGGCCGGCCCGGTTCTTCGTCGAGGCGCGTGACGAGGCCGCGGTGCTCGAGGCCCTCGACTGGGCGCGCGCCCGGCGGCTGCCGATCCGGGTGCTCGGCGGCGGCTCGAACCTCGTCGTCGCCGACGAGGGGATCGACGGCCTCGTGGTGAAGATCGCGCTGCGCGGCATCGACACGCGCGAGGCGCACGGCGTGGTCGAGGTGACGGCGGCGGCCGGCGAGCCCTGGGACGAGCTGGTGCGGCTCTGCGTCGACCACGGCTGGGCGGGCTTCGAGTGCTTGAGCGGCATCCCGGGCCTCGTCGGCGCGACGCCGATGCAGAACGTCGGCGCCTACGGCCAGGAGGTCAGCGAGACGGTGATTCTCGTCCGCGCGCTCGACACGTGCACCGGACGCATCATGACCTTCGAGAATCGCGAGTGCCGGTTCGGCTATCGCGACAGCATGTTCCGGAGCGACGAGCCCGGACGGTACGTCATCCTCTCGGTGGGCTACCGCCTGCGACCGCGCGGGGCGGCGGCCGTCCGGTACGCCGACGTCGAGAAGGACCTGGCCGCGCGCGGGATCGCGAAGCCGTCCCTCACCGACGTGCGCGCCAGCGTGATCGCCATCCGCCGATCCAAATCGATGGTGCTCGATCCCCGGGATGCGAACCGCCGGAGCTGCGGCTCGTTCTTCACCAATCCGATCATTCCCGGCGCCGAGCTGGCCGCGGTGGAGTCACGCGCCGGCGATCGGGCGATGCCGCGCTGGCCGCTGCCCGGCGGCCAGGTGAAGCTCTCCGCCGCGTGGCTGATCGAGCGTGCCGGCTACACGCGGGGCCGCTCCGACGGGCCGGTCGGCCTCTCGACCAACCACGCCCTCGCGATCGTCGCTCACGACGGCGCACGCGCGCGCGACGTCGTCGCGTTCGCGCGGCGCGTGCAGACCGCCGTCGCCGATCGCTTCGGCGTCCGCCTGACGCCCGAGCCCGTCTTCTGGGGCGTGGCGGCGCTGTGAGCGCCATGCGGATCCTGATCGTGGAGGACGACGAGCGGCTGGCCGAGATCTTTCGCGATTTTGTCGCCGAGCTCGGCTATCAGCCCATTGTCGTCGGCAGCGCCGAGGCCGCGCTCGAGGCGCTGACGAGCGCCCGACCGGACACGATCTTGCTGGACGTCCGCCTGCCGGGCATGAGCGGCGTCGAGTTCTTGAACCTCGCGGCGGTGCGCGACTCCGAGGTGCCGGTGGTCGTCGTCTCGGGCGTCGCCACCGAGATGGAAGCGCGCGCGTGCCTCAAGCTCGGCGCGCTCGACTTCATCCGCAAGCCCGTCACGCTCGAGCGCCTCGGGCAGGTTCTGGCCTACCTCGGTCCCTTCGCGCTCTCCCGCCAGCAGCGGAGCGAGCGCGCGCCCGAGCGGCGGCCTGCGGCGCGCGCCGCCGTGAAGCTCGGCGTCCGGATCGCCGCCTCGAATGGCACCCTGGACGGCACGTGCGTCGAGATCTCGTCCACGGGCATGAAGGTGCGCGTGAGCCGCCGACTTCGCGCCGGTCAGGCGGCGAAGCTCGAGTTCACCCCGCCCGACGGCGGCGCGCCGATCGACGTCCTCGCCCTCGTCGTCCGCGTCGATGCCGACGGCGCCGCATTCTGGTTCCTCGATCTCATGGCCCACGATTCCGATCGGCTCAACACGCTCGTCGACCGGTTGCAGCGCTAGCGCGCGCCGCCGAGCGGCACCGCCAGGCGGATCAAAAAGGTCTCGCGGGGCCTTTTTCAGCCGCCTGGGGGCGCGAGGGCGAGGGTGACGAGACGGTTCAGCTCGCGTTGATCGAACGGCTTGTGCAGATAGCCGGCGGCGCCTTCGATCAACGCCTCGGCTTCCTTCTCGGTGTTCCAGACACCGGTCATCATGAAGATCGGCACCTTGACGCCGAGCTGGCGGACGCGCTTGAGCAGGTCGAGGCCCTGGATCCAGGGCCAGGGGTCGCCGATCATCGGGACGACCATGTCCAGCAGGACGAGATCGAACTGCTCGCGCCGCAGGAGGTCGTACGCGTCGACGACCGTATACGCCGGGGTGACCTCGTAGGCGTGCCCGTGCTGGAAGCGAGCAAAGATCTCTCGCAGCAGGTCGATCAAGAGGGGCTCGTCGTCGACGATGAGGACTCGCTTCGTCACGGCTCGCTCGCTCACACCAGTCGATAGACCTCGACTTCCACGGATTTCCCCTTGACCCGCACCGCCGGCAGCTCGACCAGATCGAACTGACCGTTCAGGAGGCGCCGGGTGTCGCCGCTGACGAGGATGTCGGAGCCGAGCTCCTTGTTGAGGCTCTGGATCCTCGACGCGAGATTCACCGGATCGCCGACGAGCGCATACGAGTGCCGCTCGGCGCTTCCGATGTTCCCGGCGAGGACCGAGCCCGTGTGGATCCCGACGCCGTGCCGCAGCGGAATCTTGCCGATGCGGACGCGCTCGGCGTTCCACATCTGGAGGCGCCGGCGCATCTCGAGCGCGGCGCGCACCGCCATCTCGGCGTGCGCGGGATACGCCACGGGCGCGCCGAACGCCGCCTCGATCTCGTCGCCGATGAACTGCAGGACGAGCCCGCGGTGGTCCCGGATGGCCTGATCCATTTCTGCGAAGTACGCGTTCAGGTCTCGGACGACCTCGCGCGGCCCGGTGGCCTCGACCCACGGGGTGAAGTCGCGGAGGTCCGCGAACAGGATGGTGACCTCCTGCGCCTGCCCCTCGAGCGAGACTCGGCCCGCCAGGATCTCGTCGCGGATCTCGCGGCTCACGTACTTTCCGAACGTCTCCTTCAAGAACTCGCGCTCCCGGAGACCGCCGACCATGCGATTGAAGCCCTCGGCCACGGCCCCGATCTCGTCGTTGGTCACGACGGGACAGCGCGACTCGAGATTGCCCTGCCCGACGTCGCGCATCGCGGTCTGGAGCCGGCCGAGCGGGCCCGCGACGCTCCCGGCGACGTAGAGCGAGAGCCCGACCGCCGCCAGGGTGCCGACCGCCACGATGAACACGATGAAGGCGAGCATGTTCTCGACGATCCGCGGCGCCTCTGCCGGATCCACGCCCGGCAGCGCCGCGGCCCGGGTGTAGGCGAGGACCCCGAGCAGCGAGAGCGGGATGACGCTCAGCAGGACGAAGATCACCAGCAGCCGGATCCGCACCCGGAGGCGGAGCACGCCGTCCACCGCGCTGAGATCGCCGCCGGGGAAGAACGCCGGGAGCACGCGCCGCCACTGATGCTCGACCGCGAAGAAGACCAGGGCGGTGGTCACCGAGCCGGCGACGCAGGTGATGCCGAAGATCGACCGAATCGAGCGCCCCGGCGTGAAGAAGCCCCAGAGGACGGGGTAGAGCACGCCCCAGACGACGCCGGCCATGATCCAGCCGGCGAACGCGAGCGCCGCGAACATGTACGGCACCATGATCGCGCGCCGGCGCACGAGGTCCGCGTCTGGGCCCCCCGCCCGGACGGGGCCACTCAGGGGACGCGCCCAGCGCGAGCCCCAGACGATGCCCGCCGAGATCAGCGCGCCGAAGCAGACCACGAAGAAGACGATCTCGCCGCGGGAGATCCGCGCCTGGAACTGCGGCGCCGTGAAATCGACGAACCGGAAGTAGAACCACGTCAGCAGCGCGCCGACGAGATTGCCGAGGAGCTGCGTCCACGTCAGCTTCGCGAATGCGCGCTTGACGTCGGCCATCCGCCGAAAGTCTAGCAGGTTGCCGGCTGGGCGAGCGAGGGACGCGCGCGCGTGGTAGATTGCGGATCGACATGATCGGCGCCTCGCCGCGGCGAAAGGAAGATCAGCGCCTCCTGACGGGCGGTGGGCGCTTCGTCGACGACCTCACGCGCGACGGCGCGCTCTACCTGGGCGTCGTCCGGAGCGCCGAGGCCCACGCCCGGCTCACGAAGGTCGTCACCGGAGCGGCGCGGGTACTGCCCGGCGTGGTCCTCGCCTGGAACGCAGCGGATTTGCGTGAGATCGCGCCGAACATGCCGACCGCGTACGGCGGCGCCCAGAAGGGCCGCGGCTGGGCTCAGCCGGTGCTCGCGCGGGATCTCGTTCGCTACGTCGGCGAGCCCGTCGCCGTCGTCGTGGCCGAGAGCGCCTACCAGCTCGCGGACGCGCTCGACGCGGTGACGGTCGAATACGATCGGCTGGGGGCTCTGTCGACGGCCCAGACGGCGCTCGCCTCGACGGCGCGCCTGCACGAGGGCTGGCCCGACAACACGGCGGTGGTGGCCCGTGGAGCCGTGGGCGATCCCGAGCGGGCGATGGCCGGTGCGCACCTCGTCGTCCGCGAGAGTCTCCGCCATCCCCGGCTCAGCGCCGTGCCGATCGAGACGCGCGGCGTGTTCGCATATCGCGACCGAAGCTCCGGCGCGCTGGTCGTCTCGTCGTCGACCCAGAGCCCGTACACCCTGCGCGACGTGGTCGCCGCGGCGCTCGGCCTGCCCGTCGAAGAGGTGCGCGTCATCGTTCCCGATGTCGGCGGTGGCTTCGGGCCGAAGGGACCGATCTATCCCGAGGAGGTCCTGGTCGCGGCCGCGGCGCACCGGCTCGGACGGCCGGTCAAGTGGATCGAGAGCCGCCGCGAGAGCCTCGCGTGCATGGGCCACGATCGCGAGCAGGCTCACGACGCGCGCATCGGGTTCGCGCGCGACGGCGCCATCGTCGCGGTTGACGCCGCGTTCGTCGCCGACGTCGGCGCCTATCCGCTCCAGGGTGACGGGCTCACCGCGAACACGGTCAATCACCTGCCCGGTCCGTACCGGGTGCCTCACTATCGCAACACCGGCACGAGCGTGGTCACCACGAAGGCGGTGAACGCGGCGTATCGCGCGGCCGGGCGGCCCGAGGCGGTGTTCGTGATGGAGCGCCTCATGGACATCGGCGCGCGCCAGCTCGGCCTCGACCCGGCCGAGATCCGCCGGCGCAACTTCGTGCGTCCCGCGGACATGCCGTACCGCCCCGGCCTGACGTACAAGGACGGCGTGGCGATCACGTACGATCTCGGCAACTTCCCCGCGGCCTTCGAGAAGGCACTCGCGCTCCTGCCCTACGACGAATGGCGTCGGCGCCAGAAGGTGCGCGCGGGCGGTGTGCGTCGCATCGGCATCGGACTCGCCTGCTACGCGCAGGGGACCGGGCTCGGCCCCTACGAGGGCGCGACCGTGCGCGTGGATCCGAGCGGCAAGGTCTATGTCTACATCGGCGTGACGGCCCAGGGGCAGGGCCACGCGACGACCCTGGCGCAGATCGCCGCCGCCGAGCTCGGCGCCGCCTGGGAGGACGTTCAGGTCAACGCGGGTGACACCGCGCTCTTCCCCTACGGCATGGGCACCGGCGGAAGTCGCGTGGCCGCCAACTCCGGGCCCGCGGTGGCGCAGACCGCGCGCGAGGTCCGCGAGCGAGCCACGCGCGTCGCGGCCGAGATGCTCGAGTGCGCGCCCGAGGACGTGCGCATCGAGCAGAGCCGTGTTCACGTCGTCGGTATGCCCCATCGAGCCGTGAGCCTGGGCAAGGTCGCTCACGCGGCGGTGAAGTCCAAAGCCCTCAAGGCGACCGGCGAGCCAGGGCTCCACGCGTGCACCTACTTCTATCCCGACACCGTCACGTGGGCGTTCGGCACGCACGCCGCGGTGGTCGAGGTCGACGTGGAGACGTGCGAGATCCGCCTGCTCGCGTACGCGATCGTTCACGATCCGGGTCGAGCCATCAATCCGATGATCGTCGAGGCCCAGCTTCAGGGAGGCGCCGCCCAGGGCATCGGCGCCGGGCTCATGGAAGAAGTGGTGTACGACGGGAG
>Ga0066710_100001041_pt1 | contig 19424 bp, 16 predicted proteins | sample GraSoiAngelo_159_FD_79666 | JGI IMG/M metagenome (GOLD analysis project Ga0066710, IMG submission 79666) | Grasslands soil microbial communities from the Angelo Coastal Reserve, California, USA - 14_1009_16_40cm | ecosystem: Environmental > Terrestrial > Soil > Grasslands | place: USA...
AACATGATCGGCGGCACGTGGGGACAACCCTTCATCTCCTGTTTCTGTCCGCACTGCCGGAAGAGGGCGCGGGACCGCGATCTCTCCGTCGACCGGGCGCAGCGGGGTTACCTCGAACTCGAAAGACTTCTTGGGGCGGCCCGGCGCGACGAACGGCCGGCCGACGCGTACTTCGTAAGCTTTTGGCGCTTGTTGTCCAAGTACCCGGAGATCCTAGGCTGGGAAAAACTGTGGACGGACAGTTATCAGGAGATCCGCGCCGAGGTGTACCGTCGATCGAAATCTATCGCTCCGGAAAAACCGCTCGGCTTTCACATCCTGCACAATGCCACGCTCAGCCCCTTGTACCGCGCCGAGGAAGACTACGCCGAGACCGCGACCTACGCCGACTTCGTCAAACCAGTCGTCTGTCATGGTGTCGGCGGCGGGCGCATGGCCCTGTTTCTGGAGCGTCTCTCCACCACGATCTTTCACGACCACGATCTTTCACGACGCGAGGCCCGAGGACGTTCTCCCCTTCTACTACAAGATCATGAACTACGAGGAGGCTCCCCACGCGGAGCTTCCCGCGACCGGCCTCTCCGCCGACTACGTGGCGCGTGAAACCAAGCGTGTCATCGCCGACGTCAATGGCAAGATCGCGGTCTATCCTGGCATCGACGTGGGCGTGCCGGCCAGGGCCCGCGAGAAGCAGATTACACCGGAGGATGTCCGGGATGCCGTCAAAGCCGCCTTCGGCGCCGGCGCGCCGGGCGTGGTCCTCTCGCGCAAATACTCGGAGATGAGGCTCGCCGGCCTCGCGGGCGCCGGACAGGGTGTGCGCGAGGCGGGGGTGCTCTAGCCGGCGCTTGGGAAGGCGCGCCCGTTCAGCGCGCTCAAGGGCCGCCGCGGCGACGGCGCGTTGAGCGGGCGTCAGAAGTTCAGCAGGACTGCGGCCGCTCCGCTGAGGACGCCGAGCACCACCACGGTCGTCGCGATCGCGAAAACGATCTTGAGGGGGAAGACCCTCGCGACCATCGCGAGAGACGGCAGGCTGACTGGCGGGAGAGTGGTCATCAGTGCCGCTGCCGGGCCGACGCCGAGGCCGTAGGCCACCAACGTCTGTACGATCGGAATCTCGCCTGCGGTCGGGATGACGAAGAGCGTTCCCGCGCCGGCGAGGCCGATCGTCCATAGAACTCCGTGTGCCCCCGGCGTCACGGTGGGAAACAGCCAGGCACGAGCGGCTCCGAGCAAGAGCACAAGGACAACGTATTCCGGCATGAGCCCGATGGAGAGTCGCCAGAGCTCCTTCAGATACCGCTTCCAGATCCCCGAAGACGCCGTCGCGTCGATCGGCCCCGCATCGCTACCTCCGGCGATCGCCGGCGCCCGCGCGATCACCGGCTCGTCGCGCACGAGCCACTGGACGAGGTACGCGACGACGAAGACGAGCAGCACTCCGACGACGAGTCGCAGGCCGACCCAGCGCCATCCGAGCACGAACCCCATGAAGATCATCGTAGCGGGATTGAGGATCGGGTTACCCAGCCAGAAGGCCAGCGCCGCGCCGACGGAGCCGCCGCTTCTGCGGAGCCCCAGTGCCACTGGGGCAGCGCAGCAGGTTCACATCATTCCAGCCGTTGAGATCAGCCCGGCGACCGCCACCCGGCTGAACTTCCTGCTCCCCAGAACCCGCGCGAGCCAATCTCCCGGTACCAGCGCCTGCACGCCCGCGCCCAGGAGCAGCCCGAGCACCATCGCCCGCCAGATCGATTTCCCGTACGCCCACGCGTATCCGAGCGCCGCCTCGGCCGATGGGGGCGGCGGCGTCGCCAGCTTCCCCGAGACAATTGAGGCGCCGATGGAATGTTGCGAGGCCGCGACGAGGGCCCGCTGATAATACGGTCCCCACTTCACGTAGTAGAGGCCGCCGACGACGAGGACAGCCAGGATCAGGAGTCCGGAAGGCGATGCGCTGCGCTTGAGTTCGGCGCACATGGCGGTGATTGTACTCGCGGCCATCACCAACGCAACCCGCAAAATGGGATCGCCTCGCGGGGATGCCGGGACAGTCCCGGCAATCGCGTCTGGAAACCCCGGACGGAATGATCCACGCCCCGGCGCCCCGCGGGGCGCCGGGGCTACTCGACCTACAGTCTCGCGGCGCTCGCCGCGCCTCGCGTCAAGTCCGTCTCCGCGTCTGAGAGGGAGTCGGTCCAGCCGGGGGCCACCGCGCGATCCCGTAGGTCTTTCCCGTTTTCCATCAAGCGGCTCCAATGCGGCCGCGGGAACGGTCGAGCGGGGCCATCGGATCGATCAGCAGGGGGCCTGGGATCGCCGGCGCTTCCAGGACGTCAGAGACACCGCCGCCGCCCTTCGAGACTGGGAAACCAGGAACAACTACGGCGCTTCACCCTTCACGGGGCACCGCGGTCACCGATCCGACATATCGACGGTCAATTCTCGAGCGTCGCGATTCCGGCGAGAATTGTCTGGACCACTCTCTCGTCCCCGAGCTCGGAATTGATCATGAGATGATAGAGTTGCCGGTCCGGCCACTCCTTGTCGAAGTACTTCTTGATGAAGGCCGCCCGCTCTCTGTCGACGGTCTCCACCAGCTGGCTGGCCTCGGCGGCGCTCCGCCCGGCGCGCCGCTCCCGGCGGATCTTCTCGTCGAACGGCGCATAGATGAACACGTGGTAGGCATCCGCGCGGTCACGTAGAAAGTAGGCCGACCCGCGCCCGACGATGACGCAGTTGCCGGCCGCGCCTGCCCCCCGCACCACGTGCCCCGTGACCTCCAGGATCCGATCGGCGTCGACTGGCTTGAGCCGCTGCGCTTGGAGGCTCCCCTCGAAGCTGCCTCGCAGGAACGACTTGAAGAGCCGGTAGTACATGGGGTCGCCGCGCTCCTCTCGCCCGGCGACCACCGCCGGATCACACTCCGTCAACCGTGCGATCTCCCGGGTCAGCCGCTCGTCCCAGAGCGCCCACCCCAGCCGGTCGGCCAGCCTCTGTGCGATCGCGGGGCCACCGCTGCCGTACTCCCGATCGAGCGTAATGACTCTGACCACGGTCTCTTCCTCCTCGGAGGCGTCACTCTACTCGACCGCCACTCCCGCGCCCCCACCCGGATCGTTCTTCTTCAGGACGAAGGAGACGCACAACATGACGGCCGCGCAGCCCGCGAGAAACCAGTACGTATCGATGTACGCGAGAGTCTCCGCCTGACTCTGCACGATACGGTAGAAGCGGGCATACGCTTGTCGCCGCGCATCGTAGGCTCCGAGCCCGGCGTCGGCCAGGCGGTGCGTGAGAGCGTTCACCTGGTCCTGAAAGGCCGGATTGTCGGATGCCACGCGCGACACGAGATGCACCTGGTGGAACTGAGCCCGCCGGACGGTGAGGGTCGTGACCAGGGACGTGCCCACACTGCTCCCGATGTTGCGCATGAAGTTCACGATGCCCGCCACGCTGTTGCTCTTCTCCGCCGGGATGCCGATGTAGGCGGCGAGGGTGATGGGCACGAAGAGGAAGCCGAGCCCCACGACTTGTGCGACGCGCAGCCACGCGGCCGTGCCAAAGCTGATGAGCAAATCGATCCGCAGCGCCGAATAGGACATGGCGAGCATCAGCACGAGCCAGCCGACGGCAACAATCCAGCGCGCCTGCACCTTGGTCGTCAGCTGGCCGACAATGGGCATTTGAAAGAGCAAGACGAGGCCGCCGGCGGAGAGCGCGAGTCCCGCCGTCTCGGCCGTGTAGCCCATCAACGCCTGGAGAAACTGTGGCATCAGCACCACACTGGCGAACAGCACGACCCCCAGCATGAACATCATGAGGTTGGCCGCCAGAAAGCTGAAATCGCTGAAGAGGCGCACTTCGATGATCGGTCGGGGGTGAAACCACTCCCAGACCACGAGGACAGTGAGGCACACGAAGGCCACGATCGCGAGGGTCGCAATGAAATGGGATCCGAACCAATCGTCCTCTTGACCTCGGTCCAGCATCACCTGCAGGGCGCCGACGCCTAGCACGAGCAAGCTCACGCCCACGTAGTCCAGTCGAACACGTGCCCCCCGAGCCCGGAGGAGGTAGGGCGGATCCTCGACGAGCTGCAGAATCAGCAGGAGCGTGAGGAAGCCCACCGGGAGGTTGATAAAAAAGATCCAGCGCCAGGAATAGTTGTCGGTAATGAAGCCGCCCAGCGTCGGTCCGATCGTGGGAGCCATGACCGCGGTCAGCCCGTAGAGCGCGAAGGCGAGGCCCCGCTGCTGCGGCGGGAACACGTCGGCAAGGATGGCTTGCGCCATTGGCTGGAGCCCGCCGCCACCGGCCCCCTGGATGATGCGGGAGACGATGAGGCTCCCGAGGGTCGGAGCCAGCCCGCAGAGCAGAGAACTCACGGTGAAGAGGACGAGGCACGTCGCGAAGAACCGCTTGCGACCGAAGGCGCCGGCGAGCCAGCCACTGATCGGCAGCACGATGGCGTTGGAAACGAGATAGGACGTGAGCACCCAGGTGCTCTCATCGTTGCTGGCCCCGAGATTACCCGCCATGTGAGGCAAGGCCACGTTGGCAATGCTGGTGTCGAGGATCTCCATGAAGGCGGCCAGGGCCACGACGACCGCGATCAACCACGGGTTGTAGCGCGGACGCCAGGGGGCTTCCCCGCCGGGAGCGGGGAGTGACGCTTCAGCCGTCATCGGACCTTGACCTCTGGGACCGCGGACATTCCGGGCCCGAGCACGTGCGTGGGGTCGGGCGGCTCGTCGATCACGATCTTCACCGGGACGCGCTGCACGACCTTGACGTAGTTGCCGGTGGCGTTCTCCGGCGGCAGCAGGCTGAAGCGCGCCCCGGCGCCGGCCTGGATGCTGTCCACATGCCCCTTGAACAGCTTGTCGGGATAGGCGTCCACCCGGACCGTGGCCGGTTGCCCGGGCTGCATATAGCGGAGCTGAGTCTCCTTGAAGTTCGCGACCACCCATACCTGGTCGGGCACGATGGAGAAGAGCGTCTGGCCCACCTGCACGTAGGCTCCCGGCTCCACGCTCTTCCGCGTGATCCGCCCGGACTGCGGCGCGTAGATCTTCGTGTAGGACAGATCGAGCTCTGCCTGGCGCACCGCCGCCTCGTACTGCGCGATCTGAGCGGCCGCCTGGGCCGCCTGGGCGCGGCTGTAGGCCACCTGCTTCGGAGCCGCCTGGGCGCTGGCCAATCGAGCTTTCGCTTCTTCCCGTTGGGACTCCGCCTGGCGGAGGGCATCGCGCGCGCCCTGCTCGGCCCTGCGCGCTGCCTCGAGGTTGGCTGCCGCCGTCCGGTCGGCGGCCACGGCGTTGTCTCGCTCTTGCCGGGACACCCCCCCGTACTGCAAGAGCTGCTCATAACGCCGCGCGTCGGCTGCCGCCCGCGCGGCCTCGGCCTCCGCCGCGTGCACCCGCGCCCGGGCCTGCGCGAGTTGGCTCCGCGCACCCTCTATCTGCCGCCCCGCGGTCTGGACCCCAGCCTGAGCCTGATCGACCCCCGCGCCGGACGTCGCGCCCACGACCTGGACGTTGATCGTCGCGCCCAGGTGCTGGGCCACCGCCGCGGCCAGATTTGCCTGGGCCTGGGCCAACCGCGCGTCGAAGTCGCGTGAGTCTAGCTCCACCAGCAGCTCGCCCTCCTTCACGTGCCAGTTGTCGTCGACGTGGATCCGGGAGACGAAGTTTGCCACCTTCGGGCTGATCCCAACCACGTGAGCCTCGATGAAGGCATCGTCGGTCGACTCGTGGGCCAGCGCGAAGCGGACGTACCGCACGACCGCGATCAACGCGACGAGCGCCAGCACAACGCTCACGGTGAGCCCGAGCGGTCGCCGGTACCAGCGCCGTGGGGCGCGCACCCGTGCCGGCTCTTCTGCTAGGCTGTGCCCGTCCGAGGAAGTAGGCTGCCGATCCAGAGCCTCGTTCGGCGCATCGGGTTCCCGCTCCGGCATGGCTACTCGCCCTTTCCGGTGCCGGGCAGTGGCTGCCAGCCCCCGCCCAGGGCCTTGTAGACCTGCACCACCGCCGTGAGCTGGTCTCGCGTGGTGGCGGCCAGGTCAATCTCCGCGGCCAACAGCTGGCGCTCGGCGTCCAGGACGTCCAGATATCCCGCCAGGCCGTTCTCGTACCGGAGGGTGGCCAGGACTTGTGTCCGCTGCGCCGTCGTCACGCGCTGCTCGCGCGCTCGCCGGACCTCCTGCGCCTTCTGGTGGAACAGCAGGGCGTCGTCGACCTCCCGGAAGGCCTGTTGGATCGTCTGGTGATACTGGATCAGCACCTGCTGCGCGCGCGCCTCGGCTGCCCGGAGGTTCGAAGTGATCCGGCCTGCGTTGAAGATCGGCGCGGTCATCGCCGGCCCCACCTGCCACACGCGCGCCGGCCCCGTGAACAGGTCCGACAGGGCGACGCTCTCGACCCCGAACATGCCGGTCAACGAGATCCGCGGGAAGAACTCGGCCTTCGCCGCTCCGATCCGGGCATTGGCGGCGACCAGCCCCTGCTCGGCCTGCCGGATGTCCGGGCGCCGCTCCAGGAGGTCCGACGGCAGCCCGGCGGGAATCGTCGGAAGGGTAGTCTGCCCATCTAATGCGGTCCCCCGTGGGATCGGTGCCGGGTTCCGGCCCAGCAGAATACTCAGGCGATTCTCCGTCTGACCGGTGCGCCGCTCGACGTCGGGCACCGCGGCCGCCGCCGTCGCCAGCTCCCCTTCCGCGCGGCGCAGATCAAGCTCCGACGTCAGCCCCTCCTCCAGCCGTCGGCGTATCAGGTCGAGCGAGGCCCGCCGGGACTCGAGGGTCCGGCGATCAATGTCCGCCTCCCGGTCCAGCTCGAGCAAGTCGAAGTAGCCCTGCGCCACGTCGCTGATCAACGTGGTCACCACCGTGCGCTGGTTGTCTTCGCTCGCCAAGAGATCCGCCCGGGCCGCCTCCGTGGCCCGCCGCAGCCGCCCCCAGAGATCCAGCTCGAAGGTCAAGTCGAGGCTCGTCCGATAGAAGTCCTCTTGCGGGTCGATCGTCGGCGGAAAGGTGTTGAAGGGAAAGCTCGTCTGCGAGAAGCGCTGGTTGGTATAGCTCGCCTGCCCATCCAGCTGCGGGAGCTGGCTTGCTCGGGTGACTCCGAGCTGTGCGCGCGCCTCCGCCACGCGCGCCACGGCGAGGCGCAGATCCTTGTTCTCGCCGAGGGCCGCCCGGATCAGTTCCTGCAGGACTGGATCTCCGAACACCTCCCACCATCCGAGATCGGCCAGCGACCCAGCTCCCGCTGGGCCGCTTCGCCACTGCGCGGCCGCCGCGATCTCGGGCCGCCTGTAGTCGCGCCCCGTGGTGCACCCCCCGAGACCGCACAACACCACCAATGCCAAAGCCGGCCACCGCACGGTGCGACAGGCAGGAGCCATCCTTGTCCTCCTCGCGTCTTCACCCGCCATCGAGAATCAATGGACCGCGACCACCGATCCGCAGACGGGTCCGCTCGGACGTCGCTTCACGCTTAGTGGTAGCCGGCGAGGAACGGTAGCACGACCACGGACGGCCCGAGAGGGATCGACACCGGACACTGGTGCCCCTGACATCGTTCGACTCCTCGGCGCGGGCCGGCGGCCCTCTCCGCGCTCCGGCGACCTGACCGAATGCGCGCCACGATCCGCCACTCACCCGCAACTGGTCCGCGCTACGCGACGCGCCCGCCGTTCGCCGCCGCCGGCGGTAGCCTGATTCCGCGCGTATCGAGATACCGTTCGAGGGCGTCGGCCGACGAGCCACGATCGGCGAGCGCGACGTAGCCGTCGGGGCGGATCAGATAGAGCGCGTCCCGCGCGAGCCCAGCGCGACGCATCGGACGACGCCACGGAAAGACGTGCAGGGCGAGGCCGCGCGACGCGCACGCCCTCTGCACCTCGCCCGAGGGCTCGCCGTAGACGTGAGCCTGCCACGCGAGCGACGTGAGTGGCCCGAAGTTGTCGCCGACCCAGGGCAGCCGATCGCCGCCATGCACTGCGCCGGCCCTGCCGGCGCTGAGGGCGCTCTCGCGATAGCGCACCCGCGTCTGCGAGACGGTCCGGAACATGAGACGCCGCACGAGCCGCGACCGAAATAATCCGGGTAGGACGCGCCTCACGACGTGCACGCGCACGACCCGCGCGAGGCGACCACGACTCGTCACGAGCGTGAAGGCGCGGTCGGTGGTGGCGACCAGCCGCCGTGCGAAGCCGATGCGCTCGGACTCGTACGTCTCAAGGACCGCGGGCGGCGCTTGGTGCCGCAACACGGCAGCGAGCTTCCACGCGAGGTTCACGGCGTCGCCGATCCCCGTGTTCATCCCCTGCCCGCCGACGGGACTGTGGATGTGCGCCGCGTCGCCCAGGAGGAACGCACGGCCCTTGCCGAACCGGTCGGCCACGCGGTGGTGGACGTGATACGTCGAGAACCAGTTCACGCGGTGCACGTCGATGCCGAGCCGCGCGAAGACACCGGCGCTGACATCGTCCCAGCCGAGCTCGTCGAGCTGACGCTCGGCTTCCGATCTCACGGTGCCCACGAGCCTGGCGTCACGCGCACTCTTCATTGGGAACACGGCGAGGAAGTCGGCATCATCGAGCGCCACGTGGAGCTCGCCGTCCATGACGGCGCCGCTCGCCTCCACGTCGGCGACGTAGAACAGGTGCTCGTAGGTGCCTCCAGGAAATCCGACGCCCAGGATCTCGCGCACGATGGAATGCGCACCGTCGCAACCGGCGACGTACGCGGCGCCGCAGTTCTCCTCCGTGCCGTCGGCCCGGCGGAGACGCGCGGATACGTGATCGCCGCGGTCCTCGAAGTCGATCAGCGTCGTGCCGCGCTCGACCTCGACGCCGCGCGCCGCCAGCTGCGCGATCAACACGCGCTCGTGCTCGTCCTGCGGGAGGATCAGCGCGTACGGGAACGGGCTGAGGCCCGTACCGACATCGCCGAACGCGACATGCCCGGCCTTCGTGCCGCGAACCCACAGGTTCGCCGCGACGAATCGACGCCCTCGCTCGACGACGTCGCGCGCGAGACCGATATGGTCATAGAGCTCCAGCGTGCGCACCTGCACAGCGAGCGCACGCGAGGTCGTCCCCGGCTCTGTCGTCTTGTCGATCATTCGTATGCGAACGCCGAGGGCGGTCAGCCACAGCGCGATCGCCAGCCCGGTGGGGCCGGCACCGACGACGAGCACATCGGTCGTCATGGTGGCTCCTTCGCTAGAACGGACCTCCGCGGGGGCCTTCGCGGCTATCGCAAAGGCACACCTTTTGCGGCGAAGGCGATCCGCGCTTCTAGGTCGGCACCTGGGGCAAGAGCGCCGTCTCGCCGAGGTAGTACTTGATCAGCTCGGGCAGGAACGCGTACACCGCCTTGTCGTCGGCGATGCCGGCGCCCGGCGCGTTGGCCAGGAACATGCCCATCTCCCCAGGAAGGAGTGCTCGAAGTGGGCGGAGTTCGCCATCCCAGGCGTGAGGACGACCACCACCGGCTTCCCGGTCCGTTCCGGGGCTGCGTGGAGCAGCGTGTCGAGGAGGAGGTTCGGGTAGTCCTTGATGGGCCGCACCGGGTAGGCCGTGAAGAACTCCGGAAAGACGCGGCTGAGAACGTTCCGGTTCTCGAGCACATAGGAGACACCAGACGGGCAGCGGCGATTGTCCTCGAGGACGACGTAGTCGCCACAGCTGTCGCGGATGACGTCGGTGCCCACGACGTGGGTGTAAATGCGTCGGGGCGGGATCACACTCAGGAGCTCGCGCTTGTACTCCTTGCGCGAGAGCACGAGCTCGGCGGGGACGACGCCGTTCTTGAGACATTTCTGGCCCTGGTAGATGTCGAGGATGAAGAGATTCAGCGCGGTGGCGCGCTGGAGCAGGCCGGCATGCAGGCGCTCCCACTCGCGGGCGGGGATAATGCGTGGCACGAAGTCGAACGGAAAGCTGCGCTCAATCCCCTCCTTCTCGCTGTACACGGTGACGGTGATGCCCTGGTCCGTCAGCGAGAGCGTCTGCAATCGCTCCCGGCGCTGGATCTCAGTTTGGGTGAACGACTCGAGGATCGAGACGAGCGGCCTGTAGTGCGGCCGCGGCTCGCCCTCGCGGTGGAACGCGTCATCGAATGCCCTTGTCTCGGCCACCCACTTCATGGCGCACAGGATAGCATCCAGACGTGACGGCCAGAGGTCGGCGTCGCCGCTGCTCCGGTCCGCCGCGCCGTCATTCGGGGCACCCGTAGACGATTGCCTCCCAGAATACGGGCATTCGTCTCACGACGTCGCGATTCGGCGCCGTGCCTCGTTCCCGGCCGCCGTCGTCACAGCGTCGATCGCGCGGGCGAGCCGATGGCAGGCCTTGGCGAATTTTACGACGCTTCACCGAGGGGAAGCGACCGACGAACAGCGTGTTCGTCGAACGGTCTCTCGCGGGGGTGGCGGTTGGCTTGCCGTTGGCGGGCGGGCTCTCGGTGGCGGCGGCCGCGGAGGCGCAAGAGTAAAGCGGTCGCACGCGGCGCCGGGCTCCTGGATCCACGCCTCCCTCAACCTGTCGCTCAAGAACGCCTACATCTCGCCGCCCGGCGTGCTGCTGACGGATACGACCCGATCGTGTAGGTTCTCGAGGGCTTGGTGTTCAGTCTCCACAACGACCTGAGCGGGCGCCACAACAACGTGTCGCTTGTGGCCGGGATCTGGAACGATATCTGGACCGCCCACGGGACTGGACGGACGGATCCTGGATCCGCGAGACGACGCCAAGGGGCCCTCCGGCCGCAAGGCGCGGCCGCCGCGATTGCGCGCGGGGCCGATCCGGCCGACGATAGCGCGAAGATCCCGTAGAGGAGGAGAGGGACATGATCAGGGGGATCGTAGTCGGGGCGCTCGCTCTGCTGATGGGCGCGATCGCGCTGGCGGCGGACATCGACGACACGCGCCTGCTGGCCGCGGCCACCGATCCGGCCAGCTGGCTCACCTACGGCCGCGACTATGGCAACCAGCGCTTCTCCCCACTGTCCGGCATCGACGCGTCGAACGTGACGCGGCTGGCGCCGCGCTGGATCTACCAGAGCGGTGTGTCGGCGACCTTCCAGGCGACCCCGATCGTCGCCGACGGCGTGATGTACGTATCGCTCCCCTTCAATGACGTCGTGGCGGTTGACGCGCGCACGGGACGCGAGCAGTGGCGGTACCAGCACCAGCGGCGCCGCCCGGCGATGTGCTGCGGCCCTGCCAATCGCGGCGTGGCCGTGGCGTACGGCCTGGTCTACGAGGCCACCGTAGACGCGCGCCTGATCGCGCTCGATCAGAAGACTGGACGGCTCGTCTGGGAGGTGCCGCTGGTCGAGGACGACCCGGGGGTGACCGAGCACAGCGAGCAGCTGGCCGCCGACGACCCAGTCCGCGGGCGACGCGTCATGGGTTCGACTGGGGTCAGCGCGAACATGGCGCCCCTCGTCTACAAGAGCCGGGTGATCGTCGGCATCACCGGGGTCGGCTACGGCCTGCACCTCGATTCGGACCGGCCGGGCGCACCGGTCGGCACCGTGATCGGCATCGCGGGCCAGAGCGGCCGCGCAGGGTTCTACGCGGCCTTCGAGGCAAAAACGGGGAAGCGGCTCTGGAAATTCGACACCACCGCCGCGCAGGGTTGGGAGGGTCGGTTCCGTCCGACCACCCCCGACGGGGCGCCGCTCGACCGAGACCTCGAGCGCGAGCGAGCGACGCTGGCTCGGTACGAGGACGCCTGGAAAACCGGGGGCGGCTCAGCCTGGACGACGCCGGCGATCGACCCGGAGCGACGGCTCGTTTACCTCGGCGTCGGCAACCCGTCACCCCAGATGGACGACCTCACCCGACCCGGCGACAACCTCTACACGGTGTCGGTCGTCGCCGTGGACGTCGACTCGGGCAAGCTCGCCTGGTACTACCAGGAGGTGCCGCACGACATGTGGGGCTACGACGTGGCGAGCCCGCCGGTGCTCTTCGACGCCGAGGTCGACGGTCGGAGCGTTCCCGCCGTCGGGCAGGCGGGCAAAACCGGCTGGTTTTACGTCCTCGACCGTCGCGACGGCCGGCTCCTGTACCGGTCCGAGGCCTTCGTGCCTCAGCACAACCTGTTCCGGCGGCCGGCGCCGGGCGGCGTCGAGATCGCGCCGGGCGCGGGCGGCGGCGCCAGCTGGTCGCCCGTCTCCTACGACCCGCGCACGGGGCTAGTGTACGTGGCCGCCCTCCACCTGCCGACGCGGTACACGGTGAAGGAGATCCCGGCGGCCGCCGGCGCGCCGGCCGTCCGATACACCGCGCTGGAGCCGGTCGGCGGCGCGACGTGGGGAACGCTGAGCGCCATCGACACGCGCGCTCGCGGGAGGATCGCCTGGCAGGTCAAGACGGCGCAGCCGCTCGTCGGCGGCGTGCTGGCCACCGCCGGCGACCTCGTGTTCGTGGGCGAGGGCAACGGGGACTTGAGCGCCTTCCACGCCCGGACCGGCGCGCGGCTCTGGCAGTTCAACTGCGGCGCCGGGGTGAACGCCCCCCCGGTGACCTACGAGCTGGATGGCCGGCAGTACGTCGCTGTCGCGTCCGGCGGCAGCGCCATCTTCGGCTACCGGCAGGGCGACGCGATCGTCGCCTTCGCGCTCCCGGACTGATCACAGCGCGGCCACCGGGGAAGAGTTCGCCGGACCTACGCGTTCACGACATCCTGCCTCACTGCGGGCTCGAACGCGAACCCGGCCATCCGATCGGGAGTGCTCCCTCCTCGTTACGTAGTAAGGTGACCTGCCCTCCTCGCTCACCGTACCGCGTGAGGGCGTGATCATACCTGCCGCGCCATACCAGCGGCGCCGAAAAGGCCGATGCCGGACCAGGTGTCGAGCCCGGCCGCGGACGAAGCGAGTTCGGGTGCGGAGCCATCAGGCAGTGGGCATCCGAGGGCGGCGGCGTAGAGGGCGCGACTCTGAGCGAGTGAATTGCGAGGGGCAACATTTCCGCCTTGGATCCAGGCTGTGCGGAAGGGTGCCTTCCGGCCTCCGCCGACCGTCCGAAGCCTCCGGACACCCGAGGTCCGCATTGAGGCGCGATCTCGCGGGCGGCTATCAGCGCGGCTTTTGTGGTAGAGTCCCGACTAAGAACCATCGACACGTTGAGATCGAGCAGGAGGTCCTCCATGATGAACGAGGCAACGACTCAGAAGCCGATGGCGGCTCACCCCGTGGGGAGACTGGCGTATGCGACTCCGGCCACCGCCTCGCTCGTCGCAGGGCGGCGCGCCTTCTTCAAGTACCGCGACCTCGGCGTGACGGCAGCGAGCAACGGGCGGATGCGCGCGCAGGTGACGTCGGCGGTCGACGGAATGACGAAGCCGACCGGGTGGCACTACCACGTCTGCGAGTCGCAGTTCGTGTACGCGCTCAGCGGATGGGTCGACCTGGAATTCGAAGACGGCCAGACGCTGCGGCTGCAGGCGGGCGAGTCGCTATACATTCCAGGGGGCATGCGTCACAACGAAACCCGCACCTCCGACGCCCTCGAGATCCTGGAAGTGTCCGTGCCGGCGGACATGGGAACCGTGCCCTGCGACCCGCCCGAGGGGTGGCCGCAGCGGGCCTGAGCCGCCGTGACACACGGTAGGCAGCGCATGGGCCCGCCGCTATCCTGCCGGCCCTCGCGGGTGTCTCGTAAGGCCGTAGTTCGTTGGAGCGGGCCGACCGGACTCGAACCGGCGAGTCCAGCTTGGGAATACCTCCACGCGGTGACAGCGTGAGGACATCGAGTGAGAGCCATGGCGGCTTACACGGGGTCGGTTTGATGTGAAAGATATAGGACGCAGCTTCCGCTGGCTCGCCCGGTCTCGATCGTCCCTGCCAACTACCACCCAATCCTCTCAGACACGCGGCTTCCTCGCTATCAACGCCTTCGTGATCGTGGGGATGACATCCTTAACATCAATCTCAGCAAAGCCGCTGTCGGTTACCCATCTGCGACAGCCAGCGAGGCGTCTGTCCAGGAGCATCCGGATCCATGAGGACGGCGGCCAACAGCCACAGCGCAGCTGCCGTCGGACCCGTTCGCTCGTCCTCGATCATGAAGTCGTGCAGAATGAGCAGGCCATCCGGCTTCAGGACGCGCGCGCGCTTGATCAGGGCCCGCCCATTGTCCTCCGCCATGGCGCTCAGCAAGTAAGACATCAGGATGACGTCCTGTCCTTCCGGCCATTCGGTTGTCAGGGCGTCGCCCTGACAAGAGGTCACGCGGTCGGCGAGACCCGCTTCTTTCATCAGACGCTCCGCAATGTCGCGGATATTTGGGAAATCAACGATCGTCGCGGTCATCTTCGGGTAGCGGCGACAGAGCGCCATGCTGAACGCGCCCGTGCCACCGCCGACATCAAGGAGCTTCTCACACGCACTGAGGTCCACGAGCTTCGTTCGCACCTGCGCTGGGCCAAGCGATCCTGAGTGTTGCGCCCGACTAAAGTTGTCAGCCTCCTCGGGGCTTTCCATCAACCTGTAGAAATCGACGCGATCTCCCCGCAGTGCCGGTCGAGGTGCGCGAACGCTGGGTAAACTTGGCGGTCGATCTGGAAGCGATAATAGTCGCCGAAGTACATAGGCGCGGTACGGACCAAGTACGTTTGGCTCGCGGGCGTGTTGCGATAGTGCCCGTCGGACTCCTCCAGAAGGCCGAGGCTGACACAGGCCGTGAGAAGGGTCAGCAAACGATTCGCGGCGCGATTCCGGTCTCGGAGGCGAGATCATCGAACGCCTTCGGTCGACTCGACAGTCGGGTAAACACGTCGAGGTTCAGGGCAGCGAAGAGCGCCTTCGAGGCCATGAAGCCGTAGGCGACGTGAGAGATTCCCCGCACGTCTTTAATCGGTTCCAACGACATCTCCTGAATCGGGTTTCGGGCCTACGGCGCGTGGGAATCCCTTCGGCTGCCCGCCTTGACGGTAGGCGGCGCGGCGACGAGACCGAAAGCGAGGCGAGAAGGAGCGTCGGCCGGAGTCACTCATTTTGACGCTCCCGGTCGAGTGACGGCGACTTCCAGGAGCGCAGTGGCGTGCCTCGCTACCGTCGCGCTCGGGAGCACCCATCCGCGCTCAGGCGCACGGGTGAGGAGCGCGCGCAGCGCTTCCTTGAGGAGCTGCGCGCGGTCCTCCCGTGGCGCCCGTGACCGTTTCCCGCGCTTCTCGCCCCTACTGGTGCTGAATGGGAATCGCCAGCGGGCGGATCGGCGACGCGGTTCCGCCCCGCAACTTCAGCGGAGAGGCTATGAACAGGAACTCATAGACCTGATCCTTCGCCAGGTCTTCCAACCACAAGGCTTCGACCATCGAGACCCCTTGTTCGGCGAGCAGATAGGTGTGAACAGGAACGAAGTTCTCAGGGTCCTTGGAAGGGAAGCTCTCGATGCCGAAGTTATCCGCCCCGAGGAGCATCGCCTGTTGCCCTTCAACCAGCCACTGGGCCGCTCCGAGGCTCAGGCCGGCCTGATCCGCGAGACGGTACTTGGCTTGATCGGGCCAGAGGCTCATGAGCCCGGTCCGCGTCAAAACGACATCGCCCGGTCGAAGCGTCGTCCCCTGTTTTTTCAGCGCCTCCTGCAGGTCCGCCACCGTGATGGCATAGGACGCTGGCAGGTGGGCGATGTTCTTCGACTTCGCCACATCGATGAGCACCCCTCGAGCAACGATCGGAGGATACTTGTCCGCGCCGGACTTGGTCCATCCCCGAACGCCAAGAGCGTCCTCGGCGCTGACCTGATTCCAGATCTTCCCGTGCAGCCCGAAGTGATTGAGGGTGTCAATGTGGGTGCCGGTGTGGGTATACATCGAGACGCCGTCGCCGGAGTAGGACAGCAGTTCCTTGGCGGTGTCTCGGGCGGGCGTATGCGTCATCCAAATCTGAAACGTCGGATCCCCAAACGGACCACAGCAGGTCGGCATCCCTACGAACAGGTCCACGCCGAGGTCATAGATCTTGCCGCCGGCGACCTGCTTGAGAACGTCGAACCTGGAGGCATCGGTCATCAGGTTGAGGGTGCCGATCTCATCGGCGGGACCCCACGGACTCTTAGCCGCCACATTCTTGGCGGTCTGCGCGACCGCTGCCCCAGGCCCCACCGCCAGCCCCACCACGCCAACAAGCCCCAGTACCGCGACCATCGGTCTCATGGCGCCCCTCCTCCTGCTAGGCACATAGATGCTGGTTTCGACCACGGCCCCCAAGCGGTAACGCAAGTCCTCGATGCGCCCGAGAATCTGCCGAAAGAGAGTCGGCGTCAAGTGCGACGCCATGTCTCTGACTCCTCCGGCGTCGACGGGTTAACGGCCTGGTACTGAAGCCATCCCGCAAACGCCTCGAGACGTTCCTCGCTGATGAAGCCGCTCATCCCGACCGCGACCCACGACCAGCAAGAGGCACCGGCGCGTAGCTTTTGTTACCGACGTCCGTTTGGGGGCGCGGTTAACTTCCGCGCGTGGTCGCCTTCCTCGTCATCGTGTCTCGCATCAGACCGGATCTATACGATCACATCACGCGGGCGTTCTTCGCCAACCCGCGCCACGCGCTCATCTTCGATCGCCGTCGGGTTCACCGACGGAGAATCAAGATGCCGGTGGCGCTCGACCGGCGACGACAGGATCGGCGGACCGGATTGGAGATCGACGAAACGATTCGAGTTCAGGGCTGGGCGGTCGTGCCGATGGGGCACCCGGACAAGGCGGACTTACCGGACGAGGGGCAGATTCTCTATATGCGGCAGGGTCCATCATCCTCGGGTCCCGAACTGTGTACCTGCGGCCACGAGCGCGGTCGCCACGGCCTCACGACCAAACCAGAGCATCGCGACGGACCCTGCCGGATCCCCGGTTGCCGCTGTCTGTCCTACGTCGAGGAGACACCGCGCCGGTGACCCCGGAGAGGGAGGCGGGGCGGCCCATCACGGCTGGTCGCTCGAAGAGATCGCGCGGCCGCCAGTGGTGTCGCCGCCCTTCGTGCGCACCCCAGGCGCATCCACGAATGCAACGCGGGGCTCCGGTTGCACGGAACCCCGCGATTTAGTGTGGAGCGGCCGACCGGATTCGAACCGGCGACGTCCAGCTTGGGAAATCTTTTGCGACGGATCGGCTGGTATCCCACGGTATACCTAACGCTAGGTCTCCGTAGCCCTCGTAGGGAGGATGGAGCATGGCCAAGCGGGCGAGGTCGGGGCGGTCCAAGGCGCTGTCGGACTACGGGGTGCGCTTCCGGCTGCTCGTCGACAGCGTGATCGACTATGCGATCTTCATGCTCGACACCGAGGGCCGGGTGGTGACCTGGAACGCGGGCGCCGAGCGGATCAAGGGGTATCGAGCCGACGAAATCAGGGGCCGCCACTTCTCCTGCTTCTACCCCGAGGAGGCGCTCCGGGCGGGGACGCCCGCGCACCAGCTCCGGGTCGCCGCCGCGAAGGGCCGGTTTGAGGACGAGGGCTGGCGACTTCGCAAGGACGGCTCGCGCTTCTGGGCGAACGTCGTGATCACCGCGGTGCGCGACGGCGCCGGCCGCCTGCGCGGATTTTCCAAGGTGACCCGCGACCTGACCGAGCGGAGACTGGCGCAGGAGGCGTTGGTCCGCCGAGAGCGCTTGGCCATCCTGGGTCAGCTGGCCGGCGGTATCAGCCATGAGCTGCGGAACCCGCTCGGCGTCGTCAAGAACTCGGTGTACTACCTGGGGATGGTCTTGCCAGGCGACCACCCGGCCCGCAAGCATCTCGGGATCATCGAGCGGGAGGTGGAGGCGGCGAATCGGATCGTGGCGGCGCTCCTGGACTTCGGGCGGGTTTCCGTGCCGAGCCGAGTCCTCTCGGACCGCAACGCCGTGGTCCGTGCGTGCGTAGAGCGCGAGCCGGCCCCTGACACGGTCACGGTGGCCGCGACCCCCCCGGAGGATCTCCCGCAGGTCGCCGTGGACCCGGACCTGGTCGCGCTGGCGCCTCGCAACCTGATCCGGAACGGGCTGCAGGCGATGCCCGACGGCGGCGCGCTGACGGTCGAGACCTCGTGGACCGCAGAGGACGTCCTGATCGGCGTGGCCGACACCGGGGGAGGGATCGCACCCGAGCACCTAGACAAGATATTCGAGCCGTTATTCACGACGAAGACCCGGGGGTTCGGCCTCGGGTTAGCGCTGGTGAAACGCCTCCTCGAAGCCAACGGGGGTCAGATCACGGTCGAGAGCGCCCTGGCGCAGGGGAGCCGATTTCTGGTGCGCTTTCCGCGTGCCTCGGAGGACCCTTAGCCGGTTCCGTGCCGGCGCACCCCGCCTCGGATCCCGGTGGCCCGGGCGGCGGGCGCGGGAGCGTCTCCCGGTCGACGAGACGCTATGTCCCGCCCCGCGCCCACGGGCGATCCGCGGCGAGCGCGGCGGGTGGCGTGGCGACACCCGGAGGGCGGACGGGTCCTCGGTGCTCGCCAGGTAGACTCGGCTCGGCTTCACAGCGGCGCGGTCCGACCGCTCGTCGCCCTGGAGTTGGCCGGGACGAAGCGACTCACGTCACGAGCGCTGTGCCCGCGCAGGGCCACTCGCGCATGAAGCGAACGAGCTGGTCCTTGCCGCCGAGCTCGGCGAACGGAATCAGCAGCGGACGCTCGCATCGGCGGCAGTACACCTCGATGCCGGTCGCGTTCACCCTGAGCGGCAACGCCCCGCACGCGCCAATCGACCTTCTCGAAGTCCTCGGGCATGGCCATTGTCGGGTCTCCCTCGCGGCTCCACGTACACGCCGAGCCCTCCGGTGTGGGCGTGGCTGCGGGGCTCTGGGTGCTTGAGCCGCGAGGAATACGGGCTCGGGATCGCTGATCCGACCGCTGGCCGCTTGGTTAGACTCGCCTCGGGCCCTATCAGTCGCTCATGGCGCCTTGACAGTCAACCTCTCGCGACCTTGGGGAGATCGATCAGGAAGTCGTCGTGATCTCGTGCTCTGCTCATAACCGCAAGGTCGGTCCGTTCGTAGTCCCTCGGCGGCACGGCAGCGCCCGATCTACGTGACCCTGTCCCTCGAACGTCGGGTTCAACCGACACTGGATGAACGCCTCCAGGAGCGCAAGCGGCTGTTCTACTGCGGGGTTCGACAGCCCAGAGTGAATCACGTCTTGCGGAGCTGGATCACGTTGGGGCCTGGGTTTTGCGCCACGGCCGAACTGTCTGCCGAGCGCAGTAGCGTCGGCACGACATTCCAGCGCTGGCCGGCGTCGGTGATGACGGTAACTGTCCTGCGGTTGTAGCGGGTGAGCATGCCCACCACAGTCGGATGGCCTTCCGGTTGAAACGAGACCCGATCGCCGATCTTGAACTGCAGCATCTGGCCGTGCGCGCGCATTTGGCTCAGGAACCGCAGACGCTCCACGATCCGGTTGTTCAGGTCGATGAGTTCCGC
>Ga0066710_100001043_pt1 | contig 19419 bp, 21 predicted proteins | sample GraSoiAngelo_159_FD_79666 | JGI IMG/M metagenome (GOLD analysis project Ga0066710, IMG submission 79666) | Grasslands soil microbial communities from the Angelo Coastal Reserve, California, USA - 14_1009_16_40cm | ecosystem: Environmental > Terrestrial > Soil > Grasslands | place: USA...
GCAGATCCTGCCGACGGTGTCGGGCAAGCGTTGGGACACGTATCTGCTGCCGCACGTCGCGCCGGACGGGACGGTCTGGACGACGACGACGAACAACCCGCAGAAGCAGGACTTCTCGCACGCGTCGATCAGCCTGATCTGGTCGAAGGACGGCGGCGCCACGTGGCAAGGGCCGCTGCCGGTGATCGCGAGCGTGAACGTGCCGACGTACCAGAACACGACCTTCCGCGAGGGGATCGTCAACACATTCGCCGTCGGGACGAAGAAGGTCGGGAAGTACTACCCCCTCTACGTCTCGTACGAGGACGGGGCCTCCGGACTCTCGAACGTCTACCTGACGGCGTCGTACGACAACGGCCGGACGTGGAGCGCGCCGATCCAGGTCAACGACAACGAGGGGCCGACCGAGGCGCTCCAGCCGAACCTGAACGTCGCGCCGAGCGGCACGGTCTCGGTCGCGTTCTACGACCGCCGGCTCGCGTGTCCCGGCTCCGGCACGTCCGAGGCGTCGGGCGCCGGAATCGCGTTCGACCCGATGTCGCCGTACGGCGCCGCGAACTACTGCGTCAACACGGCGATCCAGTTCTACAGGCCGAGCCTGACGCCGATCGGGCACAACGTCCGGCTCTCGGGGCATACCTGGGATCCGCAGCTGTCGGCGCCGCACCAGGGCTGCATCACGTGCACGGGCACCTTCATCGGCGACTACTTCGGCGTCGACTCCGGCGGCGGGGCCACGTACACGACCTCCGTCTCGACGTTCAACGACGGCGCGAATCCGTTCTTCCACCAGCAGCAGGTGGTAGCGAGGATCGGCACGCCGTAGCCGTTTCGCGTGTCGGGGCCGCGGCCCGCAGAGGCCCGGCCCCGACACGTAAAATTCCGTCGTGGAGCGCAAGCTCGCGACCGTGCTGTTCGTGGACCTCGTCTCGTCGACGAACCTCGTCGCTGCCTCCGATCCGGAGGTCGTACGGCGGCGTGTGCAGCGGTACTTCGACGACGTCGCGAGCTGCATCATGACGCACGGCGGGATCGTCGAGAAGTTCGCCGGCGACGCCGTGATGGCCGCGTTCGGCGTCCCGCTCGCTCACGAGGACGACGCCGAGCGTGCCGTCCGCGCCGCGATCGCGATCCACGACAAGGTCGCCGAGCTCGGCCTCGAGATCCGCATCGGCGTGGAGTCCGGCGAGGTCGTCGCCGACGCATCCGACTCGACCTTCGCCACGGGCGAGGCCGTCAACCTCGCGGCGCGCCTCCAGCAGGCCGCGCCCACCGGCGGCATCCTGATCGGCCCGGCGGCGCAGCGCCTGACGCGCGGCCTGATCGAGGCCGAGGAGTTCGGCGCCCTCGACCTGCGCGGCTGGAACGACCCGGTGACGGCGTACCGCGTCCTCGGCACCTGCGGGGGCGGGCGTCCGCTCGGCAACCTGACCGCGCGGCTCGTCGGCCGCGACGAGGAGCTCGAGCTGCTCGAGACGACGTTCTCGCGCACGGTCCGCCACGGCCGCGCGTCGCTCTTCACGCTCTACGGCGAGCCGGGCGTCGGCAAGAGCCGTCTCGCGCGCGAGTTCGTCGCCGGGCTCGAGGGAGCGACCGTCCTCTCCGGACGCTCGCTTCCGTACGGCGAGGGCGTGACCTACTGGCCGCTGGCCGAGATGGTCAAGGCCTCGGCCGGCATCGCCGACGACGATCCGTCGGAGGAGGCCCGCAAGAAGCTGCGCGAGTCCTGCGAGGACGAGGCCGTCGCGGACCTGCTCGCGCTCGCGGCAGGCGTGCTCGAGGCCGTCGAGGGCGAGCGCAGCCCGCAGGAGATCTCCTGGGCCGCCCGTGCGTGGGCCGAGCAGCTCGGTCAGGCGCAGCCGCTCGTGCTCGTCTTCGAGGACATTCACTGGGCCGAGGAGCCGCTGCTCGACCTGATCGAGCATCTCGCCGCCTGGGTGAAGGAGGCGCCGCTCCTTCTGCTCTGTCTCGCGCGGCCCGAGCTGCTCGACGTGCGCCCGACCTGGGGCGGCGGCAGCGTCCGCTCGACCGCGATCGAGCTCGAGCCGCTCGCGCCGGCCGACAGCGCCGAGCTCGTCGAGGCGCTGATCGCCGAGCGCAAGCTGCCGATCGACGTCGACGCCGTTCTCGCGAAGACCGAGGGCAACCCGTTGTTCGTGGAGGAGACGATCCGCGCGCTCGCAGAGCAGGACGGCGGCGCGGAGCGGATCCCCGACACCCTGCAGGCGCTGATCGCGGCCCGCGTCGACCGGCTGCCGGCGGAGCAACGCGTCGTGCTCCAGCGGGCCTCGGTGATCGGCCGGATTTTCTGGCCGGGTGCGATCGAGCACCTCTCGGCCGACCTCGAGTCTCCGGCCGGCGCCCTCGAGGGGCTGTTGCTCCGCGATTTCGTCCTGCCGGAGAGCCGCTCGTCGATCACCGGCGAGTCGGCGTTCAAGTTCAAGCACGTCCTGATCCGCGAGGTCGCCTACAGCGGGCTCTCGAAGGCGGCGCGCGCCGAGTACCACGCGCGGTTCGCCGCCTGGCTCAGCGAGCGGACCGGGGAGGAGCTGCTCGAGATCCGCGCGTTCCACCTCGACCAGGCGGCACGGCTGCACGAGGAGCTCGACGGCAAGGCCCCCGCCGAGCTCGCGGAGCAGGCAGCGAAGGCTCTGGCGAGGGCCGGCGACCGCGCGATGTCGCGGGAGAGCTTCCGGACGGCACGCAAGCTGTTCCTGCGGGCCGTCGAGCTCGGGCCGACGCTCGGGCGCCGCTACTCCGCGGCCCGTGCCGCATGGCGGCTCGGCGACGTGGTCGCGCTCGCGATCGAGATGGAGCACGTGCGGGAGGCCGCAGCGGGCGTGGAGCCGAAGCTCGAGGGCCGCGCGCTGACGGCGCTCGCCGACGTCGCGCTGATCCAGGATGCCGACGCCGCAGAGGCGCGCGACCTCGTGGAGCGTGCACTCGACGTCCTCCAGCCCGGCGACCCCGCCCGCTTCGACGCCCTCTGGACGCGCAGCCAGGTCGCGGCCTGGCTCGGAGACGCCGGCGGCTTCGAACGCTGGGCGAAGGAGGCGCTCGCGGTCGCGCGCGAGTCCGGCCGCAAGGACTTCGAGGCGATGATCGTCCAGTCGCTCTCGAACAGCTACCTGCTGCGGCTCGAGCTCGAGCCCGCGGAGCCGCTCGTCGAGCGGGCGCTCGAGCTCGCGCACGAGAGCGGCAGCGTCGTCGGTCGCGCGGCCGCACATCACGCTCTCGCGTGGCTCGAGCACACCCGCGGGCGCTGGCCCGAGGCGGAGACGGCGTACGTCGCAGCCCGGGAGCTCTACGCGGAGATCGGCCTCGTGGGCCAGGAGGCGAGCATGACGCTCCACCTGGGCCGGCTGTATGTCGCGCAGGACGAGGTCGAGCGAGGGGAGAAGCTGCTCCGCGAGGCCCTTCGCACCTTCAAGGGAGTGCGCGACCGCGCGCATCTCTGCGAGGCGCAGCGTTCGCTCGCGCAGCTGCTCGCGGCGCAGGGGCGGCTCGAGGAAGCCGAGCGGCTCGCGCTCGAGGCGCGCGAGACCGTCGGCAATGAGGACAAGATGTCGATCTCGACGACGAAGCTCGCGCTCGGTCAGGTGCGCGCGGCGCAGCACCGGGACGAGGAGGCCGAGCACCTCATGCGCGAGGCGGTCGACGGCCTCGAGGCCTTCCAGATGTACTCGCCCGAGCGCGAGGCGCTGCGCGTCCTCGCCGGCTTCCTCCGCGACCGCGGCCGCGAGGACGAGGCGGCCGCCTACGAGGAACGGCTGGTCGAGCTGCTCGCCCGCAGCGCGGCGCCGATCGCCTGAGTCGACGCTTCGTCGGGCGCCTCGCTGATCACAGTCGCCGGGCGGTCGAAGCGCGCGAGCGCCTCGCCGAGCGGCTCGGCGCGCAGCGTGCCCTCGCCGTACGGGAGGTGCTTCGTCTCGTTGCGGTTCGCGTACGCGATGTCCGAGAAGTGGATGTGGAACGGCGCGCCCGGCTCGAGCACGTCGTCCGCGGCGGCGAGCACCTCCGCGAAGCGCTCGACGTCCGTGAAGGCGCCGTCGCTCGTCGCGTGCACGTGTGCGAAGTCGAGCACCGGCCGGACGAAGTCGACCTGCGCCGCGATCGCGAGCACGTCCTCCACCGTCCCGAGCTCGCGCACGCGTCCCATCACCTCGACGCCGAATGGGACGAGACGATCCTTCGCCGCGAGGCGGTCGCGCAGATCGCCGAGCTGGTCGACGACATCCGCGATAGCCTGTTCCCGTTCGCGCCCGAGCAGGAAGCCGGGATGGAAGACGATCAGCTGCGCGCCGACGGCCTTTGCAAGGCCCGCGGTGTGGTCGAGCATCCCGAGCGCCATCTTGAACTTCTTGCCGCGGTCGACGTGGCCCATGAACGCGGCGAGCGGGGCGTGCACCGAGAGCGCGACGTCCGCGGCGTCCGCGGCGGCGCTGAGCAGCGGCGCCTGCGCGTAGTCGAGCCAGAACCCGCCGACGAAGCCGAATTCGCAGGCGTCGTAGCCGGCGTCGGCGAGCTGGACGATCGCGTCGGTGAAGTTCTCGGCCGCTGGGAGGTCCGACGGCCCGAAACGCAGTGCGCCCATCGGCGCGAACGCTACCGCTCGGGCGCTGTCAGGTAGGCCGCGATGCCGACGACGGCGCCCCCCTCGAGAAGCGGGACCGCACGCACGTCGCATCGTCCATCGATCTTCCGGACCGCGGCATCCCGCGTCTCGGCCGCATCGTGGAGCACCCGCTGCAGCAGGTCGAGCGGAACGGGTCGCCGAGCAGACCGGCAGCGCCGGTGTCGTAGAACTGCAGCCGCAGCTCCTCGTCGACGATCACGACGCCGTCCGACGCGTTGCGCTCGAGTGCCGCGACGACGAGAGCGACTCTCGGATCGAGGTGGTCGGGCGTGCCGTTCAGCAGCTCGTCGAGCGCGTCGAGCGTCCCGCCCGGATCGCCCTCGAGCAGGATCGGGGCGCCGAGACGCTCGGCGCGGCGGCGGAGGTCACCGTCGACCTCGGCCGTGTGGAAGAGCACCTTGACGCGGGGCCGGTACGCGCGGATCACCTCGGCAGCGCGCCCGCCGTCGATTCCCGGCATGTTCACGTCGAGGACGATCGCGTCCGCCACTGCTCGAGCGCGAGCCGGACGGCTTCGGGGCCGTCGGCGGCCTCGCCGACGATCTCGACGGCCGGCGAGAAGCTGAGGATCGTCCGGAGCAGCGCCCGCGTCGGGGCGTCGTCGTCGGCGATCACGATCCGCTCCGGCGGCGCGAGCGTCATGACGAAGAAATGTACGGGCTTTCGGCGGATCTCCTCCAGATTCTGAGGAAACCTTCATGCCGTCCGACGCGTTTTCTACCGTGATCGCGGATGGCCAAGCGCCCGACCCGTATCGATCTCCTCGAGCTCGACATCGACCTCCGACTCGCCGACCTCTGGCGGGAGGCGGCCGAGATCGGCGAGTGGAATCTCGAGGTCGTCGCCGCCTTCATGCGGGCGGCCTACGGCAAGGGCTACTGCGACGCCCTGACCGAGGACAACCCGGGCTCGCTTTGCCACGACCACGGCTACCGGATACCCGGCCGGGGCCTGCGTTCGCCGGCTCGCGAGAGCTAGCCTCGCGCCACTGGCCGGCCGTGCCTCCCGGCGGCGGAGCCGCCGTCCAGCACGGCCTCCCGGCGGCGGACGCCGTCCAGCACGGCCTCGCCACGCTGACCGCACGCGGCTCTCCGCGGCCGTGCTAGAGCACTGTCCGCTCCGGCGGCGCACGCCCAGCGTGGCGCCAGAGGCGCGAGCCTCGCGCCACTGGCCGGCCGTGCCTCCCGGCGGCGGAGCCGCCGTCCAGCACGGCCTCGCCACGCTGACCGCACGCCGCTCTCCGCGGCCGTGCTAGAGCACTGTCCGCTCCGGCGGCGCACGCCCAGCGTGGCGCCAGAGGCGCGAGCCGCGCGGCGGTAGAATCGTCGGCGTGAGCCGCAAGCGCAGTCCGGCGCGCCTCGTGATCGCCCTCTCGGTCGCCGCGGTGCTCGCAGTGTTCCTGCTCTACACGTCGATCGCCGGCGGCAGCACGCCGTCCGTGCGCCCGAGCCAGCTCGCCGCCCACAGCGGCAAGGTCTCGCTCGCCGGCCGCGTCGTCGGGCCGGTGACCGGCGACGCGCACGCCGGCGGCCTCCACTTCCGGCTGCGCGACGTGCGGGGGACGGCCGTCGTCCCAGTCGTCTACAACGGCACGGTTCCGGATCCGTTCCGGGTCGGCAGGGACGTCGCCGTCGACGGCAGGCTGCAGAACGGGACCTTCGTGGCCGCGAAGGACACACTCGTCACGAAGTGCCCGTCGAAGTACACCGACAAGAAGGCGTAAGACTCTGCCCGAGCTCGGCCGCGCCGCCCTGATCGTCGCCCTCGGGCTCGTCCTCTACGCGACCTTCGCGGGCGGCTGGGCCGCCGCGCGTGGCCGCCGCCGGCTCGCCGTCTCGGCCCGCAACGCCCTCGTCGCCGCCTTCGGCGCGACGCTCGTCGCGGCCGCCGTCCTCTGGGCCGCGCTCGCCCGGCACGACTTCTCCTTCCAGTACGTCGCCGACCACACGAGCCGGAAGCTGCCGCTCGGCTACACGCTCGCGGCCTTCTGGGGAGGCCAGGAGGGATCGCTTCTGCTCTGGCTGCTGATCCTGACCGGCTACTGCGCGCTCGTCGTCTGGCTGACGAGCCGGAGTGCGCGGGAGCTGTTGCCGTGGGTCGTGCCCGTCCTCGGCGGCGTCGCCGCGTTCTTCGCCTTCATGCTCGTGTTCGTCTCGAGCCCGTTCGCGACGCAGCCCGCGCCGGCCGACGGCGCGGGGATGACGCCGAGCCTGCAGAACCCGTACATGCTCGCGCACCCGCCGCTGCTCTACCTCGGCTACGTCGGCCTGACGATCCCGTTCGCGTTCGGGATGGGCGCGCTGCTCTCGCGCCGCACCGACGAGCGTTGGATCGTCGCGACGCGCCGCTGGACGCTCTCCGCGTGGACGTTCCTCGGCATCGGCCAGCTGCTCGGCGCGCACTGGGCGTACGTCGAGATCGGCTGGGGCGGTTACTACGCCTGGGATCCCGTCGAGAACGCGGCGCTGATGCCGTGGCTCGCGGCGACCGCGTTCCTGCACTCGGTGATGATCCAGGAGAAGCGCGGGATGCTGAAGGTCTGGAACATGATCCTCGTCGCGCTCGCGTTCTGCCTCTCGATCTTCGGCACGTTCCTGACGCGCAGCGGCGTCGTGAACTCGATCCACTCGTTCTCGCAGAGTCCGCTCGGCGGCTGGTTCCTCGGCTTCATCGTGCTCACGGTCGTCTTCTCGGCCGGGCTGATCTGGCTGCGCTTGCCGCTGCTGCGAGCGCGCACGCAGCTCGAGTCGCTCGTGTCGCGTGAGGCGACGTTCCTCTACAACAACCTGCTGCTCGTCGCGTTCTCCCTGACGATCCTCTTCGGCGTGATGTGGCCGATCGTGACGGAGGCGCTGCGCGGGACGCCGAGCACGGTCTCCAAGCCGTACTACAACTTCTTCCTGCACAGCTTCGGGCTGCCGCTCTTGCTGTTGATGGGGATCGGCCCGCTCGTCGCGTGGCGGCGCGCCTCGCTACGCGCGCTCGGAAAGACCTTCCTCGTGCCGTTCGGCGTCGCGCTGCTGACCGGGATCGCGCTGGTCGCCGCAGGCGCCGACTCGTCGCTCCCGGGGCTGCTCGCGTACACGTTCTCTGTGTTCGTGCTCGCGTCGATCGTGTACGAGTTCGTGCGCGGAACGCGTGCGCGGCACGCGCTCGCCGACGAGTCCTGGCCCGCTGCGTTCGCCTCGCTCGTCGCGCGCAACCGGCGCCGCTACGGCGGCTATGTCGTCCACGGCGCTGTGCTGCTGCTCGCGATCGGCGTCGCCGGCTCGAGCGCGTACCAGACGGTGCGCGAGCAGAAGCTGACGCCGGGGCAGTCGATGCGGGTCGACGGGCGCACGCTCACGTACCGGGGACTCGAGCACCGCCAGGGAGCGAACGCGCAGGAGTTCCGCGCCGTCGTCGACGTGTCAATCGGCGGCGGTCACGTGACGACGTTGCACCCCGGAAAGAACGTCTATCCCGTCGAGCAGCTGACCTCGAACGAGGTCTCGATCTACCACGACTGGCGAAACGGCGGCGACCTGTTCACGATCGCCGACCAGATCGACCGGAGCGGCGCCGTGTACTTCAAGGTGCTCGTGAAGCCGCTCGTCAACCTGATCTGGCTTGCCGGCTTCGTCTTCCTCGGCGGCTCGCTGATCGCGCTCTGGCCCGACCCTGCGGAGCAGCGGCGACTCGCGGAGCGGTACGCGCCGGAGGCGGCGATCGCGTGACGACGCTTGCGCTGGTGCTGGGTGCCCTCGTCGCCATGGCGGCCGTGTTCGTCGTCGCACGGCCGTTCCTGCGCGAGCCGGCCGCGAAGGACGACCGGCTCGAGACGCGAGGCGAGCTCGAGCAGCGGCGGCTCGCGCTCGCCGAGGAACGGGACCGCGCGCTCGCGGCCCTGAAGGAGCTCGAGTTCGACCACCGCACCGGCAAGGTCTCGGACGAGGACTACCGCGCGGCGGTCGGCCCGTTGCGGCGCAGCGCCGCCGAGGCGTTACGCGCGCTGGAGCCGAGGGCAGAGGCGGGCCATGAGCGCGTCCGAACCACTTCCTAGCTGCTCCGGCTGCGGCGCGCCGCTGCCGGCGGCTGCGCGCTTCTGTCCCGGCTGCGGCCGGCCCGTCGATGCCGACACGGGGACGACGGTGCGCGCCGAGGTGCCGCCGAGCGAGACCGGACCGGTGCCTGTCGCCTACGAGGTCACCCAGCCGCACTGGTTCGGTGTGACGCCGCCGATCGCGCTCCTCGTCCTCGCGCTCGCCGCGCTCGCCGCCGCCGTCGTCCTCTTCGCCGCGGGCGACTGGCCGATCGGGCTGATCCTCGTGGGCGTGTCGATCCTGGTCTTCACCGGCTTCCTCGAAGTCGCGCGACGCAAGCCCGACACAGCCGTGACCCGGATGTCGGCCGATGCGTTCGACGGGATGCGCACCCGCGCGGGCTCCGCACTCGAGGCGCTCGCCGCGCGGAACCGCGCCGGGCGCGAGATCGTACGGCTCCGGCACGAGCTGGCGCGCGTGCACGCGCACCGGCGCGACCTCCTGACCGTCTTCGGCGACGCCGCCTACCGCGGCGCGCCGACCGACGACCTCCGCGCCGAGCTCGAGCGCGTCGACACGCGCGCGGCGGAGCTCGACGCCGAGGTACAGCGGGTTGCGGCCGAGGGGCGGGCACGGATTGAAAGGGCCCGGCTTGCGGTACAGGAGACGCAGATGGTCTCGGTGCCGGAGCCCTATCCGCCGCCCGATGAGGGCAACCCGCCGACGCCGTCGCCGATCCCGGAGCCGCTCCCGCCGCCGGACGAGGGTACGCCGCCCCAGCCGGATCCCGTGCCGACGCCCGGACCCGAGCCCGGCATCGAGCCGCCGAAACCCGCGTAGCATCGGCCTACCCGGGTGGACTGGAGGGTTGGCCGCCCGGTCGACGAAACTGTGGTGGTGTCGCGGCGCCTCTTCTGCCTGCTCCTGCTCTCGCTCCTGGTCGTCGCCCCGGCGGCCGGCGACGTCGGCAGGCAGAAGGCGAATGTCGACGCGAAGATCGGGAACCTCCGCGACAAGATCGCCGCGGCCCGCGCGAAGGAGGCGCGGCTCTCGAGCGAGATCAAGGGCGTCACGACGCAGATCCGTGCGCTCGAGGCCCGCGTCGGCGACGTCTCGAGCAAGCTCGCCGTCCTCCAAGACGATCTCGCGCTCCACCAGCGGCGGCTCGCGAAGCTGAACCAGCTCTTCCGGCTGCAGACGAAGCGGTTCGACTTCCTGCGCGCCGAGTACCACGCGTCGCTGACCCGGCTCGACGCGCGTCTCGTCCAGATCTACAAGCAGGAGGAGCCGACGACCGTCGCCGTCATCCTCAGCGCCCACAGCCTGCAGGACATGCTCGACCAGTTCGACTACTTCAACGCGGTTGCGAAGCAAGACAAGCGAATCGCGACCGAGGTCGCGCAGGCGAAGGAGCAGGTTCGGCAGGCCCGCGAGGAGACGAAGAAGGTCAAGCTCCATGTCGCCTCCGAGACGCAGGTGATCGAGGTGCGGGCGCAGCAGGTCGTCGTCGTCCGCGACCGGCTGCTCGCGAGCAAGCACGAACTCTCGGGCGCGCGCGCACAGAAAGCGCACAGGCTCGCGATCACGCGCGCGACCGAGAAGGAGTTCGTCGACGAGGCGGACGCGCTCGCCAAGGTCAGCGCCGCGTTGACCGCCAGGATCCAGGCAGCGCAGAGCTCGACCGGCTCGTACACGCCGCCCGCCGGCGAGTCCTCGCACGGTCTCGTCTGGCCCGCACAGGGTCCTGTGACGAGCCCGTTCGGGATGCGCTGGGGCCGGATGCACGAGGGCATCGACATCGGCGCCGGCTACGGCGCGCCGATCGTCGCGGCCGCCGCCGGCCGGGTGATCTACTGCGGTTGGGAGGAGGGCTACGGCAACCTGACCGTGATCGACCACGGCAACGGGCTGGCCACCGCCTACGGCCACCAGTCGTCGATCGCCGTCGCCTGCGGGCAGGACGTGGCCCAGGGGCAGACGATCGGCTACATCGGCTCGACGGGCCACTCGACGGGCCCGCACCTCCACTTCGAGGTGCGCGTGAACGGGAGTCCGGTCGACCCGCTCGGCTACCTGTAGCCGACCCGTATCTCTTTTCCAAAGTAGGACGTTTCTGAGTTGAAATTGAGAAACGGGGTCTGGCCCAGCACCGGCTGCGGCACCCCGTCTCTCGCCAGGTCGTCTCCCGACGACGCGAGCCGCCTCCCCCCGGGGCGGCTTCGCGTTTAACGGAGAATCGTCCCTAAGGCGGGGCTCAGCCCGTGAACGTCTGGTAGAGCAGGAAGACATTCAGGCTGATGATCAGGCTCGCGACGACGCCGGCGGCGGCTGTCGTCGCCTTCCGGTTGACGAGCGGGCCCATCAGGTCGCGGCGCCTTGTAAAGAGGACGAGCGGGATCAGGGCGAAGGGGATCCCGAACGAGAGCACGACCTGGCTGAGCACGAGCGTCCGCGAAGGGTTGACGCCGACCGCGACCACGACGAGTGCCGGCAGCATCGTCACGAGGCGGCGGAGCCAGATCGGGATCTGCCGGCGTATGAACCCCTGCATCACGACCTGCCCCGAGAGGGTGCCGATCGCCGAGCTCGAGAGTCCCGAGGCGAGCAGCGCCAGCGCGAAGAGCGCGCTCGCCGCGCTGCCCAGGATCGGCTCGAGCGTCTTGTGTGCGCCCTCGAGCGAGTCGACGTTGTGCAGGCCGCTCTTGTAGAAGGCCGCGGCGGCCATGACCAGCATTGCCATGTTGATCAGCCCCGCGATGCTCATGGCGATCAGCACGTCGATCCGCGTGTAGCGGAACAGCCTCCGCGCCTGCGTGTCGTCCTCAGGCTGGATCCGGTTCGCCGTCAGCGCGGAATGGAGGTAGATCACGTGCGGCATCACGGTCGCGCCGAGGATCCCGACCGCCAGCAGCACCGAGCCGGAGCCTGCGAACTCGGGCTTGACCGCGTGGAGCGCGACCGTGCCGAGTGGCGGGTGCGCGAAGTAGAGCTCGGCGACGTAGCAGGCGCCGATCACGAACACGATCGACGCGACCACGGCTTCGAGGGGCCGGGCCCCCCAGCGCTGCAGGCCGAGAATCAGGAACGCCGCGACGGCCGTCAGCAGGGCCGCCGGGAAGAGCGCGACGCCGAGCAGCAGGTGGAAGCCGAGCGCCGCGCCGAGGAACTCGGCGAGGTCCGTGGCCATCGCGATCGCCTCCGCCTGGATCCACAGGAGGATCGAGGTGCGGCGCGAGAACTGCTCGCGGCAGACCTCCGGCAGGTTGCGCCCGGTGGCGATTCCGAGCTTCGCCGACAGCGTCTGGATCAGCATCGCCATCAGATTCGAGGCGACGATGACCCAGACGAGCGTGTAGCCGTACTTGGAGCCGCCGGCGATGTTCGTCGCGAAGTTGCCGGGGTCGATATAGGCGACGGAGGCGATGAACGCGGGCCCGAGAAACGGCAGAATCCCGAACTTCCGGGAGCCGCGGAGGATCTGCTCGCCCCGGCCCAGGGGACGTTCCAACGCCTCTGGGCGAGTCGCCATCATCCAGGTTTAGTCTAGCCTAAATCTCGCGGATCACGTGTAGATCAGGGAGATTCCGGTGCTTCTCCTCGACGTCGAAGCCGTAGCCGGCGAAGAGCTCGTCGGGGACGACGAAGCCGACGTAGCAAACCGGGAGGTCGTCGACGAGGCGCCGGTACGGGCGGTCGAGGAGCGTCGCCGCGGCGAGAGAGCGCGGCCTGCGGAGCTCGAACGTCTTGCAGAGGAAGCGCAGCGTCAGGCCCGTGTCGACGACGTCCTCGACGAGGATCACATCGCGGCCCTCGAGCTCCGAGTCGAGGTCCTTCAGCAGGCGGATGCCGCTCGTCCCGCCGAGCGCCGCGTCGGCGCCGAAGCCCGCGAGCTCGATGAAGTCGATCGCATGGAGGATCGGGATCGCCCGCGAGAGGTCCGAGAGGAAGACGATCGAGGACTTGAGCGCCGCCACGAGCAGCGGCTCACGGCCCTCGTAGTCACGCGCGATCCGCGCGCCGAGCTCCCGGACGCGCGCCTGAATCTCTTCCGCAGCGAGGTACACCTCGCCGATCCGTGTGTTTTCGACTATGAGGCGATCGGGAGCTTGAATCGCTCGGCCAGGCGCGCCACGTCGCGCTTGTAGAAGAGCTTGACGTTGACGTCCGGATAGCGGTCGCGGAGCTTCCGCAGCTTGCGGTTCTTCCGGGTCACGAGCGACTGCTTCATCATCGTGATCTCGACGTACAGGTCCTGCTCGGGCAGGTAGAAGTCGGGCGTGAAGGCCTCGATCGTGCGGCCCTCTGCGTCCTCCTCCAGCACGAACGTCCGCGGCTCGTACTGCCACGGCAGGCCGTAGAAGTCGAGGACCTTCGCGCACTCCAGCTCCGCGGCGTTGGCAAAGCGGGGAGGAGCCTCCCCGCAATATGCCTGGAAAACCGGCGTTTCCAGCATCGATAAGACACCGTACCAGCGGGCTCGGACGCCGAAACGTTTGGGAAAGGCTCACGTTCGTACACTTCGCCCATGCCGCGGGGCCGCAACGGCGAGCCGTTCACGATCGTCCAGCTCTCGGATCTCCACTGCGGGAAGCAGTACTTCCTGCCGAATCTGCTCGAGCGCGCGATCTCGGAGATCAACGACATCGGTCCGGAGATCGTCATCTGCTCGGGCGACCTGACGACCTTCGGCTTCAAGGAGGAGTACGAGCTCGCGAGGAGCTACCTCGACCGGATCGACTGCCAATCGGTCGTCGTCATTCCGGGCAACCACGACTCCCGGAACGTCGGCTACGTCCACTTCGAGGAGCTGTTCGGCGAGCGGAACTCCGTGCTGCGCGTCGGCGGCGTGACGGTCGTCGCGGTCGATTCGACGGAGCCGGATCTCGACCACGGGCAGATCGGGCGCGGCCGCTACCGCTGGATCGAGGAGCAGTTCGCGGCGGAGCCGGCGGAGTTCCGGATCTTCGTGCTGCACCACCACTTGCTGCCGGTCCCCGGCACCGGGCGCGAGCGGAACGTCGTCTACGACGCCGGCGACGCGATCGAGTGCCTGCAGCGCGCGGGCGTCCACCTCGTCCTCTCTGGGCACAAGCACGTGCCGTACGCGTGGCGGCTCGAGGATCTGTTCATCGTCAACGCGGGAACGGTCTCGTCGCAGCGGCTCCGCGGCAACACGCGGCCCTGTTACAACGTGATCGAGGTCTCCGACGCGCACGTCGACGTCTGGCGGCGCCATCCGTTCCACGGCCAGGAACGGATCATCCAGTTCTCGACCGACACGCTCGCGTTCGAGAAATACACGGGGCGGATCGAGGACGAGGTCACGACGCGCGGGCAATGAGAAATCTCACGTTCCTGGGGCGCCCGTGGGCGTGCGACGCCGGAGGGCACAGTACGAGCCAGTACGGGCCCGGAGAGCGGCGTGCGCCCACGGGCGCCAGCCTTTCGCGGAGCGCCGCTCCGCGGCGCGCTCGCGAGAGGCGGCCAGGGACGTGAGGGCGGTCGCGTTGATCGACGGGGAGCACTACGCGCCCGTGGTGCGCGAGGCTCTCGCCGCGCTCCCATACGACGTCGTCGGCGCGATCCTTGTCGGCGGGACGGAGAAGATCCGTGGCGGGGAAGAGTACGGCGTGCCGCTGGTGCAGTCGCTGGACGCCGTCGAGGCCGACGTCGTCTTCGACCTCTCGGACGAGCCGGTGCTCGGCCCGCGCCGCCGCTTTCTCTGGGCGAGCCGCGCGCTCGCGCTCGGCCTGCCGTATGTCGGCGCCGACTTCCGCTTCGAGCCGCCGGCCTACGAGTCGTTCCCGTTGCCGTCGGTCGCCGTGATCGGGACCGGGAAGCGCGTCGGCAAGACGGCCGTGACCGGCCACGTCGCGCGGCTCCTCGCCCGTGACCGCGACGTCGTCGTGGTCTCGATGGGCCGCGGCGGACCGCGTGATCCGGAGATCGCCGAGACGCCGCCCACGATCGAGGAGCTCGTCGCCCTTGCGCGCTCCGGCCGCCACGCCGCGTCTGACTACCTGGAGACGGCCGCCCTAGCCCGCGTTCCGACGATCGGCTGCCGCCGGGCGGGCGGCGGGCTCGCCGGCGTGACGGTCTCGTCGAATGTGCGCGAAGGGGCGCTGCTCGCAGCGGCGCGGCATCCGGACGTCGTCGTCTTCGACGGCAGCGGCGCGGCGATCCCGCCGATCGAGGTCGACCTGCGGATTCTCGTCACGCGGGGCGACGCCGTCCACGAGGGCCTGAACGCCTACCGGGTTCTCGTCTCCGACCTCGTCGTCTTCACCGGCGACGGCGACGAGGACGCCGTCCGCGAGCTGACGGACGTGCCGATCGTCCGTGCCGAGCTCCGGCTCGAGCCGGCCGAGCCGCTCGCCGGGCGCCGGGTCGCGGTCTTCACCACAGGCCCCGCGCCGACCGAGCACCTCGACGCCGAGGTCGTCGCGGTGTCGAGGAACCTGGCGAACCGTCGCGCGCTGCGCGAGGATCTGCAGACGATCGAGGCCGAGGTGTACCTGGTGGAGCTCAAGGCCGCGGCGATCGACGTCGTCGCCGAAGCCGCGCTCGCGCGCGGCGCCCACGTCGTGCTCGCCGACAACGAGGTCGTCGCGCCGGAACTGGACGAGGCGCTGCTCGGCCGGATCGGGGTGCCCGCGTGAGCCAGCCGCGGCGCAGTGATCCGCTGCCGCTCGGCGGCGAGCACGGACTGCCGTTTTCGAAGGGGATGATGGCCCGTGCGCTGATGGCCGTCGGCGTCGCGCCGCAGCGCGCGTACGAGCTCGCTCGTCGCGTCGAGGACGACCTCGCCGCGAAGGGCGCCGAGACCGCGGACCGCGAACGGCTCGACGAGCTCGCGATCGAGATCCTCGGCGAGGTGGAGGGCACGGAGACGGTGCGCCAGCTACGACGCTACCAGGATCTGCGCGAGCTCGACCTGCCGGTGATCATCCTCGTCGGCGGCGCGACGGGCACCGGCAAGTCGACCGTCGCGACCGAGGTCGCGCACCGGCTCGGGATCACGCGCGTCACGTCGACGGACTTCGTCCGCCAGACGATGCGCGCGTTCTTCTCGCGCGAGTTCATGCCGTCGATCCACTACTCGAGCTTCGAGGCGGGCCACGGACTTCCCGAGGAAGAGCAGGAGACGGGCGACCCGACGTTGCTCGGGTTCCTCGAGCAGACGCGCAACGTCCTCGTCGGTGTGAACGCGTCGATCGAGCGCGCGCTCGAGGAGGGCTGGTCGATGGTGCTGGAGGGCATCCACCTCGTGCCGGGCATGTTGCCGCGCATCGAGGGCGCGCTCGTGATCGAATGCATCCTCCACATCACCGACACGGAGAATCACCGCTCGCATTTCCTGATCCGCGACATCGTCTCGGACGAGCGCCGTGCGGGCTCGAAGTACCTCGATCATCTCGCCGAGATCCGGAGGATCCAGACGTACATCGCAGAACGTGCGCGCAAGACCGGTGTCGCGATCGTCGAGAACGCGGACGTCGAGCGGGCGACCGGCGAGGTGATGGAGCTCGTCGTCTCGGCCGCCGAGCGCGCGCGGGAGCACGTGGCATGACCGAGACGCATCCGCTCGAAGAGCACGCGACCGAGTCGAACGTCGAGCATCACTGCCTCTGCCAGTCGTACCTGCGGGCGACGGAACGCGCCGCGCTGGCGAGCGCGCGCTGGCTCGGCCGCGCCGACCAGGAGGCGGCAGAGGACGCTGCCTGCGACGGGATGAAGCAGGCGCTCGACGTCCTGCCGATCCGTGGACGTGTCGTGATCGGCGCCGGCGACGACGCGAAGATGCTGGAGACCGACTCGATCGTCGGCGCCGGCGGGACGGAAGTAGACCTCGCGCTCGACCCGCTCGAGGGACGGGGCGTCGTCGCGCGCGGCGGCTACGGTGCGATGTCGATGATCGCCGTCGGCGAGCCGGGCTCGCTGATGAGCCTGCCGAGCATGTACATGCGGAAGATGGCCGTCGGGCCGCGCGCACGCGACGCGATCGATCTCGGCCGCTCGGTCGCGGACAACATCCAGGCGATTGCGGACGCGTTCGGGCGCCGCGTCAACGACGTGACGACGATCGTCCTCGACCGGCCGCGCCACCACGACCTGATCGAGGAGATCCGCGCCGCCGGCGCCCGGATCAAGCTGATCCAGGACGGCGACGTGACCGCGTCGATCTCAGCCGCGGTGCGCGGGACGAACGACCACCTCGCGATCGGCGTCGGCGGGACCCGTCAGGCGGTCCTCGCGGCGGCCGCGCTGCGTTGCCTCGGCGGCGGGCTGCAGGCACAGTTCTGGCCGACGACGCGCGGCGAGATCGAGCAGCTCCGCGAGGTCGGGATCGAGGACTACGCGCGGGTCTTCACGATCGACGACCTCGCTCCCGGCGAGCCGATCGTCGCTGCCACCGGCGTCTCGAACGGCGACCTGCTGCGCGGTGTCCGCTTCCTCGCCGACAGCGCTCGGACGCACTCGGTGGTCATGTGCACCCGCTGCAACTGGGTGCGCTTCGTCGACGGGATCCAGTTCTTCGCGCGCGAACGGCGCGAGGAAGTCCGCCTGCTCGGCTTCTGACCCGCGGATTGTCGGACGAGAGACGGCGCGCGCGGACGCCGCAGAGACCGCGGAAGCGCCGCCTCGCACAGGAGACTCCAACGCATTTTCGAACTTGCGAGTTGACTTCTGGGCGGCTCCGCAGGCCGGGAGCGGCGACCGGTCAGGGGCGTCGAAGGCGTCGGGACGTCGGGATAGGAGGAGCCGGAGACGACCTCGGGCTGCGGCATCCCTTGGCCAAGCTCCGGCTCCACGAAGCCGCAGCCACCCCAACAGTAGCTCGCTATATTGCCAATAGTGCCCAGTCGCGAAGAACTGGTCGAAGCCATGCGCCAGGTCGAGGATCCCGAGCTCGGGATGGACATCGTCGATCTCGGCCTGCTCTACGAAGTCGAGGTGACCGGCCCGCGGGTCAAGATCCTCTACAGCCTGACGTCGATGGGCTGCCCCGCCGGACCGATGATCGAGCAGGACATCCGGGCGGTCGCCGAGTCGATCGACGGCGTCGAGGGCGTCGAGACCGAGCTGACGTTCGACCCGCCGTGGACTCCCGACCGCATGTCCGAGGATGCCAAGTTCATCCTCGGGATCGGCTAGACGACGTCGTCCGCCGCGCCTCCTACCCTCCGTTCGAGGCTATGGAGAACGAGAGCACCGAGCCAGAGGCGGCGCCGAGCCCGCTCTACCTGAGTGACCGCGATCCCGACGACGAGACGGACGCGGCCGAGGCCGACGACGGGCCCGAGCGGCTGGCGGCCTGATCAGGAAGAAACCGGGCCCCGGAACCGTCCTGTGGACATGTTCCGACTGCTACGACGGCGGCGGCGCCGGGCCCTGAAGCTCGCGCTCGCCATCTGACGGCGTTAACGTCCGTTCCTGACCGCGCGCCGCGGCTTTGGCGACGAGATCTGGCGGTTGGCCCGCGCCGCCGACGCCGCCCGGCTCGAGCAGGTCTCGCAGCTGCTCGCGCATTGGTCCGGCGTCAGCGAGATCGTCGGCGACTGCGTCCCCCGCAATCCGCGCCTGTGGCGGCGTGGTCTGCGGCTGGCGCTCGCCGCCGAGGCGGGAGTCGTCGGCAAGCTTCGCGCCACGGTCCCCGTCGCCAGAGCCCGATTCGGTGGCCGCGAACTCCCGCCGATGGTCCTGCCGGACGCTAGTCCGGGATCCTGAGGACGATCTTCCCCATCTGGTCGCCGGCCTCGAGCCGGGTGTGCGCGGCGGCTGCTTCCGAGAGCGGAAAGACCTCGTCCACGAGCGGCGCCGCGCGACCGCTCGCGACGAGCTCGTAAGCGCCTTCGAAGTCCTGCCTCGTCCCCATCGTCGAGCCGAGCACGTCGAGCTGCTTCCACCAGATCCGGTGCAGCGCCGCCGGCGGGTTGGGACCGGACGTCGCTCCGCAGACGGTGATCCGCCCGCGCGGACGGACGACGTCGAGCGAGGTCCTCCACGTCGCCTCGCCGACGTGCTCGACGACGATGTCCGCGCCCTTGCCGCCGGTCGCCTCGCGCACCGCGGCCTTCACGTCCTCCGACGCGTGGTTGATCGTCACGTCCGCGCCGAGATCCCGTGCGCGTGCCAGCTTCGCGTCGCTCGACGAGGTGACAATCGTCCGCGCGCCGAGCGCCTTGGCGATCGCGAAAGCCGCGGTCGAGACGCCGCCGCCGATCCCCCAGAGGAAGACCCACTCGCCCTCCAGGAGACGGGCACGCGTGACGAGCATCCGGTAGGCAGTCTCGAAGACGAGCGGAAACGCGGCCGCCTGCTCGAACGACAGCCCGTCGGGAATCGGGTAGACCTGCGCCTCCGGCACGGCGATCAGCTCCGCGTTCGTGCCGTCGCCGTGCTCCCCGATCACGTGGACGACGTCGCCGTGCTCGATCCCGGGGTTGATGACGACCCGCTCGCCGGTGTCGACGCGGATGCCCGCCCCGTCCGCTCCGAGGATGCGCGGCTTGGGCACCGACGGGAGGCCCTTCCGCACCCAGATGTCGAGGTGGTTCAGCGCCGACGCCCGTAGCTCGACGAGTACCTCACCCGGCGCGGGCTCCGGATCCGGCGCGTCCTCGTAGCGGAGCACTTCCGGCCCGCCGTCTTCGTGGATCCGAATCGCCTTCATCCCGGGCACAATCCTCCCATGACCTCCCAGGAGCTGTCGCGGCTCGCCGAGGAGCTGGGGATCGATGTGGTCGGCGCTGCGCCGGC
>Ga0066710_100001045_pt1 | contig 19412 bp, 18 predicted proteins | sample GraSoiAngelo_159_FD_79666 | JGI IMG/M metagenome (GOLD analysis project Ga0066710, IMG submission 79666) | Grasslands soil microbial communities from the Angelo Coastal Reserve, California, USA - 14_1009_16_40cm | ecosystem: Environmental > Terrestrial > Soil > Grasslands | place: USA...
ACGCCCACGCGCCGCATCGGAATCGGCTTTCAGGGCGGACAGGTGCTCGCGCTGCGGGTGACCGACGCGCAGCTTGACGCGCTGAACGAAGCGCTCGGCACCGACGGCTGGCATGAGATCGACAGCGAGGAGGGCCCGGTCCGCCTCGACCTCTCCCAGGTGGTCTACGTTCGCTCCGAGAGCGATGAGCTGCGCGTGGGCTTCGGCGCGTAGCCGTTGCGGTCCCTCGATGAGCGGCTGCTGCACGCGGCTCGCACCCGCTTACACTGCGCGCGCTGCGAGCGAGCGGTGGCGGGCTTCTCGCGCTTGGGCGAGCACGGCGCCGTGTGGCTGGCGCTGGGGGCGCTCGGCCAGCGCGTCGATGAGCGCAGGCGCGCGCGCTGGCGAGCGGCGATGGAAACCGTCCTGCGCGCGGACGCGCTCAACACCGCCGTCAAGCTGCTCGTCCGCCGCCGCCGGCCGTGCCTGCCGGGACTGCCCGCGCTGACGCGCACGCCCACGCGCATGAGCTTCCCCAGCGCGCACGCGGCCACGTCGTTCGCCGGCGCCCTGTCCTACTCGCGCCTCGGCCTGCCGCGCACCGCGCTGTATGCGCTGGCGCTTGGACTCTCCTGCTCGCGCGTGTATCTGGGCGTGCACTATCCGTCCGACGTGATCGGCGGCGCGCTGCTGGGGACGGTCGTGGGCAGCCGCGCACCGAGCGAGCGCGCCTGCGCCGCGGCGGGAGGGCGCGCCTCGCAGGGCAGGCGTTGAGCACGAGGATCGGCATCGTAGGAATGCCCAACGCGGGCAAGTCCTCGCTGTTCAACGCCCTCACGGCGGCCGGGGCGGAGGCGGCGAACTATCCGTTCACGACGATCGAGCCCAACCTGGCGGTGGTGCCGGTGCGCGATGCGCGGCTCGAGCAGGTCGCGCGCACGGTTGGCGCTTCGCAGATCGTGTGGGACACGATCGACTTCCACGACATCGCCGGCCTGGTCGCTGGCGCGCACCACGGCGAGGGGCTGGGCAACCGCTTTCTGGCCAACATCCGCGAGACCGACGTGATCGTGCACGTCGTGCGCGCCCATCGCGACGAGCGCGTCGTGCACCCGGAGGGGAGCGTCGACCCTCTGCGCGACATCGAGACGGTCGAGACAGAGCTCGTGCTGGCCGACCTGGAGCAGGCCGAGCGCCGCCTGGAGCGGGTGAGCAAACAGGCCCGCGGGGGCGATCGCGCGGCGCTCGCCGAGCAGGCCTGGCTGGAGCGGGTTCTGGAGCAGCTGAGGCAGGGCCGGCCGGCGCGCGGGGTGCCGGTGCCCGAGGAGGCGCCCAACGCGGCGCGCGAGCTGGGCTCGCTGACCGCCAAGCCGGTGCTGTTCGTGGCGAACGTCGACGAGGGCTCCCAGGAGGTGCCCGCAGAGGTCCGGGCGCGCGCGGCGGCCCAGCAGGCGCGCGCGGTGGCGCTGTCGGCGCGCATCGAGGCCGAGCTGGCCGAGCTGGAGGCGCCCGAGGCGGAGGCGATGCGCGCGGAGCTCGGCACCGGCGAGTCCGGCCTCGAGCTGGTGGTGCGCGAGGCGTTTGCGCTGCTCGATGAGATCGCCTTCTTCACCGCGGACGCGGCGCGGCCGGCCCACTCCTGGCATCTGCGCCGCGGGCTGACAGCGTGGCACGCGGCCGGGGAGATCCACTCGGACATGCAGCGCGGGTTCGTGCGGGCGGAGGTGATCGGCTGGCGCGAGCTCGTCGAGGCGGGCGGCTACGCGGGCGCTCGCGAGCGCGGCGTAATGCGCCTGGAGGGCCGCGGCTACGAGGTCGCCGACGGCGACGTGCTCACCGTCAAGTTCACCCCTTAGCGGACCGCTCGAGCCGGGCGGCGAGGCGTTTCATGCCGAGCGCCGCCACCGCGCGCGCGCCGCCGGCGAAGTCGGTGGCGCGATCCTCCGGCGCCGTCACGTCGATGCGCTGGAGCGTGGCGACCTGCTGGAAGACGCGCAGCTGCTCGGCGTTCTCGCGCAACGCCGCCGCCAGGCGCGGGCTCAGATCGCCCGCGATCACCGCGCTCGGCTCCTCGGCGGCAGCCAGCACCGCCTCCAGCGAGCCGAAGCGGCGCAGCAGCGTCGCGGCCGTCTTGGCTCCGACGCCCGGCGCGCCGGGCAGCCCGTCGGAGGGATCGCCGCGCAGGGCGATGAAATCTCGCACCAGCTCGGGATCCACGCCGTATCGTTCGCGCACCTGCGCCGGGCCGATCTCGACCGGGGCGGCGCGTCCGCGCAGCTCGAGGATCGCCACCTGCTCGTTGACCGCCGCGAACAGGTCGCGGTCGGCCGTCAACAACAGCGCCTGCCCGCCGCCTGCCCGCTCGAGCTCGGCGTGGGAGAACATCACGTCGTCGGCCTCCAGCTCCTCGCTGGCGCTCGCGCTCCAGCCCAGGCCGTCGAGCAGCCGCGGCGCCAGCTGCCACTGGGCCGCCAACGCCGGCGCCATCGGGTCACGGTGGGCGTGATAGGGCGGATACAGGCGCACGCGGTAGGCGGCCTGCTCGGCGCCGAAGCAGGCCACGACCGCGCGCGGGGCGGTCGCCTCGACCGCCGAGAGGATCGCATTGATCGTTCCCAGCAGCGCGTTCACGGGCCGACCCTCGCCGTCGACGATCGAGGACGGCAGCGAGAAGAACGCGCGGTAGAGCAGCCACGGGACATCCGCGAGCAGAAGCGGCGCCATGGCGGGTAAGCCTACGGCCGGCGCGAGTCTCAGACGGGCGCCGCGGTCCCGCCCGCGCTTGCGCCCGCGCCGGAGGAGGCCGGCGCGCCGGCGGCGGCGGTCTGTCCGCCGCCCTGCGCGTCGGCGCTCGGCGACGCGCCCACCCCCGGCGAGGCACCGCCGGAGGGCGGCAGCGCCGGCGGCGCTTCGCCCGCGCTCGGCGGTCGGCCGCTGCGGTCGGGCTCGGCTGAGACGACGGTGCCGTTGCGCACGCTGAAGTACGCCCACGTGTCACGCAGCCCCAGTCGTGCCGCCAGTTCTGCGCCGCTCACGAGCGTGCGCCCGCCTGAGCCGAGCACGTAAGCCGAGATGATGCGGGGGGAGAATCCGCGCCTCAGCACTTCGATGCCTGCAAAGCGCCCGCGCACCAGCCCGCCCAGGCGCGCGGCGGCGGAGGAGAAGCCGATCGTGAGCGTCCAGCTGTGCAGCGAGCCGCCGTCGTAGGGATCGAGCACGCCGCGCAGCCACGGCTCGGGCAGCGAGCCTGGGAACGCGTTCTCGACGTTCTCGGTGCGCCCGCCTGAGTTCGCGAAGAAGTAGGTGATCGCGGGACGGCCCGCGTAGGTGACCACCTGTCCGGCCGTGGCGGCGACGGCGGCATCGGTCTGCGGCGTGTGCGCCGCGGCGCCGCGGTAGACCTGCGAGCGCGTGTCCGCGTAGACGTCGAACTTCGACCCGCCCGCGTGCGCGGTGAGGGCGTAGGTGCGGCTCACTACCGCCTGCGCCTCGAGCGCGGCGAGCGGCCAGCTCGACGGCATCTCGGCGGAGACCACGCCGCGCACGTAGCTCTCGAGTGACAGCTGCCGCACGCGGCCGCCGATGAGCACGCGCACGCGCGCGTGCGCGTGCGCAGCGCCGATAGTGGTGCCGGTGTAGTAATGGGCGAGGATCGCCCGGTAGGACCAACCGCGCTCGGCGTAGCCGCGCGCCCCCGCCTGGCTCATGCCCACGCCGTGTCCCCAGCCCGCGCCGGCGATCACCAGGTCGCTCGCGCCGGCCGCGCTCGCGCCGGCCAGGCCGAGCGTCACGGCCCCGGCGAGCGCTGGCAGGCAGCGGCGAAGGCGGTGATAGTTTGGTCTGATGTCCAGCATCCGTGCCCGGGCGTGCTCAGGAGTGCAGGCAGGTGCCTGAGCGCGATCGCCCCTTGATCCATACGATCGGACCAGAGCGCCGGTTGCATGAGCTTTGCCGCCGGCACTCAGCCGTTCGATGAGCGCGCAGCGCACGAGCGAGGAGTCCGCCGCCGCCGCGACCGCCTCAGCCGAGGAGCGGGCGGTGATCGAGGGGATCCCCAGGGAGCTCTATGTGGGGGGACGGTGGCGGCCGGCGAGCGGGGGCGGCACGCTCGCTGTGGAGGACCCGTCCACCGGCGAGCGGCTAACCGAGGTGGCCGACGCGCAGGTCGATGATGCGCTCGCGGCGCTCGCCGCAGCGGCGGAGACGCAGGCACGGTGGGCGGCGACGGCGCCGCGCGAGCGCGGAGAGATCCTGCGGCGCGCGTACGAGGCGATCGTGGCCCGCGCGGAGGAGCTGGCGCTGCTGATGACGCTCGAGATGGGCAAGGCGCTGGCGGAGTCGCGCGCCGAGATCGCCTACGCGGCCGAGTTCTTCAGGTGGTTCTCGGAGGAGGCGGTGCGCGTCCACGGCCGCTACATGGTCAACACCACCGGCAGCGGGCGGATCCTCACGATGCGCCAGCCGGTGGGTCCGTGCGTGTTCGTGACGCCATGGAACTTCCCGATGGCGATGGGAACGCGCAAGATCGCTCCGGCGATCGCCGCCGGCTGCACGATGGTCGTCAAGCCGGCGCAGCAGACGCCCCTGTCGATGCTTGCGCTGGCGCAGATACTCGAGCGAGCGGGGCTGCCGGGAGGCGTGTTGAACGTGATCACGGCCCGCCACTCGGGCGAGGTGATCGAGCCGCTGCTGAAGGACCCGCGCACGCGCAAGCTGTCGTTCACGGGCTCCACCGAGGTGGGGCGGCGGCTGATCGAGCAGTCGGCCGAGCAGGTGCTGCGGGTCTCGATGGAGCTGGGCGGGAACGCGCCGTTCCTGGTGTTCGAGGATGCCGATCTCGACGCCGCCGTGGACGGGGCGATGGTGGCGAAGCTGCGCAACGTCGGCGAGGCGTGCACGGCCGCCAACCGCTTCCACGTGCACGACTCCGTGGCCGACGAGTTCGCGCGACGGCTGGCGGAGCGGATGCGCTCGCTGCGCGTCGGGCGGGGAACCGACCCGCGCACCGACGTGGGGCCGCTGATCGACGAGAACCAGCGCACGAAGGTCGCCGATCTGGTCGCCGATGCGGCCGGCCGCGGCGCGCGCGTGCTGCTCGGGGGGGAACGGCTGGACGGCCGCGGCTACTTCTTCGCGCCCACGGTGCTCGCCGACGTCAGTGCCGACGCGCGCGTGCTGGCCGAGGAGATCTTCGGGCCGGTGGCGCCGGTCGCCCGCTTCTCCTCCGAGGAGGACGCCGTGCAGGCCGCCAACCGCACCCAGTATGGCCTGGTCGCGTACCTGTACACGCGCGACCTCGGGCGCGCGTTTCGCGTCTGCGAGGCGCTCGAGACGGGGATGGTGGGGCTCAACCAGGGCGTGGTGTCAAACCCGGCGGCGCCGTTCGGCGGCGTCAAGCATTCGGGCTTCGGCCGCGAGGGCGGCTTCGAGGGGATCGCCGAGTACCTCGAGACCAAGTACGTGGCGATGAGCTGGTGAGGGGGAGAGGCGCTAGCACGGCGTCTATCGCCTGGGGAATCCCCGCCGCCGGTTGACTGGCCTCGCGTGCGCTGCGAGGATCGCGGCCAAGTCTCATCATTCGCGCCGCGTGTGAGGCAGGGAGGCGCCGTCGCGGCGCTCTACTTGGAGGTGCCAGGATCGAGTCCCTGCCGCTTCCGGAGGGTCAGCGCGCCGCCCTGTGGCTGCTGGCCTGGGCCGAGCAGGATGCACGCACGCGCCGACGCGTGGCCACGCTCCTAGCGCAAGAACAACTTGCGGTCGTTCTCTTACGATGGCCCGCGGCGCCCAGGCGGCACCGCGGGCCCGTGCTTCACTCTGATCGCCTGTCGTCGACGCTGCTCACGCGCCAGCCGGCTGGGCCTCAGGCACGGCGCCGAGCTGTTGCATCATGCCGAGCGCGTCGAAGCACGACCAGCTCTCGGCGATCTGCTCGCCTGCGATCCGGTCGATCGTGATTCCGGATACTTCCACCCACTTGCCGGTGGGCGGCATGCCCATCAGCTCGCCGTCCTGCGTGCCCTTGCCGGTCCAGCGGGTGACCACCAAGTCGCCATCGGCGATCTGGTCGTCAATCTCGATGCGGCCGTCCGAGAAGGCAGAGTGGTACATCCCGGCCGCGCGCTTCGCGCCCGCGGGACCACGCATCTCACGGAAGGGGTTCTGCGGGTCGTGGTCCTGCGCATCCGGCGCGACCAGCTCGTCGAATGCATCCAGGTCGCGGGCGTTCCACGCGTCGTAGAACCGCCTGGCCACGGCCTTGTTTTGCGCAGACATTGTTCTCCTTTCGATCGGAGAGATGAGGCTGCCGCCGAGCGATCGCGCCCCCTCCCCGGTGACGCCTGATTGCAGCTCCAACGCTACAGCGTAAACCTCAGCATTACATGAGAGGCCGTGGAAAAGATCGCTATTTGCGTAAAATATGCGCTCGGTGTTTGCGCGGGTTCCACCCGGGCGGCTTCACGATCGCCCCGAGATTGGAGCTTGGCGCTAGAGTCCGATGCCGGACACTCCGCTGGACGCATAGCCTCCAGCTCCGCAAGCAACCGAGGGGAGGAACGATGTCGCGAGAAACGACTTCGCGGTCGCGTCAGTGGCCGCGGGCGGCTTTGCCGAGGCTACGACACGCGCTGGCAGGGATGCTCGTGCTGGCTCTGTTCGGCGTGGGCGCGAGCGCCGCGTCTGCCGCAACCGTGCGGGTCGTGAGCAAGACGAAATCCGGGCCGAACATCTATCCGACCATTCAGGGAGCGGTCAACGCCGCCGCACCGTCGGACTGGGTGCTGATCGAACCCGGCGTATATGAAGAATCGGTGCTCGTCGAAAAGCCGGGCCTGCACATCCGCGGGATGAATCGCAACACGGTCATTCTCGACGGGCAGAACATCGTGAACGCCGAAGGCAGCAACGGCATCCAGGTCTTCAAAACGAACAACGTGTCGATCGAAAACCTGACCGTGCGAAACTTCAATCGCGCAGAACGCGACGGCGGGAACGGCAACGAGATCTGGTGGAACGGCGGCGACGGCACCGGCAAAATCGGCGCCGAAGGCTGGCACGGCGCCTACCTCACCGCCTACGACACCGGCAAATTTGGCGGTTACGGGCTGTTCGTATCGAACTCGATCAAGGGGACGATGGAAAAGGTGTACGCGTCCGGCTTCAACGACTCCGGCCTGTACATTGGTGCGTGTCGCGACTGCCAGGCCAAGGTCACCGGCGCGACGGTGGAAAACAGCGCGCTCGGCTACTCGGGCACGAACTCCGGCGGGCATCTGATCATCGAAAAATCGATCTTCAGGCACAACGCCGCGGGCCTCGTGCCCAACTCGCTGGCCGGCGATGACGAACCGCCGCCGCAGGACGGCGCGTGCAATTCGGCTCAGAACACGAGCGAAACGCCGAAATTCGAATCGACGGACATCTCGCGCTGCACGATCTTCCGTCAGAACCAGATGCTGGAAAACAACAACCTCACCACGCCGGCCAACTCGACCACCGCCGAAGCGCCGTGGGGCGTTGGCGTGGAGATGCCCGGCGTGTATGCGGATCTGGTGGAAAACAACGTCATCGCGGGCAACGCCAACAACGGCGTGCTCGGGTTCGAGTTCCCCAACGGAGAACCTGTGCCGACGTTCTTCCAGTTCTCCGGGAACAGGATCTCGAACAACAAGTTCACGGGCAACGGGACATCGGGTAAAGCGTTCGCCGGCGACGTCACGCTCGAGGGCGGCATGTTCAACACGCCTGAAACGGGCGAATCGGTGAACAACTGCGTGTCGAACAACAGCTTCACCGCCGCCACGTTCCCGGGGAACATTCAGGGCACATGGGGCTGCCAGCACAAGACCACGCCCAACCCGGGTACTGAACCGTTCGGCTACGTCGTCGAACTGAGCGCCGAGTCCCGGGCGCTGCACACCCAGGAAGGCCAGCCGGCACCAGGCCCGCAGCCGACGAAGCCAAACCCGTGCGACGGAGTGCCGAAGAACGCCCTCTGCAAATGACCACGCGGCCTGACAGCGCCGCGATCTAGATACGCCAACTACCGTCTGCGGGGCGCGCCTCCGCAGACGGTAGGCGCATAGCACACGGGGCGCACGAGATCACCGGCGCCGGAGATGCGTCGTCGACCCACGCCGCGAATGGCCGACGGACGGAGCAGCCCGCTCAGGCGACTGCGCGCGCCAGTGCTGTTTCGATCTCCGCTCGCACAGCGGCGGCGGTGGCATCGGTGACTGGCCCCGGTGCCGGCAGCTCGAGCTGCTCGATCGTGTGCACCGGCAGCACCTCGCGCACGCTGGAGGCCACGAATGCCTCCTCGGCGCTCGCCAGGTCCTCGAGCGACGTCGGCTGCTCGCGCGCGTCGGTCACGGCCATGATCAGCTGGCGGGTGATCGACGCAAGCACGTGCTCCTCGAGCGGCGGCGTCAAGAGCTCGCCCGCGCGCACCCAGAAGAATGACGCGGTGGGGCACTCCAGCACGCTCCCCTGCGGGCTCACCAACAGGGCCTCGTCGAAGCCCCGCTCCCTGGCCAGCCGGCCGGCCAGCATGTTGGCCGCGTAGGACAGCGACTTGACGCCGTCGAGCACGATCGTCGGGGCATAGGTCACGCCGCCGAGCGCGAGACTCTGCGGCAGCGCCGGCAATGGCTCGACGAGCGCAACCCGGTGCCCGCCACGCGTCACCAGCACGCGCAACAGCGCATCCCCGGACTTGGCTGCTCCCAGCAGCGCGCGCGCGTCCTCCTCGACGGCGGCGCGGTCGAACGGCAGCAACAGGTTTGCCGCCGAGCGAGACATGCGCTCGAGATGCCGATCCAGCGCAAACGGACGGCCCTCGTACAGGCGCACCACCTCGAACACGCCATCCCCGCGCAGCAGGCCTTCATCGGTCACGGGGATGCACGCCCGCTCGATCGGCACCAGCTCGCCGTCGAGGCACGCGAGCGACCGCTCGTCGTGCTGCCGATCCGTCGCGCCTCGCTCCATGATGGCCATTGAAGCAGCGCTGCCCGACCCGATCGCGCGCCGCAACGAACGGTCCATGCGCTGCCTCGAAGGCAGGCGTCCCGCGAGCGCCGGCCGCAGCAGCGGCTAGAGTGTCCGCGCGCGATGCGAGCTCGGCCCTTCCTATCTGCGTGCGCGGTGCTCGCGCTGGGTCTCGCCGGCGCCATGCTAGGCGGCTGCGGCGGCTCTTCGTCGGGCAATGGCATCGCCGCCAAGACCCCGAACGAGATCGTGGCTGCGAGCAAGGCCGCGGCCGACGCCGCCACCTCCGCCCACGTCTCGGGCTCAATCGTCAGCGGCGGGTCGCCGGTCACGCTCGACATGCAGCTCGCGGCCAATGGCGGCCGCGGCCAGCTGGCGCTCAGCGGGCTCGGGTTCGAACTTATCCAGCTCGGCGGCACCGTGTACATCAAAGGGAGCTCGGCCTTCTACCGCCACGTAGGCGGCGCGGCCGCGGCGCAGCTGCTCCAGGGCAGGTGGCTAAAGGCCTCCACCACGACTCCGGAATTCGCCTCGTTCTCCTCGCTGACAAACCTGCACCGGCTGATCGACGCGGCGCTGGCCAGTCATGGAACGCTCAAGAAGACCGCCACGACGACCGTCAAAGGGAAAAAGGTCGTCGGGCTGACGGACCAGTCCCAAGGCGGAACGCTGTACGTGGCGACCACCGGCAAGCCGTATCCGGTCGAGATCGCAAAAAGCGGCGCCGGTGGCGGCACGCTGAGCTTCGATCGCTGGAACCAGGCGGTCTCGATCGCGCCGCCTGCCAACGCGATCGATCTCGCGCAACTGCGCGCCGGGCACTAGGCCGGTCGACAATCCGTCCAATGCGGTTCCCGACGGCAGGGAAGCTTCATCGGAAATACGTCTAGGCCCAACCTGGGCGCTCAAGCGGTCCACACCCCGGGTCGAACGCGAGCACGGAGAGTTAGCGATCGGTTCACCTTGAGCGGAGTCACACAGGTCGGCCTTCGGCGGCCCGCGCGGCGCGGGGTGGTCCCCGGACGTCCGAGCGCCGCCGGCCACCCAGCTGCTCCCGGCCGGCCCGCTGCGGGCGGAGCGAGAGGTGCCCCTCGGCCGCACGCGGCCGCAGCGCCGGTCCGCTCAACGCGCTCGATGCCCAAGCCGCCCAACGGCTCCGATCGCCCGGCCCGCGGCAACCCGATGAGCCGCGTCTCGCTCGTGCGCTGGACGCCCTGGCTTGCGCTCGTGGCGGCCTCCGGCTCCGGTGCAGCGCTGGCCCGATCGCCAGCGCTCACGGTGGCCTGCGTCGCCGCGATGACATGCGCGGCGGCGTTCCTCGGCTGGTTCTTTGGCGAGGGCCGGCGCATCGCGCTGCACGAGGAGATCGAAGGCCGCTCGAACGAGCTGAAACGCGCGCTCACGGAGCTCGAGATCGCGGAGGCTGAGACGGTGCGGAGGCTGTCGATGGCAGTCGAGTTCAGGGACGAGGACACCGGCGCCCACATCGAGCGGATCGGACGCTTCTCCACGTTGCTGGCCGAACAGATCGGAATGGACCCTGAGTTCTGCGAGAGGATCAGTCACGCTGCGCCGCTGCACGACGTCGGCAAGGTGGCGATCCCCGACTCCATCCTGCTCAAGCCCGGGCCGCTGACGCCGCAGGAGCGCGCGATCGTGGAGACACACGCCGAGGAGGGCTACAGGCTCGTGCGCGGCTCCTCCTCCGCGATCCTGGAGATGGCGGCGACGATCGCGCTGAGCCACCAGGAGAAGTGGGACGGCACGGGCTACCCGCGCGGCCTGGCGGGCGAGTCCATCCCGATCGAGGGCCGCATCGTGGCGCTGGCGGACGTGTTCGACGCGCTCACGAGCGACCGCGTGTACCGCAAGGCGTTCCCGGTGGAGGAAGCGGTCAAGATCATGAACGAACAGCGCGGGCGCCACTTCGACCCGGTGCTACTGGACGCGTTCATGGAAGTGCTAGCGCGGACCGGCGCAGATGCCCGCGACCAGCTGCCGCTCGACCCGGTGGCGCTCGCCGAGAGCACCCTTGAGACCTATGCGACGGCGCTCGAACGGGGTGACGCCGAGATCGCCGAGGGGGCGATTGCGACGGCGATCGAGGATGGCATCTCGCCGACCACGCTGCATGGCGAGGTGATCGCGCCCGCTCTGCGGCGCGTCGACGAGATGGTGCACGCGGGCGAACTCGACCCCGACCGCAGGCAACTCGCGATGGGCATCACCCGTCGCGTGCTGGCGACGCTCTACAGGTACATGCTTGCCGGCAGCGACGCCAGCCGCGAGCGCGTGCTGGTGGCGGGGCTCGAGGGCGATGAACATCCGCTCGAGCTGCAGATGATGCATGACCAGCTGTCCGCGGCCGGATATCGGACGATTCTTGATCCCCACATCGCGTTGAGCGCGCTGGGCCCGACGATCGAGAGCCACGGCCCCGACGTCGTGCTGCTGGGAGGCGCCGCTGCGGGGTCGGAGGAGGAGCTGGATTCCGCCGTGCAGGACGTGCGCGCCAAAGTTGGCGGGCCCCCGATCGTGCTCGGCGGCGCCGTCGCGGGCGGCGCCGTGCCCCGCGACCACGACGGCATGCGGGTGCTCGAGCGCATCGATGAGTCCGTCCAGGCCGTCGAAGAGCTGCTCGCGGACCGCGTGCAGGCTGCATCTAGATAGATTCCGCGCGTGAGCACCCGTGCGATCGTGACCGGCGGCGCTGGTTTCATCGGCTCGCACGTCGTCGATGCGCTGCTGGCGGACGGCTATGGCGTGACCGTGGTCGACGATCTGTCGTCCGGGGACGCAGACCGGGTGGCCAGCGAGGCCGAGCTGCGCGAGCTCGACATCGTCGATCTGGCGGCGCTGCGTTCGGTCGTGCAGGAGGTGGCTCCGAGCGCGATCTTTCACCTCGCCGCGCAGGCCAGCGTCGTGGCATCGCTCGAGGATCCCGGCCGCGACTGCGAGGTGAACGTGCTGGGCACGCTCAACGTGGTCGAGGCAGCGGGCGCCTCCGGCGCCCCCGTCGTGTTCACCTCCACCGGCGGCGCGTTATACGGCGATGACGTTCCCAGGCCCACGCCGGAGACGCAGATACCGGCGCCGCTGTCGCCGTACGGCGCCTCCAAGCTGGCGGCGGAGGCCTACGTGAACACGTGGTCGCTGGCCTCGGGCATACCCCACGCCGTGTGCCGGCTGGGAAACGTGTACGGCCCGCGGCAGAACCCGCACGGCGAGGCCGGGGTGGTGGCTATCTTTGCCTACCACCTGCACACCCGGCGGGCGCCGAAACTGTTCGGGCACGGCAGGCCCACGCGAGACTACGTCTACGTGGCAGACGTTGTCAGCGCGCTGCGCGCCGCGGTTGGGAAGTCGGGCACCTACAACATCGCCACCGGGGTCGAAACCGAGGTCATGACGATCTGGCAGGGCTTGCGCGAGGCCGCGCGGCGGGAGGATCCCGAGGGGGACCCCTCCCAGCCCGAGCCCGAGCTCGCCGACCTGCGCCCCGGGGAGCTCAAGCGCAGCTGCCTCGATGCCTCGCTGGCTGCACGCGAGCTCGGATGGCGCGCGGAGGTCCCGATCTCGGAAGGCCTTGGACTGACATACGACGCGCTCGTAGGGGAGTTTCAGCGCGCGTAGGCGCGTGCCGGTGGGCGCGAAACGGCCACCGCGCTGATCGGCGGGCGGCGAGCGGGCTTTAGCCGCTTTGCCCCAGGCGCGGCCTTGCCGATAAGGAGGCATGGGCTACCGGCGGAACGCGGCCGCGGCGACGCTCGCGAGCATCGTGCTCGCGTGCGGCGCTGGCGCACCCGCGCTCGCCAGCAGCGGAGGCAACGGCGCGCTGCCGCAGAGCGGGACCGCGACGGGAGCCACGCGCGCGCCGTCGCTGCCGCTGTCGGGCGGCAGCGAGTACGGCGTGGTCGCCGCCCCCGCAGCCGTCCAGCGCCCGCTCGTTGGAGCGCTGAGCGTCCCCGCATCGGCCATCGCGGGCAGACCGCCGCCGGTGAGGCTGCGCGTCGATGAGCCGGGCGCGGCGGCCGTGTTGGTGCGCGTCACCATTACCAATTTGTCCACGCGCAAGCCGGCGATCATCGTGAGCATGGGCTGGGTGCGCACCGGGCGCACGCTCGCCGTGCGCTGGCCGGCGCGCGCGAGGCTGGCGGCGGGGAGCTACCACGTCAGCCTGGTCGCTCAGGACAGTCACGGCGGCACGCTGTTGCGTCGGGCGCACAGCTCAGGCGTGGCCACGCTGGTCGTCCTCGCGCCGGCCGCCGAGCAGTCTCCGCTGGCGGCAGCTACTCCGGTCGTGAGCGGCGCCGGGGTTCCCACGCCGGCCCAGCTGGCGGCCGCCGGGGCCGTGTTCCCGGTTGCCGGCACGCATAACTTCGGCGGTCCTGAAAACCGCTTCGGCGCACCTCGCGGCGGCTATACCCACCAAGGCCAGGACGTGCTCACGAGCGAAGGCACGCCGGTCGTGGCGCCGCTGGCGGGGGTCGTTATCACAGTCGGCTACCAGGCGGGCGGCGCCGGGTACTACGCCGCCGAGCACACGGGCACTGGCTTCGATTTCTTCTTCGCCCACTGCATGACGGGGTCACTGGCGGTGGCCACGGGCCAGGCGGTGACCGCGGGGCAGGCGCTGTGCCGGGCTGGACAGACCGGCTCCGCCACCGCCCCGCACCTGCACTTCGAGATGTGGGTGGCGGGCTGGCGGACCTCATCCGGCTACCCGATCGATCCGCTGCCATACCTGCTGGCCTGGGATCACACCGGGGCCGGCGGCTGAGCGCGGCTGGTCCATCGTTCCTCTCCTACTCGGCTCGCGTGTAGATCTGGATCTGGACGCCGTCCGAGCCGACCGTCCTGCTCTCGGCGAGCTTCAGCTTCAGCCTGTCGATGCCATCGGGGAACAGGCGCCGGCCGCGCCCGAGGATCGTCGGGAAGAGCATCAGGCGCAGCTCATCGACCAGGTCCGCCTCGAGCAGCGTCCGCACCAGGGTGCCACTGCCCGCCACCAGGATGACGCCGTCGGTCTCATGCTTGAGCTTCGTGATCGCCTCGCTGACCCGGCCGGAGATCAGCTTCGTGTTCTGCCACTCGGGCTCGGTGAGCGTGGTCGAGACGACGTACTTCGGATCGCGGTTGAGCTTGTCCGCGAACGGACCCTCGCGCGATGGCCAGGCCGCGGCGAAGCCCTCGTAGGTCACCCGTCCCAGCAGCTGAACCTCGGCCTCCATCACCTCGTCCAGCTTGAAGCTGTCGCCGTCTTGCCCGCGGTCGTACTCGAAGGTCCAGCCGCCGTGCTCGTAGCCCTCGGCGCCGCCCGGATCCTCGAACACGCCATCCAGCGAGACGAACTCCGTGACCACCAGCTTGCCCATCGTCGTGCTCCTTTCCTGTAGCGATTGCCTGTACGACTTCGCGGCGGCGCTCAAAATGATCGGTTGGATCGCGCATCCTCGCACCGGCAGCCGAACCAGTTCGGCGTACGGCGCGCGGCGCTCGTAGACGCCGGGGGGCCCCGACCCTAAACTCGGCGACCATGACCGAGAGATATACAAGCGGCACATGGGTGGTGAAGCGCGGCGAGGAGGAGGGATTCATTCAGGCGTGGACGGCGTTCGTGACATGGGCGAGCAGCATGCCTGGGTCCGGCACGTTTCGGCTGGTCCGCGACCTGGATCACCCGAGCAACTACATGAGCTTCGCGCCCTGGGAGAGCCTCGAGGCACAAAGCGCCTGGAAGGAGTTGCCAGAGTTCCGCGAGCGCATCGGAAGAGTCCGGAGTCACTGCGAGGACTTCCAGCCCTCGACCTACGAGCTCGTCACCGAGGTGGAATAGACGGCGTCGTGCCGACGGTCTCAAGGCCCGCCGCCGCTCGGCCCCAGCGCCGCCGTGCGATTGTGCTGGCGCGCCCCGCGCGTGATCGTGCGACGATGCCGCGTCGTGACGGGAGCCGCGCGCATCCTTGCCCTTGGCATGAGCGCGTGGCTTGCGGGGTGTGGGGCGGGTATGGCCGCACGCGACACCGTTTCCTCCCGCGCCTCAACGCGCCACGACGCTTCGGCGCGCTCGGGAGTAGCGAGGGTTCGGTTGGCGCAGATTGGCAGTTTCCGCGAACCGGTTTATGTCGCGGGCGCGCCAGCCGACCCCGGGCGCATCTTCATTGTCGAGCGCGCCGGCACGGTGAGGCTCGTGCTCAACGGACGCCCGCAGACTCGCCCGTTCCTCGACATCACCAGGTTGGTCAAGTCTGCGGACGGGGAGCAGGGTCTGCTCGGGCTCGCGTTCTCACCCGACTATGCCAGCAGCGGCTTGTTCTTCGTGTATTACACGACCGCGAGCAACAACATCAGGATCCTTCAGTACCGGCGCTCGGCGGGCAACCCGAATCGCGCCGATCCCGCGAGCGCACGCGTTCTGCTGACGATCGATCACCACCGCTACACCAACCACAATGGGGGACAGCTCGCGTTCGGGCGAGACGGTGACCTGTACATAGGCGTTGGCGATGGCGGCGGTGAGGGCGATCCCGAGAACAACGGGCAAAACACGAACGTGCTGCTCGGCAAGCTGCTTCGTATCCGCCCCTCGCTGAACGGCACCTACACGGTCCCAGTCACTAACCCGTTCGCGGGCAAGGCGGGCAAGCGGCGCGAGATTTGGGCCTTTGGGCTGCGCAACCCGTGGCGCTTCTCCTTCGATCGCGCTACCGGCGATTTGATCATCGGTGACGTCGGGCAGGATCTTCAGGAGGAGATCGACTTCGGCGCGGCGGGTTCGGGCGCGGGCGCCAACTATGGCTGGAGCATCTTTGAGGGGCGGCGTCGCTACAAGGCCGGCAGCGCGCCGCACTCCATATCCCCGGTGCTCATCGCACAGCACAGCAGCGGCTACTGCGCGATCATCGGCGGCTACGTCGTGCGCGACCGGTCCCTGCAGGGACTGTACGGCCGCTACCTGTTCGGCGACAACTGCCGCGCGCAGATCGAGTCGGTGAAGCTGACGCGCGGACACGCCAGCGGTCTCCGGCCAACCGGACTGAACGTGAGCGCCACCTCCTCCTTCGGCGAAGACGCACTCGGGCACATCTACATCGCCTCGCTCGATGGACCCGTGTATCGCCTCGTGCGGGGCTGAGCGCCGCTGCGCCGACGAGCAATCGGTGCGGTAGGTCCGAATTGCAGGGCGCCTCACCGGTGTCGCTCTACGAGCAATTCCGAGCGGGTAAGGTAGACGCCATATGTCCCTACCGAGAGCGGCTGTGCCCAACCGCGACGGGCGACAGGGTGGGCCCACAGGTGGGCCTATGGCGAGAAAACTGCCCTCGCCGCGGCACCGTGCCGTTTGCAGGGATTTTGGCGAGATAGCTCAGTTGGTAGAGCACACGACTGAAAATCGTGGTGTCCCCGGTTCGATTCCGGGTCTCGCCATTTCAAGAATCCTGCAACGGGCTGAGCGTTCGGCCGCTGCGTGCGGCTGTGTCGGCCCCCACCCAGCTCAAGGCGCCAGCTCGCGATACCGGAAGCAGGTCGTGACGTGGTCGTTCACGAGCCCCGCCGCCTGCATGTACGCGTAGCAGACCGTCGGTCCGATGAACCGAAAGCCTCTCCCCTTGAGGTCCTTGCTCATCGCGTTCGACTCCTTAGTCTCCGACGGCAGATCATTCAGTGTGCGCCAGCGGCCGACGATGGGGGCGGCGCCGACGAACCTCCAGATGTAGGTGTCGAAGGTCCCGAACTCTGCTTGCACCTCGAGCATGCGCTGAGCGTTGTTCACCGCGGACTCGATCTTGAGCCGGTTGCGAACAATGCTCGGATCCCTCAACAAACCTTCGATCTTGCGTCGGTTGAAGCCCGCCACCCGGTCCGGATCGAATTGCTCGAACGCAGACCGATAACCCTCCCGTTTACGCAGGATCGTGGCCCACGAGAGCCCCGCCTGCGCCCCCTCTAGTGTCAGTAGTTCGAATAGGTGGCGATCGTCGTGTGACGGAACGCCCCACTCTTCGTCGTGATACGCGACATTGAGGGGGTCGCCTCCATCTGCCCATTCACAGCGGCGCGGCATGTGGTGCAAGCCTACGCCCGGAGTTGTCTTGCGTACTCAGGACGATCTGCCGTTGTGGTTAGGAGCGCTGCTTTGAGCGGCACAGAGACCCGACGCAAGCCCGACCGCGGGTGGCGGCCATTGCGGACGGAGGCGCCCCCAGGACGGCGAGAACATGGACGCGATCCGAGAGCGCATGAGCGTCCTCCCCTTCGTCGCCGAGGAGCGCTTTCGGCCGTGGCGCACGCTCGCGGCCGCATACATCTACTCGAGTGTTGAGTCATGAGCCGCTGCAACGGGAGGCGACGCAGAGTGACATATGCGCTCGAACTGATACCGGCGACCCCCGCCGGTACGCTGCGGGTTCTCTTCGCCAGCTGAAAATCGTGGTGTCCCCGGTTCGATTCCGGGTCTCGCCATTTCTAAGATGCCTGCACGTGGCCCTCGGCTCGCTGCTGCGTGCCCAAGCCCGCTAGTTGGCGCGCGAAGCGCCAACCTGGTTAGCTCGTGGACGTGCTCGGTTTACCCGCCGCTGTCACCGCGTGCCTGTTCGACCTCGACGGAGTGCTGACCCAGACGGCCAAGGTACATTCCGAGGCCTGGAAGCAGATGTTCGACGGCTACCTGCGCCAGCGCGCTACGCGGACAGACGAGGCAGTCGTCCTGTTCGATCCAATACGCGACTACGACCGGTACGTCGACGGCAAGCCGCGCTACGACGGCGTGCGCGCGTTTCTCGCTGCGCGCGGCATCGAGCTTCCCGAGGGCAGCCCCGATGACCCGCCCGGCGCCGAGACGGTCCACGGACTTGGCAATCTCAAGAATGAAATCGTGCTGAAGCTGATCCGCGCGCAGGGCGTGGAGTCCTATGAGGGCTCGGTTCGCTACGTGAACGCCGCGCGCGGCGCGGGGTTGCGCCGCGCCGTCGTCTCCTCGAGTACCAATTGCCGCGACGTTCTCATCGGCGCCGGTATCCAGGACCTATTCGAAGAGATCATCGACGGCGTCGTCGCCGAGCGCGATCATCTGCATGGGAAGCCAGCCCCTGACACGTTTCTCGCGGGTGCGCGAGCGCTCGCCGTGCGACCCGCGCAGGCCGCTGTGTTCGAGGACGCGCTCGCGGGGGTCGAGGCGGGACGCGCTGGTCGCTTTGGCTTGGTGGTCGGCGTTGATCGCGTCGGCCAGGCCGAGGCGCTCCGAACTCATGGCGCCGACGTAGTCGTCTCTGATCTGGCCGACCTGCTGGAAGCTTCATGATCAAGCATCCAGCGTTTGCGGTCGAGCCATGGGCGGTTCGCGAGACCGAGCTCGACCTCGGCAAGCTCGCGCAGACAGAGTCCGTGTTTGCGCTCGCCAACGGGCACATCGGCCTGCGCGGGAACCTCGACGAGGGTGAGCCAAGCGGTCTGCCGGGCACCTACCTGGCCGGCTTCCACGAGGTGCGCCCTCTCCCTTACGCCGAGCCCGGCTATGGCAATCCCGAGGCCGGCCAGGCGCTCATCAACGTGACAAACGGCAAGATCATCCGCCTGCTCGTAGAGGACGAGCCGTTTGACATTCGCTATGGGGAGTTGCGCCGCCACGAGCGGGTGCTCGACCTTCGCGCCGGGGTGTTGCGTCGCACGCTCGAGTGGGTCTCGCCGACGGGGCGCTCTGTGCGAATCGCCTCGACGCGCCTGGTTTCGTTCACGCAGCGCGCGGTCGCGGCGATCCTGTACGAGGTCGAGGCGCTCGACGGCGAGACGCCCGTGGTCGTGCAGTCCGAGCTCGTGGCGAACGAGAAGCTACCCGTCACCGAGGATGACCCGCGCGCTGCGGCGGCACTCGAGTCGCCTTTGCGCTCGGAGTTCTTCCGCGATAGCGACACGCGCGCGGTGCTCGAGCACTCGACCCGCGTGAGTCGGCTGACGATCGCCGCCGCTATGGATCACGTGATCGAGGGGCCGCCGGGCACGACGTCTAACGCGGAAAGCTTCGAACACCTTGCGCGCCTGTTGGTGACCGCGGATCTCGTGCCCGGAGAACCCCTTCGTGTTGTCAAGTTCGTCAGCTACGGATGGTCGAGTCAACGCTCGCCCCCGGCGATCCTCGACCAGGTCTCTGCGGCGCTGGCGGAGGCGCGACACTCCGGTTGGGAGGGCCTGTGTGCCGACCAGCGCTCCTACCTCGAAGAGTTCTGGGATCGCGCCGACGTCGAGATCGATGGTGACGCCGAGCTGCAGCTGGCAGTTCGCTTCTGCCTGTTCCACACGATCCAAGCCGGCGCACGGGCGGAGCAGCGGGCGATCGCGGCCAAGGGCCTGACGGGACCAGGCTACGACGGACACGCGTTCTGGGACACCGAGGCGTTCGTCCTGCCCGTGCTGACGTACACCGCTCCGCACGCCGCTTGCGATGCCCT
>Ga0066710_100001046_pt1 | contig 19407 bp, 11 predicted proteins | sample GraSoiAngelo_159_FD_79666 | JGI IMG/M metagenome (GOLD analysis project Ga0066710, IMG submission 79666) | Grasslands soil microbial communities from the Angelo Coastal Reserve, California, USA - 14_1009_16_40cm | ecosystem: Environmental > Terrestrial > Soil > Grasslands | place: USA...
CGCCGCGGAAACCGGTCACCTTGTGCTATCCACCCTGCACACCCTCGACGCCACGGAGACGATTCAGCGTATTATCGCGGTCTTCCCGCCGCCGGAGCAAAAACAGATTCGTTTGCAGCTTGCCGCCACGTTAAAGGCGGTCGTCTCCCAGCGCCTGGTGCGCCGCGCGGATGACAAAGGCCGCGTCCCCGCCTGCGAAATCATGATCGCCACCGGCTATATTCGCGACTGCATCATCAACGCGGACAAAACGCGCCTGATTCACGATGCCATCGCCGCCGGCACCAGCCAGTACGGCATGCAGACGTTCGACCAGTCGCTCTTCGATCTCTACTCCAAACAGCTCATCACTCTCGATGAAGCCCTAGCGCGTGCCTCCAACGCTGACGAATTCAAGCTGCGCATCCAGGGTATTCGCTCCGCCGCCGACTCTGCCCGCGAGGAAATGGAGCGCCAAATGGCCGACTTCGAGCGCTTCGCTCGTAAGTAACTCTTCCTTGTCGGCGCTGACGGCGATCGCCTCTCACCAGCGAAGATGACAACCGAACCTGCGGGCGGCTCAGCAACTCCAATCCTCGACCTGCTCAAGCCTCTCCCCAAACTGGACGCCGACGGCTTCACCGGTCGCTTCGCACTTTCGTTCCTGACCGTCGTCGCTTCGGTTTCCTGCTCGTCAACTTCCTGGTGATAACCGCTCACGAATTCGGACATTTGATGGCAGGTTGGATCGTGGGCCTCCCATTCGTGGGCGTGACCATTGGTCCGTTCGTGACCAAGTTCCGAAACGGCAAATGGGAGCTAAAACTACGCCCCCGCGTAAGTGGTGGACTCGCCTTCATGGGCTCAGCTCGAATTCGCCGAGTCCGTTGGCGATTGATTGTTCTGATGGCGGGAGGTCCGGCAACTGTCGATCGAAGATCCCGACTTGGTCGACTGTCAATCTCTTGTTTCTCTTTACTTCGTTCCTTCCTTACTTCTATGCTTCCCGCATGTTCTCCAAGCCGCGGCCACTTGAGACGGAATCGGAGTTATACGACGTAGCCGTGCGTGCGCTGATGCGGCGGGCGCACTCCGTGCATGAGATGAAGCAGAAGCTGGAGCGACGGAGCGATAACAAGCTTCTGGTACAAGCGGTGATGGCGCGATTGAAAGAAAACGGCATGATTGACGACGCGCGTTACGCCAAGCAATTCGCCCGCCAGCGCACCGAGTCCCGCAAGCAAGGAAGATTCCTCGTCGCCCGAGACCTCCGCGCCCGCGGCATTCCCGTCCGCCACATCGCCTCTGCGCTCGAAGAAGTCGCCCAGAATAGCGACGAAGCCGCCATGGTCCGCCAGCGCATCGAGCGCAAGCTCCGCTCCTACCGCGGCGAAATCGACGAAAAGAAAATGGCCTCCATCTACAGCAGCCTTCTCCGCGCCGGCTTCTCCGCCGACGTTGTCCGCCGCGAACTCCGCTCCCTCACCCGCGAAGACTTCCCCGAAATCGAGGATTCCCCGGAAGCGCCTTCCTAGCATCGTGTCGTATTAACCACATTAGCAGTTCTTCACTTAGATCACTCAATGGGCCATACTTCCATGTGAATCGCAGGCCCTCCCACCCGTTAACTCCTTTCTGCCACAAATCCTAAAATTCTTCCGTAAGTCCAAGCATTGCCACACTTCCGAAAAACGCATGTTTCTAAGTCCAATGATTGCCACACGTCCCGAGACCCCCGGGGGCCTGCGCACCCTTCTCGCTGCGTTGGCGCGCGCGTGCTCCCTCTGCCATAATGCCGTCGTGCTGTAGCCGCCCGAATCCACGACGGCTCATTCATTCAATGGGGAAATTGAGGCCCACGTGACGGGGGACAAATTCCGCGAGAAGTTCTTGCAGTTTTTTGAGCGCAAAGGGCACCGCCGCGTGCGCAGCTCGTCGCTGGTGCCGCTTGGGGACGCGACCCTGCTGTTTACGAATGCGGGGATGAACCAGTTCAAGGACGTGTTCCTCGGCCTCGAAAAGCGGGATTACCCGCGAGCGACGAGCTGTCAAAAATGCGTGCGCGCGGGCGGGAAGCATAACGACCTGGAAAATGTGGGGTTTACGAAGCGCCATCACACGTTTTTCGAGATGCTGGGCAATTTTTCGTTTGGAGATTATTTCAAGAAGGATGCTATTGCCTACGCCTGGGAGTTGATCACTTCGCCGCAATGGTTTGGAATTGCCAAGGAGAAACTGTACGTAACCGTGTTCGGCGGCGCGGAAGTCGCGCCTGGCGCCACTTTAGGTGTGGACGAAGAGGCCAAAGGTATTTGGCTGGCTCAAAATGTTCCCGCTGACCGCATTTTCGCTATTCCGGGCCTGAAGGAAAACTTCTGGGCCATGGGTGACACAGGTCCTTGCGGGCCTTGCAGCGAAATTCATTACGACATGGGGCCCGAAGCTTCCGACCTCGGTCATACGGATTGCAAGTTTCCTTGCGACTGCGGCCGCTACGTCGAAATTTGGAATCTCGTCTTCATGCAGTTCAATCGCAATGCGAGCGGTGCTCTCACTCCCCTTCCAAAACCTTGCGTCGATACCGGCATGGGTCTCGAACGCGTTGCCGCTGTCCTTCAAGGCGTCATCTCCAATTACGATACGGATTTATTCCAGCCCTTGATGAAGCGCGCCGCCGAACTATGCGGCCTCGATTTTGGGCGGGAGGAAGCACTCGAAGAAGGCAAGGGAGGAGCTGCATCGCTGCGTGTGATCGCCGACCACGCACGCGCGACTACTTTCCTGATCTCTGATGGTGTGCTTCCGTCCAACGAGGGACGAGGTTATGTTCTTCGCAAGATCATGCGCCGAGCGATTCTGCACAGCCAGATGCTGAGTGAACGGCAAGGTGCGCTTAGCCAGATGGTGTCAAAAGTTATTGATCTAATGAAGGATGCATATCCGGAGCTAATCGACGACGAGCATCGAATTACTGACATCGTCCGAGATGAAGAACGGAGGTTCGCGCGTGCATTGAAAGAAGGACTCGGACGCTTGGAAGACGATATTTATCTAGTTCTTCTGAAAATAGGGCGGCCTAGGCCTGGAGAAACCGCCGCAAGAAACGAGAGTCTTCGTAGAAGTGAACGTGCGGATCTTAACCGGCGCCTGGCCGATATCAAACAGGGCGGAGGTCGAGTAGTTTTCCCTGGTGAATCCGCGTTTCAGCTCTACGACACTTTCGGTCTTCCAGTGGATCTTATCCAGGACGCTGTGCGCGATTTCGGACTAGAACTCGATCAAGCGGGATTCGATCGGGCGATGCGCGAGCAGCGGGAGAGGGCGCGGGCGTCGTGGAAGGGTGGGGCGAAGGAGGCGGCGAATCCGGCGTATGCGAAGATTGCGGACCGATTCACGACGGAGCTGGATTTTTACTTTGGGACAAACGCGAAAGATTGCGGCATTGAAGCGATCATCACGAAGAACGGTCCGGTGAATGAACTAAAGATGGGCGAGAGCGGAGAAGTGGTGCTCGACCGTACGGCGATTTACGCAGAATCGGGCGGGCAGATGGCGGATATCGGCGCGTTCTATGACAATTCGGAATCGCAACTGCTCGCGGATGTAACGGGAGCTTATTACCCCGTCGCGGGGCTGGTAGCGCACCAGGTTGTGGCGAAAGAGACGCTGCGTGTGGGAGACCGCGTTGCCGTCGCGGCGGATGGGGAGCGGCGGGCACGCATCATTCGCAATCACACGGGAACGCATCTTGTGAACGCGGCGCTGCGGAATATTTTGGGGACGCACGTGAAGCAGTGCGGTTCGCTAAATGCGCCGGAGCGATTGCGATTTGACTTTTCGCACTTTGCGCACGTGGATGCGGAGGAGCTGCGCGACATCGAGCAGCAAGTGAACGACGAGATTCGGCTAAACACGGAAATCGAAACCAACGTTACGTCGCTCGAAGAGGCGCTGGCTTCCGGGGCGCTGGCGTTTTTCGGGGACAAGTATCCGGAGCACAACGTGCGCGTGGTGACGATTTCCGATCCCCGGTCGGCTCGAGGGTTCTACTCGAAGGAACTTTGCGGCGGAACGCACGTGCGGCGCGTTGGCGACATCGGCGTGCTAAAGATTGTGAGCGAAGAGTCGGTGGCCGCTGGAGTTCGCCGCATTGAAGCCGTGACCGGCATCGGGGCGCTGGAACACTACCAGCAGCAGGCGCAAATCCTGCGACAGTTGGCCAGCCAGCTCAATGTAGGGGAGGACGGCATCCTGGCCCACGTCGAGAAGCTGTCTCAGACCGCTAAGCACCTGGAGAAGGAGCTAGAAGCGCAGAAGCGCAAGGGGGCGCTGAGCCAGATTGACGAGCTGGCGAGGCGCGTGCAAGTTGTTAAAGGGGTTAAGGTTATCGCCGCAGAAGTGGAAAATGTTGACCGTGAAGGGCTTAGGCATTTGGTGGACAGTCTGCGCCAGAAACTCGGCTCCGGGGTGGTGGCGCTGGGTATGCCGGAGGACGGCAAAGTGGCCCTGATTGCCGGGGTGACCAAGGATCTGACGGCTAAAATCCATGCTGGCAAGCTGATACAGGCGCTGGCCAGGCAAGTAGGGGGTTCCGGGGGTGGCCGGCCCGATTTGGCCGAGGCTGGCGGAAAAGACACAACTGCCCTAAAAAGTGCCCTGTTAAGCGTCCCCTCGCTCCTCGAGCCTTTGCTATAATCCCCGCAGCGCCAGAACCGTGTTTCGCGGGGGACACTTCTACGGGCGACCGCGATGTGGTCGACATCTCACCCGCGGGCGCGGATCCGCAAGACGAGCCATCGCCAAGCAATCTCCCTCCGGGTAGAACGCTCGGCGGGGCCCCTAGTACCGAAGGGACATTGACCCCAACCGGGTCGGAGCGATACTAAAGACTGTCCGCTCTGTAGCAGGTTCCAAATTGTTGTTGCCTTCCCCAGGGGCACGATGGTGAAACGCACGGCAAACGCGGCATGGTTTCTTCTAGCGACGCTGGCCCTTTGCGCGACTGTTTTCGCGCAGGGCGCCAGTGGCCAGATCGCCCGAGTCGTTGACAATTCGGGACGGCGGTTTTTTGTCAACGCCGAACCGCCGGCCAGGCTGACTGCCACGAAGCCGCGCACCAACATCTACCTGCCCGCCGAATCTTCTTTTTCGGGACGCAACCGTGCAGCCATGGACGTCGGCCGTGACGGCACGGAAAAACTCGTTCGAGAAGCGGCGGACCGACATCGCGTGGATCCTGCACTGGTCCGCGCGGTGATCGAAACGGAATCGAACTGGAATCCAAAGGCATATTCCCGCAAAGGAGCCGGCGGATTGATGCAGTTGATTCCCACAACGGCACAACGATATGGAGCTTACGACGTGTTCAACCCGCAGCAAAACATCGACGCTGGGGTTAAGCATTTAAAGTGGTTGCTGGAACGCTACAATGGCAACCTCGATTTGGCCCTGGCGGCGTACAATGCGGGAGAGGGGGCTGTTGACCGAGCTCACGGCATCCCCGCGTATCGAGAAACGCGGAACTATGTACACAAGGTACAGGATGCCTATTTCCGGCCGGGTTCGGGACGTCTTGCGGATGCATTCATCAATCCACGCGCGATCCACAGAGACGTCACGCTTGACGGCCGCATCATATTCACTAACGAATAGAAAAAGTTGTCAGTTTCCAGTTCTTCGCGGTTAGTTATTCGTTTTCCGGGAGCCCTGAGCTTGGGCTTCGGAAGTTTGCACGTATTGCTGATGAGGTTGTGGGAATGAATGAGCGGCGTTTGGGGATGTAGCTTGCTATTTCCGGCCAAAAAAATTTTCCACAAGGGCTTCGCCCGTCTTTCGCCGGTTTTTCTGTCGCTGGGCTTTGTACTAACCGTTGCCGCTGCTGCGCCCGTGAGAAGGACTGCGGAAGCCGCGGCCACCGCGGCAGTGAAGCGCCAATCCGCCGCCACGCAATTTGCGAGGGCCGAAGAGCAGCGTGCGGCGCTGAACAGCAAGCCTAGCGAAAAACGCACGCTGGCGGATTACAAACAGGTGGTCCTCGGCTATCGTCGCGTTGCTTTGATCACGCCGCGAGCTCCTGAAGTCCCCGATTCCCTGCTAGCCAGCGCGGAACTTTACACCGAGATGGGCGACCGGTTTGGGCGAAGCTACTACCAGTCGGCCGCCGATTCGTACCAATTCCTGGTACGTGAGTATCCGACGAGCAAGTATTGCCAGGATGCGATCCTGCGAGTGGCAAAGCTGCAGCGCGATCAACTGGGAGACACGGCGGTGGCGCAGAAGACTTATGTGGATTTCCTGAAGCGCTATCCACGCTCACCCAGGAAACGCGAAGCACAAGAAGCTCTGGCAGAATTGGCGCTGCTGCAGAACAGCGACGCGCCGTCTGCGACGAACAGCGTGGCGTCAAATTCAGGGGCGGCCCCCCCAGCCGCAGAGGAAGGGCGGGCGAATGCGCCGGTGCACTCCGGGGGCAAGTCGGTTAGCCGGCCGGGGTCGCGGGAGATTCCGCGGGTGCGGCGGATTCGCGCGGACGCCAGCGGCGATACGACGCGGCTGACCATCGATCTGGAAGACAGTGTGCAATACGCTTCCGGACGCATCGCGAACCCCGACCGTATCTTTTTTGATTTGCACGCGGCGCGGCTGATACCGGAAGTCGCTCGCGGCAATATCCGCGTTGACGGGCGCCTGCTGACCGCCGTGCGCGTGGCGCAGAATCACGCGGGAGTGGTGCGCGTGGTGCTGAACGTGAACGGAGTGAAGGACTACACGGCTTCGCTGACAAACAATCCGTCGCAGCTTTTGATCGATCTCTACGGAAATTCTCCGGCGGCCCCAGTCCGCACGGCCAAGGTGAAAAGCGGTCAGGAAGCGGCGGTGGAAGATTCGCATGCGAGCGCGACGGCGGACGGCGAAGCGCCAACGGTTCAGAGCGCGGCGTCAAAAGGCTCGACGGGGGACGCGGCTTCTTCTGCGGAGCAGCCGGCAGCAAATTCGAAGAACGCAATCAACGGCACGACTAACGGGGGCGGGAGCAACGGTGGCGCGATTGACGGCTCGCGGGCGGGGGGCAATGCTTCCGCAGTGGCGCACAATTCGCCGGGGGCAAAAAGCGTCAAACAAAAATCAGTCAAGGCCACTGCCGCAAGCGCGAAGCCCGATTTAATCCGGCCTGCAAGTGCGCCTCAGCCCACGCGCGATGGGCAGTCCACGCTGACGCGTGCGCTGGGGTTGAAGATTGGAAGGATCGTGATCGATGCGGGTCACGGCGGGCACGATACAGGAACGATTGGGCCTACCGGGTTGATGGAGAAGGACCTGTGCCTCGACGTCGCGCTGCGGCTCGGCAAAATCATCGAGCAGCGGCTTCCGGGTGCGGATGTGGTCTATACGCGTTCGGACGACACCTTTGTTCCTCTAGAAGAGCGGACGAGCATCGCGAACCAGGCCAAGGCGGATCTGTTTATTTCGATCCATGCAAATTCGAGCAGGGACCATGCGGCGCACGGCATTGAGACGTACTACCTGAACCTGAAGGGCTCGGCGGAAGCGATGGAAGTGGCGGCGCGCGAGAACGCCACGGCGCAGGGAGGCGTGCACGAATTGCAGGATCTGGTGATGAAAATCGCGAGGACGGAAAAGATTGATGAGTCCAAAGAACTTGCCGAAGACATCCAGGATTCTCTCTCTAAGCGCATTCAAAAGTCGAATAAGCCGGTGAAAAATCGCGGCGTGCGGAAAGCACCCTTCGTGGTGCTGATCGGCGCGGACATGCCGTCGATCTTGACGGAGATTTCCTTCCTCAGTAATCCGGCGGACGAGCAAATGCTCAAGAAGCCCGAGCAAAGGCAGAAGGTGGCCGAAGGGCTGTATCAGGGCGTTGTGAGCTACCTGGAAAGTATGAACAGCGTGACGATGAATCTGCCGGCCAAAACAGGCGCGGAGCGCCCCAGCGCCGTGGCAGTTGAACAATCTCGCAACCAAAACTAGACAGTTGGTGTCTAATAGAGGCCGGGATGCGAAAGTATTGCCTCATCCTCCTGTCGCTTTTTACGGCCGCCATGGCCGCTGCACCCCGTCTCCCTGCGCAGGGTGCCCTTGAGCGAGTTTTCCCCGAACGATTTGGGAGATGGAACGCCGTGAGCTCCCCCCTCAAGATCAAGAGTGACGAAGGGCGGGCGCAGGTGTTCGCCGAGTCTGGCCTGAAGGACTGGCTCGCAGAAGATTATTCCGACGGGACTCAGAAGGTTGGAGTCACACTCCGGCAATTCCGGGACCCCAGCGGGGCGTACGAAGCGTACACCGCGGAGCTCCGCACCGACATGCATCCGTCCACCGTTGGAGGGCCTTCGGCGATCGACCAGGGACGCTTGATGCTGCTCCTGGGCAACTTGATCCTTGAGGTCCAGCCTCCACAGAATCCAACCACCGATGAGCTGCAACAGCTTGCGGCGATGGTTCGAAAGCATTCCGATCAGACGCCACTGCCGCCGATTCGAACGTATTTGCCGAGCGGCTTCTCGGACGGGACGCAGAGGTACGCTCTGGGGCCTGCGGCGTTGCAGAATGCTCTGAAGGCGCTGAAGCACGAGGAATTCAAGAACCTTGTGAGTGAGGCGGGGTTTGCCTCTGGCGCGGAGGCTATGATGGTGGAGTACCGCAATGGCAAGGATTCTGCGGGATTGCTGTTGATCGAATATCCGACGCCGCAACTGGCGGAGCAACACCTGCGACATCTGGAGCAGGCGCTCTCGCCGGCGGCGAAGCAGGCGGGAACAACAATTGAACGCGAGGCCTCCTTGCTCTCTCTGGTACTGAAGCCATCCTCAGCGGCTTATGGCGATTCCCTGCGGAGCGCGTTGAATTATGAGACGGAGGTGACCTGGCACGAGCCGAAACACACGATTACCGACCCGCCGTGGGTGACGATTCTCGCAAGGATATTCCTCGTGACAGGCCTGTTCATGGTAGTGGCGGTTGTTCTGGGCGCAGCCTTTGGCGGTGTGCGAGTGATGGCAAAAGTCTTTTTCCCTGGCAAAGTTTTTGACCGGCCGGAACAGATGGACATTTTGCAACTCGGGCTCTCCGGAAAACGAATCGATTCCCGCGATTTCTACTAACCGTCCGCAACTGACTCCAAGCAACCAATTGCCAGCCACGGCGTCCAACAGGTATCGGACCCACGCACTATTTTGCTCTTTTCCGTCAATGTCGTAAGATTTGAGGATAGGTAGAGACAGGCATGCGCCCATCTGATTCGATCAATCGCAGGACCAACAGACTAACTAAGGAAAGCTTGGGAATCGCTTTGCTGCTGGCACTGGCAGCGGGTGTGTTTGTGTACGGCTGCCAGAAAAGCGCAGCCAACAATGCGCCCGGCGCTGGTGCGCCTGCCATGGCGGTCCAAGTGCTGATCGCGCCTGCTGTGAAAATCCCGGATACTACCGAGTATCTGTCCATTCTGAAATCGCGGCACTCCGCGGCGATCAATCCGCAGGTTGAGGGACAGATTACGCGGATTTTCGTGAAGTCGGGCGACCATGTGGAGGCAGGAACGCCACTCTTGCAGATCGATCCGCTGAAGCAGGAAGCTACGGTGAACAGCCAGGAAGCGGCACGCGCGGCGCAGGAAGCGAATCTGCGTTTTGCAAAAATTTCACTGGAGCGCGCGCAGAAGTTGTTCGACGCGGGAGTGATCAGCAAGCATGAGTTTGACAATGTGCAGACCAGCTACGACACGGCACTGGCGCAAGCAAAGGCGCTGGACGAACAAGTGAAGCAGCAAAAAGTGGAGCTTCACTACTATAGCGTCACCTCGCCGATGGACGGGATCGTCGGCGATATCCCCGTGCATATTGGCGACCGCGTGACAGTTTCGACGATGCTGACCACCATCGACGAGCCTGGAGCGCTGGAAGCTTACGTTTATGTTCCCGCCGAGCGTGCCAAGAACTTGAAAACCGGATTGCCCGTGCGAGTGCTGGACACCGCGGGAAATTCGGTCAGCGAGACTCGCGTCACGTTCGTGTCACCGCAGGTCGAGACGGAAACACAGACGGTCCTCGCCAAGGCAACGATTCAGAATCCACAAGGCAAGCTGCGCATCGCCCAGCAGGTTCGCGCACAGATTACCTGGGGCGTTCACGAGGGGCCGGTGATTCCGGTGCTTGCCGTTCTGCGTATCAATGGCCAGTTCTTCGCGTTCGTTTCCGTCAATGAAGGCAAAGGAACTGTGGCACGGCAGAAACCTTTAAAGCTTGGCGACACTGTCGGCAATGATTTTGTAGTTCTCGATGGGCTCAAGCCCGGAGATCATCTGATCATTACCGGGACGCAATTTTTGCAGGACGGCATGCCGGTCACGGAGCAAATTCAGAGTAAAGGCCAGAGCAATTCAGGCCGCTAGACACCTCCAGCTCATGAGCAGCGGCACTCCATTCCTAGCGAAGGCGGACTCCAGCCTTGTTCGTTGATTTCTTCATCCGGCGGCCGGTTTTTGCCACGGTCTGCGCTCTGTTCATTATTCTTGCGGGCGCAATCTCCATTCCCACGCTTCCGATCGCGGAGTTGCCCGACCTCGCGCCGCCACAAGTCATCGTCAGCAGCGGCTACATCGGGGCGAACGCCCAGACGGTGGAATCTGCGGTCACCATTCCGCTGGAACAAGCCATCAACGGCGTGCAGGGCATGAAGTATATCAGCTCGACGAGCGGCAATGACGGATCGAGCCAGATCACGGTGGTATTTGACGTAACCCGAAATGTCGACCTGGCATCGGTGGACGTGCAGAACCGGGTGAACCAGGCCCTCGGGCGGCTGCCGAATGAAGTCAAGAACACTGGAATTATCATCACGAAGCAGATCGGCGGATTTGTGTTTGGCGCCGGCGTGTATTCCGATACCGGGGAATACGACAGTCTGTTTCTCAGCAATTATATGGATGTGTACGTCAAGGATGCGCTCAAGCGCGTGAAAGGAGTTGGCGACGCGATCATTTTCGGCGAGCGCAAATATGCTATGCGCCTTTGGCTCGACCCGGCAAAATTGGCGCAACGCGGATTGACAGCGACAAATGTGCTTAGCGCCCTCGAGGAACAGAACGTGCAAGTCGCGGCCGGACAAATCGGGCAGCCGCCGTCGCAGGAAGGGCAGTCTTACCAGATCAGCGTGCGGGCGGTGGGGCGCCTCAGCGAGGCCTCGCAATTCGACGACATCATATTGAAGACAGGAACCGACGGAACGCTCGTTCGCTTGAGGGACGTCGGCCATGCGGAGCTAGGCGCGGAAAATTACGGCACCATTCTTCGATTCAACGGCCATGACGCAGTCGGCCTTGCAGTCACCCAGCTTCCGGGCGCCAACGCACTGGATGTGGACAAGGCCGCAAAGGCGGAACTGCTGCGGCTCTCCAAGAATTTTCCTCCGGGGCTCAAGGCGGCCGTGGCCTTCGACACCACAACGGTCATCGGTGAATCCATACGTGACGTGCTCATCACGCTGCTGCAAGCCATTGCGCTGGTCATCATCGTCATCTACGTGTTTTTGCAGGATTGGCGAAGCACGTTCATCCCGGCGATTACCATCCCCGTTTCGCTGATCGGCACATTCGTATTTGTAAAATTGCTGGGATTCTCCATCAATACTTTGACGCTCTTTGGGATCACCCTGGCCACGGGGCTGGTCGTGGATGACGCGATCGTGGTGATCGAGAATGTGGAACGGCACATCGTCGAGGGCATCACGGAGCCGCACAACGCCGCATCCGTGGCTATGAAAGAAGTGGCTGGAGCGGTCGTAGCGACTTCACTCGTCCTGGTAGCGGTATTCGTGCCGGTCGCGTTATTCCCGGGAACCACCGGAATTCTCTTCCGGCAATTCGCGTTGACAATCGCTTTTTCCGTATCGATCTCGGCCTTCAACGCGCTTACCCTGACTCCGGCGCTTTCCGCTATTTTCCTCGGGAAACATCGCCAGCGCGCGAAGGGCAGTTTCTTCAAATTGTTCAATGACGTCTTCAACGCCGGCGCAGGTTTCTATCGGAGCACGGTCCGCCGGGCCTTGGACTGGCGGCTGGCGACATTGCTGCTCTTTTTTGCCCTGCTTGGCTGCACGTATAGGCTCTATCAACGCGTGCCGCGCGCCTTCATCCCGGAGGACGACCAGGGATACTTGATGTTTATCGTACAGGCCCCACAGGGAGCTTCTCTCACCTACACGCGCGATGTCTGCGGCAAGGCGGAAGAAGTGATTTCGCGTGATCCGGAGATCGACGGCGTTTTCACGATTGTCGGGTTTGGCGCAGCGGGTACGGCCTCCAATCAGGCAATGCTCTATGCAAATCTGCGGCCTTTTGAGAATCGCAAGGGAACGGTCCACTCGGCAGCAGCAGCGATTGCGCGTTTGCGCGGTTCGCTTTCGGCTGTATCAGGCGCGATTGTAGTTCCGTTTAATCCACCGGCAGTGTTTGGACTGGGGCAGTTCGGGGGATTCCAATTTGAGCTAGAGGATCTTGGACGCAACTCGCTCGAGAGCATCGCGGAAACGGCGAAGGAACTAGCTGCGCAAGGGAATGCCAGCAAGGATATCGTGGGACTTTTCACCAGTTTCACGGCAAACGACCCGCAATATATGGTCCGCATCGACCGCGAAAAAGCGAAGAGCCTGCAGGTACCCCTCAGCCAGATCACTAACGCTTTGCAGGTCTACATGGGCTCAGTCTATGTGAACGATTTTGATTTCAATAACCGCTCGTACCGCGTCTATGTGCAGGCCGACAGCAAATTCCGCTCGCAGCCAAAAGACATCCGGCAGTATTATTTGCGCTCCGACACCGGGAAGATGATTTCGCTCGACAATCTCGTGACTGTCGAGCAAACCGCAAATCCCCAGGTCATCCCCCACTACAATCTTTTTCGCTCCGCGGAAATCAATGGGACTGCCGCGCCAGGCCGCAGTTCCGGCGAAGGCATCGCGGCAATGGAAGCGCTCGCCAGTAAGGCCCTGCCGAATGGGATGGCCTTCGAATGGAGCGGACTGTCATTGGAAGAAATCGAGTCCGGGGGAAAAGCCCTCATTCTTTTTGCATTGGGCTTGGTGGTGGTATACCTAACGCTGGCCGCGCAATACGAGAGTTACGTGCTCCCGTTTATCGTCCTGCTGGCCGTGCCTGTCGCGATTCTGGGGGCGATTGGCGCGCAGGCCCTGCGCGGATTGCAGAATGACGTGTACTGCCAGATTGGTCTGGTAATGCTGATAGGACTTTCCAGCAAAAATGCCATTCTGATCGTCGAGTTTGCGGAACAACTGCGCGGCCAAGGTATGTCGGTTGTCGAAGCTGCGGTGGAAGCGGCGCGCATCCGTCTGCGACCCATTTTGATGACCTCGCTCGCGTTCATTCTTGGCGTTGTGCCATTGGTACTTGCACAGGGCGCGGGCCGGGCCGGCCGAATATCCGTGGGCACTACAGTCTTCGGCGGAATGATCGCGGCGACCACGCTGAACTTGCTGTTCATTCCCGTGCTGTATGTGATCGTGCGGAGCGTCATTCCCGGGCGCGATGCGCAGGCTACTACCCTGGCTGAATAAGCCGCTCAGCTCTGCGCGTAAGAATTTCTGAGGCTTCTAAATCCCGCCAAATCTTACGTGGAGAAAGAGCATGCGCTCAGCCCGCTGAGCTTTAATCTGAGTTAGGGCACGCAAGTGCAAGAGGCGTGCTTGCAAAATGGAATGAAATTCCGCTCATTTTTCAGTAAGATTCAGCTATGCCGCCACACACTCTTTCGCGACGTTCGTTTCTAGCTTCTTCGGCAATGTTTCCGTGGGCTCTTTCGACGCACGCTGCGAAATCGATTCCGATCGGCCTCGAACTCTATTCTGTCCGCGATGAATTGAAAAAAGATCCGGAGGGCACAGTGCGCGCCGTCGCGCAGATGGGATATCAAGGTGTCGAATTCTATGCGCCCTATTTTGAATGGTCCGAGAGTCAAACCAAGCTGATGAGAAAACTTCTGGACGACCTCGGGATCCGGTGCTTCTCGACGCACAACGGCAGTTCCTATCTGAGCGCGGAGAACATCAGCCGGGCGCGCGACCTGAACCTGATTCTGGGCAGCAAATATGTGGTCATGGCTTCGGCGGATCCGAAACCTGACCTGGACGGCTGGAAGGCGGTCGCGGATTCGTTGAATTTTGCCGCTGATCAGCTTGAATCGTCCGCTTTGAAAGCGGGCTATCACAATCACCAGCGGGAGTTCAAGCCCGTCGAAAATCAGCGGCCTATCGAAATCATCGCAAGGAATACGAAACCCTCGATCATGCTCCAGCTGGACGTGGGAACTTGCCTGGAGGCCGGTTCCGATCCGGTGGCGTGGATTCGCACGAACCCGGGCAGAATCCGCTCTCTCCATCTCAAGGACTGGTCACCGGAACCGGCGAAGGGTTACACGGTTCTGTTCGGGGAAGGTGCTGCAGAATGGAAAAACATTTTCGAAGCAGCCGAAGGTGCCGGCGGCGTCGAGTACTACTTAATCGAACAGGAAGGCAGCCGGTTTACCGAACTCGATACCGCGCGGCGCTGCTTCGGGTCCTTCCGGCTCATCCATCCAGCATGATGCTCATGTGCCAGAAACTGCGTTCTTGATTTGTACAATTGGTGGTGAACTTACGAGGAGTGATTTGCAGTTCTCACGGCAGCAAATGGTAGCACGTGAGCAGGTTAAACCCTTCTTCAGGTGATGTGGCCTGACAAGTACTGTCCGGCCCGAGTGCTCCGTCTATGCTGCTTTCAACCCGTCTGGTTTGCGTGCATCCTTAAGGCGCTTTCGGTATCCACGGGCTGCTTTGTCAGCGTCGTTCCAAGCGCTCACAAGCTTCTACACTGGCAGTGGGGAGCGGTGCAGATGCAGATCTTCGCTAGGTATCGGTATTGCTATGACTCAGGCTCAACCACACCCCGCAAGATCCACGCCTTGGGCGCGGACGCTAGGCTCCGTAGGAGCAGATGTCAATCGAAAAATCTTGAGAAATCTTACTTCGCTTCTCGCTTGACCGCTTGTCCGGCTATCCAAATCGAGATCCCTTATCGGATTGCATCTGATGGATTTGCGACATAGCAATCTGTTGGACAGATAGCTGTCGAGGAATGCCTATATCAGGCCTCTCATTGTCCGCATAACGCGATACACCTAGAAGTGCCGTTCATGCCGGACACATTCCGGGCGTATCGTCGCCAACCGCAAGTAATGGCGCGAAGCGGGTCTGTTGGGACTTCCGGCTTGCCCGCCCGCAATCGGTGGCAAGCGAGCCTTCATACGAATCATACGACCGGTGGCCTTGACTTGGACGGACTTCTTCCCTAAAGTTACCCCCCACAAGAAGTTCCCTCCTGAGGAGACAAGAGCGGAACGGTTTGTTCCTGCAAAACAAATAATAGAGCGTTCGAGTTGGGGGTTCGGTCACCGACCGGAACATTTCCATTGACGACGAGAAGTCCGGCCAGCACGAAGGTAAGATTCCTTGCGAGCTCGAGGATTCTTGCAATTGCGCTCGATAAGATAGGGGTCAGGTTTTATACTGGTGTTCTAGAAGTTAAATTTGTATCTAAGAGCAAGGAAGTACGTCCCGCATGCCATTAGAATTACCCATTTTTCGACCACCCCAAGGCTTCACTTGAACAGCCCGCTAACCGCGGGTCCCGCTGGCAGATTCTATTTCAAAGTCTAAGTTAGCAAACCCCGTTTAGAACCAGGTTAAATTGCCTGAAGGAGATTTTCGCTCATGAAATCGCTCAAGATCATTGTTCTGACCTTTGTTTGTATCTTCGCACTCGCTGCTATGGGGGCGGCTTTTTCTGCTTACTCGGAGACGAGTGCTCCTGTACGCAACTTCGCATTTACCTATGTCACCAGAATTCCTGCCCCGACGCTAGGCGCCAAGACTCTGAGAATTTGGATTCCGATGCCGCAATCGGATCCATACCAGGCGATCGGCAGTCTGAAGATCGAATCTCCTTTCCCCTATGCGAAGCACCGTGATCCGGAATACGCCAACGAGTACATTTTTCTGCAAGTTCCGGCGGAACAGCTGAGCTCGCTTGAAGAAGTGCGCATGAGCTTTCAAGTAACCCGCCATGAACACCGCGTCCGGCTCGAGGCCCACGCAGTCAGTGCGCAATCGGGTGAAATAGACGCGCCAAGTCTCCAGCGTTTCCTTCAAGCGGATCGCCGCGTGCCCCTCCAGGGAGTCATCGCGGAGCTCGCTGCGCAAGAGACGCGTGGAATCCGAGACCCGCTGGAGAAAGCGCGAGCAATCTACAACTTCGTTATCGCCACGATGCGCTACGACAAGTCCGGCACCGGCTGGGGCAACGGAGATGCGGTATGGGCCTGCACGGCCAAGCGTGGCAACTGCACTGATTTCCACTCGCTGTTTATCGGCATGATGCGGGCGACCGGAATTCCTGCGCGCTTCGAAATCGGTTTTCCGCTGCCTGCTGATCAACATGATGGGGCTGTACCGGGATATCACTGCTGGGCGGAATTCTATGTCGTGCCCTACGGCTGGATCCCGATTGACGCGTCGGAAGCTTGGAAACATCCAGACAAGAAAAACTATTTCTTCGGGGCGCATGACGACAATCGCTTGCAGTTTACTGTTGGACGAGATATCCGCCTCGACCCACCGCAGCAAGGCGATCCGCTCAACTACTTCATCTATCCTTATGCGGAACTGGATGGAAAGCCTTTCGCGGTTGAATCCAAGTTCTCGTTTCAAGATCGAGCGAGTAGTAGCGATTGACATTTTCGCCGGCTTGCCTGGGTGCTGCGATTTAGACATAGAGCAAGCAGCGGCTGAGAAATCAGTTTCATCTCAAATGTGCGGCCCTCGCTTGGCCGTGTAACGGGCAACCCTTAGAAGTCCTATAAAAGAGAATGTCAAGAAATATCTCCCCTTCGGCTCGGTACCGATACTTTTTTTGTCTCGGCATTCAGCCCAACTGTTTGATCATAAGGCGCTTACGCGCGAATCAAGGTCCAAACGGATGTGACCGGTAATTTTTAGCAACCCCGAAACTATCCGTCACTTGGCCGTGAGCGACAGGAAGTAATTCGGTTACTTCCGGATCCGCCGATCCAGGGACGATCACTAGCCCTCGGACTCCATGCCGCTCTGTGGCGCCGCAGAAACCAGTAGAAAGACTCCGACAGCAAGGAACCAAAAGGCCGTGCTGACGGAGGTTGCATTCCAATACCGGCTGGTGAAGGGGCCGGGAAGGAACATCCCTGTCGCCCAGGCGATGAACGACCACACTCCTAGCAAGATCCCGACCGACGCCAACACGCTCGCACTCCTAGAGGGGCCCGAAACGAGGATCCCCATGCTGCCCGCGATTATTGAGAAGCCCAGCATCAGCCAGGAAACTAAACCTAATCGGATGACGGCATCCTGATTCACCGCGAGCTGATACAAGCCCGTTTCAGGCGTCATCCAGCGGACGATGTCAGGTGCGACAAAGCCGTCGAAGACGAAAGTCACGGCCCATACCGTGGCGGCGAGAGTCATGGCGCTGTTCGCCATCCGAGTCCAGCCGCTGCGGTCGCTCCAAAACGAGCTGGCACCGAGCAGCCACATCAGCGGTCCCGTCAAGATCATTCCGTGAATGAGCCTCCATGAGTCGTGGTGGGCGATGTGCATGTAGAAGTTTTGGAAGAACTCCGAGCTGCCGAGCGCTCCAAGGCTGGAGTTGATTTTGGGGTGGAATGCTCCACCGCAAACAAACACTAATGACCCAATTACGATGAGCAAACCGGAGAACTTCTGATGGGCTGAGGTACTCGTCATTGTTTTTTCCTCCTATTTCGATTTGTCATAAACGCCAGTGCTCGTTCCGCCCAGCGCACGCGGCACTCACTTTGCAAAACGCCGTACTCCAGGACCAGCTTCCAGATCGGACGCCGGGGATTGCGAGCTTGCGCGTCGTCCAGCCACTTGCGCGTGTCGCCATAGTGGGCGAGACGGGCTTGTTCCTCTTTGCGGAACGTTTCGACAGGGCCGAGCAGTCCGGCCAGCTCGTGAGGCGCCGCGAAGAATAGCCGAAGCAGCAGCTCCCGGTGGTTTTCCGGATCGCCAGGGGAGAACAGCCATTCCCGCAAAGCTTGTTCACCCTTCCTGATGATGAAATAGCGAATGCTTCCCCGGCTGCCCAGCTGCTTATCCTGGCGCACCATTTTTTCTTTTCCGAGTTTCGCGAGGGCAGGGTAAATCTGTCCAAAACTGATCGGCATAAAATTGGCAGGCCCCTTCTGATAAGCCTGCTTGATCTCGTAGCCGGTCATGGGGCGAAGTTTCAACATCCCCAGCACTGCAAATTGAATGGGCAGTCCTGACATATCTCCATGATATATCATCGTGATGTATTGTCAACTAAAATTTCCAGAGGGACATGGCTGCACGGAGTCAGGCCAATCAGCTTGCGACGGCTGAAACGCTAGATGGCGGCCTAACGCGTTCCACGTAGGAGTGCCGTTCGCGCGCGGCACATTCGGGGCGTATGGTCGCTAGCCTTGATCGGAAAGTATGTAGAATCTAGCCCCAGAACGGCATCATCACTTTTCGAGTACGCCACGCTCCAGGCACAATCGCCGAGGTGATGGTCGAGTGTGATATGAACAAACTGGCGGAAGCACCATAAAAAGTGCTCGCCCTACTTCCCACTATTGTGCACATTCCGCGGTGAGTTTGGTATAAACCTCGCGCGCGTGGTCGTAGGCTGCTTGGGCGTCGGCGAGTTCCGCCTTGGAAATCTTGGGAGCTTTCTGAGTCCAGCACTGGTCTACAGCGGCAAGACACCATTGAGCACTCTGACGCGAAGCGCGAATGGGTTTTCCGTCCACCAAAATAAAGATGGGATTACTGTGTGAGGAACCCAGTATGCGCACAGCCAGCCAACTGCTCCGCTCGACCTGTACATCAAAGGTTATATCCTCGACGCTTCCGTCCGCCACGATATTCTTGCGAGCGATGGTCTTCCCGTTTACCACGAGTTCCACGGGCACTTCGCGCGTGGTCCCGATGCGCGCACGCTCCAGATGCCAGTACGGTGTTTGATCTATGGGACGATCATGGATATTGTCCGCTGAGCCAATACGATTGTTGAGAGCGGCCATCCAGAAGTGATTTCCTCGGTCAGAAGGGATGCTGTCGGTTCCTGTCGCAACGGAGCTGAGGTAAGCCGAGACCTTCACTCGAGCGTGCACTGTCGCTCTTCCCGTCAGCCTCACCTCGCTCGCATTCGTTCCCACCTCAATGTTGTTCACGCTGAAGTCCATCAGATGGCTCCTGCCATCGGACACGTAGCTTCGGCCGGCGCGCAGCGCCTCTACCCAGCCGCTGTAACTGAGCGACCGGTCAATCTTGGCATAGACACGCCCC